>Ga0080013_1000357_pt1 | contig 64759 bp, 87 predicted proteins | sample ETNvirenome_6_85_FD_69236 | JGI IMG/M metagenome (GOLD analysis project Ga0080013, IMG submission 69236) | Marine viral communities from the Pacific Ocean - ETNP_6_85 (SPADES assembly) (version 2) | ecosystem: Environmental > Aquatic > Marine > Oceanic | place: Pacific Ocean | collected 2013-06-19 | reverse complement strand
CTATGTCCATCCACGCATTACAAACATCACACCTCATCTTCTCTACGGTTCCTGCCTCGGGAAAGAGCATGCCTTTGTTTTTCATTTTTCTTTCTCCTCTTCTCCAAACGTCACTTGGACGTTCAACTCCACCGTGATGTATTCACCGTCATGCTGTATCATTTTACTTCAGGTGCTTTCGTCAGAATGTGTTCGGCGTTCAGGCCTCTTCCCTCATGACCTCCCACGGTCTGAAAATCCAAGGCTCCTCTCTTTCTGAGTTTCCTCAGAACATTCGGAATGTTCGCCAAGTGACAATCGTTCGTGACGTTGTACCCTTTGAAATTTTTCAGGATCCATTCCCGAATATCCAGCACGCTGAATAGCTCTCCTTCGTTGATCATCGTCATATACTCGGTGATGATGTCGTAGGAAGTTTTGCTGAGATACTTGCGGGTGTCTTTGGTTCCTCTTCTTCTTTTTCGTTTCTTCTTTTTCGTAGGATGAATGTTCATCACTACAGGAACCGCAAACACGGGTGAACCGTACATCTCATCGAGAGCAATCAACGTCTCTTCGTACCACCGTTCAATTTTGTCGATGCGAGCATCACGGATTTTCGTGAGATCGTTTTTCATCGTTTCCAATTTGCTTTTCTTCGGCATTGTAGTCTCCTTCTGAATGTTAAAATCTTTTTGCTTCCGTCTTATTATAGATTGAAAAAACCAAAACAAAAAAGAACTCCTTCTTCAATCGCTATTGCTCTTGAAGGTTCTTTCTTCTCTACTCGTTGAGTAGGCAGAAAGTGCCCGAGCAATTCGGACACTTTCAAAAACTTCAATCAATTTTGAGTGAGGCTTTCAAGCGGAACTTCGTCAAACCATTTCGCTGGGATCGTCCAGCCACTCCTCGAAGTTCGCAGAGTGCAAAACAAAAATGTTTTGGAACGCAATAGGGCACGTTGCGTTTCGTTACGTCTCTTCACCTACTGACCCGTGAAGCGTTTGGTATCAGTTTTTGACCTCGGTCTTTCCTGAAACTGACGGCAGGACTTTCTGCGGTTTTCTTCCTGTCTTATTATAGATGCGAAAAGAAAAACAAAAAATTTCAAAAAAACTTTTCAGGATCCAAAAAACAAAAGAGCCATAACACTAACAAATAACACTAAAAAGGAAGGGAAAAAGGAGCCCAAAAAAAAAGTGCATGTTTTTTCGGATTTTACGCTTGACGAATATCGAAACAGTCGATACTATATAGTGTAGAAGTTAAGAGGTTATTAAAAGTGAATAGAGAAATGCGGATGGCAGCGAAAGCAGGTTTCGAATCATGCGAAAGCCAAGGCCTCTCGGGAGAGAAGGTTGAGATGAGAAACGGTCAGACCCATGAGAAGTTTGAAATTGTAAGTGCGGATTTATAGCGAGCCTCTGAGGATAGCAACTCACTAGCTGATCGGCGAAACAAGGTTACACTCTTCAGACTTCTCCAGCGTGCTGAAACGCTTTGACCGAGTGAAAGACTTTTATGAGGAAGCAACGCCTCACGGTCAAGTTTGAAATTGAAATGAAAACTGAAACTACTTAGAAGGAGAATGAAAATGAAACTGACGCAAGTGGAACAATCGTTATTGAACTTCGGAACTTTGGAATCACTCATCGAGAAAAAAGAAAAAGAACTGGCCAGCTGGCTTTCGGATACAACTTCTCGATGCTCGGACGAAACCAAAAAGCATCTTCAAGTTGTTATTGAAGATTTGAAGAAAGTCATCAAGAGATTGAACGCAGTCAAAGAAGCATAACCAAAACTGAAACTACTTAGAAAGGAAAATCAAAATGACACAGCTAACAAAAATCAAAAACGAAACTATCAAAGACATCGAAACTAAAAAAGAAAAGAAATTGATTGAGAGGAGAGTTGACACCGAACTCAAAGAGGACATCCAAAGCATCATCGACCAAGCCATGGAAAAGTTCGGACACTACCCAAGTGTGACAAGTTTGGGTATCGGACTTCGTCACGAACTTCATCACGCTCGGATCCTTCCTGAGAGTGAAAGAAAATGGAGTGTGGGTGCTTCAGCGGATTTCGAGGACAGAATTGAAGAACTTGGATTCACTATTTTCAACGATCCAACCGCAATTTGTATTCAACGAGTCAAATAACCAAAACTGAAACTATTTAGAAAGGAAAATCAAAATGAACAACTCATACGAAATGGACGTGATTGACGCTGCTGAAAAAAGAGCATCAGAAAAAAGAGAAGCCAAGGCGGAAGCCAGACGGGAAAAGGAGCACACACATTACTGTATCAAAGGTGAAAGAGTTATCAACCGTGAAACCAAAACTTTCTACTGGTCAGGAAAAGTTTGGTACAACGAAGGCAACACCCACTTCTTTCCTCGCTATTGGAAGACACGACAAGCAGCGGAAAACAAAATGAATCGAATGATTCAGAATGACGAGGAGTTTGGATATCAACTCAGCGTTGAAAAACAGTGGGTGTAATTGATTCGCTGTTCGCTCCTCTTCGGAGGAGCCTACACTGAACCAAATTGAAAACTGAAACTACTTAGAAAGGATAATCAAAATGACTGGATTACAAGAACATGAAACAACTGCTAGTGGAAATGTCAAATCAGCTTGCGTTTCAAATGTACTGGCTGCTTTGGGAATTCATCCGAGTGATTACAAGCACACTTGGAATGAGCGAACTAAAAAGAATGTTGGATTGGATATCATCCGCCGCAACGGATACTGTGCCCGATCACGGAAGTCACGAATCAAAAGCAAAACAGTTGGCGGAGCACGGAAGCAAATCAAAGAAGCATCCAAGAACGATCCCGCTGGGACTCGTTACGTTGTCCGCATCAGCGGTCATATGCTTCTGCTGGATGGCGAAGGACGAACGATCATTGACACTGCACCTCGGAAAAGAGACGCACGGAAGATCTTGGCGATCTATGCTGTGTATCGAGCATATGGATATTGCTAATTGAAACTGAAACGAAATGAACTGAAAACTGAAACTATTTAGAAAGGACTGAATCATGAAAGCTACAAAACTGAAAAAACTATTGGTCAAGGCAATCAAAAACAACAAGCCCGTTCTTATCAAAGGTGCGCCAGGTATCGGCAAGAGCGACATTGTCAAACAGGCTGCGGCGGAAGCAGGAGCTGATTTGATTATCACTCACCCCGTGGTTGAAGATCCTACCGACAAAAAGGGATTGCCTGGGATCGTGGACGGGCAGGCTGAGTTTCTCCCTTATGGCGATCTGCGGAAGATGATGGAAGTGGATCGGTTGACGGTGGTATTGATCGATGATCTCGGTCAGGCACCTGCCTGCGTTCAAGCCTCCAACATGCAACTCCTCCTCGCACGTGAAATCAACGGGAAGAAAATCAGCGACCATGTCGTGTTCATCTCTGCCACGAACCGAAGAGAAGACAAAGCTGGAGTCACTGGCGTTTTGGAACCTATCAAATCACGTTTCAAAACTATCGTCCAGCTGGATGTGGATGTGGATGACTGGTGTGCATGGGCGTTGGAAAATGGAGTGGCTCCCGAGGTTGTTGCCTTCGTTCGGCTGCGACCTGGCCTGATGACGGATCCTGGTGCTCCAACCAACGACATCGTGAATCGTCCTTCTCCTCGAACCGTGACCAACCTCGCTGAATGGGTTGCATTAGGAATCACGGATGTGGAAACACTCGGTGGTGCGGCTGGTACTGGACTCGCTACCGAGTTTGTTGGCTTCCTCCGAGTGTGGGAAGATCTTCCTGATATGGATGCCGTGCTGAGCGATCCTACAAATGCCGTAGTGCCTACCGAACCCGCTGCGATGTATGCTATCTCAACGGCAATTGCTACCATGGCGAATGAAGACAACGCCAGTAGCATCATCCAATACGCCACGAGGCTGCCCGATGAGTTCGGCGTGTTGGCTATCCGTGATACATTACGAAAGTGCCCCGAAGCTGCGAACAACGTTGACTTCATTCAATGGGCGAATGATCATCAAGAGATCCTCCTGTAACGAAACCAAAAACCAAAAAGACTTTGAAAGGAACTTATCATGACAAACCAAGAAATCAAAAAAACAATCGGAACAACGGACATTACCTCACGAGCGATGCTGGTGAACCTCACGATCCATAACTGGAATGGATGTACCGTGGATACGGAAGTACAAACCGAAGTCACCCGAAACAAAGGTGCGAGACGAGACGGTGGCCGATGGTACACCCATAACATTCCGAAGGACGCTGCGAAAGAAATTCGCAGTGCGTTGAACCGAGGCAAAGCGATGCACGACAAACTGACGCTGCCTTGGAACAATGACGGTGCCCGTATCCTTCCTGCGGATATGTTCATGACCTACACCGAGAAGATGCGAGAGTTGAAAGTGGATTTGGATAATGCTGTTGAAACCTTCCTCACTGAAACCTATCCCGCTATTGTGGAACGGGCAAAAGAAAGGTTGCAAGGACTTTACAAACCTGAGAACTTCCCAACAACTGATTATCTTCGGACTCGTTTTGGTTGGGATGTTACGGTCATGCCGCTGCCGACATCTTCGGACTTCCGAGTTCAGATGTGCGAGGTTGAGGCTGAGAAGATCCGAGCGACAATTGACGATGAAGTCAACAAGACAGTGAACGATGCTGTTGGAGACGTTTGGAAGCGATTGTTTGAAGTAGTCAATCACGTGGCCGAACGCCTGAGTGATCCCAAAGCGAGGATCTTTGATTCAATGATCACGAACCTCACTGACCTTTGCGATCTGTTGCCCGTGCTGAATATCACGGGTGATGCTGAACTGACGGCGTTGGAGAAGGACGTGCGAAAGAAGATTGGCGGACGCAAACCCGAAGAGTTGCGAAACAATCCGAAAGAAAGAAAGCAGACAGCCAAAGACGCTTCGGCCATCGTGGATAAGATGAAAGCGTTCATGGGCACTTCCGAGTAAATGATTTGCCGCTCTCCTCCCCACGGGGAGGATTGCGATGAACCGTGAATTGAAAACCTAACTGGAAAGGATAGTACAATGGAAAACATAATGAAAAGAATCACGAAGGCACGGACGCATCTGGTGCTTGATCATAGCTTCTTCGGCACGTTGTCGATGAAGCTCGCAAATGTACTGGATGAGAAAGCTGGAACGGCGATGGTGGACGGGAAGAGAATCAGATGGAGTCCTTCATTTGTTGATGCGCAGCCTGATCCCGAACTCATGGGATGCTACGCTCACGAGGTTATGCACTGTAGCAACGGTCACTTCTGGAGACGTGGGAACCGAGATATGAAGCTGTGGAATCAAGCGTGTGACTACTCCATCAACCCGATCCTGATCAAAGCAGGATTCAAACTCCCGAAGGGAGCGTTGATGACGGATGAGCTGTTGAGTGCGGAAGAATGGTATGAGAGGTTGAGCAATACCAATCCGAAACCTGACGCTGATGAAGACAAAGACGATACCGATGAGAACGAAGAGGACAATGAAGGTCAGGCAGGATCCTCCGATGACCGAGACAACGAGAGCGATGAGAGCGATGAGAGCGATGAGAATGGCTCCGAGACCAACGAAGGATCTGAAGATGGCTCCGAGGCCACCGAAGGTCAAGATGGCTCCGCAGAAGGTGATACAATGGATCCTGGCGGATGCGGTGGTGTAGAAGATCCCGAAGTTGGCGATGACTTCTCCAAAGAAGCAATCGAAGAGCTGAAAGATGAATGGCGTGTAGCCACTTCTCAAGCCTCTCGACAAATCGGATCGGGTCAGGGAGATCTCAAACGAATGGTTGATGAGATCGTGAATCCCGAAACCTCATGGGACGTTTTGTTGCGAGACTTCGTTGAGAATACCGCACGCAATGACTACAACTGGAACAGACCATCCAAGCGTTACATTGGACGTGGGTTGGTTCTTCCGAGTTTGGTTAGCGAGGAGTTGCCCGAGATCGTGCTGGCGATTGATACCAGCGGATCGGTTGACACGCAGACGCTGAGCAAGTTTGCGAAGGAAGCCTCCTCCATCCTCGAACATTATGACACGACAGTGCGAGTTGTGTATTGTGATTATGAAGTCCGAGGAACCGAGACTTTCACCCGAGCGGATATGCCGATTGAACCGAAACCGATTGGTGGCGGTGGAACTCGATTCACTCCCGTGTTTGAATGGATTGAGAAGGAAGATATTGAACCAGCGTGTTTGATATATCTGACGGACTTGGATGGACGCTTTCCTGAAGAGGAGCCTGACTATCCAACGCTGTGGGTTGCGACTCCCTGCCCGTGGCGTCACGAACTTCCGAAGGTTCCCTTTGGAGACATAGTGGAAATGAAATGAAACGATATGGGCTGGGCTTCTTCGGGAGTCCAGCCCATATGATAGGAGACGAAAATGAAACTCACCAAGAAGCAAAAAGAAATCCAAACGAGTATGGTAGCACGACATGTGCGAGAAGAAATTGAAAGAGAAAAAGAAGTTGCCCGAAGAATGAAAAAAGAAAACATCAAGAAAGGAAAATCAAAATGAAAATATATGAACCCCAAGAGATAATCGAGCGGTTGGAAACTGAATTGAGAGAATGGGAAGAGGAGTTTGTGCTATGTGAGGATCGTCCAGACTCGAGTGTTGGTATGAAATCCTTCCGAGCACGGAAGATCCGAGGCCTGAAAAAACAAATTGCCCATTGGGAAAAGAAAATCTGAAACACTTTGAAATGGAAATGAAATTGCAAACTACTATGAAAGGAAAAGAATCATGAAATACAATGACAGAAATTACACGAGCGTAAAATCAGTTGAAGAACAAATCCAAACAAACAATACGAAGATGCACGAACTGAGAAAGGAGATCGAAGAAACAAAAATGCTCCTGAGCAAAACAACTTTGGAAAGCATCAAAGTGAAATTCCAAGAGCATATAGAATCGCAGAAACAAACTCATGAAGCGATGATGGAACGCAACAAAGATCTTTGCGAAGTTGTAATGCCGAGCGTTGTGAAGGAAGAAGAAAAAGCAAAGCAAATCGAAGAACAGATCAATGCCAAAGTTCGGAAAGCAATCAAGCATGTGTACTCCTCCATGAAAAAGGATCCGAAGTTTGATGATGTGGATTTCGAGTTGGGAGACACCGCATCCTACGGAGAAGAAACAATGATCAAATTCCCCAACAACGTAGTATCCATTGCGGCCACGTTGGTATATCCTGGAGACGTATGGAGCAGAAGGCCAGCCGAACTTCGCATTGAACTTTCTGCCAGTTACGCTTTGATTGAAGATCGTCCGTCACGCAAGTACATCATCAAGAAAGATGGAACCACCAACGCTAAGAAAATCAAAGAAGTGATTTTGGAATGGTTGGCAAGACGGGAAGGGAAACTGAACCGAGCCAAACAACAGGAAACTATTGCTGAAGACTTTCGTGTTGGAGCCTTCGAGCTGCTTCATGAGACTCCTCTGAACGGGAAGTTTGAAAAAGGATATGACACATGGGACTACCATCATGGCTCCCGAGGTCAAAAAAGAAGAGTGGACGAAGCGTTGGAGATCTACAAAGGTGATGCTGGTGAATTCAAATCTGAAAACCGTGTAGGACGAATGACCAAGGCATATCGTTGGACAAAAGACAACCCTTTGTACAGACTCGCCATTACAGACGCTCTGAGTGCTGAAAAAGTGAAAGCGATCTTGGACATACTGAACCAATAAAAAAGCAATTACATTTTTAATTAGGAATGAAAAAGTATATCGAGTATCATAGACTTGATCGATACTCGAAACCCTAATGCGAAGGAGACGCAATGAAAAAAGAACCACTTCTGATAGGAACCTATCTGCGGGTGCTGAGAACCCGCAAAAAACTAACCCAGCAGGAACTGTCCGTGAAGACAGGCATTTCACAAAACTGTATTTCAGAACTGGAAGCAAACAAACACCGTCCACGCTGGAAGCATGTACAGCTTCTGGCGGGAGTTCTGGGTGTGACTGAAAAAGCCATATTGTTTCCGCCCGCAGTTTTGCACCCACCTTCATAAACAACAAATTCAAATCTATAATAAGAAAGACAGGAGACGATTATGATATGTACAACCATTACCACGGATGCTTTTGACCAAACGTACCGAGATGTCAAACAACTTCTACACGACATGTGTCACCGATTCATCGAGCGACACGGCTCCCTTCTATCTCTGGATGAACTATACTCGGAAGCGTGTTTGGCTTTTGTAAAAGCATACAAAGCCTTTGACCCTTCTTATGGAAACGCCTTCACTACTCTTCTGGTCAGTTACGTTCGAACGCATTTGTTTGATGCGTGGCGGAGAGCGGCACGGTATTGTAACCGATTCCAACGAGGAGGAGAACTGGATCCAATAGCATCAGAAGAACCGAGAGAGTTTTGGACGCATGTCTATGATGCCGTGAGTGAAGACACTCAAACGGTTTTGGATTTGGTTTTGAATACGCCAAATGAAATCCAAACAATCATAGATAGCAAAGGAGGATCTTTTGCAAACATCAGATCTTCCGTGCGAGAAGAGACGATCAAAAAAGAAGGATGGAATGCGCATCGCTTCCGAGCTGTTGTTGATGAAATACGGGAAGTGCTTCAATGAGCATCCTTTTCAAATATCAAAAGAAAGGAGTGCGATGGATTTCCCACTTCAAAGGACGAGCGTTGCTGGCCGATGAAATGGGACTCGGGAAAACCCTTCAAGCGTTATGGTGGGTGAAAGAGAATCCCGAGATTGCCTTGCCTGCTTTGGTGGTGTGCCCTGCTCATTTGAAATGGGTATGGGAAAAAGAAGCCTCCACCAAAGCGGGCATGCTCAGTCGAGTGTTGAACGGGATGACCGCCAAAAAAGAAAATATCAAAATTGATCTCCCCATCACGATTATCAATTACAAGATCCTGAATGCGTGGGGAAAGAAGCTGCGGACGGGCGGGTTCAAAACCCTCATCATTGATGAGTGTCATTACGCAAAGAACCGATCCGCTCAACGAACGCAGATGCTGCTAGCATTAGCAACTCGATTCAAACATATCATTGCGATCTCGGGAACGCCAATGTTGAATTGTCCTGCCGAACTTTGGCCGATGATTCACCTGCTGTATCCCGAAGTATTCAATGACTTCCTTGCCTACGCTGCCCGTTATTGCAAACCCGAACTCAAGAACGGCAAGTGGATATACAAAGGAGCGGAACACCTCGAAGAACTTCACACCAGACTCAATCGACACATGTTGATACGCAGACGCAAAAAGGACGTTCTGAAAGAACTCCCTGACAAGATCCGCACCGTGGTTCCCATATCGGTGAAGTTGACCGAGTACAAAAAAGTGCGTGACAACTTCCTCCGCTGGCTACACGAAAACAAACCCTCCAAAGTTCACCGAGTGAAGAAGGCTCTGGTGTTGAACAAAATGGGATACTTGAAAAGGAAAGCGATGGACTTGAAAATGGAGGCCGTCAAAAAATGGATTGACAGCTTCTTAGAAGAGACGGATGAAAAGCTGGTGGTGTTCGGCGTTCATAAGAAAGTTGTGCGTGGACTTCATGACTTGTATCCGAGGAACTCGGTGGTGTTGGATGGAAGTACCTCACCGCTCAACAAACAGAAAGCAGTCAACTCCTTCCAGCACCAAAAAAAGATCCGTTTGTTTTTTGGTAACGTCATTGCCGCAGGAACGGGTATCACCCTCACCGCATCGAGTAACGTGCTGTTTGCGGAACTCGATTGGGTTCCAGCGAACCATACTCAGGCCGAAGATCGCATCCACCGTATCGGACAAAAGAACGCTGCCCAGATCACCTACATCGTAGCCAAAGGAACGATAGAAGAAATGCTATGCGAGTTGATTCAGAAAAAACAAAACGTAATTGCTGACACGATGGACGGGAAGAACGTCAAGAACGATTTCAATTTGTATGATGCTCTGATCCATTCATTAGAGGAGAAATGAAATGAACATCACCGATCTCCTGACCAAACTTTCGATCCCGTACCAAGCTGAAGGCAAGCACTCCCGAGAAGGATGGATCCAGATCGACTGCCCTGACTGCGGAAGAGGAAGCGGCAAGTTTCATCTTGGAATCAATGAAACCTCCTTGGGATGTAACTGCTGGCAGTGCGGAAGAAAAAACTTGCCCTATGTTCTTCACGTAGTCTCGGGAATGCCTTATGCGAAGGCACTGGAATCCCTTCGAGAGATCCCCAAACGCATAGCAAAGACCATCAACAAACGAGGCACGTTGAAATTCCCTGCTCCAATCCGCCTGATGCGGGATGCTCACCGAACGTATCTGGAAGAACGAGGATTTGATGCGCAAGAAATCGAAGAAGTGTGGCAAGTGAAAGGAATTGGAATTGCTCCGAAGCTGGCTTGGCGTTTGTTCATTCCGATCTATCAGAATTTTGAATTTGTGTCGTGGACAACCCGAGCGATTGGAGAGAAGAACAAACCACGCTACATCTCAGCCGCACCCGAAGAAGAAATCATCAACCACAAGCATCTCCTCTACGGAGCTGACTTGGCCGCACACGCCGTCATTATCGTAGAAGGTGCGACTGACGCTTGGCGGATCGGAAGAGGAGCGGTGGCCACCCTCGGATTGAACGTGACTCCTTCGCAAATCAAACTGATGAGTCAATATCCCGTCCGAGCGGTGTGCTTTGATAATTCTGTACCCGCTCAAAAAGAGGCGATGGAATTATGCAGGTGCTTGAGTCTCTTCTCGGGTCAGACAATCAACATTCAAATAGATGCGGAAGATCCAGGATCAGCATCGCCGAAAGAAATTCAGAAAATCAGAAAGGCCGTATTCAAATGAACCGAGGATTCATACAACCAGAAACAATAGAAGAGTTCAGCCAATCCCGAGAAGATGCCATGACCCTTTTCTCCTCCCTCAAACAAGCAGGCAAAATTTCCAAAGGAATTTCTCTGGCTCGATGGGAGCGGGAGTTCAGATTGATGCGCTCCGAAGATGGCGTGGAGGAAGAGGATCTTCAAAAGATCCTGAAATGGTATTGCGATAACATCACTGACAAATATATCCCTCATGTATATTCGGCGGGAGGATTTCGGGAGAAGTTCGCACGGATCCGTCAAGCCTATCAAAGAGAGAATCCCGAGGACTTCTTACACGTGGAGAATCCCAAATGTAAGCCACAAGGGATCCTCAGGCAGCTATCTGCCCTTGAATGGCCTGTTTCTTCGAGAGGACACATCCTCGCAACGATTCAGGTGTCTCTCGATAGCTATGAGGCGTGGATCAAACGGATCCACTCCCTGATTGACCTTCCGCCTCATCTGGAACGGTTCCGAGCGTATCTGATAAGCAAGTTGCCTCCATCTGACTTCCAGATCCTTCAATGGATGCGATGGGTTCATCGCAACGTGGTTTCTCGAGACAACTGGAACGGGGATTTGATAGGCCACGCATGGAATGAAAAACATTCACACTGGCGGATAATCGGACACAAGTGGAGTTGTGAATGGTGTGGCAACGGTTCTTTGTACAATCAGCTGGCGGAGAAGATATATGAAAATTCAAAAGATTGAGGCCAATCAGGAAAAGCAATTGCTCACGGGAATGATCGTGAGCACTACCGTCTGCGGACGCATCGCCAACCGTTGGGATGGTAACATGTTTCGATCCTCGTGGTGTAACCTTATCGGATCGTGGTGCGTGGACTACCTTCAAAAATACGATGAAGCACCGCAAGGACAAATCCAATCTCTGTTCGAGAGCTGGATGTCACGCAATCTCGAAAATGCCGCAGGTGAATTGATCGGATCCTTCTTGGCAAACTTGAGCGATGATTATGAAGAAGCAGAACGGGAACTCAACGAAGAATATCTGATTGACATCGCAGGATCCTATTTCACGAAAGTGCGATTGGAAAAACTTGCCGAACAGATCCAAGGAGATCTCGACACGGGCAGTGCGTCCGAGGCCGAACAACGAGTCAACGAATGGAGCAGCGTGAAGCTGGGAGAGAACGAATGGATTGATGTCTTTCAAGATGAACAAGCCATCGCCAACTCCTTGGACAATCAAACGGAAGAGACGTTGGTGAAATATCCTGGCGCACTCGGAGAGTTCTTTGGAACGGATCTATGCCGTGACGGATTCATTTCCTTCCTTGGCCCAAGCAAACGAGGCAAAACATTCTGGTTGTTGGATGTTGCCTTTCGTGCGGCACTTCAAAGAAGGCGTGTGGCCTTCTTTGAGGCAGGTGATATGAGCCTCAAGCAGATCACTCGCCGATTCGCTACCCGCATTGCCCAGTGGCCTCGAAAAGCCCGCACCGTGAAATACCCAACCAGCCTGATCAGAGATCCCGAAGAGTCAGCAGCAGAAGTGGAACATGAATTGCGTGAATTCAAAACGCCACTCACTACCCAACAGGTGGTAGAAGCCTCCGAACGTCTCCAGAAAAAAAGAATCAAAAGCACCACCAGCTATCTCCGAGTGAGTGCGCATCCTTCTGACCTCACCATTCAAGAAATCAAAGATGTCCTTCTGGGTTGGAGTAGAGATGGATGGGTGCCTGACGTGATCGTGATTGACTACGCTGACCTGTTGGAAAGCGAGAAAGGCGGATGGGATCGGCGTGATCAGATCGGAGACACATGGCGGAGGCTCCGAGGATTGAGTCAGCAGTATCATTGTTTGGTACTGACGGCAACTCAATCGGATGCCGCTGCCTACAAATCATACATCTTGGATCGAAGCAATTTCAGCGAAGCACGAATGAAGAACGATCACGTGACAGGGATGATCGGACTTTGTCAGACGATGGAAGAAAAAGAAATGGGACTCATGCGCCTCAACTGGGTTGTGTTGCGTGAAGATGAGTTCGTGGAAACCCGATGCGTACATGTAGCGACCTGCCTGTCACTGGCGAACATGTGCGTGAAATCTTGTTGGTGAAAGGAAAATCAAAATGAAAGTAGATCTGAAAATCAAAAAAGCCGCAACGAAAAGAAAACACGAAAGTGCGATTGGAAAAACCCCGCCCGAGGAAGTTCAAAAAAGGACGCTCGAAGATTTCGTGGAGGATCATCTGTCCAACGGAAGATCCCCAAAACAGATCCGAGCCATTGCCTTCAACAATAGTAAATGGAAAGGAGTTTGCAACGAGATCTTCCAAATGGCGGAAGATCGAAAAAACTTTTGAAAAAAGCATAAAGCGTTTGGTTGATAGAGAGTCTTTTGATCTATAATAAGACGGAAGCAAAAACGTGACAATCAAAAACACTAACACAAGGAGACCAAAAATGATTATCACTAAAAAAGAAGTTGTTGAAATTTTCACGGCATTAGGATATGGAACGGCCTACAAATGGAGTGACACCCAGCTGGCCAACAAATGTAAAGTTCTCGCCAAGAGCGAGGACACTGACCTCGAAAAGCTGAATGAAGAACAGCGCACCAATCTGGAGGACATCGAGATCACGATCAGCGAAGGCAATGCCTTGGAGATCGTAGAAGATAAGAAACCCGTGAAGAAGAAGGCAGCGAAAAAAGCAGCAAAGAAAAAGGAACCCGAACCGAAGAAAACTGCGAAGAAAGTTGCGAAGAAAGTTGCGAAGAAGGCAGCGAAAAAAGCAGCAAAGAAAAAGGAACCCGAACCGAAGAAAACTGCGAAGAAAGTTGCGAAGAAGAAACCAACACGTCAGAAGTTGATCATTGAAGCGATTGCCAACCTGAAGAAAAAGAAATTCACGGTCAACGAGATCGCAGAAAAGACCAACGAAGAGTACATGGCGCACGGAGGCCGTGGAAACGACAAAGAAGCTGTCTGGCATACAAAACGCGTAATGTTGGAATGCCAAATCCTCGGCCTCATTGAAGTCGATGGTGACAACGCTCGTGTTGTCGGGAAAGTTGTTGCTCTGTAGTATGGCAGACACCAAAACATACAAATCGGCAGTGGGCATTAGAGGTGATTGCCTCTATTGTCCACTGCCTTTTTCTATTGACAGTTATTGGAACTGCGAAGCGGATTGCCACCATTGCTATTTGCGCAAGTTGAATCGGACGTGGGGGCAAGATCTTCGGCCAGCGGATCCCGAACAGATCCGCCGAAAGCTGGAAGCGGGATTGAAAAACAAGAATCCCAAAACCAGTTTGGCAAACGCACTCCGCCTCAAAAAAACAATACGCTTCGGCAACAAAACGGATCCTTTCCAACCCGCCGAAATCAAACACAAAGTATCCATGCGGATCCTTCAGCACTTGATAGATTTGAATTGGACGTTCGTAATTCAAACCCACTTCCTCGGGAACTTGGTTTTGTGCGAACCTCTTCTTCAAGAAGCTCGAGACAAAAAACTACTCACGGTGATGCCCGTGATTTCTCCTGGCGCCGAATGGGATTGGGAAACGCTGGAACGAAAAAGAACCACGCCCATTGACAAGCGGTTCCGCATAATGAGACGCTGGGTGCGAACAGGATATGCTGTGGGAGTCAACGGTGAACCCTTCATTCCAGGATTGCATACCACCGAACAGTTCCGAGATCTCCTGCTCAGGTTGAAAGACATCGGCGTGGAGAGCTACAATACATATAATCTTCATCTCAATGACCACGTAGCCAAACGGTTCCATTCAATTGGATTGGACATCGAGAAGATCTGGACGATGAATCAGGATCGGCCTTGGCGGAAGATCCAAAAGAAATTATGCGAGATTGCCGATGACGTGGGGATCCGTTTGGGGTGTCCTGATTTTGTGAACACGGGATCCGATTGGAAAGAACAAGCGAACACCTGCTGCGGAATCAACGTGCCCAACCCGTCCCTCTTCAATACTCACTATTGGAAAAGTATGCTACAAGCAGGACACGACAAAGAACACATCGAGAACACCACATGGGAAGGGATTGGAAACAAAGAAGAAGGCTTGAAAATACTGACGGGAAAAAAGGGTGACTTCTATACTATGAAAGATGCGGGAGTGTTATGACGAAACTGACGATGAGAAAAAACACCCCCATTGAAACCTACGAAGCAGGAGGCAGAACCATCCACGTCAAGCGGGAAGATCTCTGCGGGCCAGAAGGATCCCCGCCATTCAGCAAAATGAGAGGCGTGTATACTTACTTATCCGAGCGGAAGGAAAAGGGATTGCGCGTGGTAGGATACACCGAGACGAGCATCAGCATGGCTGGATGGGGAGTTGCATGGGCGTGCCAACAACTTGGCTTACAGGCCGTCATATACGATCCTCAATACAAAGAACCGCATGAGGTTCTGAAGATCCATCGGAAGCACTGGAAGAAGTGCAACGCCACGATCCGCAAAGTGGAAGCGGGAATGGCAAGAGTGAATTATCATATCTGTAGAAAAAGATTGCGGAACGAGTTTGGAAAAGAAGCGGAGATGCTGGACTTGGGATTGCCTTTGGAACAGACGATTCACGAAACCGCTAGAGAGTTTCAAAGGACTCTGAAAAAGATCACTCTTCGGACGGTGGTGTGTTGCGTAGGATCGGGAACAATCTTTGCTGGACTGTTGAGGAAACTTCCCGAAGGCTGCAAGGCGTTCGGCATTATGTGTCGGACAGGAAACGTCATTCAGAAAAAAAAGAAGATCCTTTTCAAAGCCAAAAAGGTGGAAGGCGGGATCACTGGAATTAAAAGAAAGAATTTGAAATTGGTTGACTTGGGATGGGAGTACACCGAACGATCCGAGGAGCCTTGCCCTTTTCCGTGTCATGCTTTCTATGACCGCAAGGCGTGGCAGTGGCTTATGAGAACGCACCGACCAATTGAAGAACCGATTTTGTTTTGGAATATAGGCCATGAAGGAGAATGGATATGAAATGGACATACGGTTGTGAGCACGAGTTCGGTGATTGGGATACTCGGAAAGGTTGGGAAGGTTTCGGAAGAGATCCAGAACCAAACGCTTGTAACAGTAACGGGATCGCAACGGATCCTTCCCTGAAGAGCTATCCATTTGGAGGAGAAATCAATACACCCGCAACGGAAACACCCGAGGAACAAATCAAACTCCTTCAAAAGTTTTTGAAGAAGCACCCGAGAGCGGTGGCGACTCATCGAGCGGGTTTGCATGTTCACATTCGCATGCCAGGATTGAAAGACAACTTGGACGTTCTGAAAAAGATCCAAAAATTCATATCGGAAAACACCGACATTTATCATCATGTGGATCCGTTGCCCATTCCCACTCGCTTCGATTTCCCATCTGCCCGAGAACACAAAGAAGCGGTGAAACGTCAGCGGTGGATGAGAATGAGTCACTGGACTTCCATTCCAATAAACCGAGTACAAAAACAACTACAAGCCAAATCAATCAAAAGGTTCTTTGAGTTAGAAGTTCCGCAAAGCAAAAAAGGGAGCCCACTATGGCACGCTCAACCTCGGGCGGCAATCAGTCTCCGCCAACTTCTACAAACAGACACAATAGAGTTTCGTCATTTCTCCGCCTCAGTGAATCCAGAAGAAGTTTTGAATGCGATCCACTGGTGCCGAGATTATTTGCTATGCGCATTAGACAACGGAAACATCAGACAACTATTTGACAACACGTACAAAATAAAAGAACTACCGAAAACAGAACCCTTCGTGGGTTGGAAAGAAAAAAGATGGCATGCGACATCCATTACGAAAAACAAACGTGATGTCATAGAAGAGAACATCAGGAAAATACTGGACGGAACATTTGATGCGATAGGTTCGGAAGGTTTTGAGCACCTTATTCCATAAAGTCAGATTGTTTCGATATCATCAATCTATAATAAGACAGAAGGAGAAATAAAAATGTCAGGATCAAAATATAGTATGAAAGCGACACGTGTGGAATCCCTTGTGTTTGAAGGCGTGGATGGCTTTTTGCCTTTTGGCGATCTGAAAGTCAATAGGAAGAACACGCATGTCTTTTCAAACGTGGAAGACAGAACAAAGTTCGGACACATCTACAAAAACAAAAACCACTGCGTGATAAAACGAGAAGATGACAAGGACTCAACTGTTGCCCACACACTACTGGCGGCAAAAAGCAACTACGCAGCTGGGATGATCCTGCTGGATATGATTGCCGAACAGAAAGAGGGGAAGAAATCAAAAAAAGGTTTTGGCCTCGTTCCAAAACTCGGAAAAGGTGATCCAAACTTCTATGAAAAGACCGCATCCAAATTGGACACCCTTATGAAAGACTGTCACCGAACGGGATACCAATTGAAAGATCACGTCAAGCCTTTCACAAAAGCTGTTCTGAACAATAACAAAGAATTGCCCGAAGTAAAAAAGATGATGGAAGGGTGACCATGGATTATTATGAACTGAGATCCATAGTTGCGAACGTGATCCCACGCACTCGCAAACTCGTTGACGAGAAAGGAAAGATCCAACCCGTCAAAGAGAAAGGACGCAAAACTCAATACCAAGAATTCAAACTCACCGAGAGTAAATGGATCCCTCAGGAACGTCTCCTGAACCTCGAAGAGCTGAACAGTTTCGTAGAAGTATCGTGCCGTGCTCAGGCGTGTCCGATGCCTCTGAATATTGATACGTGGGATGGATTGCTCTGCCCGTTCGGTTGCAAGTATTGCTACGCCAATGCCTTTCGAGCGAGTTTGTACACGGCCTTCTTCGACAATTCCAAAACAATGGGGTTCCGTCATTGTAATGCCACCATGTATAAAAAGGAACTGGATGTGCTTATGAAGAACCGTGGAAAGGATCCTCACTCCTTCGCTTCGGGTGCCGCCGTAGCCAAAGCCATAGGCTTGGAAATTCCAATGAGGTTCGGGATCCGCTTTGAGGACTTTCTCGATGATGAAAAAGAAAAAGGAATCAGCTTGGAACTTCTGGAGTATCTCGCTGACATTTCTTATCCTGTAATGATAAACACCAAAAGTGCTTTGGTTGGTCGAGACGATTATGTGGAGGCACTCGCACGTAACGCAGGACGAGCAGCTGTTCATATGACTTTGATTTCTTCTGACAATGAGTTCCTGAAAGAACTGGAACCTGGCGCACCTTCGTATCGCAGACGATTGCGTGCAATGGAGAAACTCGTGAAAGCTGGCGTGCGTGTGGTGCCTCGCATTGAACCGTTCTTGGTTTTTCTGAACGACAAAAAAGAGGACGTGGAACAATACATGAAAGATGTTTGGGAAATCGGTTGTCGTCATATAACCTTCGACACCTATTCATACACCGCAAAGAATCCTGGCATCAGGCAAAGTTTTCATAACATGGGATACGATTGGGACAGATTGTTTCTCCTCGGGTGCGACTCGCAAGCAGCGGGAAGTTTGCTATTGGGAAAGTTCATGCAGATGTTTCGTGAGCGAGGTTTCTCTTGTTCCACGTTCGATATGGGAAATGCTCCCGACAATAATCAGATGGTATGTTGCGAGGTTGGTGATTGGTTCCGAGGCGGATTCAATTATGGATGCACTGTCACTGCAGCTCGTTATATTCAAAAACGAAAAGGCAAACCGACATCATGGAAAAACTTCGTCAACTACGTCAACAAACACGGAGGCTTTTTGAGTGCAGCGTTGTACAGGGATGTGAAGGCACTTTGGAATACTGAAGGGAACCAAAGTGCCTACTCCCACAGCTGGTCAAGAGGAATGCACGTGGCGGGAACCGATGAAGGTTCATTGGTTTGGAAATACAAAGACACCGATTTCAGAGAGCGGATACTTGAAGACATCATAAAAGGATTATAACATGGCCAAAAAGAAAAAGAAGGCAGCGAAGAAAAAAAGAAACACCAAAATCAATCAGACCGTGGAAGACATCTTTTCACACGCTGCCGCATTGACGCAGAACGGGAGGTTGCGCAATACGATCTATTGCTTGAACAAAAAGATTTTCATTCTCAATCAGGACTCTACGGTGCTGATTCATTTCCCTTTGAGGAAGCAGGATTCAACCTTTGCTTCTCCCGTCTCCTTCCGAGCGGATGACTATGAATCCAAGGAGTTTCTCGAGGAAGGTGGCCGCATCAAATTCATTACCCGCACCGACAAATACACCAAGACCAAATCTTGTAAGACTCCCGAAAGAACGCCTGACAATGTGCGGAGTCTTTTTGAAAAATTCGAGAAGCCCGAAGGCAACAGCGTGATCTTGGGATCCGATCTGTTCAAACTACTGGACGAGAACCTGAGCCACATCGAGTTCTCCGCACGCAAAGGCAAATTGCGTATTGTCCAGCGAGATATTTATTCAGGTTCAATCATCACCATCACGAAAAAAGAGAGCGTGGGATTGAACGCCGTAGCATCGCAAGAGTTGGATGAGTTCGAGCCCATCGGGATCCGCACGCAGGACTTCGCTGCGTTGTACGCTTTTGCGGATAATCTGGAATGGAGTTTTGATAAGAACATCGCATGGATCGAAAGCACAGACAAACGCTTCCCGATGGAATGCGTGATTGGTTTATGCGTATATGACGAGCTGGGAAAGGATGAATGACACATGGGCGGAAAAAGTAGAAAGAGCGGAGGCGTGAGCCGTGCCCTCATTAGCAAAATCAAAAACAAACGCTTCGGAACAAGCAAAGGAAGCAAAGGCAAAAGTGATGGAAAGAAAAAAGGATTCAACCTATTGGCTCCACCTGAGACAGAAGAAGATTGAACCGAACTTTTGGGTCAGCGATGAATACATTGAGCGCAAAGGATTGGTCTGGACACGTCTGGGACACTTGAGCGGTTACACCGATGACGATGGCGGTTGGTTCTTTCCTCCGCTGTTCGAGGAAGAGAATGTTTTGATTCATACAGGAGCCAAATGGTGGAGCAGCTTCTTGGATGCGTCCGAAGGAGAGGCGTTGGATCGTCAGTACATCTACCGCCATGAAGAATTTCTTTGCGACTTGAGCGGTCAACGCTGGGCAAACTTCCGAAAAAACACGAACACCTTTTTGCGTGCTCATTCTGACCTTCAATATGTTCCCATGAGCGTGCTCGGATCCACTCTGGATGAGAAGATCGAAACGCTATTGATGGCGTGGGCGGATCGCAAAGACTCTATCTATGATCCAGACATCTTGGTGGACTACGTTCTCAACGGAAACCACCGCTGGATTTTGCTCGATGGCGATGACAATCTCATCGGAATGAACGTGGCTGATTACAATTGGAGGTTCACCAACTTCCGATTTTGTATCGACAACGGAGAACCGTGTGCGCAAGCGTTTTTGCGTTTGTGCTTTTATCGAAACGCCCAGTGGTTCAAAGATCATCCTCCGCTCGTCAATGACGGAGGAGATCTGGGACAGCGTGGATTGGAAACTTACAAGAAGAGACTCAACCCAGCACGGGTTGCTACCATATACACAAACAGATGAAAGGACATCGAAAATGAATCAAGTGGACAGAGAAGAACTGTTGGCGCAATTGGAGAACGTGGCACCAGGATTGAACGCCCGTGATATTGTAGAGCAAAGCAGCTGCGTGGTTTTCAAAAACAAACGGGTGTTCACGTACAATGACGAGGTTGCATGCTCTTACAAATGTGACGTGGGTGACATCGAAGGAGCTGTACAAGCCCGTCCACTCATTGATGTCCTTCATAAAATCAGCGATGAGAAATTGATGCTGGATACGGAAGAAGGATCACTCATCATCAAAGGGAAGCGGAAGGAAGTGCGCATCAGAATGGAAAGCGAAATCCTCTTGGGTATTGACGTGGTGGACGTACCGAAGAAGAAGGATGAATGGTTGGACATTCCCGAAGGATTCAGTCAAGCGGTGGATCTCGTTCGTCAGTCAGCCAGTACCGATGAGAGTCACTTCTCATTGACGTGCGTTCATGTCGCTCCCAAATGGATCGAAGCGTGCGACAACTTCCAAATCACTCGATACGCTATGGACACGGGATTGGACAAGTCAATTTTGGTTCGTCACGAAGCAATGAAAGAAGTTGGCAGAGCTGTAATGTATGAGTGGGCAATAACGGAGAGTTGGATTCACTTCCGAAATAAAAAAGGACTCACCCTCAGCTGTCGGCAATATGCCGAAGATTTCCCGCCGATGGACAAAGTGTTGGATGTGTCAGGAGATCCCGTCAAACTTCCCAAAGCACTTACTGAGATGGCGGAGCGTGCCGAGGTTTTCAGCAGAGAAGAAGAACACAACGAAGTCAAAGTGGACATGAGACCCAAGCGGATCCGAATCACGGGTGATGGCCCAAACGGCAGCTACACCGAAACCCGCCCCACCTCCTACAAAGGACGAGCGTTGGAATTCATGATCTCTCCCAAACTCCTTTCCGACATCACGAACCGATTCAACAAGTGCGAAGTATCCGAGAAGGCGTTGAAAGTGGACAACGGCAGTTATGTGTTCGTGACGTATCTGGGAGTCATTGAGGATGAGTAAGGGATTCTGGACAACGTCCGAACTACTACAAACGAATGACCGACCATTGAGCAAAGTTCCTCTCTGCGGGAAATGCGGGTTGTCTCGTTCATGCGCCTGTCCTAAAATGCCGATGGTAGGTGAAGGAGACAAAAGCATATTGATCGTGGGTGAAGCTCCTGATCAAAAAGAAGATGCCAACCACGACTCGTTCGGCGGAGAGGCAGGATTGCTCCTACGAAAAACACTCACCTCTTTGGGCGTTCATCTGGACAAGGACTGTTGGCGAACTCACGCAGTGCGATGTCGTCCACCGAAAGGACGAACGCCGAACGGTGCAGAGATCCTATGTTGTCGTGGCAACCTGTTCCAAGTCATCGAAGAAAAGAAACCCACCGTTGTCGTTCTTCTCGGAAACACCGCCATCCAAAGTCTCATCGGACACACTTGGAAGGAATCGCCTGGCCCAACTACCAAGTGGGCTGGGTTCATTGTTCCTTCGCAAAATCCCAACGCATGGATCGTTCCTACTTATCACCCGTGGCAGCTTCTCGAAGAAGAACGCAACCGAGGATTGGCACTCTGGTTTCGGAAGCACTTGAGATCCGCTATCAAAAAGAGACATTCCAAACCGTGGGAAAAGATCCCTGACCTCCAAAAAGAAATACGCATCATTCACGATCCCGAAGAAGCTGCACGCCTTCTTCGTCAATGGATCCTACTGGGGGATGATATTGCTTTTGATTATGAGACGAACTGCTTGAAGCCCGAATACAAAGGAGCCAGAATATATTCATGCGCAGTTTGTACGGGAGGAACCAAAACAATTGCCTTCCCGTGGATGGGAGAAGTGATTGAAGCAACCCAAGAACTTCTACAAAGTGATTGCGGAAAGATTGCAGCCAACTTGAAGTTCGAGGATCGGTGGACACAGAAGATCCTCGGAGTGGAAGTCAAGAATTGGAAATGGGACACGATGCTTGCCGCTCATGTACTGAACAATCAGGCGGGAGTCACTGGACTCAAGTTTCAATCCTACGTCCAACTGGGACAGCCTCCTTATGACGATCACATTCAACCTTATCTCAAAGACTCCGCCGAAAGCAAGTTCAACAAAATAAATCAGATCAACTTGACGGATCTGCTTTTGTATAATGGAATGGATGCGTTGCTAGAATACAAACTGGCGCAAATACAAATGGAACGGATCTCCAAACTCCAAACGGGAAAATGTCATGAGTAGAGCCACCACCCCCGAAGCGTACAAACTACTTCACGAAGGACTCCAAACCCTCAGCAGGATCGAATCCAATGGAATCAGAATTGATACGGATTATCTCGAAGGAGCTATTGGGAAAACAAAAAGACGCATCGCCAACTTGTACCGCTCTCTTGAAGAAGATGAAGTCACTCAAGTTTGGAAAACTACATTTGGGAGGAGTGCCAACTTCAACAGCCGTGAGCAACTTGGAGAGGTTCTCTTCAATCGCATGGGGCACGCGTGCGTCAATCGAACACCTACTGGACGGCCTCGAACTGATGAGGAAAGTCTCTCCAGCTTGTCAATCCCTTATGTCAAACGGTTTCTCAAGATCTCCAAATTACAAAAAGCACTCTCCACCTACCTCTACGGAATCCAAAAGGAAACTGTTGACGGATTTCTTCACCCAATCTTCTCTCTTCATCTCGTTTCCACCTTCCGTGGAAGCAGTGAAAGACCTAATTTCCAAAACATCCCAATCAGGTTAGAATGGATTGCCGATCTGATTCGGCAAGCGTTCATTCCTCGGGTTGGCCACGCTCTGGTTGAACTTGACTACAGCGGAATTGAAGTGGGGATCTCCTGTTGCTATCATCACGATCCTCGGTTGACGGCCTATGTAGAAGATCTTTCATTGGACATGCACCGAGACATGGCAGCGGAATGCTATATGATGGACACCGATCAAGTGACCAAGCAGTTACGATACGGAGGCAAAAACAAATTCATCTTCCCGCAATTCTATGGAGACTACTATATCAACTGCGCACGCAATCTCTGGGATCATATCGTGAGCGGGAAGTTGAGCATGAAGAACGGAACGCTGGTCACCGACCATCTCAAAGAACAAGGCATCACTCGATTGGGTGCCTGCGATCCTAAGCAGAAACCGAAGGCACGAACATTTGAAAAACATATCCAAGAAGTTGAAGCAAATTTCTGGGGCAGTCGTTTCAAAGTATATGCGGAATGGAAAGAGAAGTGGTGGAGTGAATATCAAAAGAACGGCGGGTGGCAGACGCTGACTGGCTTCATTGAGAACGGAGTTTTCAAAAGGAACGAAGCGATCAACGCCCCAATTCAGGGATCCGCTTTTCATTGTTTGCTTTGGAGCCTGACGAGGTTACAAAAATGGATCGAGAGAAACCGAAGCGGAGCAAAGATTGTAGGACAGATCCATGATAGCATCGTGGCTGACGTTCCTGTCGATGAAGTTCAGGATTATCTCGCTGCCGCAAAGAAAATAATGACCCGAGATCTCGCACGAAAATGGAAATGGATTTCGGTGCCTCTACGAATAGACGCAGAGATTGCATATGAAGGCCAAAGTTGGAATGACAAAAAGGAGATCAAAATTGAAAACTGAATTGTACAAAAAGCATCGACCCACTGACCTCAAAAGAGTTTGGGGACAACCCGAACCCGTCAAAGTATTGAACGAGATGATCAAGAACAAGCGAGTGCCTCACACGCTCCTCTTCTCTGGGCCAAGTGGTTGCGGCAAAACTACGCTGGCGAGGATCCTGAAAAAAGAAATGGACTGCGGCGATCAGGATTTCAAAGAAATCAATTGCAGTATTTTGCGTGGGATTGATATGGTGCGTTTCATTCAAAAGCATCTGAGTCTGTCTCCCATCTCGGGATCCTGCCGCATCTGGCATATAGACGAATGCCATCGCATGACGGGAGAGGCTCAGGATGCCTTTTTGAAAATGTTAGAGGACACGCCATCTCATGCCTATTTCTTTTTGAGCACTACCGATCCCCAGAAGCTCAAGAAAACAATACACACCCGCTCAACGAAGATCGTAGTGAAGCTGTTGAAGAATACGGATATGAAACGCCTGATCAACTACGTCTGCCGAAAAGAACAAATCATCATTACTGAAGAGTGTGCGGATCGGTTGGTGGAGGTGTCCGAAGGTTCCGCCCGTTCTGCTTTGGTGAGCTTGAATGCTATAATGGGAATTGAAGATGACGAAGAAATGCTCAACGCCATTCAGAATATCGACATGAAAGCACAAGCGATTGAACTGGCTCGTGCTTTGATTTCTCCAAATCCCAGCTGGCAGAAAATCTCGGGCATTCTCAAGGAACTGGATGACGATCCTGAGAGCGTTCGATGGTTGGTTTTGGGATATGCAAACTCTGTGCTGCTCGGAGGAGGAAAACTAGCCGAAAAAGCATGGCGGATCATCTACGCTTTTCAACAGAACTTCTATGACAGCAAGAAAGCTGGGCTCACGGCATCGTGTTGGGAAGTTGTTCATGATAAAATGGATTGAAAAATGATTTGTGATCTATAATAAGGTAGAAGGAGAAAGAAAATGAAGACAGTGAAAAAGAAAAAAGCAAAAAAGAAAGACTTGGACATTGACATATTCGATCTGGATTTGTTATTGCTTGAAAAGCATTGCTTGGAACAACCCAGACTCGTTATCACCCGAGCGTTGGAACTGGCGGAAGCGAAAGACAAAGCACGCCGATTCAAAAGTGAGTTGGAAGTCTGTCAGGCCGAAACCGCCAAGAAGATCCGAAAGGATCCTGAAGAGCATGGCCTGAAAGAAAAACCAACCGTGGGAGCAGTTGCCGAAGCGGTTGCGATGGATGACAATGTGGAACAATATCGAGATCTGGAACTCCAAGCACTCCACGACATTGACGTGCTTCAGGCTTTCATGAATGCCCTCGAGCATCGGAAGAGAGCGTTGGAAGGATTGATCGCACTTCACGGACAAGGATACTTCGCCAAGCCCACGAACCGCATCAGTCAGAAATCCGCCGACAAATTGAAAAACCAATCATGAAATTTTTAACAGAAACAATCAAGCGGGTAATCATTCTCATATTGATTATCCCATGCACGATTTTATACACAACGATCAAAGTGATCACAGCAGCCTATTATAACGGCAAACATCAAACACTCAATAGAAAAGGAGCACCCGATGTCGAAGAAGAAAAACAAAAAGTATAAAAAAGGAATGGCTGCGAAGAACGCCAAGAAAGCGGCAGCCAATCAACAGTCAGGAGGTTTTGAACGAACCTCCGTGAAGAAGCCAGCCAATGAAATGGACTTCTTCAAACTCGACAAGATGGGAGTCAAACGTGTCAGCATTATCCCGTATTGGACGGGAGAAGGAAACCCCAACGCCGATGAAGGCACGCTCCACTATGAGAGATCCTATTGGATCCACCGTAACATAGGAGCCAACCAAGACAGTTACTGCTGCTTGAACCGAACCTTCAAGAAACCCTGCCCGATTTGCGATTGGATGAAGAAGCAAAAAGATCCGCAGGACGAGATGGTCAAATCATTGAAGCCTTCCTATCGTCAGTTGTTCCACGTGGTGGATATGAAGGAACCCGAAAAAGTAATGCTGTGGGACATCAGCAACTTCTTCTTCGGAGAGAAACTCAACGATGAGATCAACAACCAAGACGATGACGAGAGCTTGGACGAGTTCTGCGAGTTGGAAGGTGGGCTGGTGCTGAAGCTCGTTATCGCTGAAAACAAATTCGGCGGGAGAACCAGTTACAAAGTTTCCAGTGTCAACTTCAAACCTCGCAAGGAAGATTTTGACGCTGACATCCTCGATGAGACTGTGTGCTTGGACGATCTTCTCATTGAGAAAACCTATGACGAACTGGAAGCCATCTTCCATCAGAACGAGGATCTTAACGAAGATCCTGATGAAGATGAGGATGACGCAGACCGTGCGGCAGCGGGAGATCCTGACGAAGACAATGAGCCTGATGATGATCCAGATCCCGAACCCGAGGAAGATGAAGAACCCGAAGGAGAACCCGAACCCGAGGAAGATGAAGAACCTGAAGGAGAACCCGAACCCGAAGTTGGGGATGACGATGTTGAAATTGAAAAGGGAGATCGGGTCAGTGCCGAAATTGAAGGTGATGACTATGAAGGCGTTGTAAAAGACGTTGACGGAGACGATGTCACCATCACGTTCGATGACGGCGATGAGTTGTCTTTTGCTCCAGAGGATCTCACGCTGATCAAAAAAGCAAAAAAGTCCTCAGCGTCCAAGAGTTCAGCGAAATCATCGAAGGACAAATCCAAAAAGGGCAAAAGCAAAAAAGGTAAATGCCCTCACGGCGGAACCTTCGGAAAAGATCTGGAGACTCTGGACGAGTGCGACAAGTGCGATGTTTGGAACGAGTGTGACGAAGAAGCTAATGGATGATCCTTTTGTTAAAGTAGTGTGGGGTGGAGTTGGAACGGTTTCGACTCCACCCCATGACAGGTACGAACATGGCAAAAACAGAACAACTAAAAAAGCAGCTCAGAAAAAAAAAGAAGAAAGCACGCAAACCTTCCGTTCAGGATTTTGTATCCACGGGATCGACTCTTTTGAACCTCGCTATCTCAGACCATATCAACCGAGGATTCATGAAGGGCAAATACTACCACCTTGTAGGAGACTCCAGCAGCGGCAAAACCTTCCTCTCTCTGACGTGCCTCGCTGAAGCTGCGAACAATAAGAACTTCGATGACTACCGATTCATCTACGACAACAGTGAGGACGGGGCACTGATGGACATCTCGAAATTCTTTGGATCCAAAGTTGCCGAACGCATCGAACCACCGAACAAAAAAACTAGCAAGGATCCTTATGACCTCAACAACGGATGCAGCACGACCATTGAGGAATTTTACTACAACATTGACGATGCGATCAAAGCTGGACAACCCTTCATATACATTCTCGACTCAATGGACTCCCTGAGCAGCGATGCTGAACAAGACAAATTCGAGGATCAAAAAGAAGCTCACCGCAAAGGAAAGACCACCACAGGTTCTTTCGGAGACGGGAAAGCAAAAAAGAACTCCGCTGGGATCCGCAGGTTGCTCAGTAGGATCCGAAAGTCAGGATCCATTCTCATCGTTATCAGTCAAACCCGAGACAACTTTGATTTTGGATTCGCTAAAAAGACCCGCTCTGGTGGACACGCTCTCACTTTCTATGCCACGTTGGCCATCTGGAGTTCCTGCGGAAAGAAACTCAAACGACACGTCAAAGGAAAACCCCGAATCATTGGCGTGGATTCTATTATCCAAACAAAGAAAAACAGAATCAAAGGAAAAGACCGCAAGGTGACCATACCGATCTATTATTCATTTGGCTTCGATGACGTAGGAGGCTGCGTGAACTATCTCATCGCAGAAGGTCATTGGAGAAGCGGAGCATTTTTCCAACCCAAGGAATTTGACTTCACGGGAACCGTAGAAAGATTCATTCAGTACATCGAAAAGAACGAGCTGGAAAAAGATCTGCGGATGATTGTTCAGGAAGTCTGGGACGAGATCGAAGAGAAATGCGAAGTGAAAAGGAAACCACGTTACACATAACCAATCAAGGATGAAAGGAAATTTGTCATGGGTGATACTTGGTTGTTGATTGATTGTAATTATCTTTGTCACAGGGCACGATATACTATGGATGAACTTTCGCACAACGGACAACCTACCGAAATTGCGTATGGTTTTTTGAGCGAGGTTCTCTCAATCCAAAAACAATTTGACGCTTTGTACCCCGTGTTCTGCTGGGACATGGGCGTGAGTATCCGAAGAGATCATTACACGCCGTACAAAGCCCAACGCCAAGAAACTCCGAAGAACCTTTCAGAAGAAGAGTTGGGTGTGGCGAAGAAGGAAGCACGCCGATTCAGAAAGAGCACACGAGATCTTCGGGTACACATTCTGCCTTCGATGGGATATGGGAATGTGTTGATGAGTCCTCGGATCGAAAGTGATGATTGGATTGCGAAGGCTGCGTTGGAGATTTCCGAGAAACACCCAAAAGATTCTTGCGTGATTGTAACTGCTGATCACGATATGTTTCAGTGCCTGACCGAGAAGGTTTCTATGTACGATCCTCGAACCCGAAAGGAAACCACATATCATTCTTTCGTAAATGACTACAAGATCCTTCCTTCTCGATGGGCTGACGTCAAAGCATACGCTGGATGTATCAGCGACAACGTCCGAGGCGTTCAAGGGATTGGAGAAAAAACAGCCATTCAATTTCTACGAAACAAATTGAAACCCGAAAGCAAAAAAGCCATCGCCATCAACTCCCGAGGAAGCAAAGCAATTCACAAACGCAATTTGAAATTGGTCACGCTCCCTTGGCATGAAACGCCTGAGCCCAATCCGCACAAATCCCTTCCCAACGAAAGACAATGGCGGGAAGGCGTGCGCAACCTCGGAATGGTTACACTATTGAAAATTGGCCCGTACACAGGAGTATGCTAGCATGGCGAACAAAGGAACCCCATATGAGAGAAAAATTTGCAAGGAACTAAGTTTGTGGTGGACACACGGTCAAAGGGATGACGTGTTTTGGAGAACGGCGGGAAGCGGAGCCAGAGCCACCGTGCGCAGTAAAAAGAACAAACGCACCTTTGGAAATCACGGAGATGTTCAAGCCACGGATCCGATTGGACAACCGCTGATAGATCTCTTTGCCATCGAACTCAAGCGAGGTTATCCAGCCGCACTCGCCAGTAACATCGTGGACAAAAAAGAACGAATGAAAGAACCCGAATTGGTCTCTTTTATGAAACAAGCCATACGATCCCGAGATGAAGCACTTGCCATAAGCTGGATGGTCATTCACCAAAGGGATCAAAGAGAAAGCACCATCCTCCTTCCTTTTAGAATGGCTCAAGGATTGAACAATAAAATGAGAATGAACGAACCCTCTCTCATTATAAAAACAAAAGCCATCCACGGACGGATCCTACAAATACAACTAACAGACTTTTTTCTAATGGTAACACCGAAAGACGTGGCCAGAGTGATCAGGGAATTATCAGGAGGAAGTAATGACCAAGAAGAAGAAAGTTGAAAAAGTAATCGTGAACGGGATCCCCTATGAGATCATTGCCAAATATACCAAAGCTGTGTACGCACAAAAAGCAATCAAACGATTGGGAACCAATCATTCATATACACCCAACCCGAAGTACAAACCGAAGAACCACCACTCACCAAAATTTCTCGTGGTGAAACCGATGTTCCAAGAAAGTCTTTTTTCATGATTGAAATCATAGACATCGAAGGATTCCAAGCACACAAACGATTGTATTTGGATTTCACCGAAAACATCACCACCATCGTAGGCAAAAGCGATGCGGGCAAATCCGCTATCCGCCGTGCGATTGAATGGGTGTGCCTGAATCGACCTGCTGGAAACGAGTTCCTGAACTGGAACAGCAAAAAAGTATCCGTCACGCTGACCGTGGATGGTGTGGAAATTGAAAGGCGGTGGGAAGGGAACACCAACACCTACCGAATGGGAGACCAGCTGTACAAAGCCTTCGGCAGAGATGTACCCCAACCCATCGCCAACTTCTTATCAATAAGTGATCTGAATTTCCAAGGCCAATTTGATTCTCCTTTTTGGTTCAGCTTATCGGCGGGAGAAGTCAGCCGAAGTCTGAACAAGATCGTGGACTTGGAGCTGATGGATTCTACGATGAGCAATCTGGCTTCCGAGATCCGCAAGACGCAGGTGTTGGTTGATGATCGAGAGGAGGCGTTGATTGCCGCCCGAAGTAATCGCAAGAACCTTCGCCACATCCCCAGATTGAAGAAGGATCTGGACAATGTCCGCAAGCTCTCCGCTATACACCAGAAACACCGCCAAATCCTTGATCTAAGCCAAAAACAGGTGTCAGAGGTAGAAGCTATCACCGAGAGGTACAAAACAGCGGCAAAAGTGGTGCGAGGAGCGGGCATCTGCGTTACGGCAGGACGGAAAGCTGCTGGATTGGAGCGGAAGGTTTCCGCTCTTCGGGATCTCATCGGATCCGTGGAAGAAGCGGAGAAGAAAGCAGCGGTGAAGATCCCGCCCGTCAAAGCTCTCACCGTTCGGTTCTCCCGCTGGAACAGACGAGAAAAACAAAAGAAGGATCTTCAGATCATAATCGCCCGTACTCAACGTGTGCGAACCGATTATGATCTGAACACGGATCTGCTAAAAGAAGAAAAAGAGAAAATGAAAACCAAATTCAAAAGGTGTCCACTATGCGGAAAGTGATAGCAATTGCCTGCGCAGATATTCATCTACAACTCAACCCTCCTCGATGCCGTGCGAAAGAACCCAACTGGTTGAAAGCGATGCAACGACCGCTGGATGAACTTCGTGAACTCGCCCGCAAACACGAGGCACCTATCATCTGTGCTGGTGATGTATTGGATCGGTGGAACTCGCCGCCAGAACTTATCAATTGGGCAATGGCCCATCTGCCCAGAGTGGTGGCGGTGCCAGGCCAACATGATCTTCCTCAGCACAACTACACTTCCATTTACAAAAGTGCATACGCATCTTTGTTCTTAGCACAAACCATCAGAGACTTAATGCCACTTCAAAGAACCTGTTATGCAAAGATGGATGTGTACGGATTTCCGTGGGGCGTTCCAGTACAAAAAATAAAAAACATGCGCTCCGAGAAAATCAACATTGCGCTCGTTCACGAGTATTGCTGGATTCAAGGGCACAGCTATCCCAACGCACCGAAAGAACAGCGACTCACCAACAAACGAAAATGGTTGAAGCAATTTGACGTTGTCATCTTCGGTGATAATCATAAAGGATTTCAATACACTTTGCGAGAAGACAAAAAGACAACAACCGTATTCAATTGCGGAACCCTGATGCGAAGAAAAACGGACGAAGCTGACTACACTCCGCAAGTGGGATTGATAATGGACAACGGATCTATTCATACACATCTCCTCGATACATCCAAAGACGTTCTGGAACGAGGAGTGGAGGAGCCTAAAACTTCCGAACTGGACGTGACAGAGTTCATGGAAGCTCTTGATGGACTCGTGAGAAATCCGCTGGACTTCCGAGCAGCTGTTCAGCGTTACATCGACAAAAAGAAACCCAGCAAAGAAACACAAGCAAAACTATACGAAGCGATGGAGAAAACCAAATGACAACCGCAGTCGAAAGATACGAAGAACTCAAGCAACAAATAGAAGATCTCACCCGAAACAAAGACCAAGCCAAAGGCCAGCTGGATCTCCTTCTCAAGCAACTGAAAGAAACTACGGGATGTGCGACTTTGAAAGAAGCCAAGACCAAACTACGCCAGATGGAAAAGGAAACCGCACAAGCCCAAAAAGAATTCAATGACGCTTTGGAGACTTTCGAGAACGAATGGGAGGAGATCTTACATGCCTGAGATCCCCAGTCAGCTATCCCAGTGGAATGATAAAGTCACTCAGCTCTCCGCTGAATATGAAGCCTCTCGAAAACTCGTGGCTGACGCTCGTGACGCTCGAGATCACGTGCTCCACGAAAAGGAAACGCTGGAAGAGGCTCGTGAAATAGTTCAAAACATATCTCAAAGCATCCAACAGAAAGTTCACGCCCGAATCGCTGGTGTGGTGAGCAGATGTTTGTCCTCGGTGTTTGAGGAACCGTATGAGTTCAGGATCCTATTTGAACGGAAGCGAGGACGCACCGAAGCTCAACTGGTTTTTGAGCGTGACGGAAAGCAAGTGGATCCGCTGACGGCCTCGGGAGGTGGATGCGTGGATGTGGCTGCTCTTGCCCTTCGTCTGACCTGTATGATGCTCAAACGTCCTTTGTGCCGAAGAGTGCTGGTGATGGATGAACCTTTCAAATCTCCTTCCGCTCACTACCGAGGAAAGGTGAAGGAGATGATGGAAGCCTTGTCAAAAGAAATGGGCGTTCAATTCATTATGGTCACCAACATCGAAGAGCTGGAAACTGGGGAAGTGATCGGATTATAATCAACCTTCCACGATCACCGTTGACGGATTCACTACCGTCACCGCACCAGCATCATCCTCTGCTAATGTCGGCAGGAGGATCCAAGCCCCATCGCCTGTATCCGAATCCCGAATGGCTGCGACCCCTGCGTGCGTATAGGTTTGATTTTCAAACAGGATATATTGATGAGTGGTGAAATTGGAAAAAAGTGGGATGGTGTAGGTGGGATCCGTCCCGAAATTCGGAACTCCATTATCCAGCCAGATTCCAGTGGAGACCAATCCAGAATCCTCAGGAGCAACCTCACCATCCCAACGCAAGCGAATGTAACCTTCATTCCAATCGTATCTCAAATTGCTAAGCAGCGGCAATCCTTCCTCCGCTCGTTCGGAAGCGCCACTGTCAATCAAAATAGATCCGATGTTTTTCTGAATCAAACCGCTCCATGCCATTCCATAGGTTTCGATCTCTACATCATACAGTCCGTCAGGAATCCACGCAGGCACGGTAATGGTTCCTGCGGCGGTGGTAGGCACGTCCATCCAGCCCAATCCCCTTCGCACGCCAGTCGCATCAACTAGCACCACGTGCCACCTCTCATCGAGGAGTCTGCGTGTGCGCAGGGATCTGGCTACCTGTTCCACGTGATTAGGAACTAATGGCCAATGTCTTTCAGGCCAATGATATGACGGCCAGTGATAAGAAGGCCACATGTTTCACCTACACTTTCGTGCTAGCAGTTCGGGTTCCATTTACAGTATTGGATTCTGTCACCGTCCACAGGGAAGTAGAACCATCACGGCCATAGATCGTCCAGACTCGAGTGTTGGTGTTGAAGGTGGCGTTGCCTCCAAGAATTGCTAAGCAAATTTCCATGGCCTTAGCAGCTGTAATGACTTCGGTTCCAGTCGAATCCACATCATCAAATTGGGCTTGAAGCTCGTTGGTGTCTACTAAGATCGCATCTGCCGTAGCATCTATTGTGGACGGAAGAATTTCAGCGGCTCCGTCCCAATCCATAACACCCGTAGCAAGAAGCGTGTCAGTGATAGCTGGAGAACCGCCTGCTCGAAGATAGATGTCTACATTGTATCTACCTGCTGTTATGCCTGCTGGAAAAGCTCCTGTGTAAGTGTAGCCACTAGCAGGAGTCTCCGACATAGCAATGTCATAATCTGTCCAACTCGCTGGAACAAGTGTCTCAAAAGCAGGTGAACCTGTGGTATCCCAATACTGATTCGTCACTGCTTTTCGTACCACAGCATAAATCGTATCCGCTCCAGTCGTCGTATGTCGGTATTGAATCTCATTTGCCATATTGTTATCCTTCTTCCTCAAACACAGGCGGTTCTCTGTTGTCTACGGGTACATCCTCTGGCTCCTCGGGAGTTGGAACTGGGAACACCAATCCTATCACGTCATCGTTCACGTGGATAGATTTAGACACCGTGACTGCAAGATCAGCCATGTTCAAATCTCCCGAAGACAATGCAGCCTTACACAAGGCCATAAGTAACTGAGCCTGCTGTCCGTTCGGCACCACCACCATCATTTGTAATTCGTTCATTTTGGTCTCCTCAATGAATCATTCCTATACTATAACATAACATCATCGGGCACATCCACGCTGATCGCATTCTCAGCAGCTTCCCATTCTTGTTGGTGAACAAACTGCCTGACCTGTTGGGCAATCATTCGCTTTGTCCACTGGACATCCGTTACACCATCAGGCTTCGGGAATGCTTGCTTATAAGCATTTTGAATCCGCGTTACCCACGATGCGTTCTTGATCGTAAATTTAAGCTCTGGCATTTTTATTTCCTTTCCTTATGAAATTGTGCCACCATTATTAGCTACTACAACCCAGCCCTCATTATCAGCATAAACCATCGTGCAACCTTCGCCGACACCCGAAAAAGTAATCTGAGTTCCACCACACATTGTAGCGGGTGTTATTTTCCAAGTGTCCGCTGCGTTGCCCTCCACTACGCAATAAATATGCTTAATTTGCCCCGAAGTACCGTTGGCCAGCGTGACATTATCAAGGTCGCTATCACCATTGGTTGTTACTTCGGTATTCAATGTAGTCAATGATGCTGCAACCCCCGCATCTGTTGCTGTTATCGCATCAGGCGTATTTATCAACCCGCCCGTTGTTTGTATTCGATTGGTCGCATTGATATCCAGAACACCATCCGCTGAACCGCTGATGTTATTGGTGGTGAATCCGAAATGAATCTGTTTTCCCGAAGTCAATTTGAAAATGTTTTGAAAAACAAATCGGTTGTTATCGGATTCCCACCTGAATACTCCTGTATAAGCACCCGTGCCATCCATAGTGATACTGGCATCAGTTCCAGATGAATTCTCCAGAGTAAGGCTTTCCGCACCTAAGACACCAGTAGCAGAATTGAAGGTTAGGTTTGAGCCAGTCTTTGGTGCTACTCCCCCTGTTGCAGCAGTGACAAATAACGGGAAGCAAGTTGTATCAGAACTCTCATCTGCCGTTAAAATCATCTGTGCTGTTTTTTCATCAAATTTCATTTTATGTCTCCCAATCGAAAAAGAGATTTTGTTCTATTTGTAGATTGCCTTGAATACCTTCCAATAGGATCCTGCGAAAGACCAAGGCAATCTGTTCGCTGGAGAAAGATGAATCATCAATTTCTTTTTCCCAGTATACCGCTCCTTCAAACCACGGCGAAAAAGAAGTTGGAATTGTGTCTTGCGGATGCTCAATGGAAGTGTACTCCGAAGAACTTTCAGGAGCGATCAAAGCCAAATCAAAATCAGGATAGTTCTGAACAGTGTCTCCCGAATACCAGATGGGTTGGCGTGCCTTTTCTCTGATGCCAAAATAAGGAGTCCCATCAGTCTCGCAGTATACATCTCCAGGCTGCGGTGACTCCTCAACGAACTCCCCCGTGTTCCAAGGAGAAGCACCTTCATAGTCAGAGACCCACAAGAAACCCGCTGCATCATTCAACGCCCATGAACCACTTGTAACATAAACGGCTCTAAGCATCCCCGCTGTTTGTGTTGTTAAATCTTCCACTCTTTGTCCTGTGGGAGGTTCTGTTGTGCCCTGATTGAAAGGAACAATCATCCAATCACTCGTATCCGCCAAATAGCATCTGTTCCCTGCTCGCTGAGTCACGTATCGAATGTCATCTATGGACTCATCCAGATGAAGCCAAAAGTCTCTGCCAGGAAATCCTTCACCGTCCGTGAGATCAATATATTCATCACCATCATTATATTGAGCGGCAAGCGTAGTGGATGCGATCTCGTTTGCGAAGGCTGTGATGTCCTCGGTTCCGCTGCTTTCATTTTCCATCACGGCAAAATGATGAAGCACCAGATCGAAACTTTCACTTTCAACCCACACCACAGGCAAGATCGCATTATGAATTTCTGAAACAAGGATCCGCTGAGTTGTTGAAGTGGCGGGCAGTGCCGTGTCATCTACGTCAATGCTCAACCATTCTCCTGTAGTTGTTTGAACGTATCCATCTGTGACTGCCGAAGAGACATCCAACGCTGAAGAACAATTCCAAGTCTCATTATCCAATGAGATCGTGATTGTTTCATCATCAGCATCGTAGCGCACGTACAGATCCGCATCGGATCGGCATTGCTTTATTGTAACGCCCGAAAGGAAAACCAACTCTACCGTAGCCAATTCAGGAGCGGAAGCGTTCACTGCATTGATAGGTATCTTCATTGATGATTGGAAGCTGAGACCCTGAGCCAATCTGAAGGTGTCTCCCGTTTGCGGTTCGGTGGGAAGTTGCGTTGCCAACGTGATAGCGGATCCCGTAGCACTCCACACCGAAAACAGCACGCCTCGGAGAGCCACCGTGGTTGTATCATTATCGAACCATCCAACCGCATAACTCCAATCAATACCGCTGGCGTCTGACCAATCAATAGTATACCGATTGGCGGCATCATCTGTCACCGTCTTTTGGGGCAAAGATCCACCATCCGAGGCCACCTCAGAGGAAGAATAATACAATTGTAGTTCATTCGGTATCATTTTATAAAATTCTCACCAATTGGATAATCACACTAGCCACCGCGCAGCCTACCACCAAGACCGCTGCGAACTTCTGCCATAATTTCCAACTGTAATTTGCTATGTGTTCTTCAACGAGTTGAAGACGATCTTCTGTCCGTTCCCGTGCGCGTTCTTGATTTCGGAACTGCTCACGAATCCCTGGCTTCCCATTCCCATCACCGCAAACTATCCCATGAATCTGATCGACTTGTCCGCTCGTATGTGCTGTTGCTTCTTTCAGTGTGTTCATTTCACTCTCCAATTTTTGAAATTTCAATTGGCACTTGCCGTTCTGTTCAACAAATTCTTCTCGTTCAATACCAGCCATAACAATCACCTTTCCCGATCAATGGTCAACACGCTGCCGTCTCCCGAAGTAATGCTGTAAGCGTGAGCGGGATGCCCACCCACAAATCCTGAAACAATCGAAGGAGCTGCTGCGGTTCCGAAACTACCTTCAGCAACAACCTTCACACGCACCACATCTTCTCCTGCAAATTCCAAGTCACTCGGGAACCGCCATTCATATACGTCTGGCGAATCCTCGTCAGCAAATATCGTGTCCAAGATGTATTCATAGTTGCTATCATTTGCATCAACAAAATACAATACATAGGAAGAAGCCGCAGGAACCCGTACCCATCGCACCGTTGGGCGGAGAAGCACTGCTGCTTCGGGTGACGGCATAGCCTCTAGCGGGATCGTTGAAGATTTTACAATGGCGATTGTATGATTATCATCTTCCCGAAGCGAAATTGTTTTTGAGATTGAACCTGAATCTTCAAACTGATCCAGCACTTTCCCATTGACATAAATAGTCCAGTACACATCGGTAGCTCCGCCTGCCCACGTAATTGTAGCCTCATTCAAAGCAGTCCATTCTAATGTATAATCAGTTATCAGCATTCAGTTTTTCAACTCCATAAGCATCTCGCCATACTTCGCATCTATAAAAAGAGCCTATTCCAAAATCACAATCGCCACCTACACCACTACCGCATTCAGGTTGTCCGTGACACCCTCTACAGGATCGAAACTTACACTCCGAACTCGCATCCACTTCTTTCCATTTGCCCAACGGGCATTTTGTTTCAAACTTCGTGCGTTCTTTTTCAAAACAACCCTCTTTCCACAAGTCACAATATCTCGCATTCTCGCTTGAGTGATCACAACTCAAACAAATCGCATGCCTATCTTCTATATGATAATGTCTCACCATGATGTCGGGCCCACCGCAACTCGCAAGTAATCTTCTATGCTCGCAGAAAGAGGATGGTCATATGTACTTCCATCCGCTGAGTTCACTCTCCAAACTCCCCCTCCAGCATTCCATACTCCTTGTTTGGCTGCGACATAAACAAGCCCTTTGGAATTTTGAATTGAAAGGCCTTCAAGGACATTATAATGATGACTCTTGACAACCTCACTCCAAACCAACGCGCCAGCGGAAGTGAGTTTGTAAAGTTGGTCTTTCATCATTCCCGCTTGGCCTCCGCAAGCATAAACATTTCCATCATCATCGGTCGTTATATCCAATAAATAGTCTTGTGCCGTGTAAGACCAACCCCCCAACTTTTGAATCTTATCGTACACGGTTGCATAAACATTGTCGTTGGAGTCAACTGTTATTGCTCTGGTGGAGTAACTGGAACCCGCACCCAACACACCGCCATCAATCAAGTTTCCATCTGAGTCCAGTTTCATCCAATCATAATCGGAACCCCCCGCTGTTGGGTATTTTGTTTTGGGGAAGGTCAAATAAACATTCCCATTGGAGTCTACTGCAATATCATAAACATCCACTCTGTTAGCATAAGGTTTTGTATTGAATCCCCATTGCAAAACTCCAGCCGAGTTATACTTCCCGACATTATCATAAACATTATATCCCGCCGTGTTTGGTCGAGAACCAATAACATAAACATTATCATTCGCATCAACCCAAACACCATAACCAAAAAGACACCCGACTGAAAGACCATCCGACCAAACCAACGCCCCTTCCAAAGTCAACTTCCAAACGATTGCTCCTGCTGGGTCACCATAACCACCCACAACATAGACATGGCCATCATTCCCAACCCGTATCCTTCTACCATTATCACCTGTGTTATAACCCCATTGAGGAATGGCTGAACCTCCGCCATCAATCTCAAACTTTTGCGTGGAGCCATCACCAACATCTGGATCGTGGATCACGTACATCGTATCGTTACAACAACATCCAGCTCTGAGATTATTACCAGTCATCAGCTACACCCTCCATCAACCCCATTACTATAAGAGAACCAAAACTCAGAAGTGCCGTCAGCAAAACGGATCCGCTTCATCCTTACTGGTGTGCCCGTTGGACATTCTTTTATGAAGAACGTATCCGAACCCGTACCAGCTGGATCCAGATTGGCCGCATCAACTCCATTACCCTGCACGCCTGTGGCTGCGTTGATATCCTCTATTCGATTGAGAGCTGCTGCGCCGATCCAACCTCCAGAAACATCTGTCCAATTTCCATAATCAGCGGTCAACTTCTCTATCTGCTTGAATGAATATGTCCATTGGTTACCCCCCAAAGAAGTATTGCCCGTGATTTCAGCGTCAAATTCTTCATCCATAGGAACTGCCAATTGAATGAAACCCCATGTATCAGAATCTCCCGCCGTATCCACATACAATACTTTGAACATTCCAACGGGCTCAGTAGCCATGCTGGTAAGATTATTGTATTGAGGATTGGCGAACAGCCCTTCATTCGTATCATCTAACCGAACTTTCACAACGCCCGCAACCAAAGCCTTTCCAATCCCTTCGATAGTTGCTTGAGTAAGCATCACCGCATAGGTTCCCTCATTCACTCCATTAGGAGTAGAAGCGTGCCAAGCCACATTACCCAACTCCCTCGTCATGATAGGCGAACGATCTTGAACGCTTCCTGTTTTGTAAATTTGAACAATGTTAGAAGGCACCAACACCACTGCCGAATTATTATACACGCTGATGAGATTGTGATCTGGTTTCCTCGGAGCGTTTCCCCGTTCAACTCGTTCGCCAACTTCGGACTTGGGGATGCCGCCAAACTCGCGGGCAACTTCGCCAAGAGCTGCGGCATTGTCTTTGCGAATCAATACGCCTTCATTCTTAGGCATCACAATCCCTCCGCTACGGTTTTGGGAAGATCCAACACGCTCCAATTCTTTTCGGGATGAGACCTATACACGATGTACTTTTCATTTCCTGGCGTTGTGTCGAACAACAACCCGCCCTTACCATCCAACAACACGGGTTCCTTCGAGGTTTCTTCTTCGCCATCCTCATTCAAGACCTTGGCATGTACTTTTCGATAATAAGAAACACCAGTTGAACCTCCATCCTTTTTGAGTCTCAAAACAAACCCATTGGGATTGGCTTTGATCGCTGCGGCGTTTTCATATCCGTTGACTTCTTCCAAAAAGTAGAAACCCTGATCCAGAACCTCTCGGTCATACGTCTCGCCGTTTCCTCTGACTTCAATCTCATAAGTGATTCGCCAGTCATAGTCATCGCCAGTGATTCGTTGTGCTACTGGTGAAATGGATTTCATATGCCCACCCCTTTGGATAATGGGAATGTCTGCGATGCGGATTGCATTGAGATTGACTGAATCGAAATACCGTTGAAAACTCGCTGGATTGATAACGGACTTGTTGTAGGTTTTGGACACCGTGATTTGTAATCGTTTTTCAACCTGCAACAAAGGTTCTCCAAACCGAGCACCAGCAGAATTCAAAACAGCGACTTTCTTTTTGTTTGCGTCAAAAGAAGAGTATTTGACTTTCTCATATGAGTTTTGCCCGAAACGGATCTGGACTTCATCTGAAGAATTTTCATCTTCATTTGATTGAGAGGATCTTTTCTTTTCATAGTTGGCGGTGCCGCCGAACTTCAACAACACGGATCCTTCTTCTAAAGCGTTACAGGAGAAATCTTCCAGCTTCGCATTTGCATCGCCGTAGGAAGTCAGCGTGGACGGAAGATTGCTCACCAGATAATCCGCAGCCGCGCCTAAAGTTGTCGCTGCATCGGAGGTCACTTGATACTCTAATTTGTACGTGCGATCTTGACCATGCGGGCTGCTCTTGCCCATTTTCACATCAATATATTTCAGTGTAAATGCCATATGCTTTTCCTATGATAAACCAAGATCAACGACCTTTGGTTTTGTAGTTGCTTCTTGTAACAACTGAACAGCTTTCTTTTGATACTTCACCATTGTAGAAGTATTGCGTGCGGTGGTCTTGGCGACACTGTCGCTCTTGACCACTGCGGCAAAGGCTGCGGCGGATCCTTTCTCGACCATTCCAGCCAACGAGGATTTCGCTTGAACTCCTTCCGCCACCGCCGCAGCGATGTCTGGGGATGCGTCCGAAGTATCCAGCTTGATTGCTTCGGGAACCTTCGGTGTTTCTTCTGCTTCTGGGCCAGTATCTTCGGGAACACCCCGCCCAGCGTCCTTCTCCGCCTTCAATTTGTCATACGCTGCCCGAGCGGCAATCAACTCTGCGTTGATCTTTTTCTGCTTATCCACAAGACTCTGCTCAACTGGCCCAATGACTCGTTCGGCGATCTTCGGAAACTCTTTGATTGTGTTTTCAAAACCATCCATCAATCCCGTCCATTTGAAATTCCAACCTTCTCCCTTCATGAAACCCCAAATGGCTTTCCACAAGCCAGCCAAATTCTTTCCCACGTTCATGGAGAAGGTTTTGATGGCGTTCCACATCGTCTGAAAAATATCTCTCCAGTTGTCCGCAACCCATTTCAAATACGTGGGAATGTTTTTGATCTGATGAATGATTTTCCAAAAACTCGAAACCGCAAACAACACGAACCCGTTGAGGATCCACGCACTGACCAGCCTCCAATTCAAAAAGGCAAACTCCAAATCCATCAACGCTCCTTTGACCCATTCTACCGCAGCCCCGAAGGCCGTCTGAATCAAGCCTCCGAGCCACGTGAAGAACTCTCCCACCTTAACAAGCACAGGCATCAGGTACGTTGTGAAGGCTTCCACTAAGGTGTCCACCATGGCAGTGACTACCTCGCTGACTGCCGCCACAACGATCCCGATGATATCACCTATCATCTGCCAATAAGCAATCAACGTATCCGCCACCTGCGAAAAGACTTCACCCAACGTGATAAATACGGGAGTCAAAAACGAAACCACCGCCACAACAATCTCTCGGATCTTCGTGCGGATGGCTTCAAAGACGGGAATGAGAAAAGCAACTGCTGCTTTGAACGCCGTTTGAATCGCTGCCCACGCTACCGTGAACGCCGTTTTCAACCAAGAGATCGCAGGAGTCAAAAAAGTCATGATGACGTTTCCGATGCTTTTGAGTTTCTCCATGAACGTGTCGCCTGTTCCTGCGATGTATACGAAAGCAGCACCGAGCAAAAGAACAAAAGCAATAATCGGATGAGCCGTGATCAAAGTCAAAACCCCAAACAACGCCTTCCCGATGAATACCAAACCTCCCACCGCCTTCGTCACCAGCATCAGAACTCCCGAAGCCAGCAACATCGCCGTTCCGATAGAAATGAGACTCACGGCAACCACCGCCAGAACTTTGATGAGCGTTTTGTTTCTTTCTACGAATCCCCGCACGTGCTTCGCTGCTACCGCCAACGCTCTTCCTATCGACATCAACGCAGGAGCCAACGCCGATCCCACCGTCACCAGCACCGCCATCATCGACTGCTTGACACGAGCCATAGCGAAGGAAAGAGTTTTGGACATCTTCTTGTAAGCAGCATCCGTCATCCCCGCTCGTGCCGTGAGCAATCCAATATCCTTCGAGAAACCCTTCATGCTCTTCAACGCAGGAAGGAGACCCCGCAACGCTCGAATGTTTGGAAACAGCTTCGCAATAGCGTCAGGAGGCAAATGCGCTATCCGCTTGAAAACCTTCTCCAATCCTTCCGCCTTGAGCGTTGCCACGCCCAGAGAAAATCCGAGTTTGTCTTTGGCGTATGCTGCTGCTTGCTTCGTTGGTTTCATAAACCCCATAATAATAGCATTGGTGGCCGTTACCGCATTGGCCGTGCGCACACCGTTACGGGTCAACGTAGCAATCGAGGCACCCAACTCCTCTACGGAAACCCCTGCTGATGCTGCTGATGACGCAACCAACCCTATGGTGGGAGCCAATTCTGCGAAAGTGGTCTTGCCTCGTTTGACGATCCCAAAGAGAAGATCCGACATGCTGGCCGCATGTTCAGCTCCGAGGCCGTAGGAACTCAACAATGTAGTAATCGCATCAGCCGCAACGCCTGTATCGGTCACGCCTGCAATCGCTGCTCGAGCAGATACAGAAAGAACGCCCAACGCCTTCTCCGCTGGAATAGTGGCCGACAGAATATCATACAAACCTTTTGATATAGTTTCGGTTCCCTGACCGAACTCCATTGACATCGCCGTTACACCCTGCGTCAGCCTCCCCATATGCTTTTCCGTATCGTCAACCATAGTGGAGACGTTGGCCATCTGCTGCTCGAAAGAAGCAAATGATTTGGACGCAATCGCCAACGGTGCAGCAAAGGCCAGACCGATACCCAGAGTCAAAAGACCTTTGCTGCGAAGCGTTGATTGCATGGTTTGCAACTTCCGCATAGTGAGAGCTGCCCCCGTATCGACACCAGCTGTATCGAGCGAGATCATTGCCGACATATTGCCAAGTGATTTGGGAATCATTTTGTTTTCTTCTTTCCAGCAGCGATCAAAGACCGAACCCAATGCATCATCTTGCCTTGATCCTCTTTCTCACCCGCAAAAGACGCATCAGGATTATAAAATGTCAGCAAGAAATCTTTCACCTTGAACCTTCGACCTTTCTCTGCTATGGTCTGATGAATCTTCATAGCTATCTGAGCCATGTACCAATCAGACCGTTCCAACCGCTGATACTCCGTTTTGAAAAACGCTTCCCACAAACGGACTTCTGAAAGGGAGAGCGTTTGCTGCGCTGCTTCTATCGACATGCCCGTTGCTTGGGCAATTTTACACCACAACAAACCTCCCCCCTCATTCAGTTTTTTTCAGCGTCTGCTTCCAGAAGAGCCTCAGCCACTTCCAATCCATTCAGCTTCGAGGACACAGCTGCGATTTTCTCAACCATTCCTGCTGGCCAATTCTTGAGAGTTGACTTCTCAATCTTTTTTTGCTCTCCTTCGTCATCAACAATTTTCATTGTCGCTGCCAAAAGCGTAACCTGACTGCCCGTCAAATCCAACATGTCAACTTCTCTTCGCATCACATCTTTCCCTTGAGCGTCCTTCTCACCCGTGCTTATCATACGCACTTTCAAAGTGGAAGAAAGTTCTTTGAGATATATGTCACGAGAAGCCTGAGTCAATTCATGGATCACGTACAACTGATCGTCAACTCGGATCTCTTCTGTTTTTGCTGCACTTGAAAACTCTCTCATGATGGTCTCCTTCTCTTTTCAATTATCAAAAATAAATTACGCCGAGCCAGCTTCCCAATCTGGGGCTGTTTCAACGCTCGATGCATTCTCAAGTGTGATAACAATCTCACACTCCGCCGTAGGTTGTTCACCCACTACCACTTCGCCAGGCGTGAAGGTTTTGAGATAACCCCAAACCGCAACCGCCATCCCGTCAGGGAAGGTGAAAGTGATAAGGTTGTTGTCATTGATAGCGGCATACGCATCTTCCATCGCATCAGGATCGTAGGCAGCCGTGAAACTACCATTGGTCATTTCCATCAATGACTGCGGGTACTTCGTCCGATACGAAGTGTTGGACAGCGATGTCGTGTCAATTGGATCACCGCCTTCCATGCCTGGAGGTGTGATACTTGTGGGATCAATCCGCAAAAATAAATTCGCGTGATCCGCAAAAGTGATCGTGGTTCCTTTTCCGTCTTTCAGTGTGTCAGCTTTCATTTGTGACTCCTTCTTATGTTATATTTCTAATCACCAATGAGTATTCCATATTGAATGCCCATAAATTGTTTTCATCACGACCCAAGGGAAACACTCCCCGTTGACGCTCCGATGAATTCACTACTATTGCTTGATCAAACGTACCGTCACCGACTCCCGCCCATGACCATCCGCTTATCTTATCGAGAACGTGTTGGATGCGTTTTGCTTTGTACACGCCCACGTCTTGTAAAATAGATCGCACGTGGATCGAAATCACGGGATCATTTTGATTCCCGCTGGCCAACGAACGAGAACGAATGTTGCTGGCCTCATCATAAATGGTTATCAGATTTTCAGGAAGATCCAATTGCTCCGCCGTACAGATCGACCAGTCAGTGCCTGAATCATAAGCAACTCCAACCGTCTGTTCGATGAGATACGCTCGGACGATACGGCATACAGGATACCATACCAGCTTATCCGCTTCCACTGGAGCAGCGTAGTCCACAGGCCAAGTTGTATCATTCCAATTGCTTACCATTATACTTTCACCCACTTCAAAATGTTTGCTTTGATCATCGTCAAATTGTCAGTGATGGCGCGCTCTAAATACTTGCGGCCACGAGGCCATTTGGATTTGAAGACAGTGCTCGGAGGAGCCTCATGAACAAACAACGCATAATTGGCCAACACGTAGATGATGCCCCAAACCTTCTTCCCGTGCCCACCGACTTTCGTGCGATGACCGCCCATCAAATTTCCCGTATCCACGGGAGTTCTTCTCATCGACTCACGTTGAATTGTTGCCACGGTCTCTACCATCGCGGCACGAGCGTTGCCGTGTATATGCATAGTGACTTTTCGCAGGTTCGCTCGAACCTCGTTGAGTCCTTTGATTTTGACTGTTGTTTTTGCCATCACACACTGACCCCCCGTAGAAATTCGGTGGCCTTGAAGTTGGGCATCTTGCGGAAACCTTTGATCATAATCGCTCCCGCCGTAGTGAGAGGACTATCAGCCCCGTCATCCACGTCAGCAATATCTCCCAAGTACAGATAACCACCAATGGCAACGTCCTGACTGACATAGATCTTATGCGAAGACATCTCAGAGAGATCCCGAGAATCAGGAACATCACCATCCACATTCGTCCATCGACAAGTGATAGCAACTCCCGTGGGGAAGGTTTGACCGCCGTCTCCGTCATTGACCGCTGCTCCCCAATAGACAGCGTCCTGCTTCAACATTTTAGTGATGATGCTCATGTGTTATTGTTTTCGTCCCAATCTTCCGTTCCCAGCCAACTGGCAGAAAGAGTGACCTTGGCTCTGCCTTTCGTTGCTCTGTTATTCAACGCAGCCAAATCTCCGTCAGTGTCCAAAATCAAAACCATCTGACCGTACCGAGTATGCTGCAAGCCCAAATCAACCTTTCCGAAAAACTTCTGACCGACTTCTCCTGCCTTCTCGTTTTCAGCCAGAGGATCCCGCATCGCATAAAAGTGAGCACTCAACCATCGTTCTATCAACTCCAGCTTTGCTGCAGTATAATCTGTTGTATTGCATACGTCTGTCACCAGAGCGTTTGCCACTTCGATAAACGGTGCGAGATCCGTGCTGATGTTTGCGTCAACCTCAATGATCAACGCTACGGCTGAATATGTAGTTCTTGCCATTTTTCATTATCCTTTTGGCGGAGGTGTTGACAAGAGTTTCTTTCTTCCTTTGATGCTGGTATAAATCGAAACTCCTGCCAGCACCAAACCAATAACGCTATCGGTGATCATCGTGGAAGTTTCATTGGATGCGGTTGCAGACATACCGAACCACGCTGCCAATGCCCACGCCACGCCTCGGATAACCGAAGCTGACAACCATTTTATCGTCTGTGCTTTATCCATGATCCACATCCTTACTACTATCTTCCAAGCAGCGTAAAAGTTAAAGACCCACCAATGCAAGCGATATTATCAGGCATCCTTTTAACAACGCCGTAATCGCTTCCTTTTGGAGAGCCAGTGATGACGCATTCTTTTGATTCTCAGCATTCCATGCGGCAGTAATCGTTACGAACTCAGCCAAAGCGTCATCACCAGATTTCTTTTCCAGAACCAACGCCCATGCTTCCAGTTCTTTTCCATTCGCCAAAAGCTCAATCAGGTTCAACGCCTCTTGCGAAGACATTGCGATGACGGCTGGACCATAAGTGTCGATGAACTCTTCCGAGAGTCCCAAACCTCTGGCCTTCAATTCTTCCATTGTCAAACTCATAAGTGTCTCCTTATCAGTGCGACTTCCTCGGGCAAAATACTACCTTTGGATGTCAGTTCCTTTTAGGCCGTCATTGACTTGCTGCAACCATTTGTTTTCTTCAATATAGAGAGCTTTGATGGTTGGCTCATCATACTTATCATCGGCCTTAGTATTCTTGTCAATGGTTTCACTCGCCACCTTCGTCTTTTTGATCAACGTATAGTAAGTTGCGTTGCACCAAATCTGTTTCCGAGCGTCAAACCAATACGCAAAAACATTCACTGTAGCATTGTCATAATAATTGGCGAACACTTTTGCGTTGGTAGCAATGCCTGCGGTGGCTGACTCCTTCGTCTGCTCAGTAGCGAGGCGTGCGGTTGCTTCCGCTGCGTTGGTTGCGATCTGAGCTTCCATCTTCGGAGTGGCTTGAATGCCGCTACATCCCGCCAACGCTACAAGCGCCAGCACCAATAGTATTGTTATGCGTTTCATTTGCGTCTCCTAAGTAAGTGTCCAAATCCCGAAAAGGAAACAGATCCAAATCGGAGTCTGGACCAAGGTTGATAATTTCTCGGTCAGGGAATTTCTCATTCAGTTCTTTTGCGATGATTCGGAATCCTTTTTCAAACCTCATGAAAGTTTGCTCGGTGACTCGAGCCTCCGAAGGATGCCAGTTGAGTTTCTTGTCAGATCCGACTTTCATGTCAAAACCCAATAACATAACCCGCCGTGCTCCGAGAAGGAGTGCGAGGTTGACCGCTACGCAACCCGTGTTGTTGCCCCAGTACAAACCGCCATGGCTGAGTCCGTTCTTCTCTCTCCGCATAGTACGCAGCCAAATTGGGGATCCTACGTGCAGAGAAGGCTGATTGGAAAACACGGGATTCTTGAAATGCTGGAGATATTGCTGACGTGCTGTGTACCACTTCAAATCTCCGAACACTACAGCATCGCAAATCTCTTCTCCTAACTGATAAGCGTCATTGATCCCAATGACCCGATGGTCTCGGAGCCTTTCCCAATCGAATCCACGAAGGGAACTGCCACCACCGATCAAGATGATATCTTCTCCCTTCCACCATTGTTCTGGATTCCATTGCATATGATTATCCGAGTGTTGCCAGAAAAGTTTCCAGCTCTGTTTTCTTCATCGATTTATCCGTCAAAGGCACATCAGGACTATCTTCACCCACAACGATGTATCTTGTTTTTGCGGCCTTGCCGACTTTCAAAACAAGCACATGCGCGTCCGATGCTTCTTTGTATCGGCTGGTGATATCCACGCCCAACCGATTCACTACGGGTTCCACTTCTTCAACGACCTCGGGCACAGGTTCTTCCGCTTTCTCTTCCTCTTTGGAGTTCAAATGAGTGAGTGGCCCAGTGGCTTCTTTTGAAGATGCTTCTTCAAACTTGAACGGGAAGGAAGAGGCAAGATCTTTTGTACTGGGAACCCTGTCACCAGGCCTGTACACTTTGTCGTCCTCTACGTGAGAACCGTTCTTGGGATCCTTGAATACAAAGTAACGTATCTTTTTTTCATCGGTCATGATTATAGTCTCCATTGGCCGTTTGTAAAATCCAAGACGGACTGGCTGGCCAATGCCAGTCCGTCTTGTGGCGATACACCAACATCCTAACAAAGATGATCCACGAAACCTAGATGGATCCGTAGACAATTCCCGTATTGCTATTTTGGTCAGCTCGGAACTGCGGAACCATGATGGTCATGACCTTGAAGTTCTGCTGAAGTCCACCGCTGGACTCCCACTGAACCGTAGTCATTTCCATTCCAATGACTTCACGGACAACGTCCGAGGTCATCTGAACTAACGCCAGATCGTAGTTCTGGAGATAGTCAACTGTCTGGACACCGAGGATGTCGGGAATTTTTCCCAGACGTTCACGCACGGTGATGTCTGAGTTGGCTTTGAAATCATCATCCAAATACTGATCCCAGTTCGGAGCGTGATAGATCATCCATGGCCCATAATGGTAAACAGCTCGAGCCTGTTCACGCATCGCCAGAACTTCGGCCAACAACGTGGTTCCCACGTCTGACGCAGCCACGGGAGTGGTGAGTGTCTTGGTGAGGTTGTTGGTGTAGTTCGACAGGCCATAGATCGTTCCGCCACCATACGCATACGTGCTGGAACGTCCCAGAGCGAGTTTCTCAACTTGCTCAGCGACTTTTCGTGCCGCCAATTCTGCCGTGGTTGTATCCAACGGACTTCCGCCATTCCTGCTCGCAGCGATCTGCCTTGAGGAGTAGTGGAAATCCTTATGGATAATCGGCAGGGGCAAGTTCGTCAGCTCGAACACTGGACGATCACCCTGAGACTGCCTGAGACCGTCCATCGAGATGATCGCATCATCAATGTCGCTCATGGTCTCGGTTTCCAGAACCGTCTTGCCCATCCCATTCGGGATACTGTAAGTCAGTCCTCGGGAGCGGAGATCACCGACAAACTTGAGACGAGGCTGTGCCACACGGACAATCGCCTCATCCAAAATCTTCCAGTCATCTTTCCGAAGCGTTGCGGTGGCGTTTGCCACACGAACAGCTTTGGGTTCGCCACCTTCGTTTCTTGTGATGTAGGTTTGTCCATCATCACCGATGTACGGACGCAGTACATCTGTGTCGAAATCGTTGGAGAGAAGCGTTTGAGCTACCTGACCAACCGCTGATCCATTCATGAAAAAGTCCATTTTGTATTCCTTTCTTTTTCTGGTTCTTATGAAAACACATAGACAACTGGTCTATGCAGCTCGTACATCGGTCAGCGTATCGGTTGCCGCAGTCACGGCCTCTTCCGCATACGCAATGACTTGATTGGCATTGTTACCCGAGGTCAAAGTGCTAAAGCTGATGAGTGTTCCATCTCCAGCTGAGTACAAGGCTTGACCCTTGACGATTGTTTCACCTGACTTCACGATGCCTTGGAACCGAGTTCCACGCATCTGAATGTGATAGGTCACCAGCTCTGCAGCTTCATAAGCGTGAGTGGTGATCTGACCTTGCAGAGCATCTTCCACCGCTACACCGAGTTGTGAATGACCGCCTTCTTGCGAGTGCTTTCGGATCTTTCCTGTACTCATCAGCTCGACCAAATGGCCAGGACTCAGAGCAGCATTGGCAAGTGCTTCTTCTTTTTTGTAATCACCGTCTAATTGAATCGTGTTTGGCATTTTATCATTCCTTTCATTTTATCATTTGATAATAATCAAGCACCAACGAGGACATCCCCGTTATTTGTCTTTGCTCTTGTCGAAGTTCATGGTCACCGCCACAAGCGGTTCTTCCACATGCTCATCTTCTTCGTTCTTCGTGACAGGAGCCTGTCCTGAGAAATCTGCCTTGGGCAGTTCCTCTTCGCTATTCACCGCCAGCTTCGCAATCGCTTCCAAGTCCTCGATGGATTTGGATTTCAATTGATCTTCGGTGAATGTGTTCTTCTTGTTCGCTCGGATCTTTTCAATCAAAGCATTGCGAACACCTTGGAGCTGTTTCTGTCCTTGCTCGAGGACTTCTTTGATTTCTGGCGGAGCGTTGCTGATGAACTTCTCTGCCGTAATTGGAGCGGGTTGCTCCACGTTGCCCGTGGGGGCTTCTTCCTCTCCACCTTCTTCGGCAGGAGGATCTTCTGCTGGGGGATCCTCTTCAGCTGGCGGATCCTCTTCCTCATTCTCCACAGGTTTTCTTTCCTGTAGGTGCTTGAGACCTTCTTCATTTTGACTCAGGAGGAATTCACGATCCTCTTCAGTCCACTTTCCATTGTCAATCAATTCCTGAACGATTTTCTCAATATCCATTTCATACTCCTTCTCATAAATGAGGTTCTGTATTTTCTTGTTACCGTTCACTACCACGTACTCATATCGGCGTACCACTCTTTGCGGTGAACCTTCTAATGATACAACATCTCCGTTGACCTTGTATCCCATCTGATAAAGCAAATTGTTTTCCTCGAAAATAAAGAAGCCATCATCAAACGTATCCATCACCCAGATATAATTGAGCTGATCTTTTCCGTTCGGGTTTCTGTTCTTGGTTATGAGCGATTGGAGATCATCCCGAAGAGCCTGATGAGAGACTTGGTTGCGAAGAAATCCCCCGCCGTCAGCAATCGAACACGCTCCAACTTTATCGGGGAGCAATGCGAGGTGGTCTGGTTTGTAGTTTCGGAGAACAGCGTCATATGGTTCGTCATTGAAGGATCCCGCTGTTGGATCCACGTCAGCATATAACCCTGTAGACAATTCCATCATGGCGTTGTTTTGGATCGCATCGGTGATTCGGTCATCGACCTTTCCAATGCGATCCTTTTCCAACCACGCCTCCGCTTTGAGTTTGTTCTCCTCGAAGCGAGTGTTCATGATCATACCAACCTTGCGGTTGTCGAGGATCTCTGGCCGACACGCTGTAACAGGCTGGCCATCTATCTCGGGATGATACACCACGATGGGTTTGTGATCCCAAACGCCAGGAAATTTCCTCAGCTCATCTTCGGGATACATCAGTGGGCCATCGGATCCGTTCAAAACGCCTTCAACAATCATCACCATCGGCGCAACCAAATAGTCTCGATCCTCCAAACGAGCATGACGCACTTTTCCTGAAAGATTGGCAGTCACGGTATTGAATATGTTTTTCATAAGTTTCTCCAGCCACAAAAAAAAGCACGGAACCTTTTGTAGGAGGCTCCGTGCTCGGATGCTTCTATGCTTTTGATATTCACTTTCTACCTTTTATCATAAAAGATCAAAAGCGTTTCTCAAAAAGAAAAAAGCAAAAATTTTTTGATTTTATTTTTGGGCGTTTTTTCGAGTTGGAGGCAGATGTTTTTCGTGATCAGTTACGTGCATGACTCGACCTGCGTGAAAGGTCACGTGAATTTCTCCGTAGAAATCTTCCTTCATCTTCTTTTCAAGATGCTCCGTCAACCATTTCTGCTCTTTGAGTTTCTCGATAGGATTGCCACTGCTCAAACTAGATTCTCCAATTCAGAAAGATCCTCGGTCATCGAAACTATCGTTGCGTATGGATCCATCAGAAATTCTCCTTCATAAAAGTTTCATAATACTCATCACACCAAGCCATTCGGTGCGGTATGATTTTGCTCAACAACTCCCGTAACCGAGGCCAATTGGCTTCTGAATAACCTGGCCTGAGCAGATGAGCATCTATATCTCCTGCTTGAATTTCTCGCCAACAACTCCGATCTATGCGGTCAACTGGCGGTGCTCCCCGTCTCGCAATGATTTCTTTTTCTCCTTCCCATTCGTGAATCCGCTTGCCGAAGAATGATTCATCATAGCACCAAACCTTCATTCCATCAGCCTCATCTCGAACGCCTTTCAACGCCTCTTCCAAAGCCATAGAAAGGATCTGCCGCCATGTTCTCACCTTCGCTCCGATGTACCCAATGGGATACTTCGGGTCAGGTTCGTGAGCGTACACATTTCCATAATACAAATGGACATGGTCATAGGGAGTTTCTCGATGAAAAGGAACTCCCGTCAAAGGCCAGAGATCCATATCACTCGTCAACAGATACACTCGCTCATCTAATGGCTCCCCATAATATATCAAGTGCCACGCAAACAATCGACTCACCTGCGCAACGGTGGCATCATTGAAACCTTCGATCCTATCAATGAAATGAATCTCCGCTCCTGCCTCCCGAGACCAGTTCAAAACAGATCCCTGCCATTCTTCACAGGATCCTACAAGCATGATCGTGGGGATGTAATCCGTGAGCTCACTCCAAAGCATCGAAGTCAACGGAGCAAAAAAAGAATAATCTCTGTTGAGATTGCAAGACAACACCACACGTCTCATTGGTGGTGGGTTGCCGTCTTGGATTGTCGCTTGGTGCGTTCGTCTTTCGCATTCCTGAATCATAGACGTATCGCAATGAGAATCATACCACTTGACCGCTGGGGTGTGTTGGAAACCGTCTCCGAGGCAAGGACTCAAACTATCACCATCACGGACAACCGTCTCATTCAATGCGACATTCGGAGAGACTTCACTGCGCAATCGCTTCTCCCCATATGATCTGGGATTGACGAACCGATGAGACATGGCTCTGTTGGCGAGATGTTTCCAAATATGTCGCTGCAAAAACATCTGATCCTTTCCGTGCTCATTTTCCATTTCCGCAGCTCCGCAAAAAGCCTCCCACGTTGGCCAGAGTTCCCGAATGGCTTCAGAACGAAACCCGCACAAGCCTCCCATGATGGGAGATCCGTGAGCTTCATTATCCGTGATGCTATGAACATCCCAACCGCTCTCAATGAACTCTTCGCAAGCATACCGATCTCGAGGCATCGGAAGCGCATCCACGTCTCGACAAAACACATACTCAGCATCTGACTCCCAGATCGGACGCAATCGCCAAAGCATTCCTTCGCATAAGGTTGGATTCTCTTTTCCGCTGTATATCAATTTCAAAAAACTATTGGGCTGACGAGCGAATGAAAAGAGTGTGGATCCATAATATCCACGAAAGATATTTTCGTCATGGTACAAGTGCAATTCCCAGTCAGGAAAAACATTCGGAAACGCCCGAAGAACCGAAGACAAAAATTTCAAATAGAACCACCAACGATCTGGCCTTTGATTTTCTTCGTCTTGTATCACAAAAAGACTCATACCAACTACATTCATTTTATCACTCCAAAAAGATCCAACCCATCCAACAACGAACCATCATCATTTTGTATCATGTCTCGTGCTTCCTCTGCGTGCCAACTTTCTCCTTCTAGGGACAAGTGATCCAACCACTCCTCATACGGAGCTGTCCACTTGTTTTTCATCACTGAAGTTTTCATTCCTTCCTCGTTCAATGCTTGTCCATAAGTTTTGTTCAAAGCTGTAACCGAAGAACGAGACAAGTCAGGCCAACGGATCCGCTCTTGAATTTTATACCATGCGTGTTTTGCTTTCAAACGATCCCAATTGACCCACTGGAGGTGCATCACGCCTCCGCAACTCTTATCTGGCACGGGATTTCTTCGATGCTCCCACGCTCCGTGAGGAGGCCGATGATGATGGGCATATCCCGCCTCTCGATTATGCCAACACAAATCAGAATGATCTCGAAAGGCCACCGTGATTCGGGATCGGCTCCAAACGCTCTGATCATCTCGAAACACTTCCAATCCCCGCCAAGGAGCAATCATCGGAAGATCCAGCAATTGTTTCTCCGCCAATTGATCGAGGTAGCCACGCATATGTACCAAAAGGTTTCCCGTCAGCACCTCGTCAGCATCTATGATGGCGATGTGGGTGGCTCCCGCTTCCCTCGCTGCTTCGAGAGTTCTTTGACGGTCAACCATCTCATCCCAATAACCTTCGGCACTCGAATACAGGCACACGATCCGCTCAGGCTGTTCCAATTTGACCTCGTCAATAATCGCTTGCGAAGCATCCAAGGATCCATTATTCAACACCACCATAACGTCCACCCACTTCAACGCAGCCCGAAGTGAAAGACCCAGCACCCATTCCTCATTGCGAACTACCATCACGCCTACGATTTTCATTTCAAACACCCTTCCGTGAATGGACAAGTGTCAATGAGATCCATTTGACGTTGTCCAATCCAATCGTCCTTGTATTCTGCTTCCCATCGCTTTTTGTATCTGTCAAGAAACTTCAAAGGAAGTTCCCGAGAGGTTCGACAATCGGAAGGCATAACAGGAGCGCGTCCGACACTCGCAAAATAATCCCAGAACTTTATACCATCACCCCCAATATCATCTCCCACATTCACTTGTCGATTCGGGATCCCATAAGCATCCGCCACGATCAATCCATGAAGAGCGGAAGAGAAAATGAATTCACATTCTGTAATCTCTTTCACCACGGTTTCAATAGGCTGAAGGATGTTTATGATTTTGATCTCCTCTCGATCTTTCCAGTGCATCCAATACGCTCGTTGCTGATCCACGTAATGAGGAACAAATCCGATGGGATGCTGCTTTTGCGAAGAAGGCGGAATATATGCGGGCAAAAGCAATGCGGGATCCCCCTGCGGTGTTTTCTTCGCTGCTTTTTCATCTTCGCCAGCACAAACCGTTGCGGTGTATGGTCCACGAACGCATCGCACGCTGGCTCCTTCCGTCAACATCTCGCTTCGGGATCCGATCCCGCTTCCCCAAACAATCCCATCTTTGGTAACCCAATCCAAAATAGATCCGCACGCATATAATTTTATGCCCTCAACTGACGGTTCCGAATAGATCGGAAACCTTCCTGTCATCCGCTCGATCAAGAACGGCGTGACCTTATCTCCCAGATTCAAACTCTGACACCACGTGGCCGTGACTGGTTCTAAATTTTCTTTCATCATTTCACCTTTGGCTGGTGGTGCGGAAAACCCGCAGCCCTTCTTGTGTTGAACAACGCTTTGTCTATGTCCCAATGGTCTCGAGCCTTGTTGAGATAGACTGGACGCTGACGGCGTTGCCGTGACCAGTGATCGTGATAGTGATTAAGATCGGATCGTTGCCAGAGGATCCTCAACTTGGTGGTCACCTCATATAATTCTTCATCAGCAAAAAAATGAAAATACTCAGGCCAAAAAACTCCTCTGCCCTCGTTCAATTCATCAATAACCTTCCGCCCCAACCACGGACTTCCGCAGATCCTCGCTGCGGCAGGATGACCAAACTTGTCTTTCATCCAATCATCCCCCGTAGGTTGCATCACGCCAAACAAATCTGGATACGCATCTTGAAACTGCCAACCGATCTCCTCCGCTACCACGTATGGATCTGGAAACATATCATCCCCGCCCGTGACTACAATATCTGAATCGACTTCTCGACACAACTGACCCAACGCCTTCGGCCACCCTTGATAATCCTTCGTGTACAGGATCTTATCCGCTGCGGGCACTTCGGGCATCCCTTCATCGAGAAGCACCATTGTCCTGTAGCCCATCGCTTGCCAAGCCTGAAATGCCCGTTGACATTTCTCAGGATTCGCACTGGGAATCGCATACCAGACTTCCATCTCTTCTCCTTTGCTTTGCTTCTCTTGAGGCTTGCATGTGCTTGATTATCGGCGTGACGTTCGGAAACTCTTTTTGCATGAGATCGAAAATGAAACAATACTCGGGAGGAATGTTTTCAAATTTGATATCCTTGCTCTTCCGAATAGCTGCGTGAAGGTTTCTCTGCTCCCACAGCGTTCCGTGTGTCAAATTCTCATCCTCCCACACTTTGAATAGTTCAATGACCCGTTCGTTGGCTTGAAAATAGATTGTGCCTGAGAGTAGTTCCTGACGTGCCCTGCGGATATGACAACCCACATCCGCTTCGAGCGTTTCAAAGTAATCCAGAGAACCGAGGACAACCGCATCCACGTCCAGATACAAGCACCGCCTTCCCATATTGTTCAACGCAAATTCATAGAGGATCTCCGCCTTAGCTTGCGTATTGGCTTGCCAACTTCCTCGATCCGCTATCACGAATGCCTCGGACTCATAACCCAACTCTTGTAGACTATCCCGCCAGCGTTTGTAATACTGAGCATACACAAGATCGTCCGTGTAATATCCTACAACCAACAAATCACTCATCATCCATCCCCTCCTCTTCCGCTTCCAATGCATCTTTGAATATCTGAGCTTCGATGTTGCTCTGTATTCGGTACTGGAAGCCCACCAACAACGGCGTCATCAGATCTTCGGGCATCCCGTTGTATTGAAGCTCTCTGGTGTAAACCGTAACCGCTTGAGCGAGTTGCTTGGAAAGTTCTTCCGCTTCTTCCGCTCGTTTTTGAGCGTTGGACTTTTCCCGCTCTCCGAGAACCCGTTGGGCAATGGCTTGGTTAGTCTGCTGAAGAGAAAGCAAACACTCCTCCGCTTCTTTCCACCGCTTCGGCCAAACATCTCTCAAATCCGTTTTCAAATCTCCTGTCAACGGAATCTCTTCACATATTCTATGAATCAACTTTGACATTGATAGTTCCTTTCCTTTTTACATCCCAGATCAAATTCATTCCTCGTTCGGCATACTCTCGGGCAGTCTCCCAATTCTGTCCTCGCTTCCCTTTGCGATAGACTCGGAACATCTGCTCAGTATTTTCCACGCCGTTCTTCACTCCATAATGATAATAGATCGCAATGACGTGGTGACGATTGGTCAGGTCAACTCGATCCAGATTCATCCCCGCTGCAATCGCCCCCTCTCGAGCCGTATCTGGTTGAACGCAATATGGATTGTCTACTGGTCCACCTTCCAGCTGACCGACCGCCCATAAAAAGAGATCAGGTTCATCCTGCCACACCTGACTCAAGTCAAGTTCCAATTTGCTTTTCTTCATTGTATTCTCCTTCTGGACGGGTTCAGGAACATCTTCCACATCAACAAACGAAGTCAGCAGGATCGTTACAAAAAGAGATACTACAAACCACCATCCCAGCGTGGTGAGTATCCTTCGGGTGAATCCTTCTCGATAGTTGTTACAGTATTTCATTTCAAGCATCCTTTCTTTTCCCAGCAGTTATCTTCACTCCCTTATTATCGGCCTTCTTGCTTTTTTTCTTTGCTCTTTTTTTCGGAAATCTTTTCTCCTCAATATCCAATCCCAATCGCTGACCCGCATCCACGAGGATCCTGCGACCTGTGATGGCTTCTCTCAGATCCTCTTCTACCTTGACGAGTTCTTTTTGACAGTCCATCGCATTGATGTGCCCGTAGGTTCCGAGACGAAACTGGAACTCAATCCTGATCCACCTCTTGACGAGCTGCCGAAGATGTTTGTTTTTTTCTTCGCTCATATATCATCTCTTCATAACACTTTTCAAAATCATGCGAACTGTGACGGGATCTCTGCCCGTTGATCAGCAAAGAATCAATTTCTTTTCCGCAAATTTTACAATGACGAGTCATGCACACCTTCCAAAAAAAGGAAGGAGAGACAGCGAACAGCTCCATCATCCGCCACGCAGCAATCCATACCGTCTCTCAACTTCCATGACCCAGATCCGTCAACGGGCACGGAGGAAGCGGTGCGGGCTTGAGTGCTTCCTTTTTCTCCGCTTCGATCTTTTCCAGTGCGTGAGGATCTTCTGGCGGATCGTATCGTTTGACGGTGATGGGTTCGGATAGCTTTTTGTCGATGCTCCGAACCGCTACGGCAGTGATCACCACCGAAGAAGTAATCACGCCAATCATAAAAACAACTGCCCACGGTAGTCTGTAAATAGTCATAGTTGGTCTCCTATGTTGAATTGAATCCCGTGATCTCCTTTGACAGGCTTCAGATGTTTGTTGTCACCAAAAGCAATTTTCAACGGGATGCCATCTGGGAACGCTTCGCAATAGACCACTTCAGTCAGCTCATTACCTTCTTCAAGATACCGAACACCCGAATAGTGAATACAGCCCCGTTTGGAACATGTACTTTCTTTCATCATAACAGTCTCCTTCTGCCTTATTATAGATCCTCGTTATAGATCAGAACCAAGTAAATCAAAAAAGAAATCATGAAGTTTTTTCGGCAGCAGCTTTCCACCAAGCCCATAATCCTTATGAGTGTATGCAGCGAAACTCTCCGCAAACAGTTCCATATCATTAGTGTACGCGTATCTTCCTATGTTATCTTGAATCGTCAAATTGCCGCCTTTTGTATATGCTTTCCATATGGATTGAAACTCTGCTTTCTTTTCTGCGGCAAGTGAGAACTGCAAACCGTGACCCATCTCATGCCTGAAAATGCCAGTGGTTGACCCATCGACGCTGTATTGGAAGCCTCCTAGTTTGAATGGTTTTGTTTTGGTGGAGTTGTTCAAACCTAGAACAAGTTTGCCTCTGCTACTATCGAACACACCTACGGCATTGATATTCTCCTTTTTCAAAAGCCAACCATATTCTGAGTTGGTGATATTGAGTGTTTGCACTTGACTAAGTGCTTCATCAATAGCATTCTTCCCTATGTACTTATTACCAGCACGCAATCGGTAGATTTCATCGGTGATCCCTTCTACTTGTTTGTGTAATTTACTCCACGGCACTTCAGCTCCTCCTCCTTTGAACATCCCTACAGAATCCTTACCTCCACCGATGTTCGGCCTCACCAGTGTCGGATGTCCTCTTGAGCTCTTGGTGGGGAAGGATGCTTCAAGTCTGCCCATTAGATCAGCGGTCTCATCATCGACATGACTGAACTTTTTGATGTAAGTGACCCGTTCGGGATCAGGTGCTTTTCTTACTGTGGTGTCAATCTTCGGTTTCTTCCCAGCATCTCGGGCACGGTCTTGTGCTGCCAACTTTTTGTCCAACTTTTTAACAACTGCCTTCTCCTGTGCGAGCTTTCTTTTCAACTCTGCAATTTCTTTGTTTCGTTTTTCAACTGCGGCAAGTTTCTTTTTGGTTTCTTTCAGTTCCTTTGTTTGAGTGGCAAGTTTCTTTTCAGCAGCAAGTCTTTTGGCAGTAGCAGCATCGAGATCCTTTTGCAACTTTATTGTTTTGGTTGCTATGGGCTTCTTCGTTGCTGCGGCCACGGCTTTATTGAATTCATCTTGTAGCCTAGCCCTCTCCGCTGCCCACTGCCCTTTTCCCCATGGACGGCTTGCATACAACGCATCCAATTGTTTTTCAAACGCTTCTCGGGTGGGTGGTGCTTTCGTGGGTGGTTTCTTGGCGGCTATCTCATCACGAAGCCGTTGTGTAGCTCCTCCACCACGAGGTTTGTGGAATGGTTGAACTTTCTTCACGGCCTTCTTCTTGGCGACTTTCTTGACGGCCTTCTTCTTAACAGGTGTTGGGAGTTTCGCTTTGAGCAATTCTTTCCCCGCCCATGAGCTTCTTTTCTTCTTGCTCAGGAGAGATCCTTTGACCCGTTCGGCGTCAATGCTCTCCGCTAATGATTTGTTGAGATCCGCTTGCGGTGTTTTCGGTCTATTCGGAACGGGAACCCAAGCACATCGACAATTGGGATGCCTCGGGATCAATCCCCTCGCTTCTTCCAACTTCAGGATCTCTCCTTCCATCGGTTGACACATTCCGCATACTCGATCATCTCCCGCCGTCAACCATTCGGCCTGAATCGTCACTTCGTCAATCGCCAAATCCTCATAAGCGTCCAACTGGCCTTCGGCGTGAGCTGCGATAACCTCGGTGCGTGCTATCATCCGTGCTCTCGTCCGAGTGAGTCCAGTTATGTCTTTGGTCATCCTCCTCGCTATGACTCTGGGGTTGTCTCCTTGTGCGAGACCCAAAGAAAGATGCCGAGAGAGCTTTTGCCCCATTGCCGCTGTAACGCCTGTTAGATCGTTCCAGGCACGGGTGTAAATGGCTTCTATTCGCTTCGTCTGCTCCGCTCCCTGAAAGCTGACGCCCAAAATGTTCCCGTTCGGCATCGTCCTCAACGCTTCGGGAGTTTCCAAAAGATCTCCGTACACTTGTTGGTAGGATTTGGTGAGACCTTTTTTGTATGAGCTTTCGATATATGGAGCCAACCACGGTTTCCCTCCTACCGCATCCGAGATCAGAACTTTCTCGTTGATTTGTTCTTGTAACCACCTACGAAAAGAGGTGACCTTTTGAGCGTCCGATTGAAAACGCCATACCTGTCTTTCAACTATATTGAATTGGAGAGTGGGAGCGGGTTTCAATCCAAACGCGTCATCGTCAATAAGTAATTCCCGAACCGCTCGAGAGATCAACGCAAACCGCTTGTTCATATCTCGAACGAAACGTGCCCGAAGCATCGTGGTTTGCGTAGGATCCTTTTTCAAAGTGGTAGGCATCTATTCAACCGCCTTTCATCGGACTGCATGTCATAAAAAACAACTCTCGAAATATCAAAACCCAAGCACACACAACTCCTCCTCCCACCAATATAATAATCAACCAAAACCAGATTCTTGACCAATCTTCACCGTAGGGATCGTGCTGTTCAATCATCACTCATATCCTTTTCTGATCTCTATTTATTTTTGAGGAGGAACTGGAGGAACTGGTGGCTCGTTTTCTTCTTCCTCTTCTTCGGGTTGAATTGGCGTACCATCAGGATTCAATCCCTGCTTTCGCAGATCCTCTTCGAGTGCGGCTTGATCTTTTTCTTCCTGCTCGATGATTGCTTCAATCTCCGCTTTCATTTCTTCAACTAGATCCGCATCCAGTCCAATAATGTTTATCAGATACTGGTCAGGCGGAATCAAGTGATCAACTCCGCCTTGTACATATGCTTTCATGGCGGCTGTTATTATGTTCGCCACTTCCGCCTTTTCCTTCTCGCTGACCTCTAGCATATTAGGCCAGTCAATTTTGAAATCTTCTACCTCAGGCAAAACACCTACGTTTATCAATTGCTGAATGAAAGGCCGTACCACATACGGCGTCAGATATTCTCTTTGCCGAGAGGCCATCCGCTTCGCCCACGCTTTTGCGTCCTGACCACCCGCCAGCTTTCCTTCTTCTGTACCCATGAAGATCCTGAACGGGATCCCCTTGGCCAATGCGATGAGTTTCAACTGAACGATGATCTGCGGCGTGGGATCCACGACCTGCGGAGCCAATGAATGGACTTTCACGCCAACCGTTTTCAACGCTCGTTGAAGGCCATTGGTATAGTCCAACATCTCGTTCTTCAATGCGTCCGTGTCGATAGCATCGGAACCCGCTTCAAGCAACGCTGGATCAACCTCGAAGTTGAAACCAGGAAACGCTCCTTGCCAGTACATCTCCGCCGATCCTCCCGCCACTTTGCGGATGTCCTGTAATCGGTTATATACATTTCTCAATCGACTCACCCCCACCACATCACTCATCCTTCGGTTGTCTGCTAAGTGAACCACTCGAGACCAATGAACCTTCATGCCTTCGGAACTCTTGATGGATTTGGTATTGGTAATATCATCAAATTGAACGGTGTATAAAACAGGCAATCCATATCTCTCGTTTTGAGAATCCTTTTCGAGCTTAGCGACTTGCACCACGCTCTCATCGAACACCCGAAGGTACAGCAACTCCATTCCTTCTCTGGGCACAACTTCGTCCTTGAGCTTTGCGCCATCGTTCAATCCCAACAGTATGATCCCGAACCGCCCCAGACCGCTTAGTACATCAGCACGTGCCATAATCGAATACAAATCTTTTTGTTCTTCGATCTCTTTCCACGCCTTCTCAAATTCGGTTTCGTCTGCTTCCTCGTTCTCCGTCACTATGGGATCCGATTGCCAGCACTCCTCGGGAATGATATGGACTACTCGAGCCGCATAACCTTCCTTTTCGTAGATGTCATTGTAATCGGAGGCTGACGGGTTGACCTTGTACCCGCATTCGGTATCCAGATCCCTTCGAGGATCCAGCATCTTGCTCCACGCTTCGCTTCGTGTAGACATCGTGTTGATGATTTGTTGCATAGTGGAGGTAGTATGATGGTTGAGAATCCTCGCACCGATCTTTTTTTTCTGCTGGGCCAGATTGATCGATGGCACGGGAGTTCCCATGTTCTTCAATTTCTTCACTGCTTTCTTCTTTGCCATGTTATCTCAATGCTCCTATGTATTTCTGTCTGCCCACGAGGAGAGAAAAAGCTCCTGTGGATGCGTCTATTTGGTCTTTGTATTTGCTTTGTTCTCGGAAGGATCGCATCTCATCGAGATACGCACTGTTCCAATCCGCTCTTCTCATCTTCACCGCTCCGCCATTGACTTGACTCGCCAGCGGATCCGCTCGTTGAACTTTGTTCCCGCTGCTAGCACCAACGAGATCCGCTGCGACTCGGAAGCCAGCGAGGTTTCGGATCGTGTTCTCAGCGGATTCTTTCCCGCCACTTCCAGGTTCTTGTTCTACTCGAACAATCACCCGCCTTCCATCCGCTTCCGCCGTTTGTCGGATTATCTTTTCACGAGTATACGCTTCCCACTGCCCTCTCACTACGTCTAATATCACAAACTCCTTCATGCGGTTCTTTCCTCTTGCTCCCATAAGCACTCCCGCCGTATATGCTCCGCCTTCTCGTGTACCCGCTTTGTCCCAATACCGAACGAGCTTGAACCCTTCAGGATACTTGTCCATGGGTAGGATCTCGATGTTGTCCGTCTTGAACATTCCTCCTCCCCGTGGGATTGGGTTCTGAAGATATTGAGCCTCATAAGAATGCTCGGAAACTCTCCATTGATTTTCCAATACCATTCTACTCAACCGAACGGGATCCAAAAGGCCATCCACGTAACGTGCAGCCAAAGAGACGGGTTTGATGAACTCGTTTACTTCCGCAGGGAGGCAGATATGCTTCACGTGCCTTCCTCTTTTCATTTGGTCTTGCCAAAGGGCACTCGGATCGTCTCGGTGAAGTCTTTGCATTATCATCACCGTGGGGGTTCTGGATTGGTCTACTTTTCTTTTTGGTATAACATCGGTCAGCCAGAGGCGTGCCGCTTCGTTCTCTGCCAAACTCTCCGCTCCCTGCGGATCCACTGGATCATCTATGATTATCAAATGCCCGTGCCTTCCCGTAACCGCTCCGCCCGTGGACGTAGCGAACCGCCACCCTCCAGCGGTGGTCTGATAGAATTGTTTTGCGTTTTGAGTGCTACTCAATTTGACTTCGGGAAAACACGCTTTGTATTTCTCGCTTTCCACAATCGCTCTTCCCTTCGTAGAGAGATCCAATGCGAGGTCATGCCCGTAACTGCCGCAGATAATCTGAACCCACGGTGCTCGGATCCAACACCACGCAGGAAGCATAACCGAGGTGATGGTGCTTTTGCTAGTGCCTGGCGCGATGTTGATTAGAAGATCCTGCCGAAGAGGCAAACGCTTGAAAACCCGCTCCGCCAGCTTCTGAAGTTCTTCGCATAACAAGGGCATGTGCCAATTCTCAATGAGAGGTTCATCAATAATTTCTGCCCAGAACTCTTGAACGAAAAACCAAAAGCTATCACGGCAGATACTCGCTACCACGTCATGCTCTTCCAATAGAATATCTTCAGCAATCTCTTTTTCGAGTAATGCGGGTGTCATTCTTCCTTCTCCTCCTTCTGGGCTTCTCGGATCCTCTCCAACAACTCTTTCTTCGCTTCCGTTCCCAACCCCAAATCTTCTACACGTACCGTATTCAATTTGGGCGTATCGTCCGAATGAGAATGACGAATGATAAGAAGTCCTTGGATTTTGTCGAGGGCATCGAGAGCTTTTTGTTTATCATGAAGAACGTATCGGAGTTCAGTGACTTCGGGAACTTCGGGAACTTCTGGACGGATCTCCTCACCATCCTTATCATACCGAGCTGGCTTGGCGGGTTTCCTTTTTTCCAACGTAACCATTCGAGCGGATTCCACCGCTGCGCAATCGTCTGTACTCAAACGGTTGAAAAAGTCTGCCACGCTCGAAGCATCGCTGGCTGCCTTCGCTATCTCATCGTGATTGGCAAAAGCAATTCGGGCATGTTCTCGAATAGTTCGGTCAGCGGTGACTTGAGTTCGGATCTCCCGATCCTTATTGAGTTCAGCTATCCTCTTTTGGATATGCGTCTTTTGGAGAAGCTCATGAGCACGGACGTGATTATTGTTGCCGCCATAGCCAGCGTCACGATGGGATTTGGATCCGTTACCGTGTTTGATGTATTCTTTGCAAAAGCGTTCCTCTTTCACCGTGCACTTGGTGACGGTTGGGATCGTTCTTGCCGCCTTCTTCGCTTTCTTCACAAGAGTTTTCTTGGCCATATTCGGTTTCCTTACTACTTCCTATCATATCGACCAAGTCCACTTCAACAAAAAGAATTATTCAATTGTCGGAATCTTTTTCATCATCAGCTTTTGCCATCACCATACTCACCTCCTGAGTTTCCTCAGAACATTGCTCAAAATTTCTTCCATTTCCTGCTCGATGATTGCTCGGATCTTCTTGCTGACGGTTCGTTCGGCCTCTTCTCGGAGCTGGAGGAGGTTCACGTGCCACGGTGCTTTGATGTATGGACAGATGAACTGATCAAAGGTGGTTATGATTCCCGCCATCGCTCCTCCCCAGCTTTTACTTCCACGCACGTTTCTCACTATGTCCATCCACGCATTACAAACATCACACCTCATCTTCTCTACGGTTCCTGCCTCGGGAAAGAGCATGCCTTTGTTTTTCATTTTTCTTTCTCCTCTTCTCCAAACGTCACTTGGACGTT
>Ga0080013_1000356_pt1 | contig 64911 bp, 105 predicted proteins | sample ETNvirenome_6_85_FD_69236 | JGI IMG/M metagenome (GOLD analysis project Ga0080013, IMG submission 69236) | Marine viral communities from the Pacific Ocean - ETNP_6_85 (SPADES assembly) (version 2) | ecosystem: Environmental > Aquatic > Marine > Oceanic | place: Pacific Ocean | collected 2013-06-19 | reverse complement strand
CATTGTGTAGAAGGAGTTTCAGAAAATAATCTTCAAGTTAAGATTGGATTACATAATGTTAATTCAACAACAGGAGCTATAACAAGAAATGTAGATGACATTATAGTTCATCCACAATATAGTGGTTGGTCATTAGATAATGATTATGCTATACTACACTTATCATCACCTGTTACAAACTTTGAACCAATACAATTAGTTACAGATGATTCACACGATGAAGAACCTGTAATGTCAACAACAATGGGTTGGGGTGCGACATCATCTGGTGGTGGTAGTTCTAATGTATTACTTGAAGTAGATGTTCCAATTGACGATGGTTGTGGTAACTATTCTAATTCAGATATAACAAACAATATGGTTTGCGCAGGTGATGGTAACGGTGGTGAAGATTCTTGTCAAGGAGATAGTGGTGGTCCATTGATTATGACAAATGGTGATGGGGAGTATGAACTTATTGGTATAGTTAGCTGGGGATATGGTTGAGCTGAAGCTCAGTACCCGGGCGTGTACTCTCGAATATATCCAAGATTATCTTGGTTCTTTGATTATATAGGTGAACCTGAAACAGAATTTATTCCAGATTTATATGGTGATTCTAACTTTGATGGTGTGATAAATGTTCTTGATATTGTTGTCATTGTAGGTTTTATATTGGGTAATGAAGAACCAACTGAAGAACAATCAATAACATCAGATATGAATCAAGATGGTGTTATAAATATTTTAGATGTGATATTGGTAGTAAATGAAGTTCTTGGAACATCATTTACACAATCAGTTCAATGGTTGGAAAAAACCTTTCCAGAATTAAAGACAAAGGAAAGATTAAGCAAATTAAATAAATTACAATATTTTGCTAAATAGGAGATAAGATGGGATATAAACGAATAGTAGGTTTCACTTGTGGAGCATTTGATTTGGTTCATCCAGGACATATGGTTATGTTTGAAGATGCTAAACATCAATGTGGTTATCTCATAGTAGGATTACAATCGGATCCAACAATAGACAGACCAGATGTAAAACATCACCCAGTTCAATCAGTTCGTGAACGATTGGAAATGTTAAAGGCGATACGATATATAGATGAGGTGATTGTATATGATACAGAAGATGATTTGTATGAATTACTTAAAGAAATTAAACCAAATATACGAATCATCGGAAGTGATTGGAAACAAAGTAATAGTGGTTTCACAGGAGATGACTTACCAATCACGATATACTGGCACCACAGAAGCCACGATTGGTCATCATCAGATTTAAGAGAACGAGTATTTGAATCAGAAAAATGGAGATGTAAAGCAAGATAATACTTGTTTCATAACACAAAAAGGTTGTATATTATCATATGAATAAAAAATATTGTAACACATGTAGTTGGGAGTTAAGTAAACACGAAGTAAGATATCCATCTCTGCATAAAAAAAATAAAATAGACAGAGAACGCGCTAAAAAATATTGTGAAGATCACGAAAGAGTTTATGGAAGTTTATGCACTCCAATTTGGTGTGAGGAATGTGGTCATCTCAAAATATACAAAATAATGATTACAGAAAAGTCAAGAAAGATGACTCCAAAGTTTGATAAACGGAAAAACCGAAAATAAATGTACCAAAACATATATGTAAAAAGAACAAAGACAAATAGTGAAGTACATCTTTGGGATGACAAAACAGGTTATTCAAAATTTCAATATAAACCATATGCATATTTAAAATCTCAAACTGGTCAACATCGTTCATTATATGGTGATAAGTTAAAAAAGGTAAACTTTTGGACAGGTGATGATATACAGAATGGTAAAGTGTTTGAAAGTGATGTTCCAATTGAAACTCGTGTATTAGTAGATATGTATGGTGATTCTGATGAAATGTCAGAAAGTCATCGTGAAGTTTATTTTGATATTGAAGTTGAGGTCACAAAAGGATTTCCAGACCCAAAAGAAGCTCGTAATAAGATAACTGCTATAGCATTATATGATAAGACAATAGATAAATATCATTGTTTTGTTTTGGGTGATGTAAAGAATACAGATGTGATAGAATCATTTCGGTCAGAAGAAGAATTACTACAGAGATTTTATCAGAAATATCTTGAAATCAATCCTACAATATTGAGTGGTTGGAATATAGATGGATTTGATATTCCTTATTTATATAACAGAACTCGTAGAGTAATGGGTGAGAGTTTTGCTAACGCACTTTCACCAATTGGAGAGGTGTTCTATTCAGAACATAAGAATAGATATAAGATAGCGGGTGTATCTTGTTTAGATTATTTAGCATTATATAAGAAGTTCACATACACACAACAATCATCATATAGGTTAGATTTCATAGGACAATTTGAGGTTGGACTTAGTAAGATTGAATATGAAGGAACACTTAATGATTTGTATGAAACTGACATCAACAAGTTCATTGAATATAATTTGAATGATGTTAAGATAGTAAAAGCACTTGATGACAAGTTCGGTCTTATTAATTTAGCTATAGGCATCTCACATGTTGGACATACACCATACGAAGATGTATATTTCAGCAGTCGTTATCTTGAAGGAGCTCTATTAACTTATCTGAAAAAGATAAATGTAGTAGCACCTAATAAGAATTTAAGAGCTAAAGAACTGATGGATGGTGAGGAAAAGTTTACTGGTGCTTATGTAATGGAACCTGTTCCTGGTAGACACGCTTGGGTGTATGATTTAGATTTAACATCAATGTATCCGTCAATTATTATGACTTTGAACATATCACCTGAAATGAAAATAGGTAAATTGTTAGGATGGGATGTAAAAGAGTTTTTAAAGAGAACAAACAAAACATATTCGTTAGAAGTAGAAGGTAAGATAAAAGGTACTTTTAACGAGGCTGAGTTAGGCAGTATGTTAGCTTCAAACAAAGTTACACTCTCTACTAACGGAATCCTTTACAAAAATGATAGACCTGGATTGATACCATCTATCCTAGAAAAATGGTTTGATGAAAGAGTTGAGTTCAAAAAGTTAGCAAAAAAATATGCTGAAGATGGTGATAAACAGAAACATACATTTTTTGATAAACGACAGCATGTTCAAAAGATTATGTTGAATAGTTTGTACGGAGCATTAGGTCTTCCAGTATTCAGATTCTTTGATTTAGACAACGCCGCGGCAGTGACAACTTGTGGTCAAGAATTGATTAAATATACACAACAAATGGCTAACTATTATTATAACAAAGAACTTAGTGATAAAGAAAAATATGTAATTTATACAGATACAGATAGTATATTCGTAAGTGCAGTTCCACTTGTAAAACATAGAAACCCCAACGCTGACACAGAAGATAATGAATATATGACGAAAGAGATATTATCAATAGCATCAGAGGTTCAAGAGTTTTTAAATGAAAGTTATGATGTATTTGCAAAACGATTTCTAAATTGTGATGAACACAGATTTGATATTAAACAGGAAGTGATTTCAAAGTCAGCTTTTTGGGTGACAAAGAAAAGATATGGTCAATGGATTATAAACGATGGTGGTGTTAAATGTGATAAGTTAGATGTCAAGGGATTAGATATTGTTAGGAGTAACTTTCCAGTAGCGTTTAAGAGTTTGATGACAGAGGTATTACAAGATATTCTTTCTGATGTAGATAAAGGTGAAATTGACACAAAGATATTAAATCTCAAATCATCAATGAAGGACATGAAATTAACTGAAATTGCATTACCAACTGGTGTAAAGGGTATTCAAAAGTTTACTGATAAAAGTCGTAACAAATTTAATAGTATAGGTATGTTCACAAATATAAAAAAAGGTGCACCGGTTCATGTTAAGTCAGTAATAATCTACAACGATTTATTAAAACATTTTAGTTTAGATAAAGTAGAACCGATTAGAAATTCAGATAAAATCAAATGGGTGTATCTTAAATCAAATCCGTATGGTATAAAATCTATAGCGTTTAAGGATTATGAAGACCCAAAAGAGATAATGGATTTTATAGAACAATATGTTGATTATGATAAACTGTTTGAACGAGCATTAAACAAGAAAATGAAAACTTGGTATGAAGCATTATCTTGGGAAGAACCAGTAGATAAACAATATACATTAGAGAGATTTTTTTAAAAAAAGGTTGTTTTGTATTACAATTTAGTAGTATATTATAACAATATTAAATACAGGAGAAGTAGGAATGCAAAAAAGTAAGTTAGACAAGTTCATCCAAAAATACAACTTGGGTGGTAATGTAAATAGTGTTAAGTGGAAATCAGATGGAGATTCACTTTCAACATCATTTGTGACACCAGACAAATCATTATTGGGTGAAGTAAGAGTAGATAAGTTCACATTTGAAGATGCTGAACTTGGTGTATATCAAACAGACCAACTAAAGAGTTTGATTGGTGTATTGGGTGATGATGTATCATTGACTTTATCAAGGTTCGGTGATAAAGCTGTATCATTAAAAGTAAAGAATGGTTCAGTATCAATTGATTATGTGTTAAGTGATTTATCAGTTATCGCAGACCCACCAGCACTTAAAAGATTACCTAATTTTGGAACACAGATTAAACTTGATACTAAGTTTATTGACACTTTCATCAAAGGTAAAGGTGCGTTAAGTGAAGTTGATACATTCACAGTTCTCAACAATGACAGAACAGGTAGAGTTGAGGTAATAATTGGTTATTCATCAATCAATACAAATAGGGTAAACATTCCAGTAGAAACTACGACAAATGATTTGACAGACCCAGTTTCATTCAACGCCAATCTATTTAAAGAAGTGTTAGTTGCAAACAGAGAATGTACATCAGCAGTTCTTGAAGTTTCAAACGAAGGTTTAGCTCGTGTGAATTTCAAAGTTGATGATTATGATTCAACTTATTATGTAGTAGCAGTACAGGATGTAGATTAATATGAAAAAAGAGAAACGAGAATGGAAATATACATTGATGTTATCTGATGGTAATGGAGTATATTTTGCTAATTCATTGTGGGGACTATTTACTGAAATATTATTACATAGATTATTTCATTTCAAGAGAGGTGATGGATGGCGGAATTAAGTCATTCTCTTTGGGTAGAGAAATACAGACCATCAGACTTAAATACATACATAGGTAACGAACATCTAAAAAGTAAGGTAAGTATTTATCTTGAATCAGAAGATGTTCCCCACTTATTGTTGTATGGAGTTGCTGGAACTGGTAAAACAACATTAGCTAAAATTATTACAAGTAATATTGATTGTGATTATCTTTACATCAACGCGTCAGATGAGAACAATGTAGATAATGTCAGAACAAAGATAAAGAACTTTGCTTCTACAATAGGATTTAGAGAATTAAAAATAGTCATACTTGATGAAGCTGATTTCCTTACACCGAACGCACAAGCAGCACTTCGTAACTTGATGGAAACATTCTCAAAACATTGTCGGTTCATATTGACTTGTAATTATGTGGAGAGAATCATAGACCCAATTCAATCAAGATGTCAACCATATAAGATTGTTCCACCTTCAAGAAAAGAAGTGGCTATTCAATTAAAGAGTATTTTTGAAGCTGAAAATGTTACATTCAAGCTTGATGATTTAGCTTTAATCGTAAACGCCGGTTATCCAGATATTCGTAGGGTAATCAATTCGGCACAACGACAAGTTGTAGATGGTGAGTTAAAGATTGATGTTAGTTCAGTAATTCAAAATAATTACAAAGTTCAATTATTAGAAATGTTGAGTGATGGTTCAAAGTTTAACGACTTACGAAAGCTGATAGCAGATAATTCAGTTAGTGATTATGCCGAACTATATCGTTTATTATATGATGAGGTAGATACCTATTCAAATGGTAAAGTGGCTGAATGTATATTAGCAATCGCTGAAGGTGAATTTAACGATGTAAATGTTGTGGATAAGGAAATATGTTTTATGTCCACATTAATTAAAATAATGAGGATAATTAAATGAAGAAATTTTTAGTAGAACATAGAGATTTAAGTATTCCACCAATTAGAGTATTATTATATAATCCACCATATGAGGATGAAAATATTTTACACAAAACTGGTTGGAAAAGTAAAGATGTAACAATAACAGATATAACAATGGAGATAGAAGATGACAACAATTAAAGGTAATTTTGGTGGACCACAAGAACCACAACAGGAAATAGATTTTTCAAAAACAAGTGAAATAAAATGTGAAGTGTGTCTAAATGATACATTTGAACAAACTTTATTATTAAGAAAACTATCAGCATTAGTTTCACCTACAAATCAAGAAACTATTGTTCCAATGGCAGTGTTCGCTTGTCAAAAATGTGGTCATGTTAATAGTGAATTTAGACAGAGTGAATTAGATATATAAATGCCGTTCTACACTTTCAGATGTCTATCTTGTAATCAAGAACAAGAAGTATTACAGAAAATAGATGAACCAGAACCAGTATGTGAAAGATGTGTTAATGCTAGTTGTGGTGTCCATATAGTAGAAATGGAAAGAGTGTTTAAAGTTAACGCTAAACCACATTCAAAAGATGGTTCGTGGGATTTTAAAAAGGATAAACCAAAATGACAATTATAGATTGGATGAACCAGTTGTTGGTTCACAAGAAATCGTGGGAAGAACATTCAGAAACAGACAGAAAGAAGTTCAGTCCATTTATACTAAACAGATGGTTGTCAATGGATATAGATTTCATAGAGATAGTGAACTACTTTCAGAAATATTCTATTGGCCAATTAAAACCAAAAGAAGTATATAAGTGGTATTGTGATGTTTTACCAAAAGGTAAACGATATAACAAATACATCAAAGGTAAGAAATCAAAAAAATATGACGAATGGTTAACAAAACTCTTGTGTAATCATTTTGAATGTAGTAAGTTACAAGTAATAGAATATCTTGAACTAATAAATAAACAAGAATTAAAAGACATCTTGGAGATGTATGGGATAGATAAAAAACAAATGAAGAAGGTATGCAAATGAGTAAAACAATAAAAGATTCACCAGATTATAAAGAGTATAATAAAATATTCAATGATGAAAAGACAGAACTAAATTCATTTCTGACCAATGATGATGGAGATGCAATTACATATATAGAAACTACATATCCAGAAACAGCCAAAGAGTTCCAACGATTACAGTTTGAACAATGGGCTTTGTTTTGTAAGAAGCAAATGGATTATGGACCAAGTAATATAGCTATGGGAACTGAATTAAAAACAGATGAAGAAAAACGATTGAGTAAGATAGGTCTTATAGTTAGGATTAACGATAAGGTACAGAGATTAATCAATCTTGTGGTGAAGAATAATAGAGAAGCACAGAACGAACCGACAATGGACGCATTCAAAGACTTATCAGTATATGGTATAATTGCACAGATAGTTGAAGCTGGTAAGTGGGGTAAATAATTGGGTAGAATTTCATATTCACAACTTTCAATGTTTTCAGAGTGTCCAAAACGATGGAAACTGAATTACATAGACGATAAAAGAATATCAGAACCGAGTATTTATTTGTTGTTCGGAACAGCAATGCACGAGGTGATACAAAAGTATCTCAATGTTATGTATGAGTTTACAGTTAAACGAGCAAATCAACTCAATTTAGAACGAATACTACAAGAGAAGATGGTTGAGGTATTTAATAGAGATAAAGAAGCATATGGAAAAGACCCTTGTACAAAAGAACAATTAAAAGAGTTCTTTCAAGATGGTTGTAACATATTAGATTTCTTCAAAAAAAATAGAGGTGAGTATTTCAGTAAAAAGGGATATGAACTAATTGGTTGTGAAGTTCCAGTAGAGATGGACTTACAGAAAAATTTAACTTGGGTTGGTTATCTTGATATTGTGATGAAAGACACAATTGGAAATGTAATCAAAATATACGACATTAAAACATCTACAAAGGGTTGGAACAAGTGGATGAAAGCTGATGAGAATAAAACACAACAATTATTATTATACAAACAATTCTATTCAAAACAATACAATCACCCAATAGAGAAGATTGAAGTTGAATACTTCATAGTAAAGAGAAAATTATATGAGAATGTAGATTGGCCACAAAGACGAGTTCAAAAGTTTTCACCAGCAAGTGGAACTGTATCAATGAACAAGGTAGCAAAGAAACTTTCAAAGTTCATCAACGAAGGTTTCAATGAAGATGGTAGTCATACAGATGTAGATTTACAAGCAACACCAAGTAAAAAGTCTTGTAGATGGTGTGAGTTTAACGGAAGTGAATATTGTAATGAAGGAGTTAGATGAAAATGAAATATTTCTCGTTAAGAATGAAATTGGATACAATAATAATAAATGAAGGTTTTGAAAAAAAAGTCTTGGAAAATATAAGATATTGTCGTAAATTAGTGGGTAAGCAATTTAGAGTAATATTCTGGAACGAAAGCTTAACAGATAAGCAATGTGAAGAGTTTGTTAAAAGAAATGAACATCTATTATTTGAAGTACATACAAAGATTACCAAAAGGAATGATATAGTATGGTATCTCATACAAAGTGATGGTGAAAAAAGTAGATGGAGATACAAATCAGAAGGTGATATTTTAGATGGGATAGCATCTTATATCAAATTGGTAAAACATATGAATAAAGGATCAAAGTGAGAATAGGATTAGTGGGAAGTCGATTATACGAGAACAAGAAAAAGATAAAAGACTTCATATTCAAACTCAAACAAGAACACGGAACAGATACAATTATCGTAAGTGGTGGCTGTAAAGATGGAGCTGATAAATATGCTAAGAAATATGCTCTTGAACTTGGATTACAATATGAGGAGTATCCACCATTTCACGAAGTTCATAATTTGTATTGTAAATTACCAGAAAGTTGTTACGGAAAGAATTATCATGTTAAAAATTACTTTGCAAGAAACAAGTTAATAGCAAAACATAGTGATTATGTAGTAGCGTTTATTCCAGATGGTCACACATCAAGGGGAACATTATCCACAATAAAATATGCAGAAGATTTTGGTAAAAAAACAATAATAATTGATTGATTTCTTCACTTTGTATATACTTATTATATGTATATATGAATTAGGAGATATATTATGAATATGAATTATAAAGATGTAAAAGTATATGTGTATGGATTACTTGATGACGATGGAGAAACTGTAACATATATAGGTAAATCTACAAGTCCTAAACAAAGATTATCTGCACATTGTATAGATGGTCATTGTTCATCAAGAAAGATGATAATCATTGATATATTTTATGATACTGAATATAGGTGGATACATAAATATTTAAAAGATGGTCACCCATTGAAGAATAATGAGGTAACACCTCAGTCAGAAGATTGGAAGATTGGTGAAATTGTTGAACATAAACAATTGCGTGTGGTAAAATTTAAAGATTTGAGAAATAACATTGTTTATAATAGTATAAAAGACGCAGCAGCTGCGACAGGTATGAGCAGATATATTGTTAGTCAATTATTATATAATAAAAATTATAGAAAAATTCATAGTGATGAATATGAGTTTGAAATTTTAAGCACAACACGAGATTGATAGGAGAAATAGTTATGAAAGACACCAAACTTACTTCGGTTAAGATTTTAGAAGGGTTGTATAATAGATTTAAATTAGCAACCGTAAACACCAAAATGACATTACAAAAACTGACAAATAGGTCAATGGATATGTATCTTAACGATGAAGATTTTAGAGAACAGATAGAAACAAATCAACACTTGATTGAGAGTGGAAGCAACTTTTAGAATAAGGAAAACGGTTATATGAGTGAAATAAAACTCCCGAAGTTACGAAAGATTGACCCAAACAAACCCAAAAATAAAAAGATATTACTATTATCAGATGATTTAAGAATGCATTCTGGTATAGCAACTCAATCTAAAGAGTTTGTTTTGGGAACGATTCATAAGTACGATTGGGTTCAAATTGGTGGAGCAGTAAATCATCCAGAAAATGGTAAGATTGTAGATATGTCAGAATCCTTGAGGACTGAACTTGGAATAGAAAATGGATATCTCAAACTATACCCAATATCTGGTTATGGAAATCCAGATTTACTAAGACAGATTATAGAATTAGAAAAACCAGATGCCATTATACATTTCACAGACCCACGATTTTGGATTTGGTTATATCAAATGGAACACGAAATTAGACAAAATATTCCAATTCTATATTATAACATTTGGGATGATTTACCAGACCCATTGTATAATACAAATTTCTATCGTAGTTCAGATACATTGTTATCAATATCAAAACAAACATATGGTATAAACAAACGAATACTATCAAAGTTTGGATATGAAGATTGGCAAACTGTATATGCACCTCACGGTATCACAGACAAACGAATATTTAAAGTTGATAAGGATGATTATAATTTAAAACAATTTCAACAAAAATATGGTCTTGATAAATATAAATATAGGATTCTATACTTGAATAGAAATATCAGACGAAAGAATCCAGGTGATGTAGCTATGGCATACAAACACTTTATGGATGGACTTACAGAAGAACAAAGAAAAGAATGTGTATTTGTTTGGCACTCATCACCTTCTGATGAAAATGGAACTGACATGAGAGCAGTTTGTCAAACACTTTTACCAGATTATCCTGTTATATTTACTTACGATAATGGTGGTACTATGAATGATGAACAGATGAATTTCCTTTATAATTCAGTTGATGTCTATATCAATCTAGCGTCAAACGAAGGATTTGGTTTGGGTTCACTTGAAGCTCTCACAGCAGGAACACCAATCATAGTAAATGTAACTGGTGGAATGCAAGACCAATGTGGATTTAAAAAAGATGGTAAGTATCTAACAGCAGATGACTATGTTGAGTTAGGTTCTAATCACAGAGGAACTCATAAAGAACATGGTGAGTGGGTTAAACCAGTATTTCCGTCTAACATATCATTGTGTGGTTCACCACTCACACCATATATCTTTGATGACAGATGTCAATACGAAGATGCAGGAGAAGCTTTGAAATACTGGTATGACAAGGGACCTGAAGAAAGAGAACGATGTGGTGAAACAGGCCGTCAATGGGTGTTAGGTGATACAGCTCGTATGACCGGAAAACATCTATCAGAAACATTCATTGATACAATAGAAACTACATTTGAAAAGTGGAAACCAAAAGAACGATACACATTGGAGACTGTTTAGTATGAAAAAATTAATGTTGATATGTGCACCAGTAACATCAAGAAGTGGTTATGGAGCTCACGCGAGAGATTTAGTATGGTCATTTTTACAACACGATAAGTATGATGTGAAAATATTTGATGTTCGTTGGGGTGATTGTCCAAGAAACGCTTTAAACAAAGATAATACAAATGACAAACAAATTTTAGATTGTATTTTACCACAACCACAATTAGACAGACAACCCGACATTTATGTAGATATTCGTATTCCAAATGAATTTGAAACACATGGTAAATTTAATATCGGTATAACAGCTGGTGTAGAAACAAATGCTGTGTCTGGAAAGTGGATTGAATGTTGTAACAAAATGGATTTAGTCATAGTTCCATCAGAACACTCAAAGGTAGGATTCGTCAATTCAGTATATGATGCCGTTCAACAAGCTCCAGATGGTTCACAACAGAAAGTCGGTGAGTTAAGACTTGAAAAACCAATGGAAGTTTTGTTTGAAGGAGCAGATGAAGAAATATATAAATCATTGGAGAAGGATGAATTAGACATAGACATATATGACTTGATAGAAAATATAGTACCTGAAAAGTTTGCATTTTTATTTGTTGGACAATGGACTAAGGGTAGTTATGGTGAAGATAGAAAAGATATAGCAAAGTTGATAAAAGTATTTTATGAAGCATTTGCTAACCAAAAGAAACAACCGGCGCTCATATTAAAAACACACGGTGCTACATTTAGTATTTTAGACAAAGAGGATACACTACAAAAGATAAATTCAGTAAAACAGATGTTCCCTAAAGATGTAAAATTACCAAATGTATATTTACTACATGGTGATTTTACAGACGAAGAAATGAACTCACTCTATAATCACCCAAAAATTAAATCAATGGTTTCATTAACTCATGGTGAAGGATTTGGAAGACCATTATTAGAAGCAACAATGACAGGACTTCCAGTTATGACAACTGCTTGGAGTGGTCAACTTGATTTTCTCAATCAAGATAAGTCAATGTTGATTGGTGGTGAATTACAACAAGTTCCCAGTTCAATGGTATGGGAAAATATAATTATACCAGAAAGTAAATGGTTTGTTGTAGATGAAAATTCAGCAAGAGGAGCATTAAAATACATCATTGACAACCGATATGAAGTTAAAAATAGAGCTAAAAGTTTGATGTACGAAAACAGAGAGAAGTTTACATTAAACAAGATGGTTGAAAAACTTGATGAGATAACGAAAAAATATACAGGTAACATGCCATCACAAGTCCAATTGAAACTTCCAAAGTTAAAGAAAGCCGGAAGTTCAGAACTACCAAAAATAAAATTACCAAAATTAAAAAAAGTAACGGAGACAACTCATGCAGATGGTTAGTAATTGTCCATTGTGTGAAGAACATTCACTTCATATTTTAGGACAAGAAGAATCACAGATGATGCAATGTTTAAATTGTGGTTACACAAGTACATCTAAATTTATTGGTGATAAAAAAACAAATGAAGAATATCAAAAACTTACAGAAGACATGCAAAACTGGTCAACGGAATTTAATGGTAGAATTTGGATTCCAACAATGATGACATTACCAATTGGTATGTTATATCCAACTAATATAGAAGAAGTTGTTGGTGATGGTACAAGAACTGTTATGAAATGGTCGTTTGCTGAAATGGTTGATATTCCAGAAGAAGAAAGAACGAATTATCCTGTTCCTGGTGATACAGAACAATACTATGAACGAATGTATGACATTGATAACGCTAATATTTATGATGAGTTCTTTGAAGGTATGGTAGAATTAAATAACAGAATGAAAGAAGAATCTGATAATGCCTAAGTTAGGTAAAGTAGCACATTACTCAAAACGACTTCTAATTCAAAAAGTACCAGAAGCTAAAATCTTACCTGGTATGTTATTAACTTTTGAATATAGTGAATCTAACATTTATGACAGACGGCCATTGATATTAGTGTTGGGAGTAATAGGTGACAGACTTGAAGGTGTTAATTTCAATTATCTAAAAGAGAGTGAAATAACTCGTTTCTTTAAAGAATGTGAAAAATTTGGAGTTGAACCATTATATGAAAATTATTTAAAATTACCTGATGATTACATTAGAGTTCCATTGAATACTAAATTTAGTCCAAGTAGATGGGATGGTAAAACAGTTTACACAAGAATATTTAAAAGATATAAGAGATACAGAGAAGCGTACAGAAGCTACAAATTGAAAAGTGTAACAGCAGCAAAAGTTGTTAATTATAAAATAAAAGGGTTAGAACAAGGTGAATGACATATCCATCTCATATGCAATCCTGACACACAACGAGGATAAATCATTACAAAAACTACTTGACTTTCTTGTTGAACATAAAGATGAGAATGATGAAATAGTCATACTTGACGATTTTTCAGATAATCCAAAGACAATAGAGATACTTGATTTCTATGTATCAGCTCACGACATTGTATATGAACAAAGAGAACTACTAAAAGATTTCGCAAATCAAAAAAACTACTTGAATCGTATGTGTTCAGGTGATTACATTTTTAACATAGATGCAGATGAGATGTTAACAAAGTTCTTCATGGAAAATGTCAAGAGTGTGTTAGAAGCAAACCCAACAATTGATTTGTTTTGGTTACCGAGAGTTAATACAGTTAAAGGATTAACACAAGAACATATCAACAAGTGGAGTTGGAATGTGAACGAAAAAGGTTGGGTAAATTGGCCGGATATACAAGGTAGACTTTATAAGAAACGACCAAACATCTTATGGGAAAAACCAGTTCACGAAAGAATTATAGGTTACAGAGAACATACATTTTTTCCACAAGAAAAGAATTGGGCTATTATTCATAAGAAAGAGATAGACAAGCAAGAAAAACAAAATGAGTTTTATAGTACAATATGATAAAAATAAGATTATTAGAACCAGACAAACATCGTAATGAATGTGTTTTTAGACCATACCTTTGGGCTCAAAATAGTTTAAGAGAAATAGGTATAGAGTTTACGACAGGTGATTCATATGATTACACTTGGGTAGGTCAAGCAAGTGTTATTGACAAAAAGGTTTCGTTACAAGAATCTGTTGACAAGGGATTAGAATTTCTATCTAACATAGATGGTGAATACATGATATTAGATGGACAAGATTCAACTTCATTGATTGGAACATACGAGGTTTTCAAACAATCTAACGCGTTACTCCTATTGAAGAACAGTATGCTCAAAGACAGAAGTTTGTACAAAAAAGGTTGGGTATTAGGGAGATATTATTGGGGAGTTGGTGATTACAAACTTGATGATTTTGATGAATATTCAGATAGAATTGTATTGAGTGGAACTAATTGGTTAAGTACACATTTTACTGGTGTTAATATTCAATGGTATGATTATAAGACTCCTAAAACATATGATATATCAGCTATGTTTCAGTATCCTCAAGGAACAGAAGTTTTTGAACACGAACAATTACAAAGTTATCATTATGATAAACACAGAACACCTATGATGAATGTGTTAGACAAATTAAGTTATAACATTGCTAAATTAGAAAATGGAGTAAGAGTTCCAATAGAAGAGTATTATCAAAAAATATCAGACGCTAAAATATTGTTAGCACCTTTTGGTTATGGTGAAATGGCACCAAGAGATTTAGACACAGCTCAATTTGGAGCAGTATTGATAAAACCAGATATGAGTTACATTGATACCAAACCTAATTTGTTTGAAGACAATAAAACATATATCGCATGTAAACATGATTATTCAGATTTAGAAGAAAAAATTGATTTTGTAATGTCAAATTATGATGAGGTACAAGAAAAGATTGTCTTGAATATGAGAGACAAAATTAAAAATGAGATACATCCCAATAACATAGCATTACATATATATGATATTTTTAGAAAAATGCCATCTATATCTACCGAAACTAATATACAAAATATGAGTGACTTGTCAATTGACGAAATACATAAAATTCAATCAGTTGTTAATGTGTGTAATGGTATGAGTTTTGATCAATATAAATCTATTTATAATTGTATCAAATTAAAAAAAGATTCTAATGTTTTAGTTTTTGGTGTTGGTAGTGATTCTAATTTGTGGTATGAAACAAATAAGAATGGTAAAACTGTTTTTTTAGAAGATAACGAGGAGTGGTTTAACCAAGTTAAAATTCAATCACCTCATTTAGAAATATGTAAAATAAAATATACAGATACAGGATATGAAGCCGATAGTTTAATTGAAGAATATAAATCTGGAAATGAAAATTGTCTTTCTTTAGATTTACCTGATTATATCAGAAATACAGATTGGGATGTAATTGTAGTAGACGCCCCAGCTGGTTGGGGTGATAAATATCCATGTAGAATGAAAAGTATTTATGAAACTTATAATTTAACCAAAAATTTAATTGAGGTTGATATATTTGTACATGACAGTCAAAGAGAAATAGAAACTAAATATTGTAATTATTTTTTAAAACCAAATTATAAATTGATAGATGAAGTTTTAGATCCTGAAGGTACAGAATTTGCAGGTCGTAAACTTTCTCATTTTAAGAGATGAATTTTGCTTTAATAGTAGATGCACTTGATCCGGTCAGTTCATATTATGTTGACAATAATACTGTATATGATTTTAAAAATAATAAAGAATATTTTATTCCAACTATTGGTATAAATAAAGATTGTTTTCTTACTATATACAATTATCCTTTGTTATTTGAGAATGGTTACTTATTCAATTGGCATGAATTTGAATATGATTTACCAGATTTGGATTTAGATTTGATTTTTTTAGTAGTAGAGAGGACATTGGGTAGAGAAGAATTTACACCTTGGGTTGACATTCAAAATTTGAGAAAAAAATATCCAAATACAAGAATAGTTGGTTATATAAAAGAGCCAGAAGCTGTAATTAATAGTTATAATGATCATAACCAATACTCACTCAAAGTTAATTTTTTGAATAAGTGTGATGCTGTCGTAGTTAACAGACCAGAACTCAAGGAATTTCAAAAATTGGCTGACGGTGTTGACAAACCATTTAATTTTGTAGCTCTACCTCATAATGTGAATTATTATTATGATAATTTTTTTAAAGATAAAGATCTAGCTATATGGGCTTATACACCACATAGTGGAAACCGTAGATATTCTACACTTGATTTTTCTAAATACATAAGTGACAAGTATGATATACCGTTGAGACATAAACAATTAAATTTAATGAGAAATTTTCATATACCAATTGAAGAATTTATAGATAAGTGGTCGTCATGTCTTTTTCATTTTAATTTAGATCCTATACCTTACTTTCCTGGAAACCAAGCAGTGCAGGTAGCTAGTACAGGTACAATTAATGTTGGTGGGGTCAATGATTATCATCATATCTTATATCCAGAAATTGCTACATGTGATTTAAAAAAATTAGAAGAAAAGTTTGTTCAGTTATTGGAAGATGAAAATAAAAGAAATGAGGTTGTTGAACGAGCCTGGAATAAATTGAATGAGATATTTAGTTTCAAAGCAGTTCGTAAACAAATAGAAAATATAAGGTATATTAGTTAGATGACAAAAATATTGGTTACTGGTGGAAGTGGTTTAGTTGGTAAACACTTACAAGATATTTTACCTGATGCTATTTACATATCATCAAAAGATTATGATTTAACAGATTTACAACAAGTTAGAGATATGATGAATGAGTATAAACCAAATAATGTTATACATTTAGCAGCTAGGGTTGGTGGTATTGTAGATAACATAAACTATCCTGTAGATTATCTTGAAGAAAATGTTTTGATGAATACAAATGTACTAAAGGCTTGTCATGAATTTGATGTTAAAAGAGTTATAGCTATCCTAAGTACTTGTGTTTATCCTGATGTAGTAGAAACATATCCGATGAAAGAAGAAGACTTATTTAATGGTCCTCCAACTCCTACTAATTTCTCATATGGATTTGCTAAACGATGTATGGCAGCTCATATTGATTCTTATAGAAAACAATACGATAAGAAATGGTCTTATCTAATTCCTTGTAATTTATATGGTGAGTATGATAAGTATGAAGAACATCATAGTCATTTTGTATCAGCTCTCATCAGAAAGATATATGAAGCTGAAGATTCTATAGAACTATGGGGAACAGGAAAACCATTAAGACAATTTATGTATGGTGGTGATTTAGCTAGAGTGATTAAACATATGATTGACAATACTATTGTTGGTAGTTTTAATGTAGCACCGGAATGGGTACATTCAATAAATGATTTAGCGGAAATTGGAAAAAAGGCTTGTTTAAAAGATGAAATAGTTGTAAATTATGATAACGATAAACCAGATGGTCAATATAGAAAAGATGTAGATTCATCTAAATTATTGTCTGTATTAAAAGATTTTGAATTTACAACTTTAGAAGAAGGAATAAAAAAGGTTTATGATAACTTTAGTAAAAGATACGATAGATAATAAAGACATTGACCAGTTAATTGATTGGTTGAAAACATATCCAAGATTGACAAAAGGTCCATTAACTTTAGAATTAGAAGAGAAGTGGTCTAAATGGTTGGGTGTTAAATATTCTGTTTTTTGTAATTCAGGTTCATCTGCTAATTTGTTGATGTTATCAGCATTAAATGAAAGTGGTTATATGGATAACAACAAAGTTGTAGTTCCATCAGTTGCATGGTCTACAGATTTAGCTCCTGTGATACAATTAGGTTTTGAACCAATATTATGTGATTCTAATATGGAAGACTTGTCAGTAGATTTAGAACACTTAGAAAAAATATTTAAAGAAGAAAGACCGTCAGCACTTATATTCGTATCTGTTTTGGGATTAGTTCCTGATATGGATAAATTATTTGATTTATGCATGAGATATGAGGTATCTCTTTTAGAAGATACTTGTGAATCAATGGGTTGTGAATATAAAGGAAAAAAACTTGGAACATTTGGACAGATGTCAAGTTTCTCTACATTTTTCGGTCATCACATATCAACGATTGAAGGTGGTTTTGTTTCAACAGATAATTTTGAATTATATGAATTATTGGTATCTTTACGAAGCCATGGTTGGGATAGAGATTTAAGCAAGGAAACACAAAAAGAGTTACAAGAAGAATGGAATGTATCAGAGTTTGCTGCTATGTACACTTTTTATTATCCAGGTTTTAATCTGAGGTCTACAGATTTACAAGCATTTATAGGATTGGGTCAGATTGATAAATTAAATGGTTGGGGAAAACAAAGAGTAAGGAATTTTAATCTGTATCAAAAATTAATCAAGAATGATTATTGGAAACCAAAACCACAATCTGATTCGTTTATATCCAATTTTGCTTATCCTGTAATTCATCCTAATAGAGATGAAATAATTACAGAATTACAAAATAATGATGTTGAAGTTAGACCAATGATTTGTGGTTCGATGGGAACACAACCATTTTATGTTAAGGAGTATGGTATGTTAGAACTGCCTAATGTATCTGTAGTAGATAAGTATGGATTTTATGTTCCAAATCATCCTAAACTAACATCTGATGAAATTTTATTTATATCAGAAATAATTAATATGGAGATATCTAAATGAAAAAGGCTTTAATTACAGGTATTAATGGACAAGATGGTTCTTATTTAGCTGAACTATTATTAGAAAAAGGTTATGAAGTTCATGGAATCCTAAAACGAAATTCAGTTACTGAAAATCAGACTGCTAGATTAGTTAATATATTTTCACAATTAAATCTTGAATATGCTGATATGACAGACATGGCTTCTTTAATTAAAGTGTTACAAGATGTCCAACCTGATGAAATATACAATTTAGCCGCTCAATCACATGTAAGAATATCATTTGACCAGCCAATTTATACTGCTCAAACAGTTGCTATTGGAGTTATGAATTTATTAGAATCTATACGATTGATTTGTCCCAAAGCTAAGATGTACCAAGCATCATCATCAGAAATGTTTGGTAATAGTATAGATGAAGATGGTTATCAGAGAGAAACAACACCAATGAATCCTGTTTCACCTTATGGTTGTTCTAAAGTATTTGCGTACAATTTAGTAAGAAACTATAGAAATTCATATGGATTATTTTTAAGTAATGGTATTCTATTTAATCACGAATCACCAAGAAGAGGAATAAACTTTGTAACTAACAAAGTTGTAAAAGAAGCTTGTAAGATTAGAGTTGGTATGTCAAATCAATTTAAGTTGGGTAATTTAGAAGCATCTAGAGATTGGGGTCACGCTAAAGATTATGTTAAGGCTATGTGGTTAATATTACAACATGACACTCCAGATGATTTTGTATGTTCTACTGGAATATCTCATACGGTTAGAGATTTAGTAGATTATGTTTTTAAAAAAATAGAATTACCAAATTGGGAAACATTTGTTGGTCAAGATGAGAAGTATTTAAGACCAGAGGAATTAAATGTGTTGAAGGGTGATTGTTCAAAAGCTAAAAGAGTGTTAGGATGGAAACATGAGTATACATTTGAAACCATGCTAGATGAAATGATTGAACATTGGTTTAAAATTTTTAAGGAATGATGAGAAATGTTTAGTTATAATGAATATAGAAATTTGATTAAAATTATATCAGGAAACTTACCAATACTTGATTTTAAAGAAGTAAAAAAAGATACAGAAAAATTTTGTGTGTTGAGACATGATATTGAGTTTTCAATTGATAGAGCACATAAGATAGCCAAAATTGAAAATCAATTGGGAGTGTCGTCTACTTATACTGTTCAAGTTAGAAATAATACATATAATGCACTTTCTGAAAAAAATATAGAATTGATTCATAAGATAAAAGAATTAGGACATTATATAGGTTTGCATCAAAATCCACCGATAATGCCATTACCAGAATTAAATAATTATATATTAAGAGATATTAAAACACTTGAAGATTCTTATGGTTTTCCAATTGATAGATTTGCATTTCATAGACCTAAATCTGAATATTTAAGTAAGTATATAGAATTAAAAGGTAAAATAAATTGTTATGGTACTAAGTTTTTTAATTATTTTGAAAATGAACCAGGTAAGTTAGATGTATTATACTTAGCTGATTCTAATCATAAGTGGAAGTATGGTTATCCACTAGATTTTGATTTTTCTAAGATTAATAAATTACAATTATTAACACACCCATTTTCTTGGTCGGAAAATGGTGGAGACAATTATGGTAATTTTGTAAGTTTAATCAGAGAAAGAAATGATGAATTAGTAAATTCAATGAATACAGAAACTACTACTTTTCCACAGGAACTTTTATCTTGAAATATAAAATAGTATTTTTTGGAACAAAACAATCAACTATCTCCTTGTTAAAAAGATTTAAAGATGGTGTTGACTTGGTGGTTACCGTAAGTGATGAAGTCAAGAATAATAACCACATTTCGGCCACAGGTGATGTTTTTGGTTATGCATCTAAAAATAATATAAAATGTTATTCTACTGATGATTATACATTAAAATCTTGTAGAGATTTTTTTGAAAGTAATGAATTTGATATAGGAATTTGTTATGGTTGGCAGAGATTGATACCAAAATATATTTTAGAGAGATTCAAGTACGGAGTTTTTGGAACACACGCAAGTCCATTGGGATTACCATATGGTAAGGGAAGATCTCCACTTAACTGGTCTATTATCAGAGGTTTTGATCAGGTGTATTTTAATTTATTTAAGTATGAAACCACAGCTGATAGTGGAATGATATATTCAACAATCAAGTTTGAAATAAATAAATGGGATACCATAGATTCTATTAAGATGAAAGATTTAATTGTCACAAGAAATCAGGTTTCTAATTTACTTGAGGATTATGAGAATAACAATATAAATTTATATAATCAACGAGATGATATCGAGGAAACATTTTTTCTTAAAAGATCACCTAAAGATGGAAAAATAGATTTGAACCATAGTAGTAGAGAAATATATAATTTAATTAGAGGTGTTACCAATCCATTTCCTGGAGCTTTTTTAATGTATGGAGATTCTAAACTTATAATATGGGATGCTGTACCATTTGACGGTCAGTTAGATTTTAGTGATTATGTGTTGGGTGAAATAATAGAATTTATTGACAGTAAATTTATATTGAAATTGGTGGATGGAACACTTTTAGTTAAAAATTTTGAATGTGATAGAAAACTTAAACATGGAATTATTTTAAAATGAAAAAAAATGTAATTTGGTGGCCTGCTGTAAAAAGTGAAATACACAGCGAAAAATATGGAAATTTTGATTATTTTGAATATTCACGAAAAACTTGGGAATATTGGTGTAAGAAAAATGATGTCTTATTTGTACCATTTGAAGAATCAGTAGAAAAAGATCTATCTGAATATAGGATAAACTGGCAGAAAGCTATTTTTGTTTTTGATGAATTAGAACGGAGAGATATAGAATATGATCAGATAGCCTTGGTTGATAGTACTGTGATGGTTAAGTGGGACTGCCCTAATTTTTTTGAACTAACTGATAGAAAATTTACAGTTACGAGAGAAATGGATAATCTCAGGTGGGTATATGAAAGTGTACAGGGATATGAAGATTTTTTTAAAGGATTTGAATTAGATTTATCTAAATATTTTAGGTCTGGTTTTATGATATTTAATGAAATACACAGAGATTTTTTTAAAAGTTTTAAAAATATGTATCTAGAGAATAAAAAAAGTCTTATTGAATTACAAGACAAAATAGTTCGTAAAGGTAATGACCAAACTCCAATTAATTATTGGATACAAAAGAACAACATAGAACTAAATATGTTACCACATGCTCTTTGGATGTGTTCACACCTACATAGAAAAGAAATGTTAGGACACAACTGGCAGTTAGATGAGGACAAAATTCCTTTTTTTATAAAATATGCTAACAACTGGATGTTTAATGGTATACCAAAAGACAAAAGAACAGAATTTATGAAACAGACATGGGAAATTGTCAAGCATCATTATACTTTTGATGAAGATGAAATATTATTAAATTCTGTTAGACATAAAGATACTTTTAAAAATGCAACTTCAAGAAAATTTAAAGAAGATTTGATAGAATTTTTTGGTGATGGTAAATATAAAGATATGTCGGTAGTTGAGTTGGGAGCCTGTCAAGGTGATACAACTAAAATATTCAGTAAATTATTTAAAAATGTGTATGCAGTTGACCGAGCAGAAGATAATATTAAAGTAATTGCAGAAAAATGTAAAGGTATTGATAATGTTACCTACGAGGTAATGGATGTTACTGATGACGAGTGGAAATTTCCAAAAGCAGATGTAGTTTTTGTAGACGCTAGCCATGATTATCCACAAGTTGCATATGATATAGAAAAAGCTATAAATTACTTTAAAAATCCAATTATCATATTAGATGATTATGGTAATCCCAATAATACAAATATTAGAAGATCTATAGATGATAAAATAAGAGAAGGAAAAGTAAAAATACATAAAAAAATTGGAGAATATCCTGGATTTAAGACCAAATCCGGATGGGAAATGAATGATAGAGAGGGGGTAATTTTAGTTTGAAAGCTATTTTCATAACAGTTAGAACTGGTTCTACAAGATTACCTAATAAATCTATACTGAAAATTAAAGATAAATTTACGATTGAATATGTGATAGATAATGTTAAGAAATCAAAATATGCTGACATGGTTGTATTATGTACAACAGAGTTAAAAGAGGATAAAATTTTATGTAGTATAGCAGAGAAAAATGGTATAAATTTTTATTGTGGAAGTGAATTAAATAAGTTTGAGAGGTGGCAGGAAGCATGTGAGAGATTTGATATAGACTTTTTTGTCACAGCTGACGGTGATGATTTGTTTTATGATGCTGGATTGGCAGACCTTTGTTTTGAACAAATTAAAGATAATGATTTTATAGATGGACAGGGTTTATATAATGATGTTTACGGTATGAAATCTTCCATATTAAAGACTATTTTAGATATACCAACCGAGACAAATGTAGAACCTCATGAAATAGTAGAGTTTTTAAAAAATACAAAGTTAAGGGTAAAAAAGTTAATCGATGTTCCTGATATATATAAAAAGAAAAATATTAGAATGACATTAGATTATGAAGATGATTTTAAGTTTTTTTCTACAGTTATTGAAAATTTAAAGCTTGACTTTAGTATAAAAAATGTCTTAAATTATATAGATGATAATCCACACATAAGGGATATCAATTATGGAAGAGAAATAGATTGGAAAAATAATCAACTTGGAGGGGATAAACATGAATGATCATTTTAAAATAGATGAAATAAAGGAAAATCTTAAAGGCAAATATATTGGTAATGAGATAGAATATATTTTAGAAGTTTTAGATTCTGAAAGTGTAGAAAGAAAGAAGAATCCATTTGTAAATAGATTAGAAAAAAAATATTCAGAAGTCTTTCAAAGTAAATATGCTATAGCACACAATTCTTGTACATCAGCGTTACACACCTGTTTGTTAGCAGCTGGAGTTAAAAGTGGTGATGAAGTTATATCTCCAGGTCATACTGTCATTATGAACTCATTTGTTACTTTATATATGAAAGCAATTCCTGTTTATGTTGATATAAATCCAGATACATTCAATATGGACCCGGAAGATTTGGAAAGAAAAATTACTGACCAAACAAAAGCCATTCAAGTTGTACATATGCATGGTAATCCAGCAGATATGATTCCAATAATGAAAATAGCCAAAAAATATAATATACCAGTAATTGAAGATTGTGCACAATGTGTGTTGGGATATGTTGATGGTAAATTAATAGGAACATTTGGTGATATGGCTTGTTGGAGTTTCGAAACAAAGAAACATTTATCAACAGGTGAAGGTGGGATGGTGACCACTAACAATGAGGAGTACGGAACTATAATCAGAAAGACTGGTGGTTTAGGTTATAAGACTCTTGAAGCTGGACAAAGTTTGAGACAATTATTACCATCTGATTTTCAAAATCCTCATTATAAAAGACACGATACATTGGGTTGGAATTACAGAATGAATGAGTTATCAGCCGCAGTTGGTTTAGCACAATTAGAAAGAGTAGAAGAATTAGTAAACAGAAGACAGAAAATTGCAAAAATGTATGATGAAGTTTTTGAACAATATGATTTCACAACACCACAAAAAGTTTTGGATGGACATATAAATACTTATTGGACTTATACAATCAAGTATGAAAAAGATTGGTTTGAACTTTATAATAAAGTGAAGAATGCTGGTGGTGATGGTTTTTATGGGGGATTATCAGTTCCTTATCAGGAACCTGTTATGTCTTCATATACATATATAGGTGGTTGTCCAATAGCAGAAAAAACTCAACCAAAGATGATACAATTCAAAACTAATTATAGAAGTATCGAGGATGCAAAAATAAATATAAAAATTTTAAATAACACACTTAGGAGAATTAAATGACATATATAATAGCAGAAATAGGAATAAATCACAATGGTGATATTGATTTGGCGAAACAACTGATAGATAAGGCACAGAATGCTGGTTGTGATGCAGTAAAATTTCAAAAAAGAACTGTCGATGTTGTTTATCCAAAAGATGAATTAGACACACCAAGAAAATCACCTTTTGGAACAACAACCCGAGAACAAAAATACGGTATTGAATTAGAACTTGATGAATATAAAGAGCTTGAATCTTATAGTAGAAATAAAGGTTTAGATTTTATTGTATCCTGTTGGGATTTAGATAGTCTTGCTGATATAGAAGAAACTTGTGATGTTAAGTATCACAAAGTAGCTTCAGCTATGTTAACGGATAAACAGTTTTTAGAAAGACTTAATGATACAGGTAAACCTATTATAGTTTCAGTTGGCATGGCTACTGAAGAAGAGATAGGTAAAGCTTTAAATATTCTTAACAATGTTGAATATGTTTTAGCTTGTACAAGTACATATCCAACCAAAGCAGAAGAAGTAAATTTAAAATATATAAGCACACTAAAAGATAATTATCCAAACTTAAAAGTAGGATTTTCTAATCACTATAATGGTTTAGATGCTTGTGTTGGTGCATCTACATTAGGTGCTGAGTGTATAGAGTTTCACATAACAATCGATAGAGTTATGTATGGTTCAGACCAACCAGCCTCGATTGAGAATGTAGATGATTTAGTAAAAGCTATTCGTCAAATGGAGTTAATGGTAGGTGATGGTGTTAAAAAAGTTTACGAAAGTGAAAAACCAATAGTAGCTAAATTAAGAAAAGTAAATGACATTTAGTTTAAAAGATAAAATAGTTGTTATTACGGGTGGTGCTGGTTTATTAGGTAAAATGCACGCAGAAGCCGTACAGGAAGCTGGAGGTACAGCCATATTAACGGATGTTGTTGATGATTCTAATTGTCAATATATGGACATAACTAATAAAAAAAGTATTGAGGATTTTGTTGATAGTTTGGATAAGATAGATGTATTAATTAATAATGCAGCTCTGAATCCTAAAATGTCAACAAAAGATGAAACCAACAGATTTGAAGATTTTAGTTTAGATAAATGGAATAAAAGTTTACAAGTCAATTTAACAGGTGCATTTTTATGTAGTCAAGTTTTTATAAATAAAATGATAAAAGATAAAACAAAAGGTGTAGTAATTAATGTAGCTTCAGATTTAGGTGTCATAGCACCAAATCAAACAATATATGAAGATGATGTTAAACCTGTAGATTATTCTGTTACTAAGCATGGTATTATAGGTTTGACAAAATATTTATCTACTTATTTTGCTGACAAAGGTATACGAGCTAATAGCATCAGTCCGGGAGGAGTTTACACAAATCAATCAAAAGACTTTGTAGAAAGACTTTCGGAACTGATACCAATGGGTCGTATGGCTAATAAGGATGAATATAAAGGAGCAATAGTATTTATGTGTTCGGATGCTAGTTCTTATATGACTGGTCATAATTTAGTTATAGATGGAGGTAGAACTATATGGTAAATGTTTGTCTGATAGGATGTGGTAGTGTCGGTAGGAGACATCTAGAAGCCATATCAAAAGTAAAACATGATATAAATGTTGAAGTTGTTGAACTCAATATTGAAAGTATCGAATCTACAAAAGAATTACTACCAGATTTTAATAACTATTTTAATAAAATAGATGATGTTTCTGATAATATTGATATCTGTCTAATAGCTACAACAGCTAATGTTAGAAAAAAAGTTATATTAGAACTTGTGAGTAAGAAAACTGTTAAATTTATGATACTTGAAAAAGTAGTATTTCAGAATGAAGATGATTTTGATGAAATAATAAAGTTATTTAAAGAAAAAAATATCAAGAGTTGGGTAAATTGTCATCTTAGAACTCAACCAATTTATAAAGAAGTTAAAAGATGTTCTATTGTATCCGAAGATACTTTTTTTAAGTATGAATATTCTGATGATTTTACCTTGTCAACCAGTGCTATTCACATATTAGATCTATTTTCTTATTTATGTGATGATTATGATTTAGAGATAAAAAGTATCAGTACAGACACAGAGTTAAAGAAAAGTAGACATGGTGGATGTGTAGACTTTAATGGTGAGATGGTTGTCAAAAGTACCAGTGGTCATAAATTAGTTGTTAAAAAGAGAGATGCGGTTTTCGGAGAACACTTAACAATAAGTCGTGTAGATTTGGTAATCAGGTCAAGTGAGGGTGATGATCCTGATAACAGGATTGGGTATGTTCAAGGTAAAGCCATACCATACATTTGGCAGAGTTCATTAACTAATTCTTACATTGATGATATTATTGAAAAATATGATTGTGATTTATCTACATTAGAAAATTCAGCTAAGTTACATAAAATGATGTTAAAAAGTTTTAGAAATTTATTAAAAGAAAATTATAATCGTGAGGTAGTTGATTGTCCGATAACTTAAAAGATAAAGTCTTATTGATAGGACCCGGTAATATAGGATATGATTACATTAAAGTTTTAAATAGTTTTGATGTAGATATTGATATTGTTGGTAGGTCGAGTAAATCAAGTGAAGAATTTAGTAGAAAAACTCAATGGTCTGTTCACAGTGGTGGTGTAGATTCTTATATAAATAAAAATTCTAAATTACCAAAATATGCTATAGTTGCGGTAAATGAAAATCAATTAAGTAGTGTGACATTATCTTTGATAGAATATGGTGTGAAAAATATTTTGTTAGAAAAACCAGGTGGATTAAGTTTTTCAGAATTAACCGAAATTAGAAATAAAAGTATTTTGAATTATTCTAACATTTACATTGGGTACAATAGAAGATTTTATCAATCGGTTCAAAAATGTAAAGAATTATTGGCAGATAATGATGACCCATTAAGTGTAAATTTTGAATTTACTGAATGGACACATAAAATTGACTATAATCATTATACTAAATTTGAATTAGAAAGATTTTTTATATGTAATTCTTCTCATGTATCTGATTTAGTATTTCATTTATTTGGTAAACCTAAATTATTACACTCACACACCAGTGGAAATTTAAGATGGCACCCATCGGCTTCTATCTTTGTGGGAAGTGGGAAAACAATTGATGATGTTTTATTTTCTTATAATTCTAATTGGTCGTCATCTGGTAGATGGGGAGTAGAGATAAATTTAAGTGATTATAAATTAATATTGAAACCGTTGGAAAAGTTATTTATACAAAAAAGAGGTTCACTGGATGTAGAAGAAGTTGAGATTGATAGTAATTTAGATAAGTTATATAAACCAGGATTATATAATGAAGTAAAATGTTTTTTGGAAGGTGGTGGTGGATTTTTATGTACATTGGAAGAACAGATAAATAATTTTGAATGGTATTATAAGATAGCTAATTATAAGGATAATTGATGGGACACAAAATAAAACCAGAAGTATGTGAAGGATGTAAAGTTCCAAAAGGATGGGGTGAAGAACTCATCATAGAAAATAATGAAATGTATTGTGGTAAACTTTTAATCTTTAAAGAAGGTTGTAAGTTTTCAATGCATTACCATTTAATTAAAGATGAAACTTGGTATGTAAACAAAGGTGAATTTATTTATAGATGGATAGATACAGAATCAGCTGAAACTATCGAACAGAAATTAAAAGTAGGTGATGTAGTTAGACAACGAGTTGGACAACCACACCAACTGATAGCATTAACTGCTGGAGAAGTATTTGAAGTATCAACACAACATTTTGATGAAGATAGTTACAGAGTTCGGAGGGGTGATAGCCAATGATAGTATATGTAGATATAGATGAAACAATTTGCACATTGGGTGATCATTCTGAAACAAAAGATACAAGAGATTATAATTATGCTGAACCAAGACCAGAACAAATAGCTAAGATAAATAAACTATATGATGAAGGTAATGAAATAGTTTACTGGACAGCTCGTGGTGGAACTACTGGTGTTGATTGGACTGAATTAACCAAATCACAACTTAAAAAGTGGGGTTGTAGATATACAAGAATAGAAACACAAAAGAAACCACATTATAATTTATTTATATGTGATAAATCAAAAAGAATAGAGGAATTATAATTATGAAAAATATTAATTTGTTATGCAAAGGTCCTAGTTTAAAATATTTTAACGAACTCACGGACTCGGAATTTGTTATCTTGGCTAATGATTTTGACGGAGAAATATCTCAAATAAAAGAATTTTCTGATTATTTAGAAAAACAAACTATACACCTTGTTTTTAATATGGTTTTAGGTGGAGCCAATGCATATCATTCTATAGATTTTTTTAATAGATTTAATGTTGTTAAGTTAATTAGGCCATATCTAGAAGGAATTAGAGAACCAGGAAGTTCTGGTCAGAACATTCCATTAGAAGAGAATTTTTTAGGTAAACATCATATGGATTTTATGCATAAAAAGGATGACCGTGGGAAATATCCTTATGATTATGCTGGAACTGGGATAGCTGCTTTTGCGTATACTATGTTAGATTGTTCGGCTGATATAGTTAATGTCATTGGTTTAGATTTTTATGATAACTTAAACTATGGAGTACCAAATTATCTGGTACCAGATAAAGAAGGAAGAGATAATGTAAGAGATTTTTGGACACCTGAAGAAATGCAAGAACATTTTTGTAAATTAGTTAGAGGAAACCCTGAAATACAAGTTAACTTAACTACAATTTGTAAAAATTTTATAGATGGTATGGAAGATATAGAAAATTTAAATATAAATAAGGTTTGAAAATTTTATATATATTTATATATAAATAATTAATTAATGAGGTTACATATGCACAAGACGAAAAAATTAGCAATAGTATTGGGTGGTTGGCATTATCCATATGCCTATTATAATCAAATAAAAAAACAAAAAGTTCCAGATAATTGGGATATAGATTATTTTGTGGTATCCCACCGTGATCCAGAATTACCAATCGTATTTGAAGAAAAACAACCTTTATTGAAAAACATGGGAGATGGCTTATTACAGTCATTTGATAAAGAACTTTATGGAAGAATAATTACGAAAAAAGAATTATCAGATATGGGATTTACCTATAATGTAGAAGAAAGTTCTATTGGTGATTTATATCAATTGAATCAATGGACTAAACGACATTATAATGGACAATATGACAAAGTTTTATTTACTCACGATGATAATTACCTGTTAAGTGATAGCCTGTTTGTAGATATATTAGAACATAAAACAGAGTTATTTTTCAATACTGAGAAAAACAAAGTAAGTCAGGCCCCACTAGATTTTGATTGGAGACATTTATCATCGGGTGTTTTAGAAAATACAATAACTCCCAGGACATCATTTACTTTTCTTGACAAGGAATTGTTAGATAAACTGGTGTTAGATTTAGAAGAAATTACAACCAAAGGAGTTGACTTGGATAGAACTGGAGAAAATAGTTCACTTTATTATTTAGAAGATAAACAGGTTAGTCGAGTACCTTTAAGTTCATGGAATTGTCCATCGCGTAATTTTGTTAATTGGATGATACAAAATGATTATGCTAGTAAATCTGTTAGATTATCTCCTGTGTACAGAGCGAATAGATACATCATTGAAGGTGAACGAGGATTCATCTGGACTCAAATGGATGAACATCGAATTTTAAATAATTTATCTCAATATTATGATATCAGTTAAGAAAAATATTGTCTTCATGATGGATGTTGACATTAAAGGTGATGGTAGATATTCGTCTAATCGTAGATTATCATATAAATATTCCATAGATAGTTGGAAAAAGTGGTGTAAGAAAAATGATTGTGAATTATTTGTATTAAATGATTTGATATTAGAAAATGATAGAATGGGAATATGTTGGCAGAGATATTATCTGTTTGACATATTGGATTCCAATAATATTAAATATGACCAAATAGCGATGGTAGATGCCGATACTATTATTCATCCAGATACACCTAACTTTTTTGAAATGACTGATAGAAAATTATGTGGTGCTCAATTTGATGGAAGTTGGGATTGGGTATTGAGAAGTCTTGAAAATTATTCTAAATATATATTTGATGGTTACATGATGTCTTGGTGGAATTACTTTGATTGTGGATTTATAATTGTAAACAAAACTCATAAACAATTTTTTCAAGATATTATAAGTTTTTATTTTACAAACCAAGATAATTTAATTAGAGTACAGGAAACCTTTTATGGAGGAACAGATCAAACTCCTGTCAATATGTTGGTTCATAAGCGAGAAATAGATTTAAAGTTATTACCATATGAATTTAACATGAATGATATGGCTCGTAAAGAAATATTGAGTGAAGATTTATTATTCACGAAAGTTGGTTGGATATATCAATATAATGCTATACCAAATAATAAAGACAATCAACTTACAAATTATTTTATGGAGAAGACTTATAAATATTTTTATGGAGAATTGAATGAATAGATTAAAAAATACTTTTGCAATAGGATGTTTGGTTCAATGGTACGAAATTGAATTAGTAGATGAATATGTAGAAAGTCTAAGAGAATCTATTAATCAGTTTGATAATAAGGATAATATATTTGTTGATTTTACTTTAACTACCAATCAAGATTTAGAAAAAATTGATAGTAATATCACAATGACAGAAATCAAAGACAGATTTTCTAATATGATGAAAGATTTAACTATAAATTATAGAGTAACAGATGAATTAGTTACTATAGCTGACTATCGTAGAAAATTTAATGATGACTATTGTGAAATGGTAGATGTTTTAATGTGGGGTGAAACAGATTCTTTAATACCCACACAAACATTTCAAATTTTAGATGGTTTACATGAACAAGTAAAAGAAAATACCCCAAAGTATATTTCTTTTTTCGCCACTTGTAAGATGTGGGATGATAGCTGGAAACCATTAGAGCATCCTGATTTTACAGATAAACCATTTGTAGATGGAGATACTGATAATTGGTGGAGTTTGAGATATAATATGACTCTAGATGAAATGAATAAAATAAATAATAAAGTTGAGGAGTTAGATATAAGAGTTACAGATTCTTATAAATTTAATGGGTGTGGTTTAGTTATATCTTCTGATTTAATAAAAAGTGGAATTAATATACCTCGCTCAGTATTTTTTATTCATGAAGATACTGCTTTTTTAAATAGTATGACTAAAATGTTTGGTAATTCTATACCACAATATATAATAAAAAATATATTACTTGTGCATAATAGAAAACACCCACAAAAGAGAAATTACATTGAGGGTGAGGGTGGTATAGAAGGTAGAGATGTTGGTGCCAAAAGATTAACTCATGATTGGTACATGAAGGCTAACAAGATGTGTGAGCATAATGCTTATAATATGTTTAATCAATCTAAAACTTACACTTGGAAGGATGTGTTTGATGTATGAGATAGGTAAAAATAGTAAAATAATTGCAAACAACATAGATATTCATGAATCTGTAGAGATTGGTGACGATGTTCAAATTCACTGTGATACAATAAAGATAGGTGAGTTTTCAAAGATAGGTGATGGTGTCAAAATCACTTGTAAAAGTTTTGAAGCTGGTAGTTGGTTATTTATGTGGGATAGAGTTGAAGTTGGAAGAGGCGGTTGCACGGGTCCAAATTCAACCGTGAGGATTGGAAATCATGTGGGTATATTTGAAAATACAATAATAAATCCATCTGAATCTGTTGAAATTGGTGATGATGTTGGTATTGGTGGTGAAGTTATGATTTGGACACACGGAGCTTGGTTAGATATAACACAAGGATTCCCATCAGATTTTGGTCCTGTCAAGATAGGTAACAATGTATGGTTACCGGCAAGATGTATAGTTTTACCTAATGTCACGATAGGAGATGATTCAGTTATAGGTATTGGTTCTATTATCAATAGAGATTTACCGAGTGGTTGTTTAGCTGCCGGATCTCCATGTAAGGTCATAAGAGAGAATTTTTATCCAAGAGAATTAAATGATGAAGAAATACAAAAAAAATGCTTAGAAATCTTAAATAATTGGTGTAAATTACATAAGGATAAAAATATAACCGATGTGTCTGTTGATTGTGATATCAATGGTATCATTACTTTAAAGCAATTGGGTCAGGATGGTATAACAATAAAAGAATTTACACATTACGATGTTAATAAAAAAGAAATGATTGGTTGTAGTGATGAGGTGTCAGAAGATTTACGAGATTATTTAAGAAGAGAAGGTATAAAAATTTATACAGATAAACCATTTAAGTCAATAAGATCGGATTGGATTCAATGAAGTTTTTAAATTATGACAGAGTGTTATGTTTGTCACCACATCCAGATGATGTCGAATATGGAATGTTGGGAACTATCATGAAATGTAAAGACACTAAATTTGATGTTGTTGTCTTGTCATACGGAGGAGATTTTGATAAGTCAACAAGTATAAAAAGACAACTTGAGTGTGAAAAAGTTTGGGAACACATTGACAATATCAGTGGATGTTTTATTGAGGACAGTAAATTTATAAAAGACAAAGATGAAGATGAGTGGGTGAATCTACTTGAGAACCAATTTAATATTTCTGATTATGATTGTGTGTTATCACCTTCTATTAATGATTCACATTTTGAACATAAGATTGTAGGTAACTTACCAGATGCTCTGGTCAGAAGAAGTAGATGTGGTATCACACATTACAGATCACCCAGTACTTTGGACAGTTGGACACCTAATTTTTTTGTTAATCTGAATTATTTAGTAGATAGAAAAGTGGAAGATGGTCACAGTAGAGAAACCCAAAAATTGTTTTCAGCTGTGGTGTGGTATCTAAAATTAAATAAATTAAAGTTATTTAAGTCACAACAAGATAAATCATATTTTAAAGATGAATCTATTAAAAGTTTTCACAGCGAATATCATTGTACTTCAAGGGGTTTGAATAATGTCGAATCATTTAAAATAATTAGAGGTTACAATTAATGAAAATTGGTGCGTTTACTGAGGGTGGATATACTGGTAAGATATCAGCAAATCATCCAAATATGAGAACAGATATAGCATGGTGGCATGCTTTGGATGCAACACACCATCCAATACATACCTTACATGAATTACCAGATAATTTATATGATTTTGGTATTTTAATAATACCAAAAAAGAGACATCATCTCTTGGAGTATCCACTCGTAAATCAGCTGAGAAGAGTTTGTAAAAAAATAGCTACAATGCAAGAAAGTACATTTTGGTATTGGCAAGATGATCCAATTCATGAACAGATATGGTATTATAATGTCCTCATGGAAATGGATATTATATTATGTCATAACGATGATGATTTAAAATATTATAGGGGTATAACAGGTAAAAGATGTGAATTGATGCCTACCTTGATGATAGAAGACAATATAAAAATTTCAAATACTAAAACGGAAAGTGTGATGATCGGAGGAAATTTTGTCAGTGCTTATGGTGGATTTGATTCTTATCTGGTAGCCAAGGAAATATCAGAAGACATATGGGCACCGACTACTGGTAGGATGAAGGAGGAAGAACGACAGATGGATATCAATCATTTACCATGGGTACTTTGGAGTGAATGGATTTACGAATTATCTAAACATAAGTATGGAGTACAACTCGGTTCGGCAGCTGCCGGAACATTTAATTTAAATTGTGCATATTTGGGTATACCGTGTATAGGTTATAGAAATGTAAATACACAAAAAAAATGTCATCCAAAGTTGAGTGTAGATATTGGTGATATTGAAACTGCTAAACAATTAGCAAACAAACTAAAATTTGATAAAGATTTTTATCAAAAATGTTCTGACGAAGCTCAAAAAAAATACAAAGATTGTTTCAGTAAAAATATATATATTTATGATATGAAAAGGGTTATGACATATGATTAAAGACAAAAAAATACTTATAATTGGTGGAACTGGTGCTTTGGGTAAAACACTGGTCAAAAGATATCATAAACATAATGAAATAATTGTGTTGTCGAGAGATGAACATAAACATTATTTTTTAAAAAAAGATTATCCAGATATACATTCTATAATTGGTGATGTCAAAGATAAAGATTCTATAAAAAATTCACTATTAAGATTCAAACCTCATATTGTCATCAACGCTGCAGCGTTAAAGCATGTACCAATCTGTGAAGATGACCCATTTGAAAGTGTAAAAACTAACATAATCGGACATCAGAATATAATAGAGTCCGTAAATGAAGTTGGTGATGTTGAAACATTGATATTTGTGTCCACTGACAAGGCATGTAACCCTATAAATGTTTATGGTATGTGTAAGTCTATCTCTGAAAGATTATATGTTGAATATGCTAAACAACGAGATACACCTAAAGTTGTACTAGTTAGGTATGGGAATGTTCTTGAATCTACCGGTTCTGTAATTCCATTCTTTAAGAGTTTGTTAAAAAATGATTGTAATCATTTACCTATAACTCACTTTGGTATGACTAGATTTTTGTTAACTTTAGAACAAGCAACAGAATTAATTGATTGGGCTTATAAGTTTGAGGGTTCACATGGTAAAATTGCAGTACCAAAAGTAAAGTCATTAAAGGTAACTGATGTCGCAAATGTGTTAAAAGAATTTTATGGCAAAGTGAAAGATGTTGATTTAAAAGAAATTGGTATAAGACCTGGTGAAAAACTACACGAAGAGATGATTTCAAAGGAAGAATGGATGAGAACCGAAGAACACGAGAATTTTTTAATTGGTACTGAACATTTACGAGATGAACAGAAGTCTTATAATTCATTTGACTCACTAATGAGTAGTTCAGAAGCTTATAAATTTTTAGAAAAATCAGGAGTTGTATGATGTTTGATTACCGAAAGAGATATGAATGTGCTGTATGTAATCACACTATTTTACATGAAGTACTTGATTTGGATGAAGTTCCATTGGCAGGTTATTTTCCTACAGTAAATCAACTAAACGATGAAAGTGCATATCCACTAAAGTTGTTATTTTGTGATGATTGTAAATTGGTTCAGACAGATTCTGTCATAGACCCAGACATCCTATTTAAAGATTACAGATATCTATCATCCGTGGGATTGGCAAATCATTTTAATGAACTTGCTCAAATTTTAGATGACAAATTTCAAATAAAAGACAAAAAAATATTAGAGATAGGCTGTAATGATGGTGTTCTTTTAGAACCATTGACTAAACTTGATGCTGATGTGATTGGTGTTGACCCCGCATCAAATATTGTTAAGTTGGCTCGTGACAGAGGGTTAAATGTTATTGAAGATTATTTCAATTATGAGAATTTTAAAGGTGATGAGCATAAAAATAGATATGATTTGGTGTTGGCTAATAATTCATTTGCTCACATAACTGATATCAAAAGTGTTGTAAAGGGTGTCAATCATATTCTAAAACCCAATGGCCATTTTGTGTTTGAAGTACATTATTTAAATAGTTTAGTAAGTGAGAATCAATGGGACAATATATATCACGAACACATTTATTATTATTCAATATCAGCATTGAATAACTTTTTTACAAGATATGGAATGACTATAGTTGATTTTGAAGAGATACCAATTCATGCCGGCTCTATAAGGGTTACCGTATTGAACGACAACATTAGTACTCCACAAAAAATTATAGATAGGTTAATTGGTGAATCTGATACCATAGGTGATTCTAATTATATGTCAGGCTTTACAGAGAAAGTCAAAAATCACATCAACGATTTTAACAAGGAAATCAAAAAATTAAGTAAGGATTATAAGATTGCTGGTTATGGTGCATCTGGTAGAGCAAATATGTTTTGTAACCTCACCGGTTTAGATGAGAATGTAGTTCAATTTATAGTTGATGAATCTCCTGAAAGATGTGGTAGATACATTGCTAACACCAAAATACCAATTGTAGATGTAGATACATTGAAGAATAGTGATGTTGATTTGTTGATAATATTTGCTTGGAATTATTCAAAGATGATAATTGAAAAAACTCAATTTAAAAAATATTCTTATTTAGTTGCATTTCCTGAGGTCCAATTAGTTGATTCATATGATGATTTAGAAGGTTTTGAGTCAATATGATAATAAAAGGTGAAAAATATTTGGTAACTGGTGGAACTGGTGTTGTAGGTTATGAGTTATGTAATAGAATACTTAAAATGGACGGTGAAGTATTAGTCTTATCTCGTACTGAAGAAAAGTTAAAAAAGTTACAAGAAAAATATAAAGAAATAGAAATATTAGTTGGTGACATACTTGATAAAGAATGTGTCAAAAAAGCTATGAAAGATGTCAGAGGAGTATTCCATCTCGCCGCATTCACACAAGGCATGCAATCAGGTAAACCAACTGAATCTATCAATACAAACATTCTTGGTTCTATGAATGTTCTAGATAAGTCCTCAGGAAAAGATTTTGTGTTGGGAGTTAGTTCTGATAAAGTAGTACAAGTTTCAGGTAATTATGGAGCTACAAAATTTTTGATGGAGAGATTATTTACTGAGTTTGAAGAAATTAATTCAGACACAAAATATAGAGTTGTTAGATTAGGAAATGTAATTTATTCTGTAGATTCTGTTTTAGAAAAATGGAAAAGTAGAATCGAGAATGATGAAGAGATTATTATCACAGACCCTAAAGCTACAAGATTTTTTATGACAAAAGAACAATCTGTTGATATGATTTTTAATTGTTTAGAAAATTCAACTGATTCAACACCATATTTTGAAAATATAAAATCAACATCTATGAGAAGTTTATTGGAAGCTATGTCTAATAAGTATTTACCAGTGGGCAGTGAACTGTCGGTAAAAGAAATAGGATTACAGCCAAATGAGAATTTACACGAAAGGATTGTCGAAGATGGTCCGTACACAAATGAAATAGAACAATATACTGTTGAGGAATTAGAGGAGATGATATGATTGTAGATTGTAATCCTGAATTTGGTATAGAACTGGCTCTCGCTGTACCATATGCTTACTGGCTCTATGAAAATGGAATGTTAGAAAAGGTGATGACAAGTAAAGGTATGAAACCTTTTTATTACTTTTGTGATGATGTAGAAGAAAAATATGATTATAGAACAATTGACAATGAAGCAGCTGGATTAAATTCTTTACCAAATAGTTGGATTTATGGTATGAAGGAAAATGCAGAATTATATAAAGATGAATGGGAACACTGGAAATCATTCAGAGATGTCGATAGGGGGTGTGGAATATTAGATTATAGAGAATGGAAAATGCCAAACTATAGAAAACATTTTAAAAACGATAAATTTATTTTCGAAAAACCATTTGTTGTTATTGCTAACAGATATAATTGGGAACATGGTGGACCCCCTGTTGGTCATTTCAACATTAAATGTTTATATGAAATGTTTAATTATTTAACAGAAAGTGGTTATACTGTCATTTATAAAAGACCTAAAAATACAGAATTTCCATTAGACCAAAACGAGATGAATACATTACAAAATCAAGAAAACATTACAGATAGTGTTGAAGGTGTAGGTTTAATTTCAGATTATGATTTAACAAAATACTATGATGATGTCATACTATTTGATGATATTTTGTCAGATACAGATAGTTACACTTACAATGAACTTCAGTTGAGTTTGTTTGCAAACTCACAAGGATTTATAGGGATAAGTGGTGGTTCAACATTGTTGTTAAATTTATTCCAATTACCAACTGTAACATATCTTTACAATTCTTCAGATTTGAGAGATAAGTTTTGGGAGAATGAAGATAGAATTAAAAACATAAAAAATTATTATTATATGATGAATCCAAATACAATTCCATTTATAGATGAAGGTTGCAAAAAAATGAAAAATAACAATCACAAAGAATTTTTAAATAAAATCAAGGAGATTTTTAATGAAACCAATTAGTTTTATACAACCAAGTAGAAACAATCTAAAATACCTACAATGGTCTTACAATTCTATCAGAAAGAATCTTGGATATTTTCACGAAATATGTATGGCTGATGATTTCTCAAACGATGGAACTTGGGAGTGGTTACAAGAGATTAGTAAGACAGACCCAAATGTTAAGATACACAGAAACGAAGGTCCAACAAGATTAGGACATACAATCCTATATGATACATTAATTAATGATTATGCTACCAATGATATTGTTATGATATATCACGCTGATATGTATGCACTACCAGGACTTGATACGGAAGTAGACAAATACATCAAACCAGGTGTAGTAGTTAGTGGCACAAGAATAGAACCACCACTACATCCAGATGGACCAGAAAAGATATTAGCTGACTATGGGATAGAACCTGAAGAATTTGATGAACGACAACTGTTGAGAGATTTAGATAAGTTTAGAGATTTCAATAAAACAACAGAAGGTATCTTTGCTCCTTGGGCTATATATAAATCAGACTTCCAAAAGATTGGTGGACACGACCCATTATACGCTCCACAATCAAAAGAAGATTCAGATATATTTAATAGGTTTGTATTAGCTGGATATAAGTTAGTTCAGACTTGGAGTGGTTTTGTATATCATATGACTTGTCGTGGTAGTAGATTCGCTGATGGTGCTAAACGGAATCCAACTGGTGAAGTATTTATGAAGAATAGAGAGACAGATGAGTGGTTAAAACAAAATGAAAGAAGTACTCGTAACTTTATTCGTAAGTGGAGACATTTTGTTAAACACGATACTTTAATGAAACCAATTATACCACCAAAATATGATATAGGATTTGTTGTTAAGAACTGTTCATATGAAATGTTATATGAATTAGAACCTTGGTGTTCTACAATCTATGTGAGTCCAGAACATATAGCTGGTTATATTGGTATGGAACAAGACAATACTTTATTCAACCTAAAGGATAGAGTGAAGTATAATAGCGACGAAGTAACCAATGATATAGTGGTTGAGTTTGATAATAGAGAGTTTACACCAGAACAATTTAATTATATCGCCCAACTATCAGAAATACTGAAAGATAGTGGTGTGGTGGGTGAGATGGAATTGGGAGTATTTAAAATAACAATAAATAGTTTAGAAACTTATGAAAAGGACTTGATTAGATGTACGCATTAGTAACTGGCGGAGCTGGATTTATAGGTAGTAATCTTATAGATAGATTAATTAAAGATGGTCACGATGTAGTTTCAATAGACGACTACAGTAGTGGTAAAAGAAGTAATGAGTTAGATGGGTGTTTATATATAAGTGCTGATATACAAGATATAGAATTTTGGGGAAGAAGATTAGAAAAAATGGATAAGATACCAGATGTGATATTTCACTTAGCAGCTAAAGCAAGGGTTCAACCATCAATAGAAAATCCGATTGAATTTCATAACACCAATGTGAATGGTACATTAAATCTATTAAATGCGTGTGTAAAATATGGAGTGAAACGATTTGTATTTAGTTCATCATCATCGGTTTATGGTAATGTAGAAACAACACCTACACCAGAAGAACATATACTAAATCCACTTAGTCCATATGCATTGCAAAAATTAATTGGAGAACAATATTGTAAATTATATTCAGAACTATATGGTTTAGAAACTGTGTGTTTAAGATATTTTAATGTATATGGTAAAAGACAATTACTTGAAGGTGCTTATTGTTTGGTGATGGGTGTATTTGCACAACAATTATTGGAAGGTAAACCAATGACAATTAATGGTGATGGGGAACAAAGAAGAGATTTTACCTATGTTGGTGATGTTGTTGATGCAAATATAAAAGCTGGATTCAATGTAAAAATACCAATTTTCAAGTGTAGTGGTGATATTTTTAATATTGGAAATGGTGACAATAGGTCAGTTAATCAGATAGCTGATTTGATGGGTGAAGATAGAGTTAATGTAAGTCCTGTTATAGAACCAAAAGAAACATTAGCTGACAATGACAAAGCATATAGAGTGTTGGGTTGGAAACCGACAATGAAAATAGAAGATTGGATGACAAAATATAAAGAGGAACTTGGTTTATGAAAATAGGAATAGTAGGAAATGGATTTGTAGGTTCATCAGTAGCCTTTGGATTTTCACCACAAACTGGTTGTGATGCTACAGTAAAAATATATGATAAAGATGAACTAAAATCTACACATTCATTATCAGATGTGTTAAATACAAGTGATTACATATTTGTATCAGTACCAACACCATCTAATCCAGATGGTTCAATAAGTTTAAATATTATATATGATATATTTGATGAGATTGATTTTTTAAATAATAGAACAGATAATGTTATATTATTAAGGTCTACTGTTGTTCCAGGAACGACACGAAAGTTAAAGACACGGTATCCAAAACTTAACATTGTATTTAATCCAGAGTTTTTAACTGAACGGTCTGCTAAGTTTGACTTCATAAATCAATCAAGATTTATATTAGGAGGAAATAAACGAAATACTGATAAAGTAGCTCTTTTATTTAAAGAACGATTTGGAGAAAGTATTCCGGTAATTCAAACAAATTATGAAACGGCTGAAATGATAAAATATATGAATAATTGTTTCTTTGCGACAAAAGTATCATTTCTTAATGAAATGTACCAAATAGCAAATGAATGTGGAGTAGATTGGGATACAGCAATCGAAGGTTTTGTTCGTGATGGTAGAGTGGGCCATACACATCTATCAGTACCTGGTCCAGACGGTAAGTTTGGTTTTGGGGGTAGTTGTTTTCCAAAGGATATGAGAGCTATGATTTCATTCGCTAAACAATTAGATGTTGAACCGGATGTATTAAATGGTGTGTGGGAAACTAACTTAAAGGTAAGACCAGAACAAGATTGGAAAGAGTTAATGGGTAGAGCAGTAACAGATGAATAAAAAAACACTTGACTTATATAGTAAAATAGTTGTATATTATAGTAATATGGAGATAGTAAAAAATGCCTAATATAAATCCTAACGATTGGGATAAATATGGTGAGCGTGACGACAAAAAGCGAGACAAACGACAAAAGAAACGTAAACGAAATAAAGAAAACAAGAAACGACAAAGGAAAGAAAAATGGTAAGAAACATCATTTTATGTATATTTATATATATACTATGTGTTGGTTGTGAAACATCTAATACAATGTTAATGTCATGTGAAGATTGTTATTTAGATATTTCAGCACCGAGTTTAGAACAAGATAACAATGGTTATTATCATATGGAGTGGTTAGATGGTTATGTTCAGACATTTTCAACATTGGACGCTGAAACAGGCCTTGACTATCAAAAGGTTTATTGGACAACCAACAGAGAGGTAAACATCCAACATTATGGTCAAGACAATTGGATAGATTTAGTAAATTCAAGTAGTTACACAGATGATGAAGGTGTAGCACATACGGTACTTGCAGTTTGGGAAGAGTTTATAGGAGATACAATAAAAGTTTATAGTGGATACACAAACAATTGTGATATCTTATATGTAGATTCATTGGGGGTTATAATAGAATGAAATATAGAAACAAAAATGGAATTGAATTGAATTACATAGGTGATGATGTTCAGACTAAATTGGTAAAAGAAGTTATATCAGAAGCTTTAACATTGTTAGATAACAGATTCTATCCTGATTGTAAAGAATTTCTAAGAGAAAATTTTGATATAGGAGATGAATACAATGACAGATAAATTGGGAACATATATAACTAGACTTATGACAACGATTCTTGATTTTAAAGAAGACGAGTTTGTTAGAGATTTGGCTATGAGTGAATTGAAAAGATTAAATGTTGATATTGAAGAATTTATAAGAAAACAATATCAAGAAGATGAAGAAGAAACAAAAACAGAAAAAACCTTATTACAGGAGGACAAATAATGTCACAAATAAGTAAAGAAGGTTATGAGCAAATACTCGTAATCAAAAACGCATTAGATTCAATGTATGATAAGTTAGAAGCAAGTGGTGAATTTTCAAATGTTCAAGATGAATTTGAAGCAATCGCGGGTATTGTAGAACTCGCGGGAACTTGGGCGGAGGTGTAAGATGCCTATAAATGACCAAGTAAATGATAGATATAATCCACCGGGAAATTTAAGTGATGATTTTGAAGAGTTTAAATTTTCAGAACTTGAAGTAGATGAATTGTTTTGGCAATCAAATCAACCGGGTGATAACATACCTTGGCGTAAAATAAATCAGACACAAGCACTGAATATCAAAGCACAAACGACTCACAATTTTAACATCCGTACTGTAGTTTGGCAAAAGACATAACTTGTGGAAGATGACAACAAACCATTAGAACGAGCTTCTGAAAAACCATTACATATTCCTGGAAGGAGAAAGGTACTTACCAAGAATATGATATTAGATGCACAGAAGAACACATTGTCAAATATGGAAGCGGCTCGTTGGTTAGAAGTCAATTATCAGACTTACAAGAAATGGGCTAAACAATATGGTGTGTTTGAACAACACCTAAATCCAACAGGAGTGGGAATCAAGTCAAAAGGATGGGGTTCTTACAGAGTAAATGTTGAGGACATTGTGTTAGGAAAACGACAACCGCCAAAGAGATGGTCACATACAGTTGTAAAACAACAATTGGTTGAGAAAGGTTATTGGTTAGACGAATGTTCTGTGTGTGGATACAATGAGGTTAATATGAAAACAGATAAAGTTTGTCTTGGTATTGATTTCATTGATGACAATCATCAGAACTTTTTGTTAGAGAACATACGATTGTTGTGTGCGAATTGTTATTTGTCATTTAATGGTATGTTTGAAAAGTCAAGAAGATTTTGTAAATAGGAGAAGATAAATGGCTACATTAGTAGACTACAAACGAAGAAAACTAGAAGTAGGACAGAAGGTAAAAGTAGTAGAAAATATACCATCAGTTGATGGTATGTTATACGAAAATACCATTGTCAAGATTAGTGAATACGATGAAACCAAAGAAACCATACGAGTTACAGATGGTCTTGGTAAGATATGGTGGATTAATCCATCAGCAGTAAGTGCGAGCTTCATATAATGAGTGAACTAACAAAAGAACAACAAGAATTACTAAAACGACTTACAGATGAAATGATGAACTTAGCTACATCAGTTATTGATGACTATGAAATGAATCCATCAGAAATGAGTGGGTCAATTACACAAGTTCATATAAATAGTCCTGTGTTGAATGACGAAGAACCCACAGAAGACCAAGCAACAAAAGACAGAAAAAGATGGGCTGGATAAAGAAAATACTTGACTTATATACCTAAAGTTTCGTATATTTATATGTATGTTAGTTAAAGAATTTATATCAGAAACCAATAAGAAGTTGATGATTACCACTTTACTAAAACATTACAAAGTTGGTAGTGTTAAGGTAAAAGAGAAATCAATGAAAGACCACGCTCATTTCAATGTAGATACTGGTACACTAGAGTTATCTACAAAATACAAGACAATCAAGCCAAGTCAGACTAAACAATTTCTCATAACGATAATCCACGAAATAAGACACGCGATGGATGCTAAAAAACTAGGTTGGAAAAAGTTCAAGTTAGACTACGAGTGGGAAATGAATTATCAGGTTGGACAAGGTAAAGATAGATATGATGATAATAAGTATGAGATAGAAGCCGAAGAATTTGGAAGAAATAATTGGAAGAAGTGGCACACAAAATTCAAAAAAGAAGGGTTGATATAAAGTATAACTTTAACTCTTGTTACAAACTGTTACAATTAAAAACTTGACTTATGTCAGGTTTTTGTCGTATATTATAGAAGATGATGAGAGAGAGAAATAAAGGAATTAAATGGCAATAGTAAGTAAAGATCCAAACAAAAAACAAGTAATAGATTTAACAGGTCCTCAAGGTAATGCATTTTATCTATTGGGTTTGGCTAGTAAGTTGAGTAAACAAGTAGGAATAGAACACGAAGGGTTTATATTAGATGATATGAAATCAGGTGATTATGAACATTTAATTAAAACATTTGATCACTATTTTGGTGATGTAATAGATTTGGAGAGATAAGAATGATTAACGGAATAAAACCCATAGTATCAAACACAACACCAACTGAAAAGAAACCTACAACGAATGGTTTATCATTTGATGAAGCTATGGATAACTTACTTGCTACAATACAAGTATCGTATAATAAATGGGGTAGTAGAACTGGTATAGATAAAGTATTAGATTTAAAACTACAACCTGGTAGAAAGTTTATTAAGGTTGTAGAAGGTAATAGAGTATGGGGATTCGTTGCTAAAGTAGATGGAACTCATAAAGGGTTGCCAATGGCTAAAGGTGATATTATGAAAGCCGCAGGTTGGGCAGCAGCTGCTAAACATAGTAGAGGTTCTATCTTCGATTCGGAGATGCATAAGAGTTTTAGTTGGACTGGTCCAAATTACTTATAAAATAAAAAAAGGATAAAATAAGAATGAATGAATTAGTATGTAGAGATTGTGGAACAATGACAAATTGTAGTGAAACAGCTGTGGCTGTTACTTGTTCCAGTTGTGTTAATAGTAGAATATCAGGTGTATTTACTACAACACCTGAGGAAATTACAGTAATTATGAGTGATTTATGTTATTAGACGGATTTGTATTATTTATAGAAGCCACTATAACAACGCTGTTAGTGTTGGCGTTACCAGTTGTAGTGTTGGGATTGTTTTACGATAAAATAAAGGAAATGTTAAATGACAATTAAAGAATTGTTGGAAAGATTAGAAACAATTAAAGATTCTCTATCGGATGTAGATAACCGATATGGAGTAGAAGGAACAATGGATGACCTAGCTATCTTGATAGATGATATAGATAGTTTTGGTGTAGAAGAAGATATGGAAAGTGAGGATTGGTAAATGGTTGAAGGGATAAATAAATATTTAGCCGAAGAATTTGTGATGGTTCGGATTGGTTCAAATTGGTTCGTACTTGATTCAGTTGAACTTTTAGATGGTGAAATGCCAATTATGGTGTCAGATGATAAAGGTGAAGAATACGAATTTGATATGGCCGATGTTGAAGAATTTGAATCAGAATCAGAGGGTGTTGAAGCTCTTGTGATGATGGGTAATTGTAATTTAGTAGGAATTACTTAAAATAATTAAAAAAAAGACTTGACTTATGTTAGGTTTTATTCGTATATTATAGGGTAATGAGAAAGGGTAATTAAATGAGTTTAGAAGTATTAGTATTAGATAGTGTTGGTTCTTGTATAGATACCGATGGTGTTGTTTATCCGTTGAATGTGGATGACACTCCAGATACATATAGTGGTGTTGATTGGTTAGATACATCTGATGAATGGAGTGAATCTTTATCAGAAGAAGATGCTGGATTATTAAATGATTGGTTGTTAGAGAATAATTATTCTGTTGATGTTGATTATTCAGATGAAGAACTTATGGAATTAGAATTTTTAAGTAGATATGAAAGTGGTGAAATTACGGATTTAGATGCCTCCCTTTTATAGAAACCCAAAACCAGAAACTATAGAAAAGCGTAAATTAGAATATGCTGAAAAGTATGAAACTGAAATTAAGTGGTTATCTTCTAATGAGTTAGCACTCAAAGAGAGTTTCTTATCAGATATGTTACGAGTATTAAAAACAGGTAACAGACTATTTTCGGAGAAGATGCACAATGCTGTATTGAAATCAATGAAGAATCCGAGATATGATATGGTAAAGATGATTGAACGAAAAGATAAGATGAAACCCATCCTTGAAAAAATCAATCGTGTTTGGGAATTGGTTGCTGAAGTTGATGAAGGTAAGAATGATTGGTATTTAGCTAACTATTCAGCACTACCATTTGTGAACTCTCTCAAAGAACAATTTGAAAGAAATGCTATGTTATCAGAAAAACAGATGAGTGCGTTGAATAAAGTTTATAAGAAATATATGAAACGATGGGAAAATAAAGAGAAATGAACCACGAGTTTATAAATCAAAAGTTTATAGATAAATTTACTAAACTTAGATTTAGGATTTCATTTAAAGCTAGAGAATCACATAGTCTTGGAGAACTCGAAGTAATCAATGATATGGACTGGGTTAAACGAAAGATTGAAGATTTGAGTGGTGGTATTGTTATAGATATAACTGAATTTGGTAAAGCTAATCAATTGTGGAAACAATATTCCGATACCGGAATAACAGAAGATTCTATGTGGGGTTATATTGATACTTGTTTAACAGCTAAAATGAAGATTGAAGCGATTAAGACATACAGAAAATTTACAGGTAGTGGTTTAAGAGAAGCTAAGAATGTAATTGATGCACGAGAAATGAAAAATAAAGGATTGATATAGATGAAAGATGAAGATTATATACACGATAGTAATCCTATTGTTGGTAAACTATTAAAGTTAAAGTATCGTATCAATGATGCTTATAGAGCTGGTCGCGTTACACCAAAATCAGATAAGGATTTCGTTATAGGATTGATTAACAATATCAGAAAAAGGGAACAAAACCCATCAAAGATTCAGTTAGAAGAATGTAACAAAATATGGAATAAATATGCCAACTAAAGGAAAACCTACAAGATTAAAAGATGTACTTGGTGTTGGTTACAATGAAAACGATTGGATTTACGATAAATTTATTGCATTATTGAAAAGAATTGAAGGTGTCAATCCATCTATGGATAACCCTGAATTGAGATGGGTTGAGGATAGGATAGACGATTTGGAGAGAGGTATCTTTTTAAATACAAACGACATTTTAAAAGCTAATGAATATTGGAAAAAATACAAACAACAGACAGGAGAAAAATGAAAAGGATATTGATAATATCAACATTACTTATTTCATCAATTTTATCAAACGATGTCTTGGACAAAGAAGAAATGAAATTGTGGGATGAACACAAAAAGTGGAATGAGAAGTGGAGTGTAGCTGTGATAGACAGAAACAAAGAACTGACTAAAAAGTATGGTAAAAATTGGTATGAATACAAGATATGTGTTACCATACCAAAAGAAGAACTGATGACTAAAGAAATGAAAAAACTTACAAAATAGGATAAGGTAAAAATGACAATACAACAGATGATAGAAGAGCTAGAAAACATCAACGAACAAGCAATAGAAGATGATGAAATAACAAAAGGTGCAGTAATAGAAGCACTAACAGATTTAATTAGAGATGCCAAAGGTAATGATTTTGATTTAATCTTTGATGACGCTGATGATTTCACTTCGTATGAAGAAACAGATTTTACAGATTTAGATTATTAAAATAATTTAAAAAAAGACTTGACTTATATACTCAATCTTTCGTATATTGTAATTATATGATAAACGATAAACTTTAAGGATATTATGAACTATACAACAACAACAAACGGAGCAGTAACGAACACAACATCAGGAACAGAATGTCTTGATTTGTTCACTCGTATCGGTAATATGCGACATGCTGATAGGTTGTTTATCCTTGAGAATTTCGATAGAGCATATAAAGATGACCCTAAATTAGCAACACAAGTTTTATTTTGGGCGAGAGCAGCACGAATAGGTTCTGGTGAACGGAATACTTTCTATACAGTATTAGATGAAATAGCAAAGTGTTCACCTGATTTCATTGTTGATAATGCAAGAACCTTAGCTGAATTAGGTTATTATAAAGACTTGGTTAGATACTTTCACATTCCAGGTGTAGTTTCAACTTTCGCCCAAGCAATTCGTGAAAAGGATAGGTTAGCCTGTAAATGGGCTCCTCGTAAATGTTCTGATTTAAGAGATGAACTGGGTTTCACCAATCGAGAATATAGAAAATGGTTGAAGAGATATTCTGAAACTGTTGAACAAAAGATGTCTGATAAAGAGTGGTCTGAAATAGAATATTCTTCAGTTCCTGGCTCTGCTATGAGGAGATATGGCAAAGCATTTGATAAACAGGATAGTCAACGGTTTGTTGATTGGAAGAATGATAAGACTACAAAGGCATCTGTATCGGCAACCTATCCTCACGAAGTATTAGAAACAGAAGATGAAGCGTTAGCAGATAAACTATGGGAAAATCTACCTGATTTATTGTCAGAGAGTAATGAAAATATTTTACCAATGATTGATGTAAGTGGTAGTATGTTTGGACAACCATTGGCAGTTGCTATATCATTGGGTATGTATTTATCAGAACGAACTAAAGGTGAGTTCAAAGATTTATTTTTAACATTTAGTGAGAGTCCAGAGTTAGTAAGAATAGAAGGTGATACAGTAAAAGAAAGATTAGGAAACATATCAAATGCCAAGTGGGGAATGAATACAAACTTCACAAGAGCGTATGAACATATATTAAGTGTAGCGAAGAAACACAATGTTATGAAGGATTCAATGCCAACAATGATATTAGTATTATCAGATATGCAGTTTGATGAATCACAGAATAGTTATAATAGTAAATTTCAAACACACTTTAGTCATATGGAAGAAGAATATGAAAAAGCTGGATATGATTTCCCTAAAATAGTATTTTGGAATTTAGATGCACACTTTGGAACACCTGCAAGATGTTCTGATGATTCAGTAGCTATGGTGAGTGGATTTTCACCAAGTATTATGAAAGCGATATTAAACGCAGAAGAGTTCAATCCAATTAGTGTAATGATGGAAGCACTTAAAGATATTGAATTAGATTACACAAATTTACCATCAGAATTTACTTATGAATTGGAGATATAATATGGATAAAAGAAGTGGATCTGAAGTTAATGAAAAGATAAGTAAGTTACATGAGTTAATAGGTGATGTTAGTTTAATACTTACAGGTGATAATGGTAAACAAAGTTTAAAGGATTTTGAGTATGCTGGTGATCTTCTAGCTAAAACATTTACTATGGGAACTTATGAAGGCGAACTTAATAAAACTGAATTACTTGAAGCAAATAGATTATGGAAGAAATATAAGGAGAAATAAAAATGGATAAATGGAAATTAGATACAGGATTGACATCAAGATTTGGTTTAAAAAGATTAACTAAGATTTTAACAGCATTAGTATTATTGGTAGTAATGATAATGTCAGGTATCGGAATGATGACAGCTGACACATCTTGGGGTGATACTATGTATACCTGCATATGGTGTCTAACAATGGTAATGATTACTGATAGAATAGAGAAAATTTAAAATAACAACGAGGAAACAAGATAGATGAGTAATGAAACAGGAACCGTAAAATGGTTCGACAACAAAAAAGGCTTCGGATTTATAACACCAACAAATGGTGATAAAGATTTATTCGTGCATCACACAAGTCTTCAAATGGAAGGGTATAAAACTCTTACAGAAGACCAGACAGTATCATATGAAACAGGAACAAGTGATAGAGGTCCAGTAGCAACAAATGTAATACCTAAATAACAACATTGTTATTTGGTCGTTTTATGAAATAAGTATATATTTATATACAATTAACCCAACAGCACTTTAAACTTAATAGATAAAGAGCGAGAGGGTGGTAAGGGAAACCGAAACCAAAAGTACATGGAAAGTATCGTGGGGTTACCGAAAGGTTTGAAATAAGATACTGAAAGTTATTAGTAGGTGGTGAACCGAGACCATCCATAAACATTATAAGGATTTAAATGTTATAGTAAATAAGTTATAAAAAAGATTAGTCGTAGTTGGTCACACAGCACTTTACTCTTATAAAAAAACAAAAAAGAAACAGACCACCGAAAGGCATACGACTTGTTTCTTTAAAAAATTAAGGTTTTAATGAAAAAAGAGATAATAACAGAAACATTAAGAAAATTAAGTTATAAAAACATATCAATGGATACAACAGATGGTAGAAATCAAATAGCAGATGAACTATTGAAAGCATCAAAACCAACAAAACCTGTTTATGTATATGAATCACCAGATGGTGGAAATACTATTTATCGTAGAGAACGAGGTAGTGATGAGAGAGTGTTAATGATGGGTTTTGAAAATCCAACAACAACAAAATGGGAGAAAGTTCCCACCACAGATGATGAATAATGAAGTGGTAGGGAAATTTTTTGGTAACGATATATTGGAGCTTTGCGTATGAGTGGTAGTGTAACAATAGAATTAATAAAACAAACATTAGAAGAGTATAAGACAGCTAACCTTTATAGTGAAACAGTTCGTGATAGGTTAGCGGATGACATATACAATAAAATAAAAGGTGATGATTCACCGCGTTATGTAAGAGGAGACGATAATGAAGATTATTAACAAAATAGTTAATAGACTTATAATATCATTACTTGTCATTATTCCAATTATTTCATTAAGCTTTGACAGCTTCGATGGTGTTTCATTGTGGTTACTATGTTATACAATATTTAAAATTAAAACACTATGGTGGAAACAATATATAAATAAACCTAAACCACTCAAAACACCTAAAAGAAAGCGTCGTCCAAGACTTACAACCAAAGACATACGAATGATTAATCAAATAAAGAAAAAAGGATTGAAGGATAAAAATGATTAACAAGACAATAATGAATTTTCTTTCAAACAAAATAAATATACTAATCATCATAGGTATGTGTTACTTCATCATAGGTTATACTTGGACATACTACAACATTCCACTCAAGCACCAAATAATGATGTGGATTGTTATGGTTATAATAGCTTTCTTGATACATCTATTAGGTGTAGGTCGTGGTATGTTCTTAGCTGCTGTCCATAAAGATAATATCGATGCCTTTATGAAATTGATTAAACCAGAAGAAGACGATGATGAAGAATAATGTGCGGTGTTAGTATAGATATACATACAGAAGAATGTGTTATATGTAAGTATGATACAGGGTATGATGGTTACGATGATATAAAAGATAGAAAGTATTATGTAGAGGGTAGAGGTCAACTCTGTGCGTGGTGTTGGAAGAGAAGGAATAGGAATAGAAAGATATAAGATGGAAACAACAAAATTAATAATAGGATTACTTACCTTATTGTTCTGTATAAGTGTGTATTATATAGGACTATTCCAAACAACAATGCACTCAATAGTGATAGCCGCCATCGCTGGTATAGTCATTAAACTACAAGAAAACAAATAAATTTAAGCTGATAGACACTTATTATTACTAATACACTCTGTATTTGGTGAGTGGTGGTGAGTAGTGGGTGATTGTGGTATATTCACATATTAATGTATAATGTGGGTGTGTTGTATAATTTGGTTTAAGAGCGATTTACTAATACACATACATATCATAAAAAACAAATTTTATCTGTAAAAATATAAGCTCTAACACCGATTGCCTTGTTACATATTGTTACAATTTAATGCTTGTATCTCGTGCTTAAAGCGTCGTATATTAGAATATGATGAGAATGATGATATATGCGAAACTGTTTCAACTCATTATGATAACACCGCTTTTTTAAAGAATTAGAAATGAGAGAAACGCGCATACTTAACACAAATGCGTATCCTTATGTCTGTTGACGGCGGGTGAGTAGGTTTGGTTCAGTCCCTCCGCGTTCTCTCCTCACGATTAGATAGTATAGTTAGATAGTTGGTGTTTATTCCTTTCTACCGACTATCGTATAGGTCGGGGGTTAACTCCTTTTCCTCCGACCTTTTTTTACGCACATTAATAATAGTTGTATAATACAAGCTCTTCTTGGATTGTCAATCGAGATGCTCATAGATAGAGTATTTTTTTATCCTCTTCGGAAGAAAAGCCTTGCTTTATATACCTAAAGTGTTGTATATTAGGGGGGAATACATATAAAAAAGGGCTGTTACATATTGTTACAATTTAATTGCTCGAAAAGCTTGGAATTGTGGTCTAAATAGTGTTATATTATAGTAGTGATTGAGATAGTAAATATTAATAAAAGGAGTTTTTAAATGGCTAAACAATTGTTACTACCAGATGTAGTATGTAAGGTTGAGAAATCTGGTAATCGTTACAACGCGTGGTCTTCTGATGGAACTAAATATACATCAGAAATAACTACTGGTTGTCGTAAAAATGCTTATAATGGTGATTATCTATTAGGTAGGTTCGTTTCCACTAATGGTAATAAAGGTTATTCTTGGAGACGAATTACAGATAAAGTGTTAAATGCTATAGGTGAGGATGTAAATAGTATTAATACTACTGAAAATACACCTTCGGTGGATGTTCCTGAAGAGCACGCTGAAGTGTTAAATTTTATACATAGTTCTTATTCGTTAAAACCACGCGGTTTAATGATGAATGAATTGAAGTGGAAGTATCTTGTTAGGTCTGCTGTTAGGGGTAAGAATATTATGATGACTGGTCCTGCTGGTTGTGGTAAGACTATGGCTGCTAAAGCACTCGTTAATGCGTTAGATAGACCTGATTTTTACTTTAATTTAGGTGCGACACAAGATCCTAGGGGAACTCTTATTGGGAATACCCATTATGAAGACGGAAAAGGCACTTATTTCTCTAAATCTCTATTCGTAGAAGCTATACAGACACCAAATGCGGTTGTCTTGTTAGATGAGCTGTCAAGAGCCCACCCAGATGCGTGGAATATTCTTATGACCGTCCTTGATTATGGTCAAAGGTATTTAAGATTGGATGAACAGAATGACCAAGCGACTATTAAAGTTGCAGAAGGTGTAACCTTCATAGCTACCGCTAACATTGGTAATGAGTATACTTCAACAAGACAACTTGACAAAGCGTTGATGGATAGGTTCACTATAGTAGAGATGGATATGTTGAATGAATCAGAAGAGAATGAGCTTCTAACTTATATGTTCCCTAATGTAGATAGTAGTGTAGTAGGTAATGTGGCTAAAATAGCTTCCCTAACAAGAGTAGAGTCTTCATCTGAAACGGCGAGACTACCCTTTGGTATCTCTACAAGGACTACGGTAGAGCTCTGTGGGTTACTATATGATGGGTTTAACCTTGAAGAAGCGTCTGAAGTGTGTATCTACCCTCAATACGACAACGCTGGTGGTGTTGATTCGGAGAGAACATTCGTGAAACAGATTGTCCAGAAGTTCTGTGACGATGGGTCTGGTGATGACTTGTTCAACGAGGAAGAGATGGCGTCTGCGACTGACTCTGACACAATGTAGTTCTAACATTTAAAATACGGCATTTAAAAGGGGTTCTTCTGAACCCCTTGTGTTATCAACTTGAAATGGTTTTTCGGTTTTACAAGCGCATATACGAAGGCGCTCTTACCCACATATATTTCGTGGTCAATTTTTTCGCCTATAGTAAATTAATACACTATAACAATTAGGAAGCTTTGAATAACTCTATCTCTTGATTCTTTATATAATCACCTATGTCCTTACCCTTTAACCCTTTAGCCATTGCTTCTTTAGATGATACTGATAACTTAAAGTTCCATACCTTTAGTATTTGTTTACCTACAATAGATGCCCATTGTTTAACTTGTTTAGGTTTTAGTTTGGTATTCTGTTGTTCTTTCTTTATTGTTATTATATCATTAGGTACAAAGTTGTATAGTTTTAATAGATGGACTATATCTCTTATCTCTTGTATTGTATACTTTAATGAACTTAATTTAGATTGTACTTTCTCATAACCTTCTATTTGTAACAGATTAGCTATCTGAACTATATAGTCATTTGTTTTAACAAACTTTAGATTAACTCTCATACCAGGAAATATCTGTTTGAACATTCCTAATTTATATAACATTTTAAAATAGTTGGGAACATTTTTCGCTTTGGTGACACCTTTGATAAATTCATCTCTAACCCGTTCTGCACTAACTCCTGATATATCGGGATTCTTTTTTAGTGCGTTCCAAGTATCTTTACTCATCTTACCTCCAACACTACCAGCGAATCGTACAGCTCTTAGTTTTCGCAGTGGGTCTTCATCAAACCTTTCTTCGGGGTCCCCGACAGTTCTTATTTTCTTTTTCTTTAAGTCTTTTATCCCTCCTACTAAATCTACTATCTCACCTCTACTCATATCATAAAACAATGCGTTTATAGTTAAGTCTCTTCTCATTACATCACCTTTAATATCTGTAAAATCAACAGCATCAGGTCTTCTACCCTTACCTACATCTTTTCTAAATGTAGCTATCTCATGTCCTCCCACAATAACTACACCATATGATTTACCAACTTCAACTGATTTGAATCCACCTTGCTTTGCTATCCTTAATACTTCATCAGGTAAAGCGTCTGTAGCTAAATCGAAGTCTTTAGGTGCTTTACCTAATATAGCATCACGAACAGCTCCACCGACTATAAAGAGTTGTTTACCATTCAACTTAAATAACTTATATATCTTCTTTATGTCGGAAGGTATATTAAGTTTGAGTTTGGATTCCGCTAGTAATGTAGTTAGGTGTATCATTTCCAATCCCAACCCATTATAGATTTATGTTTAGCGTAATTCTGTATTACTTCTAATGGTGCATATTTCTTTTCATTCTTTACATTCCAAAACTTATAGAACTCTTTGATTGGCCAACCTTTACCAGCATATTTACTTGCACCAGCTTCCATTGTTTGCCAGTCTTTTACTTTGTTACCATCTTCAACCCAAGCGTGATTATATCTTTTATTATTACTTATCCACTTATTCTGAACAGTTCCATATGTAATTTTTACATTCTTTTTTTTAAGACTTCTTATTGCAAATTTATAAGCGTATGATAAACATTCACCACACGCAATTACTTCTGTTAATAATGATTTTAGTTTAATCATTTCTTTATCCTAAACATCTTTATATTAGTTCTGTTTATATGACAACAAGGTTTGCAATATGGTTGTTCCATATCATATTCAATACGACCACAATGTTCACATACCCATTTATATCCAAACATACGATTTAATATTTTTTTCATTAAATTAAACATATTATACCTTCGTTGTTCCTATAAAATTTAATTTTTTCATATTAAACCAAGCAGTTGATTCTACATCCCATTGACCCAACATAGGTATCATTGTTGAAGAACCAGCTAATTGAAATCCATCATACATTTTAGCCACTTTCTTCCAATCTAAATATAATTCACCAGAAGGACATTCAGTACGATATGGAGCTTTTTTCTGTATCTTCAAATAATCCTTATGACTTTTAATTTTTAAAATCTTTGGTGAACCTTTTATTTCAAATACAGCTCCCATTCCAGTATGCCAATTTGGAAATTTCTTTTTCTTAAAATCTGTCCAAGCTGAACCTTTAAACTTTTGTTTATATGATGATGTCCAAAATACACCATGTGGTTTATTAAAACATCTTCCACCAAAATCATATGCACTATAAACTTTTAATTGACCTGTTGGAACTTTATTTGGGTCAAATTTCCAACCCTGTGAAGATACTCCTCCTGTACCAGGTGAAAATATCTGAAGTTTGGATAGTTGTGCTTCTCTTAATAAGTCTTTTAGTTTAGGTATCATATCACATATAAATATCATTTTGTTACAAATTGTTACAATTAACCTATTGACTTATATACATTATTATCAGTACATTATACTATGATTAAAAAGGGGAAAGATAAATGATTGAAGCATTAACATTAATAGGTTATACATTTATAGCATTAGTAGTATTAGCTATAATAACAATTTTAGTAGGAGAACATTTAGATGATTAATGGAATAAAACCGATAGTATCAAAGTCAACACCAACACCAAAGAAATCATCAACAAATGGATTACCATTTAATGATGCTGTGGATAATTTACTTGTTAAGATACAAGAGAGTTATGATACTTGGGGTGCTGGTATAGATAAGAAATTAGATTTAAAACTAAAACCTGGTAGAAAGTTTATCAAGGTTGTAGAAGGTAATAGAGTATGGGGATTTGTATCATTAGTTGATGGAACTCATAAAGGACTACCACTTAAAAAAGGTGATATAATGAAAGCCGCTGGTTGGAGTGGTGTCGCTAAACATTCAAGGGGTAGTATCTTTGATTCAGAGATGCATAAGAGTTTTAGTTGGACAGGTCCGAATTACTTATAATATGAATACAATAACATTAACAGATGGTAGATTAAAACATAGTATTGATGGATGGACAGGTTATCAGAATCCTAATGAACCTATGACTAAAACAAAGTGGTATAAAGATGGTGTTAAGTATTGGGAAATAAAAGGTTCAAAGAATACATATGTTGTAAAAACAGATAACAGAAATTTATTAGAGTGTGAGTGTTTAGGGTTTACTTACAGAAAAAAATGTAAACATATAGAAGAAGTAGTAAATATAATAAGGAATAATTAATATGAATGTTACAGAAAAGATTTTGTGGAAAAGTAATAATTTTCAATCTTCATATACATTTAGTAATCCTGATAGAATGGGGTATTGGACTAAAGCGTTTATGAAATATATTAGGTCAGCTGATGAGTATGGAATGAAAGCTACCAAGAGAGGTTTCTATAAGATAATGGGTAAGAAACTTACGAAAGGTAATATGTGTACTTTCTTTGCTTCTATCACACAAGCTGATATAGTTACTGCTACGAAAGAATGGAATGGTTCTTTTACAGAGTGTATCTATACAAAAGGTTCTAATTGGAATAATTATTTAAATGGTAATTTAAAAAGAGGTTAATATGGTAGGAACTTTAATAGTTATGTTAATATTTTTGTTAGCGTTTTCGTTAGCAGGTGGAGCTGTATTAGGACAATTGTTCTGGACACCACCATCTAAAAAATAAAATATTGTAATAAAAAAAATATGTGTTTTCAAATTTTAACACATATATATATATACAATCACACCATAGTGTGTAAATAAACTTTCAAAATAGAGTTTGAAAGAAGTTAAATGTAATAAGACAATTGTCAATAACGAAATTACGACAATTTGTATACTGCTAACAAAGTAAAACTCATAACAATAGGAGAAGTAATATGTTACTACTTACAAAAAATAAAATCACATTCGAAAAAGAAGATAAACCACAAATACTTACAGTATTACAAAATTTCGGTATATCTATTCAACTTGATATAGAAGATGAAATCTATACTATTAAAAAAATAAATAAACGGAAATATAATGATGCCCCACCATATCAGAGAGAAGATAAGGCTACTTTATCTTGGAGACAAGGGATAATTAATACTATTTTACAAGATGGAAAATTTCCGTGTGATATATTTCTTAGAAGAGTTAAAGATAAACTTTATGAATTTGAAATAGTTGATGGTGGCCATAGAATAAGAACACTTGCTATGTTTGTTACTGAAGTATTTACATTACCTAAAAAATATAATATTGAGATAAATAATGTAATGTATAAATGTGGAGGTTTATTTTTTTCTCAATGTCCATTTGAAGTACAACAACATATATTAAGTTTTACATGGACAACTCAAATCTTTACAAGTGATGACCACGCGGCCGCCAAATTATTTAAACTAATTAATGATGGTAACGAAATGTCAGCACAAGAAGAACGACAAGCCATTAATACTAAATTAGCCAATACTATTAGAGAGTTAGCTCGTGGATTATCAGATATTAATAATCAACACGATATCTTTAAAGATGAGTTAATTGATTTCAAAAGAGGAAATATGGATTGGGATGATGCATTAGCTAAATGTGCACTATTTGAATCTAAGACAAATTGTAAAAGTATTATTAAAAAAGAACTTGACAAGTTCTATACTAATACAGATTATTGGAAAGAACTATCTTTTGAAGATTCATTTAAATATAATCTAAATGACATAACTGAAATATTAAAATATAAAGATACAGATAAAGTATTAAAAAATGATTTTGTTAACTTATATCTATTTGTTTCAACAATAAGAAGACATGATTATACTATAGATGATTATGGAAAGTTTGCTACGCAATGGTTTATTGATGAAACAAATAGAAAAAAACCTGAAAAATCTTTAGATATAGGTGGTGGAAAAAAAATGAGTTTTTGTACCTATCAATATCTTTCTGCAAAGGTGGGTGGTACTCAAATAGATGAGCGAGTAAATTTAATTTGGAACGATTGGGATATGAAATCATATGGTTGTGTCAAAAATGAGGTTGTATATGCATAGACATATTACTGAAAGACAGAAACATTTTATGAAGAGATATATCTCAAGTTTAAAAGATTGTGTAGTTGATGATAAATACGAAGAACATAAAACATGGTGGAATACAGAACACAAAAACTATTTATATAATATATCAGAAGGAACTGGATGTGATACTGGTCTTATAACAATCGAAGCTTATGAGAGTAAAAATTTTACAGACGAGCATGTTTATAGTAATGTAAAGACTTCCCATAAGATATTAGAATTATATAAAAAAGGTATATTAGATTTAGATTGGTTAATGGATAATGTACAACACATTGTTCCTACCATCAAGACTACACCTGAACAAAATATGTTATTAAGAAAAATTACTGCGAATATGGATTATAATCAAATAAAACATATGGAACATTATAAAGAAGTTACAAAAGGATTAATATGGAATCCATCTTGTAAAAAACATTATAGTAATACAACAAAACATATGAAAGAGTTATTGATATAATTAACGCGTTTAATAAATTTGAAATAATGTAAATAATCCCTATATTTATATAGGGAGATAAATTATGTGGTTAATTAATTGGATACTATTAATAGGAGCTTATTCTTATTTTACAATAATTATGTTGTTTGTTGTAGGTGGGTGGTTTGGTTATACTCTTGGAACTATTTGGTTTTTTATTACTTTAGGACATCTTCATATGTGGGCTAATTGGCCTACTGAACAATTCAAACCTAAACAAGATTTGAGAAGAAAGAAACCAGTTTTATATAGTCGGAGATATTACAGATGACAGATAAAGAAAAAAAAGAATTGTTCCCATATGTGTTATGGATTAACCTATTAATAGGATTTTATAATTTATATTTATTTAGTAATGGTAGTTGGTGGTTTAATTTAGTTATTGGTTCTTTGAATATAGGAGTGTGGGTATTTAATAGAGATAAATTGAATGGAAGAGGATAGAAATAAATTAGAATTATGGGTGGACAAGTATAACCACACATTAGAACTTATAAGAACGATAGTTCAGATATTAGTATTAGTTGCTCAAACAATTGTCTTATGGAAACTATTTAGTTGAGATTCAAAAAAGGAAATCGCTGGAAAGGTAGTAAAGGACAATTAAGATATAAGACTTGGCGTAAGAATGTATTTGAACTAAATAAAGGTAAGTATGGTTATCAGAAATATTATGTTTGTATCAAGTGTAATAAGAAAAGAAAAACAACAAGAGTGTTACACGCACATCACATCTATTCCTGGAAGAAGTTTCCTGATAAAAGATATACAATGAAGAACGGTGTTGTGTTATGTATTAAATGTCATAATGCATTTCACAGAAAGTATAGATTCGAAGCTCTCGATAAACCCAACTTACTGCTGGAATACTTGGGTGATAACAAAGCGGTGAAGGATTACATAAAAGAATAAATGTGTATATACTCACAAAAAAATTTTTAAAAATTTCTTCTTTACTTTTTTGTCCGTTTCTATTTTTTAGAAACTATTTATAGTAAAGAAACTAACTTATAACAAGTGGAAACGAGGTTAATATTATGGGGAAAGAACACAAAGTTAAATATATAATAATCCCAGAAAAGTTAATGAAAGATTTAGTTGAATTTATTGACGAAGTTCAATTTGAAGCTACGAAAGTAAACACTACAGAAAATCATCATTTAATAAACTTATGTAATTATTTAATATCTTCTTTAATAAATTCAGATAGCTTCAATGAAGAATATGGAAACGACAAATCTTCAGGTGAAGATGAACGATATTGGACATCTTCATCTACTGATTTTTTATCATATGATATGAATATGTCTGATGAAGAATATGAAAAATTATTAAATTCTTTTGATAGTTTTATGAGAGGATTTCAGAAAGAAACAAGTAAAGCCAAACATAAAGAAAAAAAGAAAACAACATTAGAAGAGCTTGCATCTGATTTAAGACACGATATAGATTTAACACCAAAAGAAAAATTTGAGTTATATTATGATGAACATCGTAAAAGAAAAAATCAAGGTGAATCAATGGATGTTACATTAAAAAAATTAGGTATTAAAAAACCCAAAAAAAATATAAAATAAAGCTTGACTTGATATGATTTTTATTCGTATATTAAGATATGAATAAAGATAAGAAAACAGTTATATTTGATTTAGACGGCACCCTTGCTGATATCACTTCACGAAGAAAACTATCAATTAAAGATAATGGTAAAATGGATTGGGATATATTCTTTGATAGAGATAATATCAAATTAGATGTTCCAAATACACCAGTTATTACAATGGCTCAAATGTTACATTCACAAGGATTTAGAATTGTTATCTTTAGTGGTCGTTCAAAATCTACATACAGAACAACACGACAATGGTTAATTCAAAATGATGTTCCATTTGATATGTTACAGATGAGACCAAACGATAGAGATACTGGTGGTCATTTTCACTTTATGAAAGATTCAGATTTAAAACAATTATGGTTAGATACACTTATTGATAAGGATGATGTCTTCGCTGTATTTGATGATAGAAACCAAGTTGTTGATATGTGGAGACGGAATGGGTTACAAACATTTCAAGTTGCAGATGGAGATTTTTAATTGGGGGTTTGCGACCTCAATATGAGTGGGAACTCACAACGGACAAGGCTTTGGCATCTTCGGATGGTGGGTAGCGTGTGGTTGACCAGAGTTCCCATTCTGTAACATTCTTGTTACAAATTGTTACAATTCAATTGTAGGATATTAGCTAAAATATCCGTATATTTATATAGATGATGAAAGAGAAAAAGGATAATAAAAGGAAATTTATGAGTTTTAATTCAAAAGATTTTAAAGGATTTACCTTCCGTTCTGGACCTGTTAAAAATAAAGTCAAACAAAATTCTACATTTTGGGATACTAATTCTAATGATGTAGATGTTGATGAATTTTTAGGTTTAGATACTACTACTAAAAAAGGTAGAGATTTAGTTGCCTTGGCTGGTTATAAAAGAGCCATAAGTAACTTTGTTAATATTGTAACTGAAATGAATATACCTGTTTCATTCAATAACAATGATGAATCATTTACAGATGGTAAAAAAGTTGTTATCGGTGCTAATTTAGATGATAAGAAATTTGATGTGGCTGTTGGACTTGCTCTTCACGAGGGTTCTCACATTAAACTTTCTGATTTTAGTTTACTTAAAAATTTAGAAATGAATATTCCTGAAGAGATTTTTGTTCTTGGTGAAGGTGTTGGTGTTAGTAGAATGACTTGTATTTCAACTATTAAAAATTTATTAAATTATATTGAAGATAGAAGAATTGATTCTTTCATCTTCAGAACTTCTCCTGGTTACAAATCTTATTATCACGCTATGTATGAGAAGTATTTCTACTCAAAGAATGTAGATAAAGGTTTATTGTCATCAGAGTTTAGAATGGAAAATATTGAATCTTATATGTTTAGGATTATTAATCTTCATAACTCTAACAGACAATTAGGTTCTCTTAAAGGTTTGAAAGATATTTATTCAACTATTGATTTAGGTAGGATTCAAAGAGGTATGATGAGAGATACTAATGAAGCTTTAGTTGTTGCGTGTGATGTGATGTCAATCATTCTTCTTAACATTGATAAGATTGAAACTCCTGACTCTGATGAATCTCAAGATTCTCAAGGTCAAGGTGGTGGTTCTTCTGATGGTAGTGGTGATAACACTATGTCTGATGAGCAGTTTGATGAGTTACTTGATGACATTGAGAATGGTAACCTTGAATCATCAGATGGTGGAACTACTGGTGGTGGTTCTTCAATTGAATTGCCTGTTCCTCCTTCAACTCCTTCTGAAAATTTAGATAATGATGATGGTTCTGAAAGTGTTGAACTATCAGATAGACAAAAATCTATGTTGAAAAAAGCTTTTGAGAAACAAGAAAAGTTTCTTGATGGTGATGTTCAAAAAACAAAATTAAATAAAAAAGAAACCAAAGATATTAATGCTATTGAAGAGTCTGGCGCTTCTTATGAGAATGTTGGTTCTGATATTCCTAAAAATTATTGGGATGGTTCGGCTGGTTCTGGTACTAAATGTTTGGTTGTTAAAAATCTAACTCAAAGTTTGATTGATTCAGGTCAATTTGGTTGTGCTACTTCTTGGAATCAAAGAAGATATAATGAATCTAATTATGATAGATATAATTTTGTTGAAGAAGGTTTAAGACTTGGTAATGTTCTTGGTAGAAAACTTAAAGTTAGGGGTGAGGAAAGTTCTCTAAAATATTCAAGACAAAACTCTGGTAAGATTGATAAAAGATTACTTTCTGAATTAGGTTTTGGAAACTCTGATGTGTTTAGTCAAACTTTTGTTGAAAGATATAACAAAGCTTACTTACATATTTCAATTGACGCTTCTGGTTCTATGAGTGGAAACAAATGGAACAAAGCTATGACATCAGCAGTCGCTATGATGAAAGCTTGTGATATGGCTGGTAACATTGATGTGGTTGTTTCAATTAGAGCGACTCACGAAACTAATGGTGGTCACGGAGTTCCTTTGATTATGGTTTGTTATGATTCAAGAACTGATAAACTTGTTAAAGTTAAAAACCTTTTCTCAGCTCTTGATGTTAGTGGTGTTACTCCTGAAGGTCTTTGTTTCGAAGCGATTCAAAAAGATTTAATTCCTGGAAATTCAAATCAGGATAGTTACTTCATTAACTTTTCAGATGGACAACCTTACTTTGGTAATAAAGAGATTAGTTATCAAGGTAGTCACGCTGAAAAACATACTGCTAAAATGTGTAACAATATGAGAGCTATGGGAATTAGTGTGTTGAGTTATTTCATTGGTGGTGATTATAGTTATGATTCAGATAACAAGTCTTTCACAAATATGTATGGAAAAGATGCAGAGTTTGTGAATGCTACTAACATGATGGAAGTAGCTAAAACAATGAACAAAAAATTCTTGGAGAAATAAAATGAATTTAAGTGATTGGTCAGATGACAAAAAAGAAAATAGATTATATGAAGATGTTCATAACTATACTAAATTTAAATTAGTAGAAATGTTGATTGATAGATTTAATGATGATAGAATTAAGTTAGATAACTTAAATGCTATAGAAGATTTAGCTGATGATGTTTTAAAAGTTTTATCTATCGCTGGTTTAAAATTTCATAACGAACTGAAAGGAAATTTTGATAAATGAGAATCGGAATTGATTGTGATGGTGTGTTAAGAGATTTCATTCCCTGTCTTATAGATAGTATTAAAGAAACTCATCCTGAACATGCTGATAAAATAAAAACATCAAGGTCTTGGGATTGGGAAGATTGGTTACCATTCTGGACAGATGCTGAAACTGAAAAATATGTTTTTGAAGATAATTATATTGATTTGTTTGGTCCAGATTGTCCACCAAATAAAACCGCAGTTGAAGATTGGTTACCATTAAAGAGATGGGCAGAAGATAACGGACACGAATTAGTATTGGTATCAGCTCAACGACCACATTGTGAAGAACTTACTGATATGTGGTTGGAAAAATATGGATTTGATTTTAAAGAAAAATACTATACACACGACAAATGGTCGGCTGATGTTGATGTTCTTGTTGATGATTCACCTGAAAAATTAGAACGATTTAAAGAACGCAGTATTAATTATGGCAATTCTATATGTATGAACCAAACTTGGAACGAAAATGTCAGACATAAGTATATGAACATTGACAGATTGTCAGATTTAATTGGTAAAATCTTTGGATAACTACTATGGTACGATTATTGTAACATATAGGGTATAGGTTGAAAATGATTTCAACAACAAATTAAAATATAATAGGAGAAGTAAAATGTTTTATACAATAGACAAGAGAACGGTAGATAATTTTTTTAATGATTTAGATACAATCTTTGATGATTCAGAATTAATCAGGAGAATGAATAGAAATAAATCAAATCATAAAATTGAATCAGATGATGGTGGTGTTACCTTAACAATGAATGTTCCAGGTTACAATAAGAAACTAATTGATATTTCGGTTGAAGGTGAAACACTTACCGTTGAAGGCAAATCTAATTCAGGTAATCCAAATGGATTTACTGAACAATTTGCAATATGTGATAAACATGATTCTGAAAATATTAGTGCTTCAGTTATCGATGGTGTTCTTACACTATCAGTTCCATATCAACCAGAATCCATT
>Ga0080013_1000355_pt1 | contig 64965 bp, 64 predicted proteins | sample ETNvirenome_6_85_FD_69236 | JGI IMG/M metagenome (GOLD analysis project Ga0080013, IMG submission 69236) | Marine viral communities from the Pacific Ocean - ETNP_6_85 (SPADES assembly) (version 2) | ecosystem: Environmental > Aquatic > Marine > Oceanic | place: Pacific Ocean | collected 2013-06-19 | reverse complement strand
ATTTTGCCGAAATATCGCCAAATGAAGCCTCTGGAGACCCAGGAAAGTCTAAAATCGAACTGGGAGAGCAGTTTGAACAGATGGTTTTGGATTTACCGCCCCCACAGTCGTTTCAAGACTATCTTTTGCGCTGGATGCCTCAGATTAGACGTAGAGCAATGCGTTTTGCCGATCTTACACCTACTTCTTCTTCAATTTACACCTCTCCGAAGAAGAAATTGAGCAATCAGGCCGATAAGTTAGCAAAAAGACTTGAAGATACGGTTAAAGTGCCCCAATACCCCCCTGAAGCGCTTCCATACTTTGGAATTGAAGGGGCACATCCCTCTGGTGAAACAGAGGGTGTTGTTGACCAATTTTTTAATAAATTACAAGCTCTGGGCCCCGAAGGGGTGAAATTTTGGGATACTCACCGCGGAAACGTAATGATGAGGCCCGGGACTAATGAAATAGTAGTTTCAGACGTTGGTTTATTTAAACAAAAATTAGAATAAATAAGAAAGAAAACTAAAACACGTTAAAAGCTTGAAATTGTAACTATTTATTGACGGAGACTTAGTATGACCCATCGCAAAAACACAAAACGAATAGATCCCCGCTACTTCTTAGAAGAAACCATCGAAGAAGAAACTATATTGGCCCTTAAGGAAGCCCTGCTGGTGGAACGCTTAGCAACGGTACCGCAAGTCCAGCAGATGGCTGCAGCTGCAGGGGTTCGACTTTCTTATGGAGACGCTAAGACTTTAGCAGCTCAAACCCAAGCAGAACGAGGCGCACTTCAAGCATTGCAGAAAGCGTTACAAAACGGTACATGGAAAAGGATGATCAGATGAAATATTCTATGAGAGATATTGAAATGATGCTCGTACGAGCTAAAGGACTATAAAATGAAAATCACCAAACAAAGGCTTAAAGAGATCATCAAGGAAGAATTTGAGCAGCTGAGAGAGCGGAGCGTCCAGGTGCCGCACCGCCCCCACGCGCCCCGAAGCAGCATCAACCTTCAGCGCACGAAGACCACCGGGACCCCGAAGGCTCCGGTGCACCCGGCGCCTCCACCGCCAGCACCACCAGCACCACCCCCACCGCCGGTCACCCTGGGGGGAGGAACAGAGTCTATGGAGACGATCCTTCCTGACGATGTGGTAATGACGAGAGAGCCTGGAAAATCTGCTAGATTCAGAGATGTATCCGATGATCCTTTTGGTGAGGACGAACCCATTGTCGATCCCGAGAGGACGCGTCGAATTCAAGGTTATCTTTCCCCGGCGGAAGTACGCAACTGGCCAGAGGATCACCCGAACCGCGAGCAGCTGGGCGACCTGTGGCATGCCGAGCAAGACTACCTGGAGGACTTGACCGACCCGGAGGCAGGAGCCGACTGGGCGTTCGCGTTGGAGACGGATCCGTATTACCGCGACATGCTCCTGAAGCGCCGGCCGAGGCACAAAGTGCTCTACGATGAGGATTGGCCGGCCGAAGAAGATCTTGAAGAATCCAAACAACGTTTCACAGCCCTCGTTCTTCAAGAACTTGCGCAGATGAGATTAAGTGAAGACCGCGACGCCGGATTGGGCGACCTTCAGTCGGACGAAAAGTTCACAGGCGGCTCCCCCGAAGAGCGGTTGCTTACGCTTATGAAAGCAAGAGAACTTCTTGCGGCAATGAGCAAAGAAGAATTGACAACACTCAGCAAGAGCTTAGACGGCCCGACTGTTGCTGCACTTCGCCACCTTCTCGCCAACCCGATGTATGGTAAAGGAAGGCGCGCCGAGCGTGGGGAGACATCAACCGGGCCTTGGGCCGGCAATGATGACGAGATGGAACTCCAAGAAGGCATCTACAATCGTTGGAAGGAACTAATAAAATGAGAATTACTAAAAGCAGACTTAAGCAAATTATATTAGAAGAGCTAGAAAATAAAATTATTGATGACGATTTCCGTTTAAGCGATAATGATGGTCCATTTGTACTCGGCATACCGAGCGCAGAATTAGGGGAACGCTTTTTTCGGGTACTTCGAAGAGACCGGGGAGGTAATCATCACCCAGAGTTTGGTTCGTTAGAAAATGCTCACCGCTATAGAAATATCGATAAGGCTATGGATCGCAAATACATGCTTAAAGAGTATGGCCTCGATTCTGTCGAAATCATGCCTAGAGAAGACTGGGACGCTAGCGAACTTGAAGAAGTGCGGGCCCCGTTTCCGACCGGGTCGCGAGTTAAACATGAAGAGTATGGTGAGGGTGTAGTAACTCATGCTGGAACAAAAAATACCAATGTGGCTGTAAAATTTGATAAAGAGACGGCCAACGGGAAGAAAAATCGTCAGGTTTCTCGCGGATCACTAAAGAGAGCTAAAAAATGAAGAAGCTTGTGGAAAACTGGCGCAGATATTCCGCCTCAATCAATGAAGAGGAACGAGGCTCCGATGTTGAGGCCGAAGGAGAGCCCGCAGAGTCGGCTGGAAGGGCCAAGTCGCCCCCCGGTGGCCCCGCGGCCATAAAAGCCCCTGAGAGTGGCTCTCCGGCCGTCCAGGCGGCACATGATGAGGCAGAAGCGATGGAAGCCCTCGCAGATATGATTCAAGAGGAGATTCTGCGTGAAATAGTTGAGGTTGTTTTGACCAATGAAGAAGCAACTGAAATGTTCGGAGATCAAATAGAAGAAAAGCTTGGCTTTGGCGAGGGAAAACCAGCCGACGATAAGTGGTCCAAGAAAAGAGTGTATAAATTAGAAGAAGAAGGAGAACTCTCAAATGAAAGTTAACAAAAATCGTTTAGTACAACTCATTAAAGAAGAACTCTTTTATCGGGAGTTCTATCGCGGCGATAAAGTTCAAATAACCGAAGCGGATGTTGTTATAACTGGCCGCGTTAGTAAGGTTGCCCAAGATGTGGGGCGCGTTGCTAACGAAATTGATAAGATCGCCAAAAGTAGTCCAGAAGAGTTTGCACAATTGGCTGAATTGCTTAAACAGCATGAGGGTTTTATGAACATGGTTCTGGGGATGGGTTTCCAGCCCCCTCAGTAATTGGGAATTAAATTTGATGAAAACTACTTTAGACGATATTAAAAAGATCATTGAGGAAGTGGGCCCTCGTCGTCACCGTAAGAAGCAGACGGCCGATGAGGATGCTCTTGATGTGGCACTAGCATTTCCTGATGAGCCGGAAAAACCAGAAGAGCCAATTCAAGGGATTGATAAGGAAGCATGGGACAAATCCGGTGATGAATGGGCTGATCCAGAGTCGGCTTCTCCCTGGTATGGGCTCGATCCTGATGCGGTGGAAAGAACCGTTGTTCGTGCACGCGGGGGGATTGATTCGCTAGAAGACGCCCCAAGAAAAGTAGATGTTAAAATGCCAACCCGAGATGTTGAAGATACCTCTTCGTGGTCTAAAAAAAGGCCATCTAGTTTACCAATGAATGTTAAAGCCCCGGCGAAAGATGCAGCTGCAAAGTCTCGGCGAGAGCAATATCTGAAGGATAAGACAGCAGCAGAGGCAGCAGCAGAGGCTGCAGCCGCTCGTCCAAAGGCACCAAAATTAAAAGCAGCCACAAGGCCGCAGAAGAAACCAACTTCTTCCACATCGTTACCCTCGGATTCTCAGGAATTTTTACAAAGTGCAGAATTGCCAGCCGTGAAGCGTAAACTCAAAAAAGCACCAAAATTAAAAGTAGCCAAACCATATAAAATCGATGAAGGTGGCATAGATTATAAGACATATCAGAAATATCGAAAAGAGGCGCCGGCCCGTGCTGCAAAGGCAAAAATTAATAAGACTCTCGAAGCCGGAGGTCTGAACACGCTTGGCACAGCCGGCAAAAAGACGACAGAATATGCCAAAGATGCTGCGGCTTTTCTTGCGGATCCGCAAGACATCGGCACCTTCACTGCCAATGCTCAACGTAGTACTGCTGCTTCAGAGGTTGATCCCGGCGCCGGCCCAGACGCAACCGATATGAGGGCCCGGCTCAAGAAACGAAGGGAACAGGCAGCTGCACAGCCGGCAAAAGAAGCAGCTGCCAAGCAAGCCGTCAAAGATAAGAAAGTAACCGATCAAGCAGATAAGAAAAGCTTCCGTAATACTGTTAGAACACATCGTAAGAACCAAAGGCAGCAAAAGAAGCATGAGAAAAAATATGGAAAACCTCAAGTGGGTACGGCCGCACATCCACAATCGCGATCTGTGGCACCTAAAAACGAAAACTTAGAGGTTCTCAAAACTATTATTTTAGAAGAACTGCATACTATGTTTGAGGAAGACCGCCCCCAGTTGAAAAAGCCCGAAGCAAAACTCAAATATGAACCCGTCTTTGATGATGAAGGCACCGACTTCAAAGTAAGTCTAGATCAACCAGGAATATCCGATGAAGAAAACGAAGCTTTCCATCAAAAATATTTTCCGCGGGATAGTGGCTCGAATTTAAAACAAATGCCCGGAGCGGCACATCCCAAATCGCCGGGGAGGCGAGGAACTCCCGCTGCAGACTCCGGCGAACGCATTTCGCCAGGAATATCCGTAGAGGATGATATAGCAGATATGGAATATCGCAAATCTGTAAAGGCGTCTCAAATTGCTAAGTCCCGCGCAAGGCGCCTAGGTCTTTCGCTGGGAGATACCGATTTAGAAGCGGCCGCTTACGGAGCTGAGCCAGCTACTAATTATGCCGACATGGTAGGGATTCCCAAACATAAACAATCTGGCTGGGTGAGCCCTCAGGTTAAACGCATGCAAAAAGGTTGGAGCGAAAAGCCACAGTTCATTGAAGACCCGGGCCCGTACGCCAGGGAAAAGGCCGCGGCAGCTAAAGCAGAAGAAGAGCGCAAGGCCAAACGCCTGAAGGCCCCAAAAGCCGATTCTTCAGTCCCGCGAGAAAGGGCCAAAAAGCGCAGGGGAGATTATATAGACAGCCTCCTCCAAAAAGAGTCAATTATGAAGATCCTTGGAGAAGAAATTCTTAGTGAGGTAGAGAAACCAACATCTTTTCGTGACCGCCTTAGGGCCAATATAGATAAAAACCTCGCGAAAGCTCGTGAAGGAAAAGCAGAGAGGGCCGCCGAGGAGGAGTTCTTTGGAGAGCCATTAGAACCAACTGGTGAGACCCTTGTGGGCCCGTCTGGCACACAGTCGATGTCAGCAGTAGAAACGGCGGCCGTTAACCTGTTAGATGGAGCCGAAGAAGAAGAATTACTCAAGCTTGGTTTGAGAAGCGATAAGGCAACCAACATAGTTTACAGAGCGCTCTTTGTTGAGAAGGATCCTATTGCGATCGCGGTTTACAATCGTTTTAAAAAGAGCGGCAAGAACATCTTTGGGAACGAGAAGGAATTTCTGAGGAATTATTATGAAGGACCCGAAGCACACCAGCACGGCCAAGAACAATTTCAGCAAGGACTAGAAACAAGAGCCTCTAGAGAATCAGGAGACCCCGGCAGTGGAAAAGTAATCCCGGGGCGAGAAATGGGCGTTGCAGCAAAGGCTGAACTTGACCGTATGCTTCGTAATATGAAAGTTTCTAAAGAAAAAAGGAGCGCGCCCACTGTGTTTATGAATAAAAGCGAATTAAAAGAAGCAATCTTTAAAGAATTAAAGGAAGCTGCAGCCACTTTGCAGCCCGGGGCTAAATCTCAAATTGATCAACTATCGGCCCAAGAAGCTGGTATTAAAAGAGCTGACAACATGAGTACAGTTGATCAAGATCCAGAAACAGCCAGCGCTAATGCCGCTTCGGGCTGGAGTCAAATTCAACAGAAAGATCCCGAACAATATGTTGCGCGCAAAGAAGATAGCAAAAAGAAGAGGGTTACAGAAGACGCGGTTTCAGACAAGACCGACTATTTAATAGACAAGGAAGATAAAGATCCTAAGCAGGCATATGCAATTGCTAAATCAATGGAAAAGCGCGGAGAACTTGAGGAAAACCAAATGTTAAGACAAGAAGACATTTTAAAGATTCTGAAAGAGGAAATAATGGCAAGTCTTTTGTCTGAAAAGACGTATACCTATAAAGATCCCAAAACCGGCGTAACTACAATTAGTGATCAGCCGCCTCCAACCGCTGCAGCAGATATCCCGGATCCAGAACAACGCGCCCCCGCGGGTTTAAAATATACTTCGCCACAGCCATCTATTGCAGATGATAAAGCATCAGAGAAAGCCGCTGCAGCTAGCCGCGCCTCAGGTTATGAAGCACGTATGGCTCAACAGGAGCAGGATCGCCTAGCACAGTTAGAAAGAGAGCAGGAACGATCGATGGCGAAATCTAGTGAACTGCGTCAAGATGTTAGAGACTTAATCGATAGTCCTACTACCGATTGGACAGACCCGGCCGTGCATACATTAGTTGCCGCGGCAGGGGGCGCTGGGATTCCAAAGTCGCCGGGCCCGGGAGGATTTTTTGGTGGCGGGGCCGGTGCAACTTCCGCTAGTGAAGCAGATGAGGCTCTTAGGGCTGCACATGAATTATTTGGCGATAAGCCTCCGAAACCACCCAAAGCTCCTTCAGGAAGAGTGGGCAAGTGGCTACGAGGGCTTGCACCTCAAAAGGGGACTAAGGGCGGTTGGTTCAATCCTAAGAGTGGGACCTGGGCGCCCTGGAAGAGGGCGGGCGCGCGGCGCGCCGTAGGCGGCGCCTTCGGTACACCGGGCATGGTTGCTACCGGCACTTACGCGGGCGCCAAGCATCTACAACAAGACGCCCCTTTCGCGGCAGACCTTCCGGTCGACCAAGCAGGGCGCCAGAAGCCATATGGCCTTTCAGATATCGACTGGCCATGGGAAGACCGAGTCGCGGCCGGCGAAGGAGAAAAATATGGTGCTAGTGAAGGCGGCATACTCCAACGCGGAGGGCCATTCGCGGCCGCGCATGCGCAAAAAGATGCCAAAGGCGAGTTTATACTCGATCCGAAGACCGGTGAGCGCATGCCCGATTACAAAGCGGGGCAGCTACGGGCCCGGGACGAGACCTCCCTTGAAGATTATGAACCCCCGACTCCGGATTGGGCCACGGAACCAGAGCACGATCTGGAAAGGGATGGTCCAAAAGATGCCGGCGATCGTGCGCGCGATAAACTGCGGGATGATGAAAATAGGGTTGTCAATTGGCAGGAAGGTCTAGGCGAGGACATGACAGTAGAGGAACTGAGGGATTTCGCCGCTTGGGGTAACCAGATACTTGATTCTGAAAGCGGTATTGGAGTGGACTCTCGCGAGAATGCCGATCGGCGCGCAGACCTGAAGAAGGCGGTCGAAGAAGCAGGAGCCTACGCAGAGGCCGGCGGCTGGCGTAATTGGAGAGACGAACAGAATTTACAAGAATCATTACAAATGGATCGTTGGAAGATCCTATCAGGAGTCAAAAAATGAAAATCACAAAGAAACAATTGAAAGCCATGCTTCTAGAGGAGCTTGAGCACGTGAGAGAGAATGACGACACGGAAGAAAGTCAAGAAGGACAAGCAGAATCCATCAGGCGTTCTAATCTCCGACAAATGGTTATGGAAGAACTAGCCCTTCTCAGGGAGGAAGACGAAAAAAAGCCTTCCGAGTGGCAGTCCACCTTCGGCGCAGGTTCGCTGGGTCCAGTGCCAACTCGACGCGCAAATCTAGATGCAGCTGCGGCCAAGTACGATGAGTGGGTTGGCCAGGGCGGTCTTGATAGGCCTGTGGGCTTGGGCCCCGACCAGATGGTCCCAGGCATAGCCGCGCATGCGAGGGCGGCACTTGGTCAGGACGTAAGCGACCAGATCGACGATTTAGATGTGACCCATAGTTATAGCGATCGTGAGTATCCCGACTGGTATAAACAGCTCGGCGGAAAAGACTGGAAGCAAGGAATACAAATCGGACCGCCGAAACGTCCGCGCGGAGAGACTTCTCCCGTAGACTGGGCTGATTTTCAAGAAGAAGATGAGGGATCTATTGATTATGATAATCTCCCTGATGATAATACTGTTCGTGCCACGAGCCGGCAGCATCCGGGGTCAAGGGGTGTATCAGGCGATATAGACTGGTCCGAACTAGAGCTATATAATTCACCCAATATTCAGGGAGTTCCTGATGATATGGATGTGGTACCAGCCCCTGATGGAACTTGGGCTGTGATACCTAAAAGATTACAAGAAGCAATTAGTTTGTTACGCATGAACGAACTGGCAGGTGTACCCAAGAATAAGCCCCGGAGTCCCGCTCCGCCTGAGGCTCCGCGCAAGAGCCCTTCGAGTCCTACGGCGCCTGAGGCTCCAAAGAATCCCATCAGAGATACCGAGAGAAATCCACCACCTGGGGGAAAGCCAAAAAAAAAGAATGACGGCGGGGATGGATACACCCGAGCCCAACTCAAACAGATTACAGCTCTTCAAAAAGGAACGCACAGAGGAAGGACCGAAGCAGGCAGCAAAGACAACGTTACGTATAAGCAAGGAATGGCTGCTATCAATAGAGGCGAGACGCTTAATAAGCTCCCCGCCGCGCAAGCTCCGGATGCCAAGTCCGCAGAGCGTACGACGCTCCCAGACGGAACGCCAGCTTTTGGCAAGGGGAAAGATGACAGTCAAGGTAATCCAGCAGATGAAAATCGTGTAGATGAAGGTGAAAAGTGGATTCAAGATGCCGAGGAAGATATCGACCGGCGAGGAACTGAGGGTGTCTGCACTGGCAAGAAATTTGGGGGGCCCACATGTCGAGAGGGAACGAAGCGATACAACTTGGCCAAAACTTTCCGAAAGATGGCAAAGAAGCGTAAAGGTAAGAAAAGGTAATGAAAACCATTGAAAACATTAAAAACCTAATTAGGCACGAACTTGCCGAAGCAATTGGAGGAGGCGCCGACGGTGGTATTATGGACCCAACGCGAGGAAACCCATTTGTTTCTCATCGACAGCCTGCCGCGGATCCTCCGAAAAAAGAAGAAGATTCAGAAGTCGATGCCGTATATGATATTGCCCTTAAAGCTAGGCTCGCGACTGAAGAGCTTATGCGCACTTTTGACGAGCTTAACAGTCCTCTTTATGACGAAGTATACGAACACGCCTTCAAGGCCACCTCGTCCTTAAGACACGTCTTAAACGGCCTTATAGAGCTTGGAGCAGAGCCCGAGGAAGAGGACAAAGTTGTTGCTCCTCCCAAAAACGATCAAAAATATTCTGCAGGCGGTGGTGATCAATTCTTAGGTCCAACTTATACCGGCGGGTTTGATGCAGGAGCATTAGAAGAATAATTTTTATTAATCTTTCTCTCAATTTGAATTATAGTTACTGAAAAGGAGTATTCAATATGGAGGAAAAGGCGATTTCTGAAATCCACAAAAACTTTCTTAGTGTGTTTTTAAAGAACCCGCAGCAGGGCGACACCGTTAAAGACTCTATTGCTACCTCCTTGGGTTTGCCAGAAAAACTTGGTATTGTATTAGAAATAAATAAGCTTGAAGGTAGAAGATATGCCAATATTAAATGGATTGGTTATACCGAGGAGTCTGATATTACTGATGAAGACTTATTAGGACTTGAGGGTAAAAAGAACGAATGGGTTTTATTTACAGACCTTGAAGTAACAGTCAAGGCAATCGAAGAATAGCCATGCTTGATGCTTATATAATTAAAAGAATTATTAATAGGGAAAAGCGGAAACGAAGACCATCAATACCGCTTTATCCACCACCAATTCCGATCAAGGAAGATCAAAATCATTCACCAAATGAAAATAATCGTCAGGAAGACGAGGAAAGAGGGGTAGTTATTATTGACATGAGGTGATTGTATTCGTTTTGCACACATAGTAGAAAGGCCTAAGCGCCCAATTAAAATATTACTTTCAACTTTATTAGTATTGGCGCTTTTGGATTTAATAGGAACCATAATATGGGTTGATGTCAATTTGGCAACAGAGGCCAACCCGTTGATGGACTATTTTTTGCAAAAATCTCCCATATTGTTTGCTATATCAAAACTGTTCCTTACTTTTGTTGGCGTATTAATCCTTAATAATTTTAAGCTTCGTAGAAACAAGCTGATATATCATACTTCAATTTTTCTTGTAGTGATATACTCCCTTTTAACCTGTTGGCATATTATAGGAATAGTAAGAACTCTATTCTAGCTTATTCTGCTCCTTGTTACTATTTATTGTACCATGTTTGATTGGAACCATCTTCAAAATACCGGCATTAGTTATAAGAGTCATTTTAAATTTGCCGTTTGTGTGGCCTTAAGACTTGTACCAACTGTTGTTTTATTGTTGGTTCACGCGATGTTGCCATTTGTGAAATTACCAAAGGCATTAAGTATTGCGGGAACCTCTAACTATCTTTTTGATAGAGAGTGTGAGGTGCGCGAGCGAATGATTGACGTTCTAAACAAGGCGGAGGGAATAGATGTTCCAAGTAGAGAATAATTCGAATGTTGATATTACAGATTTAACCGACATCATTACTCAATTTATGCCGTTTAGTCAAGAGCGTTTAGAATTTGATCAACCTGTTAGTTTAATATTTCAATCGGATGACGACAATGCCAACAAGCTTCTTGGAAAAACGGCATTTTATAGTCCCGAGGAATTTTCAGTAACAGTGTTTGTGGATGGGCGCCATCCAAAAGACATTTTGCGATCGCTCTCTCATGAACTCGTGCACCATGCACAGAACTGTCGTGGAGATTTCGATAGTGCAGATGATTGTGGTCCGGGCTATGCGCAACAAAATCCGCACCTTAGAAACATGGAGATAGAAGCTTATAAACAAGGAAATTTGATCTTTAGGGACTTTGAGGACCTAATTAAAGCGGGTGATATTTCTATAGAATTTTCAGGAGAACCAACTATGTCGCTAAAAGAATGGAAAGATAATGAATTAAACAAACTTCTCTTAGAGAAGTGGGGCTATCGTAAAGAAGACGATAAAGAGCTTGAAGAGGCTCAGTCCGAAAAGGACAGAGAGGATGAATCTGCCAATCAAACAGGAAATCAGAAGGTTTCTATGGATGATGATATGGATTTACGCAATGAAGCCATTACTATCGCAGAGGCAGCTAGTTTGGCGAAGCGAATCTTCACAAAACTAAATGAAGAAGATATTGCAAAGGGAATCGTGACACCGGGTGGAAAACACGGCTGGCGCGCTAGAAATATGGCAAAGGAAAAGACCTTCGGCTTTGAGACCGGGCCCGACCGGGCTGGGATCCCACAAGATGAATTATTAAAGATAGCATATGCAACAGCCCGGGATGGAAACGCCGTACCTGCGGAAATGTTAGCAGACGTTGACCCGGCCGAACTATCTGATGATGAACGGCTAAGGGTTGCTTTATATAAATCCGGACTAGATGAACGCAAGATTATTGAAGGTGATCGGATCCAAAAGTTGCTTTCTTATCTTCCCGGGGGTCCGACTCCAAAGGAATTCAGAAAGGTCGTTGCACGAGATAAAGAAGATGCTGACGCAAAAAAAGCGAAGGCGCGCAAAGAGAAGCGTTGGGGAATGGGCCGATTGCACAAAGCTGCTCAAATCGCCGATGAGCCTCAGCAAGAATCACTGTCGCCAAAGGGCATGCAAGAGGGCGCCGATGATGCGTTTGCCGAACTGGATGCGGAAATGGCCAAGGAGGAAACTCCCCCCCCGAAGCCAGCGCCAACAACGCCCCCAGCGACTACGAAGCCAGCGACGACGACGCCCCCAGCGACTACGAAGCCAGCGACGACGACGCCCCCAGCGACTACGAAGCCGCAAAGAATCAGGAATCCGCGCGCGGATGCCGCGTTCGCTGAATTTGATGCAGACCATGCCGCGGCAAAGGCAAAGTACGGTGATAACTATAATATTACAACCACTTCACGTACCGTCAAAGAGGGGTCTAAACAAGAGCCCTCATCTATCGATGAAACAATGATTCGCGAACTGGCCACGAAGATTCTTAGAAATTTAACGGAGAGGAACTAAAAAATGGCATCTAAAAGAAGTATACTAAAGAAGGTAAGGCGAGGGGTCGTGGAAGCACCCCCTTGGATGGAGGGTATTTTTCCCGACACTCAAACAGTAGAAATTACAACTACTGTATCAACGCCGACAACCGAGGAGGAAATTGTAATTGAAGATACCCCCACTACCACTGTCACCACTGTCACCACTGAGGCGACAACGGCCGAAGCCCCGGTGGAAAAGACCGCCAGTGTTGGGACAACAACCAGACAAACTACAAAAAAGCCCACCACAAAAGGAACAACCAGAAAGTCAACGACCAGAAAGTCAACGACCAGAAAAACCAAAAGTAAGACCTAATGACTGATTTTAATCGGATGACACGCGCATTTTTACTTGGTGAATCTAAAAAGCCAAGTGTACAGAGTTATATTCAATCGATAGCAGAAACTCTGGATGCTATTGTGCCTCGTACTAAGGGCGATTCCCTTAAGTTGGAAATGGCGCGCTCTAATTTGCGAGAAGTTAGACGAGAATTTCGTCGTATTAACGAACGCTTAAACGTCCTAGAAGAGCAAGTTAAAGTATTGGAAGAAAACAAGGAGAATTAACCATGGGCGGCGTCTTTGGGCACATGTCCCATCTTCATGATAATCCTAATCTGAAATTCTCACAGATAAAAGACATTTTTCAAAAAGCATCTGCCGGCGAGTTAGTTGGTACAGAGAAAACTGATGGCCAAAATCTCTTTGTTTCATATGATATACGTGACGGCGTCGTCCGCGCCGCACGAAATAAAGGAAATATTAAAGATGGTGGTCTTACCCCTGAAGGGTTGGCTGATAAGTTCGCTGGTCGAGGGGCTTTATCCGAAACCTTTGTAGATGCATTTGATGCTTTTGCATTGGCTGTTTCGAGAATGCCCGAAGAACTTCAATTACGTCTCTTTGGCCCAGAAGCAAACATTTATTATAATGCAGAGGTACAAGATCCGCGCTCGGCCAACCTCATTAATTATGATGTTAAAACTTTAAATATTCACCGCACAGGTCATGCTGAATATGATAAAGAAACCGGTAATCCACTAAGAGATGCCAATGAAAATGCAGGGATACTGGAGAAGTATCTTCTAAGTGCTGAAAACACTCTAGAAAACACCGAATATAGAGTTCAAGTTAATGCAGTCCGAGCGCTTGAAAAGTTAGAAAGCGACGCGGCTCTTCATGAAGCTCTGGCGCGCCTTGAAGGGTTTACTTCTAAATACGGATTATCCGATGATAATACGGTTGGCGAATATCTAGTGCGGCGGCTTGATATTAGAGTTACCGAGACTTTTCCAGACATTTCTTTAGACACCAAAAAGCTTCTCATGAAAAGGATGTTTGAAGAGGGGTATGGCGTAGAAGAAGATGAAGAGACCGGCAAAAAGAAAAAGAAGACCACCCTTAAATCAATTTTGTCGTCATTAGAAAATCCAGATCTGTCCTCGCAAATTCGAAGAGCAATCTCGAACTCCAAAGTTGTGATATCAGAATTTGTGTTTCCCTTGGAAGACATTATTCATGATTTTGCTGTAGAGATGTTAAAAGGATTAGAAAGTGCTTTCGTCCTTGATAGCGGAGCCGAAGTAGAACGACAGAGAAAAGAAGTTCGCGCTGCAATTGAAGCCATTGAAGCCTCGGGAAATGAAGAGGCTATGGAAATTCTCAAGAAGCAAATGAAAAAGCTTAAGAAAATCGAGAACATATCTACTGCAACTGAAGGTTTTGTATTCGATTATGATGGCAACACCTATAAATTTACTGGCAATTTTGCTCCGATGAATCAGCTCTTGGGATTGTTTAAGTATGGGCGCGGAAGTGTCCCTCCTCTCAAGGCAATTGAGGCAACGGATATACTTACAGAAGCTTTTGTAAATAAAGGTGATTCTTTCATGTTTATTCCTGGTGGATTTAAGCCGCCGCACAAGGGGCATCTCCATTTGCTTAAAACAGCTGTACAAAATATTCCAGATGCCAAACCATATGTTGTTACGGGAGAGACACCGCGCGATGGTATTGGTTTAGATCAGGCAATGCAAATTTGGAAGGTTTACATTCAAAACGAGCCAGAACTTGCCGGTATGGATGAGTTATCTTTTATCACGGTACCAAAAGGCGGCTTGCCGGTTCTAAGTAAAGAGGGTCATCCACTTAAAAATAAAGCTGGTCAAATGCGACGATCAAATAGTCCCCTCCAAGCCATTTATAATTCAGCAATGGGGCTTCCTAAAAATTCTAGTCTTTACATTGTTTCAAGTGCTGCTGATGAAAGTCATGCTTTAATAGGTGATTCTATTATGAATGCGCGGCCTGATTTAAAGGTGCGCGCATTTGCTGTTAAAACTCTTGATGATCCTGTAACTGGAGGGAAGTTTAGTGCCTCCGAGGTGCGTAAAGCAATCTCTGATGGAGACCTTGAAAGATTCAAGCAATTTCTTCCTGATAACGAGGCTGTACAGAGGCGCGCAGAATATATCTTCAAGAATATCCTTAAGACTAAGCCTACAACTACCGAGAAGCCCGAGAAACCGCCACATCCGGAGGACGAGCCAATGGCGGAATGCTTTCGTGCCGGCAATTTTCTTAGGTTAGTCGAGGTCATAATGGATAGTTCCCCGGCAAAAAAAGAACGGGAAAGAACTCTCCCACTATCTCAAAACGAATTTGATGAAGCGGAAGTGGATCATTGGATAAAACAGGTAACTGCTCAGCAGAGTTTACCCAGGCCTTCGGAGCCTCCACCACCAATTAATCCTGTGGATACACCGGAAATAATTAATCGACCACATGACTATCGTAATCCCATGACAAGCACTGCGCGCGTTGCATCAGATTTTGGGGTGCGCTTGGATCCCTTCACAAAGGAACCATCAACTCATCGTGCAGTAGATACAAGTCCACGATCAATAGATACGCCGGAAGCAGACGATGAAGCCCGACGCTTGGATCGAATGACTGCAGATGCACAGCGTATGCAAGATGCCAATTTGGCCATGCATATGGGCCCGGGCAAGCCCCCCGAAGAGGTAAAATTTGACCGGGAAGTAGAATTACCAAACGTACGGAGAGAATTCAAGGCGCCGGTCAACATGCAAGTCCTCGCGGTTCGCCACTCTAAGGATGCCGGTAATCACGTAATTTTTCGATGGCGCGATGAGGACGGACAGTCACATCGAGGCATGGCCATGCATCTGGATAAACTTCCGGAAATAGAACCGGGGAGGATATATAAATCGGGAGATCACCTTCCAATTAAAATCGGCAATACCGGGCGGTCGACCGGCGATCATTTACATATGGAAGCTCGTCCAGAGACAGAGAAAGAGGTGGAGAGGCTCCGACAAACAGGAATTACTGGCAAAGAACGCTTTGGATGGAAAGGAAGAAATGTTTCTTATAACAAGATGCTTAAGCGCAAACAAGTAGAAGCAGAACTAGAAGATAGATTTGGTACCGGCAAAGAGTGGAGAAGAACTCTTAAACAGATAGGTACCCCAGAGGAGCCCGATCCTTATGACCGGTATGGCCCCTATCCCGTCCGAGAGAACGAAGATTTCAACGTTGGGTTGCTTGAAGTTCCTCTCACAGAAATCGAGATGTATGATAAGCGAGTCGGCCGCGTATCCTCAGGCAAGGAAATTATGTCGCGATCATTTGATGACTGGACAAATTGGATAGGAGGCAAAGGGGTCTTTCCGCTGTCTAATTTGGAAGGTACCCGTGATTGGAAGCCCGGAAAGGCGACCAAACTAAAGAAGAAAGAGGGTCTTGAAGAAATGTCAGGAATGGCAGGCGGAGCTGTCCAGGGTTATAGTGCTCCATTGGGCCGCTCAGAAGACGATGATGAAGACGGAAAAGAAGAGCAGAGTTTAATACGAGAAAAAGAAGCACTAGTTGAAGAGATATTGAACTACTTATTATAAACGAGGTCCAAACGATGATTGATAGAAAACAATTTGCTACTGAACTACAACTGCGTAGCTATATTCGCAAAGCCATTAGACTTGTTGAAGAAAAAAGAACAACGGAAGAAAACCAACTGCGTAAGATTGTGCGGTCCCTGATAAATGAATCAGATCCTGCAGTTTCCATCTCTGCGGTGCACAGCAACACTGGTATTAATGCTTTAGAGGACCTCTTTAAAAACACCAACCTTTTAAGCGTGTTGCGTACTGGTTATAAAGCATTAACATCAAAGAAAGAACAACGTGAGTCTTATAAGAGTCACATTTTAAATGCTGTGGAACTCTCTCTAGAAACTGAAAACAATACATACAACGCTCCCGGAGAAGATATCGAAACAGAAGAGAAAATTGAATTAAATGAACAAGATATTAATATTGACATCGGCGGCCGGCCCGAGGACAACCCAGCCTTTATCGACGTTGAAAAAAAGAATGAGCCAACCGAGGAAGAGGAAATTGAAACCTTTAGTTTAACTGGTCAAGATAAAACCGGAAGAAATAGAGCTTATACTGATTATAAAGACGTTGAGAAAAATATCATTACCGCATATGACGATTTGGATGATCCGAGTGATAGAACTATGTTTCAGAACTACATTCTTACAAACCTTAAGCTTTATTTTGACAGATTTGAAGAAGAATTACAAACTGACCTTCCTGAACCTGATATACAGGTACCAGATGAAGCTCAAACTGTTTCTGCCGGCCCGATGCCCCCGCCGGACGTAGAAGAAATGTTAGAATGGCTAGTATTAAACCACGTTCAAGAGTAGGCCGTAATAAACACTATAGCGTTTCTCGCAAATTAAGAAAAGAAGGGAAATCCTCAGAAGAGTTTGAGGCAGTACTATCTGCTTTAACTCTAGAGGAAATAATAGCCCTTCGATTAGAGTTGGCAGCGCGTTTAAGTAATGGGAAATTATATGGTATATTTCTTTGGAAGAAAATACCTGATTTAATTAAAGAAGCAGTTATTAAAGCAGCTTTAAGCATTACTAGTACTAAAAAAGATGCATGCAGATTATTAGGATTAAGTGAAAAAGGTTTTAAAGATATTAATGATAAATATAAAACAGATATATACTTTAATGAATAATATATTATATATATAATAGGGGGTGATTGGTTTCGACAGGGTAACAGTGACTGAATAGTGCAAGCAGTGTCATTTGATATATCACTTTAAACTAGATCAAAAACATATAACTGCCAACGACGCAGAATACAGTTTAGCCCTAGCGGCTTAATTCCCGGCTGGCTCTTCGCCGGGTGTCCAAGAAGAGCTTGATGAGAGAAAACGTTTTTGTCTTCTACAATGCGGATAGAAAAAAAGTTGACTTTTTTGTTTATTTATAGTAAAATAAACTATGCTTGTGAATGACTTGAAAGGAACATTGCTTTGGACGCGGGTTCAATTCCCGCCACCTCCACCAATATTATGAAAACTATTAATTTTTTAAAATGTACGGCGTACGCTGTTTCCGCTTTTTTGCTAATGTTTGCTGCATTTGTAGCAATCTGTATTATTGATGCAAATGAACTGAGCGCCACCGTATACAAAACCAACATAGAAACCCTTCCAGCAGTTGCTCAAGAGCCCACTAGGGCTGGAAATTGGAAGTCTACTCCCGTTGTGATTGTGTGTGAGAATGCGCCGGTTACCAAAGAGGCAGTTGATCGAGGAATAAAATATTGGAAGTCCTTGGGACATTATTTTTCCTCTACTCAATATCATCATGATCCTATGAACAAATGTAATAACCCAGAACCGCATGGTTATATTATTATAAAACTTGTTAGTAAAGAAGTTTTGGCCGATATGGAGGATGATGATCTAGCAGTGACCTATTTTTTTATAGAGAACGACACAAATGAAGTGACCTATGCAAAGGTATACTTTCGCAATAATCCACTAGAGCGCACCCTAGAGCATGAACTAGGACATGCATTGGGATATCTCCACCTAAATGAACCGGGCCATATGATGCATCACAGCCGTACGCGTGGTGGATGGAAGAGTTCAGGCCTAAAAAATTAATCTATATAAAATTTTATCTTTATAGCCTTATAGTTATAATAGGATGAAATATGTCATTGTTATAGCATTTCTATTATTAACTGCATGCAAAGACATCATATTACCAGACAATAATGAGCTTCAATATGGTGATCTTTATTTTACCATGGAATGTGTCTGGCGCAGCTATGATGATGGCGAAACTTTATGGTGGTGTTCCGCAGATGTGGATACCGAACTAATAGAGGGATTTTTAGGTTTAGAATTATTAGAAGACGGCCGTCTCTCATTTTGTGGCGAAGATCTAACTCTTAATACAGGCCACGCACTTCATGATACACTCGTTGGTGGTTTAACCAATGGAAACTTCAATTGTATATTGACGTCGGAAAATGAACTTGGAAACGAGTTTGATTGGCTATGGTATAAAGAGGATAAAACTCTTCAGCTAATATGGAGGCCAGAAAATGAAGTTAATAAACAGGTAACATTAATAATAGCAGATGGTCCCCCAGTCACCGATGTAGAAGGGAAGGTATATTACAAGGAAATAGATTAATGACGTTGGAAAATATTTTCTTGACTATTAATGTATTGTTAGTTATAATGGTATTTGTTGGTATGGTCACCGACAAAGGAAATTCAAATAGGAGATAATGATGATTGAGAATACCACGGTACATGAAGAGGGCCCCCCATGGGAAGTTACGGGACGATTTGCTACTTTCGAAGAGGCTGACAGCCGAAGACAAGAGCTATTAAATGAGGACGATTTACAAGTAAAAGTGCAATGGATGCGTAAGCGTGAGGACTTTGCAGTAAAGACTCGCCGCGATCCAACTGCAGCTGTCGCAGCTGCTAAAAAAGAAGAAAAACTTCGTCGAAAAAAGAAACTTTCTAAAAAGCGCCGGAAGAAATAATTTCTTATTACTAAATATAATCCATTCACAATCGTCTAGACTATGTATAAGCGAGGGGATACCCTCAACGTACGTACATTATATACATCCTATAGGAGGGAAATCAAAATGAGTAAAAGAGCAGTAAATTTACTGAGAAATATGGCGGTACCGGTATTACACAATGCGGACAACCCAATCAAAGGCGCGCGGCAGAATGTTATTGCACTGTCGTCAGAAACCAAGACCTTGACAGCGGCTGATTCAGGAGCCGTAGTCGTAATGGCTGGCACGGCATGTACTGTCACGCTGCCCGCTGTCGCATCGGGGTTAAACTTTAAATTCTTTGCGAATACGGCAGCTGCGCATGTCATGGATGGAGGCGCTGCTGTAATTGAAGGAGTCATTTACGATAATAGCAACGGCGCCACGATCGCTAGAAATGCAGCTACCAACGAGACTTCGTTGACATTAGTTAATGCTGCTATCGGAGATCACTGGGAAGTAGTTTCAGACGGAACTAGTTGGCTTCTCCATGGATGGCTCAACCAAACACCCACGCTTGCTTAGCAACCGTCATTAACTAAAATTCTATATTTTGCCCCCTCTTCGGAGGGGGTTTTTTTATTGACTTCTGAAACATTATCATGTATACTATTATCATGAAAAGAGAGGAAACTAGACGACAACGATATGATAAAAAACTTAAAACTGCCAAGAGGTATCCGATTAGTCTCTGCGCTATCAATTTCCGCATTGACGATAATCTTGGGTATCTTCTTAGGAGTGCTGCTTGCTTTGGTGCAGAACGGCTTTATGTTATTGGACACGTTCCTGAACGCAGCAGTATAAAAGCTTCGTCAGGAAGCCTCATAGATTATGTCGAGATTGAAAAGTTTAAAAATCCCTCGGAGTTCCTTACTCAAATGGAAATTGAAGGAATACAGGTTGTTTCTGCTGAACTGGTGGAAGGGGCTAGATCATTATGCTCTTATGATTTCAATTTTTCTCGCCCTGTGTGCTTGGTTGTGGGCAACGAACAGACTGGAGTACCTCCTGAAATAATTCAGAGGTCTGAGGTATTATATATCGATATGCCCGGGGTGGGATACTGTCTTAATACATCTCAGGCGGCTAATATTTTACTTTATGAAGCAATCACACAATATGAAAGGAACCAAGCACTCGTAGCTCAGTCGGATAGAGCAACGGACTTCTAATCCGTAGGTCGCAGGTTCGAATCCTGCCGGGTGTACCACATTATGAATCAAGCGGCACAAGACGATATTATTTTAGAGGCAGCTCTAATGTTTGGCGCAGATCATTACTATGAAATTAGAAACGGAACACTGGGTCTAACGTTATATATTGAAGCAGCTAAACAAACAGAAACTTCACAGCTTCGGCTAGATATACCTGTAGTATTTAAAGGCCTTTATACAATAGTAATTCGAAGGGAAAATAAACTTGACAAATTAGAATAAGTCAGGTATAATGGATATATGTCTAGTAAAATATTAAAAAAAGGGACAGTGTGTTATGGATCTACGCTGGGTTATTATAATTTTCATTATCCAGATTTTTCTCGTAAATATGAGTTGAGAATTCCAGTGAAAGTGGAATATTTAACATGGGCGACGCGCCAAGGATTTCAGGCATATAAAGTAGAGTCGCCCACAGATTATTTACCAATTGGGGTTTTATGGATTCACGAATAGCCGGTATAGCTCAGTTGGTAGAGCAGTTGTTTTGTAAACAACAGGTCCCTCGTTCGAATCGTGGTGCCGGCACCAATCGGGGCGTAGCGCAGTCTGGCAGCGCATCTGCTTTGGGAGCAGAGGGTCGCAGGTTCAAATCCTGCCGCCCCGACCAGAAGCCATGACAGCAGAACTTGCAATTTTTATTGCCATGGTGGCGATGTTGTTTAATATAATTGCCCTGTGGGCAGTTAATAGAGTCAGATCAGACCAACTTCGTATAGTAAAGAGAATCTGGAATAAACTAAATCATATAGAAATTACACTATCTTATAATGAGCTATTGCCAATGCCATGGGAAATAGACGACCTAGAAGAACACGTTGAAAAAATAAAAGCTTTTAAACAAGAAGGAAATGTAGTATACTTACAGAAAGAGGACTAATGCGGTGTAGCTTAATGGTAGAGCATTCGGCTGTTAACCGAACGGTTGCAGGTTCGAGCCCTGCCGCCGCAGCCAAATGAAAGGAATAAGAAAATATGTCAGAACATGAAAATAGAATCGCCGGGCAGCTCTTGAGAGCTGCATTAAGTAAGTTTGAGGCTCAAAGGCAAGAGTCTCTGGCAATGTTGGATATCTATCTCCACAACTCGGTGGGAGTGGGAGACCACTCAACGATTGTCGGAGAGATTTGTACAGCAACTCAGCGGTTATCTGAAGCAGAGGAGGCAATTGCTTCTTTACAAAGGAATTTTTTGAGCGCGGTTAACTCCGAGGATATCGCAGAAGAAAATGAGTAACAGAACGCCATACACCACTATAATGGTCTCCGGAGGCTTTGATCCCATTCATGTGGGTCACGTCCGCATGATCAGAGCCGCCGCATCCCTAGGGAACGTTATTGTAGTGGTTAATAGTGATAAATGGCTCATGAGAAAAAAGGGGTATATATTTATGCCATGGGATGAAAGGGCTGAAATAATTCAATCGATTGCTGGCGTACAAGATGTGATTGCCGTTGATGACACAGATGGAACTGTTTGTAATGCTTTAAAACTGATTAAGCCAGATATATTTGGAAATGGTGGCGATCGTACGGATAAGAATACACCAGAGAAGCAGCTATGCACCGAACTGGGGATTCAAATGGCTTGGAGCTTGGGTGGGCAAAAGATTCAAAGCAGTTCAGACTTAGTGAGGGATGCTGGTCTGACACCCGGCGGTCGCGACCTAGAGAATCCGGACCTTAAGCCAACAAAATCAATTATTTTGAGGTCAAAAACTTTTGACTCCTAAAAAACTTATAAAGCGAGGAAGATAATGGATAAATTATACAGCATATTAAAAAGCTTAGTACTTCGATTTTTAGATTTCGTAGTGGTGGGATTGGTTTTGTTATTGGGGCTGATAATGATAGGTATCAGTGGCGCCTTCATATCAAACATAGCAAACGCCTTTCGTTTAAACGGTTATATTGACCCAATTATTGGTATACAAATTATTTTGGTTTCTATGATAACAATATGGATTCCAATAATTATTATCAAAGCTGCGGGAACGCGCCTCCGATGATAGGCGTCGAGTTACATTTAGGTTTCCACTTTTGGGAATTTGGCTATAGTCACGATTATATGAAATTAAATGGTCGCAAGCAATTTTCCCTAGGCCCTTTAAGAATAGTATGGAGGTTTTGACTCTACTTTTTTTAATTATCAGAGTAACTTAGGAATAGGTTCTATTTATTACAACAGAATGGGGCTCCCATGAGCAGAAAAAGAATTTATGTCTTAGACACTAGTGTGTTTTTGACAAATGCAGATAGTATCTATGAATACGGTATCCACGATGTGGTGGTTCCCTTTAAGGTATTAGAAGAAGTCGATAAACATAAAAAACGCCAAGATGGCGTCGGCGGTCAAGCTCGAAAGATAATTCGAATTCTTGATGAACTACGGACGAAGGGTTCTTTGTTTGATGGTGTAAGAATTCGGAAGAATCATGGAATACTATATGCATGGGGTGCAGAGGGCCTGGGAACCTCCGGCCTCCCCAAGGACCTAAATCCTACAATCCCAGATCATTTAATTATTGCGACCGCACTAACAGTTCAGAAGCAATTCCCAGAGAAGAAGATCATAATGGTCTCGCGAGATATTAATATGCGCGTTATTTGTGATTCGATTGGTCTTCTCACAGAGGATTATTTGATAAACCAAATAGTAAAGAACAGTGAAAGCATATACACTGGAATGTCTTCTCATTTAGTTGACGATCAGATTATTGATAGATTTTATGAGGGAGAAGAAATTTACCTAGAGGCGGATGAGGGCGTCTATAATGCAAACCAATATTTGATGTTGGTATCCAATGCAAATGAAAAAAAGACAGCTCTTGGTAGGTATACATCAAAGAATCTTCCACTTAAGAAGCTCGTATCATATAAAAAGGGCGTCTGGGGAATTAAATCACGTAATAAAGAACAAGCGTTTGCTCTAGATCTCTTAATGGACCCCTCAGTAGAGCTAGTGACGTTAATTGGCCAAGCGGGCTCTGGCAAGACCCTCTGCGCCATCGCAGCAGGCCTTCAGCAGACCGTAGATGACTTTTTGGTCACAGGGGAACCCCGGTATACTAGATTGATCGTATCGCGCCCCGTACAGCCTCTGGGAAAGGATATTGGTTTTCTTCCGGGCACTTTAGAAGAAAAAATGTCTCCTTGGCTAAGACCCATACAAGATAACTTGCAATTTCTGATGGGAAATGATAAAATGACTTTAGAAATGTACATGGAGCGAGGAAGAATTGAAATTGAAGCGCTGACCTATATTCGAGGTCGATCGATTGCCAATGCTTATATCATAATTGATGAAGCTCAGAACTTAACTATTCATGAATTAAAGACTATAATTACTAGAGTAGGTGAGGGAACAAAGATAATTCTGACAGGCGATGTTGAACAGATTGATAATGCATATGTCGATGAAACTTCAAACGGCCTGACGAATGCGGTTGAGAAGTTTAAGGACTTTGAATTGGCCGGTCATGTTACCTTGTTAAAGGGAGAGAGATCGCGCGTTGCTTCTTACGCTGCTAAAAAACTATAGGAGAAATAATGAGTACGGAAAATAATGAAATAGATCTGGGAGAGAACCCTGATCTTCAAAAGGAAGTTGTCCCTGATAGTGAACTAAAACAGTTCATTATTCAGTATGTTGGCGAGAAAACCCAACCAGAAAACCACGATGTAACAGTGGCGCACGTAGTGGAGGTCTTTATGAAAGAATTCCCAGAGTTTTTGTTAGCCATAGCTGAAGAAAACTGGGTGCGAGGATATCATCAAGCTTTTGTTGATATTGAAGAGGGAGAAAAGTTAGCAAAGACCGAAACCGCCGAGACCGAAACAGAAGAAGATGGAACTTAAAAACTACATTATAGAAAACAACAGTCGCAAAAGAGAATACTATATTTTTAATTCGATTCCTCTTTTTATAAAAGATTTTCCTCGTTCATCTGAGGTAAATATAGAAGAACTTATATCTTCCATAGAGGAAACACTCCCTAGACGATATTTTTCGGGAGTTGAAGCTGCCTATATGGGGGAGTTCCCGGAACTGAAAGAGAAAAATGCGGTCTTTGCTGATGGCGCAATCTATATCACCAGCGCAGAGGAGACAACATTTGATCTATTAGAGAATATTGTGCATGAGGTGGCTCACGCTCTAGAAGAGAGAGAGTTTACACATGTATATTCCGATGGAGCATTAGAAAGAGAATTTTTAGGAAAGCGACGTCGGTTGAAAAGTATTCTCGACGCTGAGGGCTATGAACTCCCAGAAAAATACTATTTAAACGTGGAATATAGCGACATATTTGATCGCTATTTGAGCGAGTTGGTTGGGTACCCTCTCTTGCTGAACTTGACCATGGGGCTGTTTGTTTCTCCGTACGGAGCTACTTCACTACGTGAATATTTCGCCAACGCGTTCGAAAACTTCTATTTGGAGGGCCCAGAGGCAGTTAAAGAAGTGAGCCCCGCCGCCTATAAAAAAATAGTTGCACTACACGAGGAGGAAGTATAATGGCAAATGTAAATTCTAAACTAGACGCCCTAGGGGTACAAATTTTAAAGGAGGGGCGGCGCCTAACAGTAACGGTTCCGGCCATACGCAAAATAAGGCGCGCCTCACATTTAATTCTTGGAGACACATTAATGCTTGCATGGTTGTCCAATAAAGGGTATAATATAGATAAGGTGGTTAAAAGTGGCCATTTTAACAATTTGGATTTGAAGAATAGTGACAATATGTGGATATTTGAACTGGCTAAGCGCGCCCCCCAAAAAAAGGAGCCTGCAGCCCCACCAGTCGCGATTACTAAAACTAGTCCTAAAACACCCACTAAAAGGACCACTAGGAAAACTACAAAGAAAGCGAAAACCGATTGACGCACATATCATATTCAGAACTTAAAAACTGGGATTTTTGTCCCTTTTACCACAAATTAGTATACATTGACAAATTAGAGGCCTTCAGGGGCAACGAATACACTGCCTTTGGAAGTGCTGTTCACGAAGTCTGCGAAAAGAAACTCTTGAAGGAAGATCTTGATTTTAAAGATGTTTTTATCGATGAGTTTAAAAGCAACCTTAAGGTTCTACACAAAGATCAAGTTGAATTCAACTTAGACCGCGTGAAAGAAATGATACCTCAGGGGATAGCCATTCTTCCTGAAATTCTCCCGGCCGTCGACGAGTATTTTGATTCATACGAGGTGGTCAGCACAGAAGAAATGCTGATGGTGCCCATTGATGATAGCGAATACGACTTTAAGGGATATATCGACGCTGTGTTCAAAACACCAGATGGAAAATATCATATTGTTGATTGGAAGACATGTTCGTGGGGTTGGGACGCCCGCCGTCGCGCCGACCGCTTGACAACCTATCAGTTGACATTATATAAACACTATTATTGTAAAAAGCATAATATTGATCCATCAAATGTTGAAACTCATTTTGCATTATTAAAAAGAACAGCTAAGAAAAATCGAGTGGAAATATTTCGCGTTACCTCTGGAAAGAAAAAAACAGAGAACGCACTTAAACTTTTGAACATGGCATTATACAATATTGACAAGGAACGATACATTAAAAAGAGGACCTCTTGCGCGAAGTGTATTTTCCATAAAACCAAACATTGTCCCTAAGGAATCATAATGACTGAAAAAATAAAGATTTTAACTATAAGTGACCACCCCCTTTCGCCCTCGGGCGTGGGTACCCAAACTAAGTATATTATTGAGGGTATGCTTGCTACAGGCAAGTACCAGTTTGTCAGCTTTGGTGGCGCAATTAAACACGACAACCACCAGCCCACAAAAACAGAACAGTGGGGAGAGGATTGGATTATATTTCCTGTTGATGGGTACGGTACTCAGGATCAATTGCGATCTGTCCTTCGAACCCACAGGCCGGATATGTTATGGTTCATGACCGATCCTAGATTTTGGGGATGGCTGTGGGAGATGGAGCAAGAGATTAGATCTCAAGTACCGATGATTTATTATCACGTATGGGATAACTTCCCGGCCCCCAGATTCAATAGCCCGAGCTATCGGTCTAACGATTATATTGCATGTATATCTAAAGTTACACACGATATTGTTGAGGAATTGGTACCGGAGGTTAGAAGTAGTTACTTGCCACACGCTGTAGATGAAAATATATTTCAGCCGATATCAAAAGACATTGTGAAACGATTTTATGAGGAACACTTTGAAGATGAAGAATATGGTTCGCGTAAGATATTTTTCTGGAATAACAGGAATGCTCGCCGTAAACAGTCGGGTACATTAATTTGGTGGTTTAACGATTTCCTAGAGGAAGTGGGCCGAGATAAGGCGCGCCTCATTATGCACACCGATCCTCAGGATATTCATGGCCAGGATTTACTTAAGATTATTGAAGAATTGGGCCTCACAAACAAAGAGGTTGTGTTTTCTACCAAGAAAATAACTCCTCAAATCTTATGTTTATTTTATAATATGGCCGATTGTACAATTAATATTTCTGATGCAGAGGGATTTGGCCTAGCCACCTTAGAGTCTCTTTCCTGCGGAACTCCTATAATAGTTAACATGACGGGTGGCCTGCAGGAGCAGGTGACTGATGGGGAAAATTGGTTTGGAATCGGCCTTGAGCCGTCCAGTAAGGCTATTATTGGTTCACAACAGGTTCCTTACATTTATGAGGACAGACTCAATCGGGAAGACTTCCTCAAGGCCATGAAAAAGATGTATAAGATGTCGGATAAACGCCGCACCGCTCTCGGTGAGGCGGGTCGTCAACACGTAAAAGATAATTATAATTTTGACGATTTTATTGATCGATGGGATAAAGTATTCACCCAAGTATATGAAGAGTGTGGCTCATGGGCCACTCGCAAGGGCTTTAAGCCCTATGTCTGTAAGGAATATTAAAAATGAGAAAAACAATACTAGTAAAAGGACCAGCACTCTCTCGATCTGGATATGGTGAACAAACGCGGTTTGCCTTACGGGCCCTCCGAACTCGCGAGGATTTGTACGATATATATTTGGTTAATATCCCATGGGGAAAAACAGGATTTATTATTGAGGACAGCGAGGAGCGCGCCTGGATGGATCACCTTATTCACAAGACTATTCATTTTTACAATTCAGGGAAACAGTGTATGTGTTCACTACAGATCACTATTCCTAATGAGTGGGAGGCCATGGCACCGGTAAACATTGGATACACAGCGGGCATTGAAACAAATAAAGTTGCACCCGCGTGGATTGAGAAAGCCAATCAAATAGACAAAATGATTGTTATCTCCAACCACTCTAAAAATGTATTTCTTCAAACAAAATATGATGTGCAAAATAAACAGACGGGAGAAATTTACAAAGGTTACTCTTGTACCACTGGTATCGATGTTGTTGGATATCCGGTTAGGCATTTTGAGCCTGAACCTCTGGATTTGGAATTAACCACAGATTTTAATTTCCTTTCTATTACTCAGTGGGGCCCCCGCAAGAACGTAGATAATATGCTTAAATGGTTTATTGAAGAATTTCACGACGATGAGGACGTTGGACTGGTTTTGAAGACAAATCTATCTAATGATTCAAACATTGACCGAGACGGTACCACGAGAAGACTGGAAAACCTTCTTGGAAATTATCCGGATAAAAAGTGTAAAATTTACTTATTACATGGGAGTATAAGTGAAGAGAATCTAACGTGGTTATATCAACATCCCACGATGCGATCCTATGTTTCTATTAGTCACGGTGAGGGTTTTGGTTTGCCTTTATTTGAAGCAGCCTATAATGGTCTTCCAATTGTAACAGTATTGTGGAGTGGCCATAATGATTATCTTTACAGTCGGAATAAAAAGGGCAAGATGCGCCCCATGGTAGCAAAGGTCGAGTACGACATTAAAACAGTACAACCAGAAGCTGTTTGGGAAGGCGTCGTAATGAAGGACTCTATGTGGGCATATGCCAAGGAACGTAGCTATAAACAACGACTTCGTGAGGTCTATAAAAGTCCAGAACGATTTAAATCTACTGCCAACACGCTTCAGAAGCAAATTCTTGAGAATTATGAACAAGATAAGGTATTTAATGAATTTTGTGAGGCTGTGTGGTTGGAAGAATGGGGCGCCATGGAGATACCCGAGGCGGAACTTGAGATAAGGTCGTTTGATTAATGGATATAATTTTTGTCTCTGACGGTGTTGTAGAACTCGCTACCAAAGAAGTATTAGAATTTCTAGGTGGCGCGGAGTTCTATGATGACGTATGCATAAAAGAGTTACGCACCCGCGGCCATAATATTAAGCCCTGTTTAAGTCGGGATGTCACGCTGGAACTGGTGCAGAACACAGAAGCATTTTTTATTATATCTAATTTTATTCAATTAAAACCAGAGGTCATTGAAGCTCTACAAGAAAAGCGATATATTATAATTGAGCACGACCACAAATATTGCCTTATGAGAAATGTGTCTGATTTTAAAGATTTTATATCGCCGGCAAAGTATCTCATCAACATTCCTTTTTATGAAAATGCCATAGCGGTGTGTACACAAACGAAGTTACACACTGAAGTGGTAGCGAAGAATCTTCCCTCTACATGTAATGTTGTAAATATGGGAGGTAGCTTGTGGTCTGAGGATAATCTAGCCATCCTGGAAAAATATTCTACAATTGAAAAAGAGGTAGACTATGGGGTAATGCATTCGGACAATCCAATAAAAAATACTGCGAGGTCAATAAAACACTGTGAGGAAAATAATTTAGAGCACCGTGTAGTCGGCTCACCTCAATTTGAAAAATTTGTAGATCAGCTGTCCAGGTGTAGGAAGTTTATTTTTTTCCCCACCGTTTTGGAAACCTGTTGCCGCGTAGTCGTAGAGGCTCGCATGCTCAATTGTGGAATAGTTACCAACGGTTTAATCGGCGCTGCTAGCGAAGAATGGTTTAAGCTCAAGGGACAGGAATTAATTGATTTTACGCGATCTAATAATAAAGTGATTGTTGACAAGATAGAGGGCTTTTTAGACGCCGAAAGTATTGCCAACAAGGGCCGCGAAATTACAGTTATATTAAATGCCTATCGTCGTACACATCTATTAAAAGAACAAATTGAACGATTGAGAAGCCAGACCATTAAGCCAAAACAAATTTGGGTATGGGTTAACCATCACGAAGATGCAGCCGACTATGATTTCAGCGCCTGCGGCGCCGATCGGGTTTTGTTAAATGATCATAATTGGAAATTTTATGGACGCTTTGCAGCCGCATTATTAGCGGATACCGAATATATTGCTATGTTTGATGATGACACAATGCCAGGAAAGAATTGGCTTCAAAATTGCCTTCAGACAATGAAAGTAAAAGAGGGAATTCTCGGAGGCATAGGAGTACTCCTGCAGGGAGAAAAATATGACAATCACACGCGCGAAGGATGGGCAACCCATAATGAGGAAATAGTTGAAGTCGATTTGGTCGGCCACGCGTGGTTCTTTAAAAGAGAGTGGCTCTCCCATCTTTGGCGAGAAAAGCCGGTAACGTGGGAAAACGCCGAAGATATTCAGTTTGCTTATTTAGCCCAGAAATATGGAAATATTAGTAGTTTTGTTCCCCCACATCCCGCTAGCGATCCAACAAAAAGTAGTTCGCTAAAGGGATATGAATTAGGGGTGGATAGTAAGGCCACCTCTACACCCGAAAATCATCATTTATTTTATCCTCAAAGAGATTTAGTGATTAAGAATGCATTAGAAAACGGGTGGAAACTGCTAAAGGATAGGTAATGCTGCTTATTTCATTTGGTACGCGTCCGGAATATATTAAGATTAAGCCCCTCTTAGAGGTGTTTGACAATGAAATTCCCTACGCTCTTTTATTCACTGGCCAGCATACGAGCCTCTTAAAGGATGTTATCGGGACCACCGACATACGCCGACTTGAAATTAAGAACGGTGAAAATCGATTAGATTCAATCGTACAATCGATTATGAATCAGGGTCATGTATTTAACAACATTACATCTGTAATGATTCAGGGGGATACCACATCCGCATTTGCTGTTGCACTGGCCGCATTCCATCGACATCTAAACATTATTCACCTAGAGGCCGGCCTGCGAACCTATGACCTAAACAATCCGTATCCTGAGGAATTTAATAGACAGGCTATTTCACGTATGGCGAACATTCATCTTTGCCCTACCGGCGAGGCTGCATCTAACCTTAAATACGAGGGGTTAACAAAAAATGTTTACAACGTGGGTAATACCGTTTTAGATAATCTTAATGATATAGAAATATTTTATGGGAATACAATTCTCATTACGATGCACCGTCGCGAAAATCATGCGATAATGGATAAATGGTTCTCAGAATTAGAGAGTTTGGCAGTACATAATCCGCGGTATGAATTTGTTATTCCGCTTCATCCCAATCCCAATGTTCAACAATATAAACACATCTTTAATCGTGTAAAGGTTATTGAGCCCCTGGACCACTCCAACTTTGTCGACATGATCGCGAAATGTAGGTTTATTATTACCGATAGTGGGGGCATTCAAGAGGAAGCCTCTTTCTTACGTAAAAAGTGCATTGTGTGTCGAAAAATTACCGAACGGGTTGAGGGAATGGGGAGTTTTTCATATTTGTGCCCTGAACCATATGAATTGCGATCGTCATTTGGGTGGTTAAATTCTAATAAGAATTATATACCGTATGAGGAAGATAATTGCCCATATGGTGATGGAAATTCGGCCGAACATATATTGAAGGTATTACAAAATGAGATTTAAAGCGGATATATTTAAGCTTCTATCAAAGCTAAAAAGAAACGAACACTTTGCATTTACGAGATTCTCTGATGGAGAAATCCTTATTATGCAAAATAAAGAACTAATCCTAGAAAAAAAATATGTAAAGACCGGCAATGTAATCCATAGTTTTGGATATTCAGAAGAAGATTATAAACACTTTGATCCATCTAAACATGGATTTTTAAAAGATAAATTAATGGAAGCCTACACATATAAGAAAGACAATTACTTTGTGGGCGGAATATGTCAAAATTGTGATTGTGCTTCTCAAGAGTATGCGAGCTGGATGCATGAGGCATATGGAGAGCTTGACGCCAATTATACTTACGCCAATTTGTTGGTGAATTCGAATTATCCTATATTTGTTGGTCAATTGTATAAGGTGCTCAAGGATAAAAAAATTGTCATCGTGTGCAGCGAGAACGCTGACTTGTCGGGTGTGGGTTTAGAGGTGGTAAAGGATTTTAGAGTTGGTAGAAATTGTATTGTCAACGATCATAACCTCGTTACAGAAATGAAAGAGTGGATTAGCGAGAACGACGTTATAGATCATGTGTTTTTGTTCTCAGCTAGCAGTCTTAGTGAGGTGTTAATTTATGAACTCTTTAAGGATCATGATAAGAACACCTATATCGATATCGGTACGACTCTTCACAAGCAGTTGGGCTTGAAATTAGAAAGAGAGTATCTTCGCGGCTACTGGAACAATACCCCTTCGCCTGACTTATATAGGTCGTGTGATGATTGAGTTAGTACCAAACGAGTCAAAATACTGGGAGTTTATAAGACAGCTTCGTAACCATCAACAGGTGAAGTTGGGATTTATTGATCAAAAAGAAATATCTACCGGATCTCATAAAAAATTTATGGAGAAGCATGGTACACTGTATTATATCTGTTTAGTAGACGGTGAGCCCGCGGGCTTTGTGGGCCAAATTGAGGATGACATACGTGTTGCTACACACCCGAATTTTCAGAAGCGCGGAGTTGGCAAATTTATGATCAATGAACTTATGGCCAGACACCCACAGAGTGTTGCAAAAGTAAAGATAGAAAACGAAGCCTCTCTACGATTGTTTGAATCGGCCGGATTTAAGAAAAAGTATTATATTTTGGAGAGAGATGCTTCATAGTCCTTATAAAGTGGTGAAGATGTTTGAAGAAGAGATGGCCCACTATACGAAGGCACCACATGCTGTGTCGTTGAATAGTTGCACGAACGCTTTATTTCTTGCATGCCGCTGGGCCCGGGTGGAAGGGAACGAGGTGGTAATTCCGAAGAGGACATATCTTTCGCCACCGCAGTCGATTCTTCAAGCCGGCGGAACCTTAGTATTTGAGGACATTCCATGGGAGGGGATATATCAGTTTAAACCTTTTCCGATTTACGATGCGGCGAAGAGGCTCACATCGGGTATGTATATACCAGGATCTTTAATGTGTTTGTCATTTCATATCAAGAAGCACCTTAAAATTGGAAAGGGCGGCATGATCCTCACCGATGATGCAGCTGCAGCCGATTGGCTTAAGGCGCGCCGCTACGAGGGTCGTACGGCCGGCGTAGCCTATCACGAGGATAACATCGAGGAAGGCGGCTGGAACATGTATATGACGCCCGAGCAGGCCGTCAGAGGGCTTATGCTGATGCAGAACTACCCGGAGCACGTGCCTGATCTTCCTGAGGACCCCCCTTATCGAGATTTAACCGAATTTGATCTGTTTAAGGATATTGAGGTGAGAAAGTGAAAATTGCTCTTTGTCTTTCGGGATACTTCGCTAATGCTGGGGGCGCTATAGGGTCCGAGCGCGGCTACGAATATATACAGCGTAAAATTCTTGATGGTCGAGATGTTGATGTATTTATACACAGCTGGGACTTAGAGAATGAAGACCGAGTAAAAGAACTATATTTTCCAAAGGCCGATCTCTTTGAACCACAACATTCTTTTGATGAAGAACTAGAAAGCTTTCAGGAAGACTGGTTTAATGAAGGCTTCGATCGAGATAAGACAATGTATAAAACAAATACTATTTATCGTGGCCTAAGTCAACTTCTATCCAGAAAAAAAGCGGTAGACTTAAAGTCTGCGTATGAAAAGGAAAACGACTTTGTATATGATTGTGTAATCCTTACGAGATTTGATTTAGGTAACCGCGGTAAAGAACACTATCAAGTCTACTATGCAACAAATATGAATTTTAGTGACACGCTAGATATGTCTTATCTATATAGCGCATTTTGGAACCAGTTTAATCATGGATATGCGGATCATTGGTTCTTCTCTAGTTCAGAAAACATGAATATTGTTGCCAACTTATATGACAAAGTGTTCGACTATTATCAGCCCAGCAGTGATTACGTTAAAGCTGTGACTGAAGGATGGCCCGAAAGCAGTGCGAAGGATGAGTTTAGTAATGAGAAGTTTGTCCCTCAGGGAATGCGCACAACAGATCTTAAGAGGTATCCGCGCTGGGGCTGCGTCGATAACCACAAACTTTATAAGTGGCACTTTATTTCTACAGGACTTCATGAAAAAGCCAAATATATTGATATAACGAGGGATTTCTAATGTTAAAAAACGTTTCAATTGTGATGTACAGTCATAGCGACTATTCTGATGCTTGGGCGCCATTTTTTGGACAAGCGACTAAATACATGCCCAAACTTAAAAAATATGCGATCGTCGATGACGACGTTGGGAAAATACCAGACAACTGGGAAGTTATTAAATACGACCCGGCAGAACCATATAACGAAAGATTTGCCCACGGATTGAGACAAGTGGAGACCAAGTTGTGTATTTTTCATCATGAAGACATGCCACTTTTTGAGGCGCCCCGACTTGATCTTATAGCCGACTATGCAAAAATGCTTCGAAAGGAGGATATTTCTTTTATAAGACTTCTGAAGGGAGAGTTCTTGGGACACCGCCCCTATAAAGATTATGAGGGCGTTTATACGATCCCATGGCTTGGCCAACATAATTTTTCAGTGCAGCCTTCTTTGTGGAAGACGGATAAGTTATTAGAGGTATATGAAAAGACCAAAGTGAGACACATTCGTGAGTTTGAGCCCAAGAGTCAACAAACTTGTATGTATAATAACATTCACGGAACATATGCGTATTATGGGGAACCCAAGCGCGGCCTCTATCATTATGACTCTATAGTTTATCCATATGTGGCCACAGCGATTGTCAAAGGAAAGTGGAACTTGACCGAGTATAAAGAAGAACTAGGAACACTCCTAGAAGAATACGGAATAAATCCAGAGGAAAGGGGTTTTGTATAATGAATAAACAAGAATTAGTAAAGCAATACTTTCGAGCTTTTGAAACTAAAGACTTAAAAGAACTAAAGAAGATATATGCCACTAATGTTCGATTGAAGGATTGGGAGATGGAGGCTGTAGGCCGAAAGGCCGTGTTGGCAGCCAACAAGTCAACTTTTAATTCGGTTGGCACCATTTGCGTGGATGTGCATGCACTCGGAATATCCGATAATAGCGCTATGTGTAAAATCCTTATCGCGATTGATGATGATGTAAGGCTAGAAGTATTAGATATTATTGAATTTGATGATGCGGGAAAGATTGTATCAATAGTGGCATCTAAAGACCCCGCGGCCCTTGCCGCCGCGCTTGCTCTTCCTCCTTATAAGGGAAATTAATGATAAAGCTCGTAATATTAGATATTGATGGGGTTCTCACCGACGGCAGAAAGTATTATGGCGCCGATGGAATGCCCTTTCTTAAAACCTATTGTGATAAAGATTTCACAGCCATCAAAAGATTACGTGGCGCCGGCGTAAAGGTTTGCTTTTTATCCGGCGATGATTTCATCAACAAGGCCATGGCCTGGAACCGGAACATTGATTTCTATTCCGCTCGCGGCCTAGACAAAGTTGACTTTCTTCCACGATTCTCAGAAACCTACGGAGCATCTCCAGAAGAGATGTTATACGTTGGCGACGATCTTTTTGATCAAAGCATCATGAAGGCTGTCGGTCACGCATATTGCCCCCAGGACGCCTGTGCGGACATACAAGCCGTCTGTGGGGAGCAGAACGTCCTCCCGGTCTCTGGGGGCCATAACGTCGTGATGAAGCTTGTAGAGGCTCTTTTGGAAGGGGCCCTTGTGCCAGATGCCACGATGGAACAAATTGAGGCATTGGACAAGAGTGAAAAATTTTGATATAACTATTTATGGTAACATTATCGTAGATAATGTTTACTGTGTAGAGAAATTTATTGAAGGTGGATCGAATAAAACCGAGAGCCACTATACAACGGTCGGCGCAATTGGCAATATGATTGGCGCCTTCAACGACTTAGACAAAAATTTAAGAGTTAACATCACTGGCCTCGTTGGGAACGACTATAATGGTTCATATGCTAAGCACTGGTTTGGTAATTATTTTAAGTTGTACGGCACTCCCATGGAAACCAATTTGACTACAACATCGACGCCTACGTCTACTGCACTTGTTATCTCCGACCTTTCAACAAATCAAAGAACCAGCTCAGTAATTTGGGGTGCGTGTACTAAACTAACATATGCAGTTGATTACAATTCTAAGTGGTGCCATTTTATGTATATTGATACTCTTATAAATATTACCAATGAACAATTAAAAACTCTCTCAAAAGATACTATAATATCGGTAGATTTCTGTTTAAGTGAGTTAAGCGATTCGCAAAGAACTAGGATATTTGAGCTTCTACCTTATGTAGACTACGCACTGATATCCGACACTGAGGCAAAAACATTAACACAGAAAGTAAACGAAGAGGATATGGCTTTGTTATTAGGCGCCTACACAAAAGTTGGAGCAATCGTTCACAGCCCCCACGGAAGCTGGATCTCCGGTGGTCGCACCGTAGAAAAGTACGCTAGCAACTATATTAACGATCAGGGCTTGAATGTCCTTGGCGCCGGCGATATTTTTACTGCTTCTTGGATATATAAGATGTTAAATGAGAACGATATCGAAGCGGCAACAATCTTTGCACACTCACACACCACCGAAACATTACTACTGGAGAATAAGAATGAGTAAAAAAATTAACGTACTTCTGCCGATTGCAGGCCGCGCCCAAAGATTTCTAAATGAGGGGTATACAATGCCCAAGCCACTTATTATGGCGCGCAACAAACAGGTTATTGATTGGGCGATGGAATCTTTAAACACCGAAGACTGTAATCTAATTTTCGCTGTCAGGCTTGATCACATTCATAATTTTGCCATTGACGACATACTTCGTGAGAAGTTTGGCAACGATATTAAAATTGTCATAATTGATAGAGTCACTGATGGCTCAGTTTCAACATGTCTGTTAGCTAAAGAACATATTGACAATGATGCTCCGCTGATTATTTACACTCCGGATGTTTATTTTCAACCCACTTTCGACCCTGCGACAATTTCTGATGATTCGGATGGGTTCATTTTGACCTTTAAGGCCAACAGTCCTGCGCACAGCTACGTTGAGCTTGATGACAACGGAAACGCACTCCGCACGGCTGAAAAAGAAGTGATCAGTCAGAATGCCGCAGTTGGAGTTTATTATTACAAAACTGGTAAAATGTTTGTTGATTACGCAGAAAAAATGATTGAACAGAACATTAGAGTAAAGAATGAGTTTTATATTTGCCCGATGTACAACGAGATGATTCAGGATGGTTTAAAGGTTAATATTCACCAGACTGAAAAAATGCATGTCTTGGGTACTCCAGCAGAGTTAGAGTTTTTTGTAGACCACGTAGTAGCTCGATTTGGCGATAAACCTGTGGCTCTTTGCTGTGATCACTCCGGCTATGCCACGAAAGAATCGGCGAAGAAGATATTAGATGAATTAGGAATACAATATATTGACTTTGGTACACATATCCTAAAAAGTTGTGACTACAACGACTATGTAGGACAGGCTCACAAAGCCATGCAGGATAAAACATGTGATTTCACAATTGGGTTTTGTAGAACCGGCCAGGGAGTAAACATGCTAGCGAATCATTTAGATGGGTTGCGAGCTGCTTTAGTTTTTGATGAGTATACGGCCGAATATTCTATTCGACATAACTGTACCAACTTCTTTACAATACCAGAGAAATATGTAGACGAAAACGTGTTGCGAAAGATGATTAAGATTTGGACTGAAACCACTTTTGATGGCGGCCGCCACATGACACGAATGAAGAAGACTGTAGGATGATACCAGATATACAACTACACAAAAGGCTTTTAAAGCTTCTTTATGAACATAATGAAGAGCACGTGGGAAGCTGTTTTTCTTGTATCGACATTATTGATGAAATATTTGCGAACAAAAACGAAGACGATATTTTTATCTTATCTAATGGTCACGCAGGATATGCTCTCTATGCAATCTTAGAAAAATACTATGAACACGTAGATGCAGATGCATTGGTTGAAAAGCATGGTGGCCACCCCAACCGTGATGAAGAGAATAAGATTTTCTGTTCTACCGGTAGTTTGGGTCTTGGTATTACAGTAGCTGTCGGCCGAGCTTTGGCCGATCCAAGCAAAAAGGTTTATGTGATGATAAGCGATGGGGAGTGTGCCGAGGGATCTGTATGGGAAAGTCTTAGGTATATTCAGGTGAAAAATATTCAGAATATCGAAGTACATGTTAATGCCAACGGGTGGGCATGTTATGATCCGGTAGATGTGGATTACTTAGAACGTCGCTGTAAAGCCTTCTTACCCACGATCAAGTTTCATCGAACCACTTCGGATCAGTTTTCTTTTATGAAGGGGCTAGATTCACACTATTATAAGCTCAATAAGGAAGACTATGAAGCTGGACTTAAGGAGTTAGAAAAATGAGCGTTAGAAAGACTTTTGTGCGTCTCCTACACGATGAAATGCGCAAGAATGAAAACATCGTTTTTGTTGCGGGAGACTTAGGTTATGGACATTTTGATGAGATTCGTGCAGAGTTCCCGGACCGGTTCTTTAATCCGGGAGCCGCTGAGCAGTTGATGGTAGGAATGAGCGTTGGAATGGCTCTGGAAGGCAAGACGGTGATTTGTTATTCGATGACCCCATTTACACTCTATAGGCCATTTGAATTGATAAGGAATTATGTAGATCATGAAAAAATTCCTGTGAAATTAATTGGCGCTGGCCGAGATAAAGACTACTTATGGCTTGGGTGGTCACACTGGGCGGTGGACGACAGGACTCACATGAGTGGGTTTGAGAACATCGTCCAGATGTGGCCCAAAGATCCCGACGAGATGGAAGAACTTTTCCCAGAGATCATTTCCACTCCGAAGCCCTATTACGTGAACTTATCGAGGTAGTTATGACCGAAGGTACAATAAGAGTGGAGTTTCCAATTGTTAAATCGGATTTCACCACACTGGTTCAAGGGCCCATGGACAGTAGAATGTTTGGGCGTTTTGAAGCTCATGCTAAATTTGGGCCCTTGGTGGTTTCATATTGGAACAGTAACCTGACTGCAGATGGTCAACATAACGATATGACTATGCAAAATACATCTAATCTGGTGGCTGTTCCGCACCCGGAGCCCCCTCCGATGGGCGAAGAAGACTTAACCTACACCGCGAGAGGGAGCACATTTTATAAAGCGATTGCTTCGGTGTACTATGGACTTCAGGAATGCAAAACCAAATATGTTATAAAAATTCGCAGCGACGAGGGGTATTCTAACCTTGAGCCGTTGATAGAAAAATTTTTAGAAGATGACAATAAAATGGTTTGTGGCAATATATTTTTTAAAAGATGGAAGCAGGCGCCCTATCATATAGGTGATCATCTCTTCGTTGCAAAAACTGAGACCTTAAAAAAAGCCTATGAGAGATTGTATAAGGTTTATGTTCTACGAAATGTAGAACCCCACTCTCATGAGCTTCAAGGACCATGGTCTGCAGAACAAATTCTAGCCCACTCCTTTTTAATCGCCTCTGGCGTCGACCCTGCGGACATGCATAACAAGGCCGGGGACAATGAGCCCGACCCCGTCGAGGAGGTATATCTAAAATATTTTGATGTTGTAGATATTAGAACTCTAGGTACCTATGTGGCTACTTGGAAACATTGTAGTAAAGAATTTGGAAACGATGAGGGCCATTCACCGTTTAATCCACAGGATTGGGAATGTATAAATGATATGAGGGATCTTTAATGTTTATTTCGCGCGAAGACAAGTTCATTTTTGTGCACATTCCAAAGACTGCTGGGTCATCTATACACATTGGCCTCAAAGATCATTATAATCTCGTTGGGGAACAAAGAGCAGATCCCCTTCCAGAAATACACCACCAAGGAATCGATCAAATCTTAAAAAATGAGTCCGCGGAAGGATATCGATCTTTTGCGTTTGTGAGAAATCCGTGGGAACGTCTTTTGTCGGCGTACACAGAATTTTGTGCTGCGCCGCATCGAAAGGGATATCCTGTTTCGCCACCTATTTTGGCTTACAACACGTTTGAGGAATTTTGTATAAACTTTCAGCACAGCGATTGGTCCAAAGATGTACACTATAGGGCCCAGTCTCCGTTTGTTTGTGTGGGGGGAGAGCTGAAAGTGGATTTCATTGGTAAATATGAAAACCTGCAGCAAGATTTAAATAACATTTTTGATGAGCTTTCATTACCACACATGTTATTGGGACATCACCGTAAAACGGTTCATCCTCATCGCCGAACAGCGTATACTCCTCGAACCAAGAACATTATTGGAGATTTTTTTGAAGAAGATCTGAAAAGATTTGGGTATACGTTTTGAAAAACAACTGTATTATATCACAGATCCATATCCCCGCTTACGACCCACAGGGTTCACTTGCCTCTGAAGCAAAGAAGAAAATAATTGACTTGTCTATAGCCTATACGCGTCGATGGAATCCGGATGTATATCTGGTTCTGACGGGCCACGGAGAAGAGCCTCTTCAGTCCACTATTGATAATTGTGATTATGTGAATTGGGAAGAGCTACACCCACTCGATAGCGGGGGGAGTGTAATAGGGTCGCCGGCACAATACCACTCAGTTTCGAAGGGAGTTCGACATGCCAAAGAACAGGGCTATACCCATTGTTTCAAAGTACGTGGCGATGGGATCGTTGCAACTCCTAACATGGTGGACTTTGGACAGGCGATTATCAAAGAAGAGAATACCAAAATATTGTTAACTCAACAAACTGGAGATTTATATAAATTTGGTGATTGTTACATGTACGGTGAGATTGATTTATTAGATGAGATTTGGAGCGAAGATAGTCCGGTTTTTCATGCCGATGGGTTGCGACATACCGGCGCAGGATTTGTTAAGTATTTTGCCGGCGCTCATCCCCCAGTGGATTATGACGCGAACCGCCAGATCGCTGAGGGGAAAACGTGGCGCCAGTTATTGAAAGCATATGCTTCGTTTAGGAACCTAACGAGAATGAACATCATGGATATGCGTTGGAATTATCATACCCTGGAATCTCATGGCTGGGAAGCTGTATGTGAAAGAGTATTAAACAATACATTTGAATTTGATGCTTATATATGGGGCACTTCAAACGGGTGGCACACATTTGGCGTAGACGGAGACTTGATTAATAACGGTGGAGTTTGTTCCTGGGCACATAGCGAAAAGACCTTTTATGGGTAAAATGATACTTATAGCCCACCGGGGCAATATAGACGGTCCGAATCCTGCAAAGGAAAATTATCCTTCCTATCTTAATAAAGCTTTAGATAAGGGGTATAATGTTGAAGTAGACGTATGGTTTGTGGGAGGAGAATGGTTCTTGGGACATGATGGCCCCCAGTATGATGTTGATATGACTTTTTTATTGAAGGAAGGATTATGGTGTCACGCTAAAAACTTTGCAGCCTTAGAAAGACTGTTGAGCATGGGAGTACATTGTTTTTGGCACGATGAAGATGCGGCCACTTTAACATCCGAGGGGTATATATGGACATATCCAGGTAAACCACTTACAGACAGGTCGATTTGCGTAATGCCCGAAAAGGCATCTTATAAAACGATTGAGTGTGCCGGCGTGTGCACTGACTATGTGACGAGATATGAATAATATGAAATTAGTGGTTATTACAGGCTGTTTGGGATTTATCGGATCTTATGTTACCAGAAGGTGCCTCGAAAGAGGGTACCGCGTCTTCGGGGTAGACAAATGTACCTATGCAGCAAACGAACAGCTCCTCCCCGAGTTTTTTCAGAATCCCAACTTTTCATTTAGTCGTACGGATATATGTGACATTGACTGGATTCCTGATTGTGATTATGTAATTAACACAGCTGCCGAGACACACGTTGGAAATAGCATTATTGACAGCGATGACTTTATTAAAACTAATATAGACGGAGTAAAAAACCTTCTAGAGCTAGTAAGACACAAGGCGCAAAATATTTGTGATCGACCGGTTTTCTTTCATTTTAGTACAGACGAGGTTTATGGAGACATAACAACCGGAGCCCACACAGAGAATGATCTCCTCAATCCTAGTAATCCATATTCCGCCTCGAAGGCATCATCCGATATGCTGATTAAGGCGTGGGCCAGAACTTATGGATTAGAATACATCATACTCAGGCCAACAAACAATTACGGGATACATCAGCATGTTGAGAAATTAATCCCTCTTTCTGTTAAGCTGCTACAATGGGGTAAAAAGATAAGACTTCATGATGCCGGCAAGCCTGTCCGCAATTGGCTCCATGCTGATGATACCGCCGCTGCAGTACTGGCCATTATAGATAGCAACTGCAAAAATGAAATATTCAATGTAGCCGGTGGATTTGAACAAACCAACAGCGACACAGTGAAGAGGATAGTCAACAGCTATTTTGGAGAAAAGGTCAACTGGGAACAGTATGTTGACTTGGGTTATGTGAGAGAGGGACAGGATGTCCGTTACTCTCTCAACGATGACAAATTAAGAAAATTGGGTTGGAAGCCCAAAAAAATATTTAACAATGAAATAGAATCAATTGTACAATTTTATAAAAACAATTTTTTCTGGTAGGAGGAAAACAATGAGATTAACTAAGAACAATAAGGCAAAGTACTTAACTGAAGGGCGAGTGAGAGAATTGATCGACACGCTGCTGCGCGATGCTGTAGCAGAGCAATCACGAGAAGTTGAAACTCACTTAAATGATATTCATAGAAGACTGCAACACTTGGAAAGGAGAGGAAAGAAATGAAATTATCTAATCAAGCTGCCGGCGCATTAATGATGGCACTTCAAAAGTGTATTCTTGAAGAGACAGATATTATGCCGCTGTTACATGAGATGAATTTTCAAGTCGACCCAGCAGACCAGAGTCACAGCACTTTGGTGGTTACTAATCCGCCGGTTGTACACCTTGAAAATACTGATTTGGTCGAAGATGATGAGACGGGAGAAACCGACACGGACACGGATACCACGGCCCTAGTTACAGAGTAACATGCCGCGCTATACTTATAAGTGCGAGTCCTGTAATGAAGAATATATTTTGATGCACTCCATCACGGAGAGTGTACAAGACTGTATTAAATGTGAGAAGCAGGGAACTTTACAAAAGTTACTGTCTAATATATTTTTTAAGAAGTCAAATATTTCAATACCCAAAAAGGTGGGACAGGTAACCGAGGAGTTTATCGACTCGGCCAAAGAAGAACTACAGAAACACAAAGAAGAAACAATAACGATAAAACCAAAATGAATATGTGGATTATAACAGCACTAGTGCTATCAGGAATGCTTAATGTGTTGTTGATATGGTATGTGGCTAAAATTTTAGGGAAGTTAATATATGTCTCCGAGAATATGGGTGATCTGTATGTGATGTTCCGATTTTATAATGATTTTATTGAAACGCTTTATGGCATGGAAATGTTTTATGGAGAGCCAATAATTGAAGAACTGATGGCCCGGACAAAAGTAGTAATAGAGGCGGTAGAAGAATTTGAATCAATTTATGATTTGACGGTTGACGTCGACGAGGTAGACATAGCAATAGAGGAGTTGGAGAATGACGCAGAAGAAGAGAACTAGACGAAAGCGGACAAAGAACCATTATTTTACAAAGGTTCACGAAGAGGCTATTATACAATATACTCGAACAAACTCTATGGAGGAAAAGACTAAACTCTATATAGAGTATATTCAGCCGGCCTTTGATGAAATGGTAAACAAGATTATTTTTACTTATCGATTCACGTCTCTTCCTAATATAGACTCCCATCGCGATGAGTGTAAAATATGGTTAACCACCATTCTTAACAAATTTGATCCCTCCAAGGGGTCTAAGGCTTTTTCTTATTTTTCGGTGATCACAAAAAATTGGTTTATTCATAAGGTAAAAAGAAACAAGATTCGCAATAAGCGAGAAGTGTTTTTGGAGGATATGATAAATGAGCTAGAGGAGGAGTGTATCTCTTCTGAGCCCACATATGCAGAGCTACGTGAAACACATGAATTTTGGCATTCTTTTTTTGAAGAATTATATACCTGGAATTCAGATATGCTTAAAGAAAATGAGAAAAAGGTTCTGGAGGCAGTAAAGATCTTGTTCGAATCGTCCGATGATATAGAAATTTTCAATAAAAAAGCTATTTACCTATACCTACGTGAGATTACGGGCCTTAATACCAAACAAGTTGTTAATAACCTCAATAAATTACGTAGAAAATACAGGGTGTTTAAAGGAAAATGGGAAAACGGCGAAATCTAGATAAGTATATCGACGAGGCAACAAGAAACATACGAGAAGATCGTGCGTTGGCTAAAACTCTATTAATGGACGCGATGCACGACATGAAAATGAGCGATGCATCACGCAAAGAGTTGGGCTCCATCGCCGCCAAATATGTAGAAAACCTACAACGTTCAAATGAACAAATGGTTAAGATCACCGGCCTTCTGCAAAAACAACAGAGCAACCAAACCGGCTTATCGGACGAAGACAGGGAAGGGATTTATGATGTTCTTAATGAGGCTAATGATTAATGGCCGCAGAACTAAAACCAAACCCCAAGACCTTTGAAGAGTCGCTACGGGCTATTCGATCTTATTTAGCCCACTACCCCAAGCGCGTCGGGCCTACTCACGATGCATTGGTTTTACGCGTTGACTCTGCGCAGCCTCCGCCCTATTCGTCGCACGATTTTAACACTGGATATGAAGTTAATGCGGATAAAGTTGCAGTTGCGGGGTTTTCTTTAAAGTGTTATATCCTCTCGGATGCACTTAATGCGTGGTACCCGCTAAAATATATAACAGAGCCAGGAGCCTGGGACCTTCTTCCCGGCTTTGAGGGGAGTATCTTACACGGCCAGTCATTGGGGGGTATACCAAAACAATTTGATATTGTTGAGATACAATATGATTTGGCCGGTGGAGGGTATACTGGGACTTTTGATCCGCGGTTGGATAAAATGAATGCTGTTTTTAAGAGAGTACAAGAGTCCTCGATGGATCCTGCAACTGCTACGATTTTAAATATGGCCAACGGTGGCAAGTATATTAAAAATACGGGCAGAAGTATATTTCATTTGATGACCGGTCTTAATTATGATAGGCCCCGCGCGATTGAGGAGTTTACAAATAATCAAGGCAATATAGAAACCATAGAAGAACTCACGAAAAACGCCATGGATCAGGCCAAGCGAGAATTGCTCGTGATGTGTGCAGACGAATATGATAAGCTCCTGCCTACCGAATTGTGGCCCGGTTCTACCACAGATGACAGTATTGTACGCAGCGAGAATGCTGATGTGGTCAGTGGTCTCCATGCAGAGATGAAACTAATGTGCAAGTGTTTTATATATCGGTGTTATTTAGAATCGATTTTTATTAAGCTAAATTCGGGGTATAGATCCCCAGCCAAACAGGCCGGCCTCCGTAAAGAATATCTAAAGTATGAAACAAATATTCCCACCGCCGGCTCATGGTCTTCGAGCAACCAATATGTAGAAGTTTCCACTAGCGCGATTTCTAAAGATGAACTTGATAGTAATGGCGATGCAGGCCGAGGCTTCTGGGTGTCGGGTCCGACAGGAGGTAGCTGGCACAACGTTGGTCTTGCCTTCGATTTTAACGCTTATATTCCTCCGGACAATACGGCCCTTTCTTCGGGCAGCAGCAAGAGCCGGTGGGTAAATTCAGGGCTAGTAGAAATTGGCAGAGAAATTGGGCTTAGGTGGGGTGGAGACTTTAATGATAGAATTCATTTTGATGCAAAAGAAATTGCCGGCGGCAAAACGGTACCAGAATTGTTAACTGAAGCCAGTCAACGAAACCCGCCTGTAGCGGCGAATGAAGTATCTTTGGTGGGGTATACAGCTTAATAAATACAAATACTTGTAGTATAAGATATTTATTGATGTAGGAAGGGCAGTATGAGTATATTTGAAGATGGGTTAAAATCTGTACGTAAGGCGGTAGAGACTGACAACGTCGATCCGAACACTTACGAAGCTGTTATCAACCAGTCGCAAGAGTGGAAAGCAGAGAATTTAGGCGCCGACGGGGGCCATAATGCTTTAGACGTTTTCCCAATGTACGATGCACTGCCTGGGGATGTTATTATCCCGGGAAATAAAAATTCACGTATCGTCCTTCTTGGCGATCGACAGAATGTGGCCGCGGCATCGGGTTACGCCGGCGCAGGACATACTGGTTGCGGCGCCCTTTTGCTGACCGCGGGAGCCATGGGGGGTTATGCCCGTTCCAGAGACCCTAAGACGGGTAAACCAATTGCCGTTGGCCCAGACTATAAGCTTGACGCAGCTACCATCTATTTGAGTCAAAAAACCGATGTAGATAAATATTTCGATTTATGTGACGGCATGGTGGGCCATTGTGTTAAAACTTCTGCAATTGCTATTAAGGCCGATGAAGTACGACTAGTCGCGCGCGGTGGAATCAAATTGGTTACCGGCACGGACATGAGAGATTCACAAGCAGATTTATCAGGTAGAGTCAAAGGAATTGAGCTGATATCTGGAAATGACGACTCTAACCTTCAACCACTGGTTCTCGGAGATAATCTAGTAGAATGTTTAGACACGCTTCATCAAAAAATATTGAATCTCAAGGGGCTATTACACTCACATGTTAAGAACCAACGGGAGATTAATATAGCTCTAATGACGCACACACATATTTCAGGATGGCAAATACCCGGTACGCCGGTAGTTTCGTCCATGTTACCTATTCAACTGGCAATGACGACGGTTCGATCAGTGATGCGCGATATAAGTGATACAGAAGTGGGTATCGCCTCATTTGGTGCTAAAATGAAATTGTGGAAAAACAATTATTTGGAGTTCTCAAACGAGGGTTATCTTTTGAGCACCAGGAACAGGACCAATTAAACTATTATGGCACTTGACTTAACTAGAAAATGGCGCAATCGGGTTTTAAACAAGCCTTATGAAGATGGTGATAAAATTAAAATCTCCATTCGAGGGGGAATTGTAACCACTAAATCACAATTAGCTAATCCATTTACTAATGAGACTGATATCAAGGCCAAGTCTAAAATTTGTAATTATTATGGTATACAAGAATCAGATATTGCTCTTTCTTCTATAATAAGAGAAGACTCGGTTGAGCCAAAAAGAACTTCTCGACCACTGCTACTATATTCTGTACAGAAAAGTTATGTCAAATCAGCAACAAAGCTTACAGTGCCTCCAAGTCAAGAGCCTGTTGCTCACACACAAACTTATTCGACGCGTCGATTCTTCAAGAAGATCCGTCGCGCCGCCTCATTGTTTAGAGCATACGACGGACAGTACAAATTTTTTAATGGTCGTGTAAAGCCATCAGTTAACTTTATTCAAGAATATAATGCTTTAGAAATTGCTTATAGACATTTAGAAGATTTTATAAAGTTCAATGGGAAAAAGATAGCCCTGAATGAAGAAGATCAGATAATAATCTCCTTTGACGATAAATTTGATATTCTGAAGGTATCCTTGATTCAAAAGGGCCGGGAGAGAAACTTAGTAAAAGGAAATGAGTATTATTTTCAGGATACAGTTGGCCTTAAAGATAGACAGACTAATAGATTATTATATAATTTGGCCTCGATATCTGCCACGGTCCGCTCTCCTTTGGAGTGGGTGGAGTTTGTTAGAACCTATTTGCCCGAGATTACTATAGATTATTATGGGCGCCCCCAAACTGAGACAGAGGCCAATAAGCTAATAAATCAGCAGCTTTCACGCAATCCAACTTTTAAAGTTCCCGGGACACTTGATCCCGCCAACCGATCTCAAGAAGAGGTTGATGCCCAAGCTGCAAAAATTAAGATGGTGAACGACGCTCTAGCTGATTATGAATTGGCAGCCACCCTAGAAATTGGTAAAGTATCACAGAAGTTTAAAGAATTTAATGATAAAGAGGAACTGGTACGTCAATTCATTAATGAGTGGGGTATTGATAAGTTAATTGCAGCTGCAATAGAATGCTTGGTAATTAAAACCGGTGTACCAATCCCCGACGATTTGAGAATTCCAACTCTTGACCCTTATAAAATCCCAGAGCCAGCCTTTGTTTTTAAGATGCCTAGACTTCCGGATAACATCCCTCCTATTATCGATTTTAACGCAGCGATAGATATGCTGACCGAAACAGCACTCAAGGAGGCCAACAAGGCCATGGTGGTTGGTATTTTAGAAGTGGTCGCCGATCTCATTATACAACTGTGTGAGGGCACTGTTGACGAAGAGGAGGAAGAGACGTCTTCTCCGTTAAGTGATTTGGTGGTTAGTTACCCATCACCACGAGAAAACTTTAAGGACACACCGGATGATCAAAATCCTCTACATGCCTGCTATGAAGACTATGGGATGACCCCCGAACTGGGAGATTATTTTTTGGGCGTTGTTGCGGCTAAGATATCACCGAGAGAAACCTGTGATTTAATAAACGGCGCCCCCAGCAGCGCTGTGATGGAGATAATTTTTGATCTAATAGAGGCAGATTCTCAATTGTCATTGCTTCAGGAACAGTTTACTTCCAATTCATTATTACTAAGTTTCTTCTTATGTATAGGACAGCTTATATCTCCGGATTATTGTGCATCAGTTACGCCAACCTTCCAATTGGATTGCGATCCTTGCGAGTTTGAAAACCGACTAATTGAAGCAGCAGACGACGACCTGTTGCAGCAAATATTAGATATTTATAATAATTTAGAAGAATTCGAGCCAGAGCCGCTTGATCTATCACCATGTGGGGGCTTACTAATATCTCCCATGGCTATTCCATCTCTTCAGATGACTCTTAAATCTTCGTTAGACGGGATACTTCAAATTCCTAAAACGACTTTCGTTACTGAGATTTCTTTAATAAAGAGTCTTTTTTTGGTGCCCGATTACAGTGGGGTAACAAGCCCAGCACTCCGAGATGCCCTCTCGGAGAGTCAAGATGGAACCATCCCGGAACCGCCGCAACTCGACCCTGCCGCGGCTAATTTTTTGCAAGGAATGTTTCCTCCCGGAATGTCTAGCCTCCCTGAGGTTCAAGGCATTACTGCTTTGGTTGATTCTGTAATTTCGCGAGAAAACGCGTTAGCAATGAGTCAAGTGTCGTATACAGTGGCACCAGAATATCAAGCTAAACTAAAATATTTTAATGGGTTACTACAGACCCCCTGGACCCCAGGCGACTATAACCAGATGTATTTTTACATAGCCGAGGGCGCTAGCGGAGAACAAGTATATTATTCTGTGGGTTCAGGTCCTCTTGATGAGAATGATGTTTCTCTTTTGCCCTCCGACATCCTTCTTCAAACTGGAAGCAATATAGCTCCATATGGTTATGAGACTAGCCGAAAACATTATGGGAAGAACTTTTCGGACCTTACATATAATACTTATTTGTCTTATATTGAAACTCAAAGAGGTACTACCACGGCCGAACAAGATGATACTATTGCAGCGTCAAAAGTACTTTTAGAAGAGAAACTAAGAGGGGAATTGTTTTTTAGGGCAAATAGGTCTATAGTCAGCATGATTGCTACCAATATAAGACGATCGCGCCTGTTTGATCCGGCCGCGTTCAAGCAATTGGCGCTTTTACCGGTACCATGTTCTGATGGAACAATGCCAAATGGTCGCGACCTTTTGGACATGAATTCAATAATTCAAGATGCAATGTTAGAGTTGGAAGAAAATATGTGTTCCGACCAAACTTGTGTAGTGGGTCCAATAGAAGATGCTATTATCTTCGCCGTTACTATGACTTATATTCAGGTGGTAGTAGTAGAACAACTGTTTAAAAACCTATTCCTTATCGATGCCTTTGGTTTAAGTGATTTTATTGCAGAGCCGGATGTTTTGACGGCGATGCTTCATGAGGTTTATGCTTCTATTGTGTCTGGGAGTGGGAATGAGGTCGAACACCTTCGCCGCGCCGCAATAATGTATCTCAACAAAATTAGAGCTAGACAACCGGATTCAAACACACTACCTGATCCGTTCTGGACAGAAGACCCCGCCAATCCAGAGGTGCCCCCCACAACGCTTCCGGTACCGGCAGAATTTCATACTCTTCTAGACTCAAGCTTGTTTGTCCGGACAGTGGCGGTGGGCACCACTGCGCCCGCGGAGGATCTAAAGGAACAGTATGGAAAATTTGCGGTGGAATATATTACCAAGCTTCGTGTGGCCCGAACAATTCCAGTCGTGCAGAAAGTTTTCGGAACCCCAGGAACATCAGATGATCCGGCTATGAATTTTAATCGTGACATACTTCAAAAAGGATTTCCGGAAGTGAATGTATTCGCCTCCAATTCAGATTATGCAGTTGTTAAAGCTTTGTCCACGACACAATTAGATGCTATTCCAGGGGTGAGTGTTTATTCTATTAAAGATCGTGTCGCCCTTGCCTCGGGCGCGTCAGAGGAGTTGTCTTATAATTACGGAATTGTTTCTGGCAGTGACGGCCGATCGGGTAGATCCACCTTCGGTACTGACCTAAATGAAGAAGACGTAGCAATTGCCTCCGAACACGGCCTTTTCGCGCTCGAAAAATATGTTTCGTTTAATCTTAATGAAACTAAATTACAGGAACTTCAGAATAGTACAACCGGTTCTGATCAGCTTATGTACGCGGAGATTAATGATTATGTACGCGGAATGGACGGCCTTTTACCGCCAAATAGCGGCGACGGAAGCACCATAACATACAATCCACCACCAATTAATTTCCTGGAGGATCTCCATGGGGACATCGACGAAGGAACGAGGTTTGTTATTAGTTTTGACGCCTTTAATAATTTTGTTACGAAGTTTAGAAACTCTAGTGCCGCGCCGATTTCTTTGGCCCTAAAACAAGAAGCTGCTGATTCTCGATTTAGAAACATTGTAGTAAATTATGTGTTTAATACTGCTCGTACCAATGCTGGTCCTGATGGATCCGGCATTCCCGCGACCAGCGACTGGGCCGTGGTCAAAGGACCCCTCAACAAAAACAACTACGATGCTGTTCGGTTTTATATTAATGAAGTTCAGCAAAGTTACGAAACTTCTACTTTTACTATAAAAGACGAGAGTTATCCGGGCCTGGGAAGGTCTCCGTACGCCGGCGAAACCTATACACATGCTTCGATGGCCCGAAGGTGGGACGATCTGGATGCCGGCTACTTTTGGGGGGGTTTCATCCCGGGCAGCGAGTTCCTCACTACACAGTATGTAGCAGACGAGACCACTCGTTATGATAGTATGAAAAATAGAATTAGAGTGCGTATTGATCCCGACACCCTCATAAGGAATTATATTCATTACCGTCCCAAAGCCCGCGATTTATACGATATGCCGTGGGAAAAAGCGGCCTACTCTACACTGTGGAATTTTAATCTGGACCGTTATAACGGCGAGAAGGAATTCTTTGCGACCTCGAATACCTTGGCGCCTCCTGTTAATCTGGGTCTTAGTACCAGCGCACAGCTCGCGATCGACAATGGTACGCCCTCTAAAGAATATTCTTCACTTCGATGGACAACAAAACAAGCACAACACACCATGGAAGGCCCCCATGAGAAACTACGCAACCTGCGCAGAGCGCACTTCATGAAAAAGACTGGGTTGCTCCACTATCCAGACGAAGAAATATTTACAACCGATTGGGATGTCTGGCCAAAAGATAAGAGGATGGTGATGGGCAGTTATTCTCTTCTCAACCTCACCATCGACGGCTGGAAATCCCTTTATCATCTGGACAATTATGTTGATGGCGCCCCACTTGCACATTTTGGCCTTAATCACGGGTGGTTAGAAAAGATTCCTCCGCGTAAAGAAGGTATGGACCGCTACGATACGGTAGCTGCGATCTACCTCACAGACGAGTCGTTCGCTAATGAATTTAGGGAGGTACCTATAAGTGAATATCTGGATGATATTGAGAATCCCGACACCGTCATACAATTTGAGGAAAGTCCATTTATTGGCGATACACTTGGCATGTGGAGCGATACGCACCCTTCCGACGATAGTCAACAGAGTACGGGATACGTAACTGGTGTTAAAGAATACGATAATAAATTAAATGAAATTATTTCTAGCGTACGGATGGGCGCGCGCGTGGTCTACTTATCTCCGGAAATAGACAAGGCAACACCTAATCCACTTTTCGAATATATTAGTCCCGGCGGCCAAAAAACGAAACAAGACAACCACTATATATTAACCAAAGGCGATTACATTGTTGATAATCTGAATGGAAAATACATATGGCATGTTGATCTCGGTCTTTCTGCCGAAATAGATTTGTTTGACAATCTTACCAATATTAATTTTAATGGTAGTACCACCGTGCCATCAGAGGTGTATGATCCTAGTCAGGGAAATTGTGTTGATGCTCGAAGTGGAGAGATCATCGGGGGAAGCGTCGCTCCCACTTATCCCACACAACTGCAGTGTGAAGATGCAGATCAAAGTCTCTTCCCGCTGGGTACTAAGTGGGAATCGACCAAGGGAGAATATTGGACACTTTATGGTAGTCTATACGGAGACCCCAATCAATATGATATTCTTTCTCCGCAGTTTCGCAATAAGAAGTCAATGTTAGTGGATGCCATTATTCATCAAGATGAATTTAAACAGTTATTCAATGACACTATCGACATGAAAAATATGATAGGATTTCTATTCATGTACGGATTAATGGCTGCCGACGCACAATCCTCAGAATATAGTAAGGTGTTTAATGACACGAAGACGGGTTTAGGCTTTATCCTCCGTGCTGCATTGGCCGGCGATAAATATGATTTCGAAGATCCCAATTCGCGATCTTCTTCGGATGCTGCTGTAGATGCTGCTCTAGCACTTGTTGGCGCCGGCGCCGGACCATTTGCTCAAATGGGCGCATCGTTTTTGAAAAAGGCGCTCTTGGACACCCCGAAGAGAATATTAAAGGGACTTGCAGAAATTGCCGATCCACATGTATTTTTAGGAAAAGTTGTTAAGGATGTCAGTGGTCAGGTCTTCCAAAACATTTCTCAAGTGGGCAATATGATCCCGCCAGTTCCTGGTCTAGACTTAAGTTTGGAGGGAATCGCCGGATTTCTTAATTCAAAGATAGAAACAGATTTTGCTGATTTGCCTCCTATTTTGAGGCCCAAGGTGGACCAACAGGGCCTTGATTTGCGCGGGTCTCTACCATGGTTGTTTGGTTGTCCTCCGGGCCCACTTGGGATTATATATTTATTGTTAAGCTTGAACATGGATGATATTATAATGGAAGAGTGCTTTGAACATACTGGGCAAACACAGAAGGTTAATCATCTTGGAGAGCCTGAATGGGAAGACGATGGGGTTACAGCAATCATGGTACCAGATACCGCCTCGCCTAAGAGAATTACTGTTACTAATCCGTCATCAGGGTGGACCAAGACTTATATGGAGGGGGCATATGGTACCCCGGCGCCCCCATGGCTCGATCCACCAGGGCCTCGTATTCCATGTCCCGATGTGTGCGAACCAGAACCTACACCGACATTTAAGACACCTTTGGCCGTTGAAGAAAAAACAACGCCCGAAGAGGAAGGAGAACCTGGGACATCAACTTATGGTTGTCAAGACGAAGAATAGAGTTATAACTTTATTGGTCAACTAATTAAAGTTGTAGAGGAAAAAAGATGAAAGGGATCTCACCAAAATTTCCATTAATGTTCGATAACACCTATGGTGCATATCGATTAACTAAGACTCACCAAGAGGCTATCACACAGAATTTGAAGAATCTTATTCTTACGGGCCCTGGAGAAAGGGTAATGGATATTCATTTTGGTGTGGGTTTAAGGCGGTATTTTTTTGAACCCATGACTCAAAATGTCAGTTCAGAAATAGCGCAGCGACTAAAAAAACAGGTGGCTAAATATATGCCATTCGTAATCATCAATACAATAGATTTTAATATGAATGAGAATTCTCAACAGGCGGCCAATCTTTTATCAATGGAAGTAAATTTTACTATTTCGCCATTAAATGAAATTACGCTTCTTACTATTGATACATCAACATAATTATCTGAGGGACACAAATGGGTACTGAATTTTCAAATTCGAAGAAAAAGCTAAAGCTAATCAACTATACTAGTCGTGATTTCGACTCTATTAAAAAAGAACTAGTTGGGTACGCAAAAAGGTACTATACAGACAGCTATAGGGATTTTAATGAGGCTAGTTTTGGTTCCTTGGTACTGGACTCAGTAGCTTATATTGGTGACATTTTATCCTATTATCTTGATTATCAGGCTAATGAAACGTTTTTAGACACAGCAATAGAATATGATAATGTAGTTAAGATCGCGCGCCAGCTTGGTTACAAATATCGCGACGCGAACTCTTCTTATGGAAAAGTAGACATGTATGTGACGGTCCCTGCCGACAGCGCCGGCGCTCCCGATGAACTATATTATCCCACCATTCGCCAGGGAAGTCAGTTTACATCCGCAGACGGTAAGCTGTTTACGCTTCTACAGGATGTATATTTTGGTGATAAGAACAACGAGATTCTTGTAAAAGAGGTTGACGCTACAACTAATTCACCACTGAAATTCGCCATTAAAACCTCCGGAGATGTGGTTTCGGGTCGCATTGAAAGAGAGACAGTTTCATTAGGTGGCTTTAAAAAGTTCAGAACCGTCCCGCTTTCGAAAGCCGGCGTCATCGAAGTAGTGGCCGTTGTGGATTCCGAAGGTCATGAATATTTTGAGGTCACTCATTTGGCTCAAGAAATAATTTATAAAGCTCTCCGAAATGACACAAGTAATAAAGATTCCGTTGCTTCAATTTTGAAGGCTGTCCCGGTCCCCAGGAGGTTTGTTTTAGAGAGAAACAGGACCAAGGCATGGCTACAGTTTGGTTATGGCAGTGATGCAGAAATTACAAACCAGTCTGTGACTGATCCAAGTAAAATTACTTTGCAGATGCATGGTCGCGACTATACCACTGAGCGGGAATTTGATCCCACTAATCTGACAAACACCGACAAGTTTGGAATTTCGCCGTCCGATACTCAAATTACAATAACATATAGAGTTAACGATGCCGATGATGTAAATGTCGCATCTGGAAAATTAAATAATGTTTTATCTGCTAAACTAGATTTTACTAATCAGGGCGCCCTAGACACCGCCAAAAGATCTCAGGTACGCTCTTCCGTAGAGGTTAATAATCAGGAAGCAATAACGGGCGATGTTTCAATCCCTGATGTGTCAGAACTTAAGCAGCGCGTCTTTAGTTATTATGCAACTCAAAACCGAGCAGTTACGGTGGAAGATTATCAGGCAATAGTATACGCAATGCCTCCACAGTTCGGCGCCGTCCGACGATGTGCAGTCTTGAGGGATTTTGACTCCTTTAAGAGAAATCTTAATTTGTATATAATGTCCGAAGATAGAAATGGGTTTTTGGTTACTAGTAACTCCGCAATTAAACAAAACTTAAAAACTTGGCTCGGAAGGTATAAAATGATCAATGATACCATTGACATACTGGATGCCAATGTAGTTAATTTTGGAATCGAGTTTAGTATAGTGACAGATTACTCAGAGAACAAATTTACGGCCCTTGCGTCGGCAACTTCCAGGCTGCGTAATTTTTTTGCCAATACTACGTTCGATATCGGAGAACCAATTTTTATTACCGATATCTACAAACAACTTCAGAAGGTACCAAACCTTATAGATGTTTTGGATGTAAAGTTAGTAGCAAAGACGGGTGGCCTCTATTCGGATACGGCATTTGATTTTGTTTCTCACTTATCTAATGATGGCAGATATCTAAATGCCAACAGAGAATCGATCTTTGAGCTTAAATACCCCAATATTGACATTCAAGGGACGGTAGTTTAATGGCCATTAAAAGATATATAGCTAACAAAGATAATACCATTACGAATGCCTTTAACGAGACACTATTAGATTCTCAACGCGGCACTGGGTCTAATATGGGCGCAGCCGATGTACTGGAAACTTTTTCTATTTATGGAGAGGTTTCCGGAGCTTTGTCGAGTTCAATGGGTCTGGCATCCCCTTTCAGTCAAGAACTATCACGCATCCTTGTTCAATTTCCTATTGAAAATGTTATATCCGATAGAAATGCGGGACTTATTCCGGCCAGCGGAAGTGTAAACTTCTTCGTGCGTATGTTTAATGCCAAGCATGCTTATACCCTTCCGCGTAATTTTATTTTATCCGTTCAGGCACTCTCTCAATCGTGGGAAGAGGGCGTCGGCTTAGACATGGAAGAATACAAAGATAAAACATATGATAACAGTGGGTCTAATTGGATTAATGCCTCTGGATCAAATTCCGCTGGAATTGGTACATGGAACACGGTCGGTGGTCATTATCACCAGCTTCCTGTTTACACAGCTTCATTTGCTCAGGGTTTCGAAGACATGTCTTTGGACATTACTGGACTTGTGGAACATTGGATCCGCGGCGATAACGGCCTTTATAGCGGTAAAAACAATTATGGCGTTGGGGTACATTTTACTTCAAGTCAGGAAAGTTATTTCTCTAGTTCTACTGGGGCCAATACTGGTAGCATTATTGATAACACTGATGGCTCTACAGAATCTTATTATACTAAAAAATTCTTTTCCCGTACATCTGAATTCTTTTTTAAGCGCCCCTTCTTGGAGGCGCGATGGAATTCGGTTAGGGAAGACGATCGAGGGCAGTTTCTTTATTCGAGTTCGCTGGCTCCCGGCCCGGATAATTTGAACACGCTATATCTTTATAATTATATTCGTGGGAGGTTAGTCGACATTCCGTCTGTGGGTACAACCGGATCTATAATGGTTAGCCTGTATTCGGGGTCTTCTTCGCCTGACACCTCCAAATTGGTTCTTTATAACAACGCCACTAGTATTACGGGAGGTTGGCTTTCAACGGGAATTTATACCGCCTCTGTGGCTGTTACTGCCGCGGCCACCGCCCTTACTAAAATATTTGATGTTTGGTCAACGGGGAGTTTTAACGATCCAGACGTTACACAATTTTTTACAGGCTCTTTTGCTCCTAAGAAAATGATTCCTCATTTGGATAACCCTACTTTTAAATATACGACATCTCTAACTAATTTGAAACCGGTTTATAGTCAGAAGGAAACTCCACGATTCCGTTTCTTTACACGCCCAAGAAATTGGAGCCCAACGATTTACGACGTTGCAACTGCGGTGATACCCAATGATCCGGTCATTAGTGCGTCTTACAAGGTGGTTCGCTTGACTGATGATTTAGAGGTCATCGCTTATGGTACCGGTAGTTTAAGACATACAGGCCTATCTTATGACGTCTCGGGAAATTATTTCGATCTAGAAATGGCCATGTTGGATAAGGGTTATGCTTATGGTATTAAGGTGGCATATTATAATGGTTCAACTCAAGATTGGGACGAGCAATCGGAGACTTTCAAATTTAGAGTAGAAGATTAACTATGAGTTTAAAAGGATTATTTGATAAGGTCACTGTTGCTAAATCTTTAGTAAAGAAGTCACAGTCGGAAATAGCCGAAGAAGTAGAATCAGTAAGTTATCACAATGCTGATGTTACTAAAGAGAAGAGGTTTATTCCGCCTGTAGATTATTCTAAGCCAGAGAATTTTGCGCGTTATGGCTCCGCTGAAAAATACTATACAGATTCTATAACCAATATCTTTAATACATATCCTTATGATGGCTCTTTGTTTGAGAGACTCCAGTGGGAAAATAGCTCTTCTTATATAGATTTATACATATTTGAGAATCGGTACCCGCGGACCAATGGATATATCAATTTTTGTTATGGGGGGTGGGGTTCACGTACCGGATCTAAGGTCGGAGGTTATGGGCTTCCAGCAAGTAAGGAATACATCAGCATCAAAGGAGGTCCCGGCACTGGCGGCGGCCCACAAACTCAGGGCGCAAATATTTGGTCGCCAACTGATAATCGAGAATCTAATCTAGAATTGAATCCGGTTGAGGGAACCAGCGTAGAATTCTGGTTGAAGAAAGATGCCTGGGACCCCACAGATGAAACCGAAAAGGAAGTAATCTTTGATCTATGGAACAACGAACTTAGTTCCAGTGCTGCCTACGGCCGTCTACGAATCGAGCTGACCGCTTCGGGACACGCAACTGCTGGCGCCAATCCGTTTTTAATTACATTGATGTCTGGTACTACTGGATTTCAAATGCAGTCGATCGGTTCTACTGCGATAACAACAGCTTCGGTGGGAGATGGCAATTGGCATCACTATGCCTTTTCCTTTAAGTCTGCTTCTGCTGGCGTGGCCGCGCGCCTTTATGTTGATGGAAAACTAAACACCGATACCACGGTTGGCTCCGCCGGCGTCGAAAAAGTCAGCGGATCTATGTTGGCTTATCTTGGTGCCCTGAGAACTAATGTTTCTGGCAACGCCTATGACAGCATTAATATGACCGGGTCTGGTAAATTATCTGGCTCCTTAGACGAGTTTAGATATTGGAAAACACAGCGCACATCGAAAGATATTGGCCGATACTGGTTTACTCAAGTCGGCGGCGGTACGAACACGGATATTACAAATACTAATTTGGGAGTTTACTATAAGTTCAATGAGGGAATTACGGGAAACTCCAGTGTAGACGCAGTTGTACTTGATTTTTCTGGCCGCGTCACAAACGGATCTTGGACAGGATATGTTTCTGGATCTCGCAATACCGGCTCAGCCATTGTAGAATCGAAAGCTTCGGTGACAGAATTTCAAGATCCTATAATTTATTCTAACCATCCAGAGATTATTACCTTAAGCAATGAGTTAAAGAATTCAGGCTCTGCATACGATTATAATAACAATGCTAGCATTTATCACATGTTTCCGAGTTGGATGCAAGAAGAAGATAGTAATAGAGCAGCAGAGCTACGTAACCTGACACAGATTATTTCTAGCTACTTCGATTCAGCACAACTACAAATTCAGAGTCTCCCGGAGATTCACAATGTTGAGTACACCAGCGGTTCGAACAAGCCAAACGTATTTGCAGAAAGACTACTAGACGCCCGCGGCTTCTTATCGCCAGAAATTTTTATGGATGCCGACGCTCTAGAAAAATTGGGTGATCGAAGCGAAAACCTTCTTTTTAGTAGCTCCTTAAATGACACTAAAAATATAATATACCAGAACATTTATAACAACCTGATTAACATTTACAAGAGTAAGGGAACGATGAAGTCGTTCCGAAACTTAATGAGATGTTATGGTATCGATGAAGAACTAATCAAAATTAATTTGTATGCTAGTGGTGTTAACTATGAATTGCGAGACAACACCACCCTTGCAGAAACGCGCACTCGACTTATTGATTTTAACCACACGGACAGATTTAATTCTACTGTGTTTCAGAACAGCTCTAGTACAAACGCATCATCTGTAAGCTTTATTACTGGTGGCGTACACCTTAAAAACGGTTTTGCTACCACACTTGAAACAGAGATTCTTTTCCCTAAAAAATTCTCAGACGCGAGTGAAAATTATGCAACTCAAAACTTTACTGCGCTAAGCTCATCGCTGTTCGGACTCCATAAAGCAATATCTGCCACCCCGGCGGTTACGACATGGGCCCCTGGCGATGAACCAAACTTCCAGGTCTTTGCTGTTCGTGAGGAGGTTGGCTCAACAAATGCTAAATTTGTGCTTTCTTCTAGTGCACAAGGTTCAATACCATTCTTATCCAGTTCTGTATTTAACGAAGTATATGACAACACAAAGTGGTCCCTAGCCGTTAGAATTAAACCCGAAACCTATCCTTATTCTAATTTTATATCGGGTAGTGATTTAGATGCTCACAATTGTATTATGGAATTCTATGGAGTGCATATAGATGCTGGCGTTGTAATAGACGAGTTCTCGTTAACTTCGTCGGTTTCAATGGCCACGATTCCAGTCGGCTTTTTCACAGGATCTAAGCGTGTATACGTTGGCTCACACAGAGAAAACTTTACCGGTTCTGCTCTACAGGGATCCGATGCAAAGATCGCATCATGCCGGTATTGGTTTGATTATGTTGATGATAAAGCCATTAAGGCACATGCGCAAAACGTTTCAAACTACGGCGCCCTGAACGCCTCGCGGCCGGCCTATCTATTCCAGAACGATCTTGCTTCTCCAGAAGTAATGGAGATTGATACATTGGCCCTTAACTGGGATTTTGAACAGGTTACTACCTCGGATGCTTCTGGCGAATTTGTGGTCGCGGATTTTTCCTCGGGCTCAAGTGACGCTGAAGGCGGCCGCTACAGTTATCTAGGACCAAGCTTAAGTTATCAACACACTGGCCGCGGCTATGAGTTCCCGGTTTCTAGTGCAAAGGTGGTGGATGTCGATTTCTTGGTGTCGGCTAAGCAGAATCTTCCGGAAAATCTGCAAGCCACTGATATGATTAAAATTTTATCACAGCAAGACGACGTAGAATTTACCCGAGATTCACGACCAATTAATTTCTATTTCGCTTTTGAAAAGAGTATGTATCAGGCCATCTCCGAAGAGATGATAAACATATTTGGTACAATAGTTGATTTTAATAATCTTATTGGCGAGCCTGTAAATAGGTACCGAGCCCAGTACAAGCGTCTTGGAAAACTGAGAAACCTTTTCTTTGAAAGAATTGGTAACACTCCGGATCTTGATAAATACATTGAATTTTATAAGTGGTTTGATTCTGCACTTTCAGAGATGATTGCACAGCTTATACCTGCATCGGTTGATTCTTCCGAAGGGGTGCGCGTTGTTGTAGAAAACCACCTTTTGGTGAGAGACAAGTACCAACACAAGTTCCCCACGTTGGAGATGAAGGTCGATGATCCAGAGGGTTCAATTCAAACTGTATTGAACGCTTCGCCCGGATGGAAATTTACACACGCGCCAGTACCCCTAGAACAAGATAATAATGCTAACTGGTGGCTTCACAGAGCGGGGAGAAACGTCGCCCCCCTTTCTTCTTCAGACACTGGAGTTAACAATTCGCGAAGTATGATTCTACGCGCCACCTATAATTCTTATGACAGAAAGAGATTTATACCACACCGATTCCGCGGCGGCTTCTCACACAGTTCAAGTCTTACGTTTAAGGGTGGCCCCAATCCACAATATCAAAAGAACAGGGATGTGGTTTATGCAGCGACAGCCCCCGCGGGACCTCTAGTACCAGGAACAAATATTCCAGCCAACATTATGATTGCTCAAGAAGCAGACGTCATCAAGCACCAGGATATAAATGACATAATTTATCCCAATGCTAAAAAGGTTGTAGGGTTTAAGTTAGATCCAACAATTAATAAAGACACAGACTATTCAGGAAAGGGCGAGCTTTTAGCACCCTTTAGCCTCTATAGCGGATCAGGTCAGCATATAGAAACCGGATATAACTCAGTTATCAATACACAATTTGCTAGTGGAGTTCTGCTTACAAACCTCCACCCAGATGTTTATGGGCCATCTTACGAGGTACCCATGCAGGGCCCGTTTACTGAGAAATTTGTGGGTGGCCGCGAGCATCGGCACATTTGGATCAACCAATCCAGCTCACGAAATCCAGATCTGAATGGCCTAGACTCCCCGGAAGACCGCGCAGAGGGCTATAGGATCCTCTGTGGCGCCTGTCTAGGCACTTCTTCGGGCTCTTTGGGTATCGCTGGCCCGCAGTACCCAGACCCGGCTTCTCCGTACGTTGTACCGCCTTATTTGTACGATCGCCCCAAGGCCAATCTTTTGAGAATAGAGTCGGCAAAGAGGCCCGTTAATATCAAGAACATTCTTATGACGACCGCTTCGTTGGGAACAACGCTATCAGGCACAATCATGCACAATCAGATTGGTAATTATCAGAAGACTTATCAAGTCATTCAGACAGCGGGCCGTACTCTGAACGATCCATTCTTCCAAGATCAATCATTTCAATTCATGATATATCCTGAAACTTTGGCCACCTATGGACGTCTGCCGTTAACGGGCATGAACTCGGAAGCAGAGAGTGCCAATCCACAGGGCGCTTTAAACGAGATGATCCCAGAGAGGACCGGGTCTGATTCAAATCAAGCCGTTATCGTTAATAAGTTTAGTGCACCGGGCTCATATGAGGCTATGTCCTTGGGATACTTGGTGCCCCCTCATGAAGAAAAATCGGTCTATAATGCTCTTCCATATCGTAATTTAACTGTACGATCGTCGGGCTCCGGGGAATCAGACTCTCAAGCGGTCAATGACCAGCTAAACAAACGAAGAGGTTTAAGAACCTTAGAAACTCTTCATTGTGGACAATTCGGAGCGGACGGCCAATTTGGAAGTGTTACGGCCCTGAATTATGTTACTGTCCCTTCGTATCAAAAGATAAACAAGAATAGACGACAAAGAATTGAATACTCAGATTCTGGAGACAGTGGAATTGATATTTATCAAACCACAGCCACCGGAAGCCGTTATGACAACGGACACGTAACTCACCTCATACCTCAATCAGATAAACAGTATGCGTGGATTAGCGGATCGTTGGGATATCCGGGCATGCCACAACCGGCCGGTGACCCAGCGGCGCTCTTTTTGGGATACGATCAATCGAGCGGGTCTATTGGGAGTGTTTCCTATCAGTTAGGGGACTCTTTTGTAACCTCTAGTAACACTTTCACGCGGTTCTATGATTCCACCCCGGCCGGCACGGATAATGTCCTAGTTCAGAATTTCCTCATCTCCGAGACTCCCTTCAATGCCACACCGCTTGATCCGTCCGACTACGTGGTCTTACCCGGCGCCCAATCACTGATGTGGGCTGATTTCGCCGGCTTAAATATGGTTATATACGAACCAATTACGAGTAGCATAAATCATACTGGTTATGCTGCCGAACATGGCATATCTTATATTCAGCATAACGCACTCTTCTACGCAAGTAACTACTTATCCACCAATAACAACGTGGGCGCCATCCCGGACCAACTGAGTTGCGGCCTGGGCGCCACCATTGCGTACTATTATGATCCCTTCGTTCCTCATCCCTGGGCCGATATCGACCCGGCGCTAGCTCCCTACGACACGCGCCCGGCTTGGAGCTGGACTTCATATAAGCTGATATTAAATGCTCTTCTGGCCCACAGGGGGAGCCAATATAAGTTTGGCACCTTTGGACAGTTAAACATGTCCCCGCGCTCGAAGCCCATTCTGCGATATCAGAGGAAGAATAATATTGTTTCTCTGCGCGATAAAGAGATTCAAGCTCTTAATTGGCGTGGTAATACCATTTCTCAATGGATAGAGCCGCCCATTGCATCGGAACAGCTGCCACTACAACATCGCCTTACATCTAAGAATAGACAGATTGCCATGGCTGGAAATCCCCCCACGCCTCCTCTACTTCAAACACTGGTGTTGGATCATTCGTTTGGAAACAAGATCACAGACTTTTCCAATCAAGTATTAAACAACCGACTGGGAATGGAGAATGAAACATGGAGAAGTGATCTGTACTTCAATAGAATTAATTCCACCCTACTGGAAGAATTCTCAGAAACAGACGATTCTCCGTTTGAGGATATTGCTAAAGTTACTTTGGATCACAAGCAAAAAATATATCCAGCTGGCTATAACTCATTTTTACAGACAAACAGGGCCAGGAAACTCTACAATACAGATTTTGTGTGGAAGGATAATAGGGCCGCTCGTTCCGCTCAAATGCCGGCCCGCGGGAGTATCAGTAAACGGGGTTCGAACCCCAATGAGGCGAATTTCGGAAGGAATCATTTTCCAACCACACCGGCCGACCCCTGGACGGGCCCCTTTCGCGATGGCGTGTATTCTCGACAGGCTATCTATGATGCACCCTGGATGGGTTCATCCTCGTTGCCAAGCTTTGAAAATCCATGGAACGGCGGCACTCTTGATGGATTGGATATACGATACGCCCAGGCTTTGGGAATTTTTTCTTATCCGAAGTTTTTCTATGGTGTAAGTATATGGCCACTCGATGAGCCACACACTACGACTTATAATGTTAACAGCTCGGTAACTGGCCGCGTTACTAATAATTTGGACCCGGGTGTTGGAATATCTATTACAGTTACTGGCGCCTGGAACCAGGAAGCATATCAGTATTATACCCCGGGGTTTCATAAATACGATCGCGCAAAAAATGGTCGACGTTTTGTTAACATGAATGGCGGCCAACTTCATAGTCAGCGACGGATTGGAGCATTTCAGTCTGGAAATATAGCTCCAGTTCCTCAATATGCGCTCCCTGTGCCAATGGGATGGGTATCCGGGGGGGTCGCGGCATACGGTGGATGGGCAATAAACGAGGTGGCCACCCAGGCAGGGAGGTCACCATATCCCGACGATTATGATTTTTATATGCAGAATCTTCGTAGGGTTGGTAAGGATTATTCTATAGTACCTGAATTTAGAATAAGTCAGCATATGGAATATTATCTCATTGAAAGTGATGGAGATTATTTGGCTGATAATGATTTTATATTTGAGCTAACTGGCGCCCAAATGCCGGGAGGATCTAATTCTGGATCTGCTGAGGATTCTGCGACGGCTTCCTTTTTCAAGACCTATTCAAATTCTGACTTTATGAAACTTTTCGAAGTGGTCGACGAGGCTTATAACAATAAAGACACAACAACTGGATTAACATTCCAGAAAGATAGTTTGTCATTAAAGTGTAATGCGCTGCTTAAGTTCTTGCCATATCGAGGATTTTATCCGGCGGAAAGGGTTACTCATCTGGCTTCTTTATATTCCTCTTCTTATGGTCAGCATACAAGCTGTTCTATTTTAGGTACGCCGTGGGTAGAAACTGATTATGGCATTAGCAACGAGTCTCCCGGTGGTGCAGGTACCGGCTCGGGCGAATATATGTTTAGATATGAGCATCGATCTTATCGCGCTATGACAGATCCTTTGTTTGGACCAGGAATTTTGTTGAACACAATAAAGTCGGGGCTAGCTTGTGAGACATTGGTGTTTGTGAACTCTTCTTCTGCATCTCCATCGGCTCTCTATGTGGGTCAGGTACCAGATTTGGCATGCAGCGGCGGCGCCACACCAGCCGGTTATCCGAAACTTCAGCCCGAGGGTGTGATTATATATACAAATGTTGATACTGCCGGAAAGGGATCCCCCACCTACTGGGGATCGGTGCATAATTATAAATTTCATTCTGAGGGTAGTAATAACTTGAAGGGGTGGAGTTTAAATGCAAAACCGTTTGAGGCACTCTTAAAACCAGATTTGTTCTTAAGTGAAAATGCTGTATCTGGGGGTTGTATATATGATAACGGCATCGGAAGTTCGAGTTTGTGCCTCAACAATTCTGCTTCTTCTGGAAGCGCCTATGATGGTCACTTAGCAAACTATTATGGACTGGCCCGGGCAAAGTGGACGGGCGATGGTGATGACAGATATAGATATGCCATTGACAATTTTTTGTGCGCAGTGACTGATTTCTGGCAAGGAAAAACTCCCCCCACTTTTTTTTTTTAATAATTAATAGAACGTTTTGTTTTTTTTTTTGTTTTTTTTTTTTTTTTTTTTTAGGGA
>Ga0080013_1000354_pt1 | contig 65117 bp, 56 predicted proteins | sample ETNvirenome_6_85_FD_69236 | JGI IMG/M metagenome (GOLD analysis project Ga0080013, IMG submission 69236) | Marine viral communities from the Pacific Ocean - ETNP_6_85 (SPADES assembly) (version 2) | ecosystem: Environmental > Aquatic > Marine > Oceanic | place: Pacific Ocean | collected 2013-06-19 | reverse complement strand
GAGACCTTGAAGCTTGGGCATACCCCAACTCACCAAAAGCTTATACGCTGGTCCCTTTGCCATTGCAAGGGCGTTACTAATAGCAAGCTGCTTTGCTTCTTCTCGTTCTTCTTCAGTGAGCTTACCATCTGCGGCTGCTCTTTTACGGAAAGCTACAAACTCGTCACCAGTCTGGGCAATCCCATCCCGAAGAGCGTCGATAGCCTCATTCTCAATTCCTTGTTTTCGTAACCAACTATAAAATAATCCTAGGCACCAAACAAGACCCGTGCCTACAATACCCCACACTGCTTCACTGAGTGCTAAATTTTCCCAAATACTTGCAAAAAACATAAATGTCTCCTAAGACTGAATCTTCTTCAAATAGTTATCATCCGATGATGTATCGGATGATTGTGTAGCCTCTGTATATGTTCTACTTGCTGCATTCTGTGCAAGGGAGGGGAGCAAGTTGTGAGCTGCTTCTCGGACAGTATCGTACTCCTCAAGCTTAACCAAGGCATGAATGTCGTGCAAAGAGTCCATATAAGAAGCAATCTCAGCTGTACTCCCAGCTGGTTCTGCCTTCGGTCGAGGTTGTGATTGATCATACTTAGGCCACTGACCGTCCATGATCTTAACAATCTTGAAATCATGACCCGTAGATGTATCAGTAATATCACCAAAGTCTTCATCGAGCATAGTAGCAATAATCTTCTTAAAAAGAATCACCCCCACCGAAAGGATTTTAACCTCGCCCGACTCACGATCAACAACATTCATGTAGTACCGAGAACGAGGCTTAACCTGTCGGCCCATATCTTCATCTTCCTTATTACCCGTCTTCCAAAGACCGTAATAAGCGTCACACATTGGACACTGCTCACCATGAACTTTACGACAGTGCATGTTACGAATTCGCCCTTCTCCATCAGGGACTCTATGAATCTTAGTCTCCGCATAGAAAAGAGTATCTTCATCCTTCCCTGGAAGGATACGAATAATATTAGTCCCCTCCACAACCTGAAAAAAGTTCTTCAAAAAATCAGTTGAACTACCCGCAGTCGGATTGCTCAATTGTGCGTGTTTTGCCGCAAGTGCTTCCAAATCAATAGCCATTTTAGTATCTCCAGTTAAAAGTTATAGTACCTTATAATAGTACAGTATAGCGAGTTTTTTAGTTTATTTATACAAATTAGTTTCAGCTCTTGAATTGGCTGATAACTGAACCAACATATCTTTTTTCTGATCAAGAGACTGAACAAGTCCCTTAATTAGACTGTACTTAAATTGTGCGTCATTAGCGGTTTCAACCAAGAGGAAGTAATCAGGATGTGCCATAACATAATCATCCAAATCCTTAGCGGTGTACTTTCCAGAGGCATTTTCCTTCTGCTCTTTGCGAGTCTCAGCCATAAATTGAACTAACTTCAAACCTGCTTTATCCATGTCATTCTTAGCAGTCCCTAGGAGACCCACATAGTAGGAATAGATAGAAGCTTGTCTCTCCAACTCCCCATTAATGTTATTCTTATCAAACTTTACAATGCTATCTGAGATTTCAATATAATCTTCCCATGTTAAATCTCTATATGCCCCCAATAAGGCTTCGGCCTGAGTCATTTTTATTCTCCTATTAAAATTCTAAATAATTCTGGGTTAAGTCTCAGAGCAAGTAAGAATGCTCTGGAGACGCTCGTTGTCAGAAGTTCATTATTAGTATCTCTAATAAATCCGTCTTGTGGTCCTGTGTCTTTACTATCATAGCCACCAAATCCCACAAATTCCAATAAAACATGAGTAATTTCGTGGACCAACGATTCCTTAGCTGTGGATTCGGAGGCCGAAGAGTCTAGGTGGATAATACATGAATCAAAATCAGTTGTACCCCAACAGGGGACCTGCTCAGAAGATAGATTATCCTTTACAATTATTTTAAAGGTCCGATACCCAGCATCAAAACTAGTTCCATTTATCTTATTTAAAAACTTACACTTCTTCATCACCATCCTGTTCCTCCATCCTGAGTGTTCCGTAGTCCACACCCATCCCCACCGTGAACCGAGGACGACCGTTTCTAGACTTCACCACATAGGCTCTCATTTTTCCAGAATCAAATTCTTCCTCCGTCTGATTGAGTGATATAGCAAAATCACAAGTTCTTATCTTACCATAAGAATCACCCAACTCCGAATCAGTAATTAGTTTAACAGATCTTCCCTGCCTGTTAGTTTGTGTTGCTGTCCACAAGAGACTGTTTGTTTCCATAGCAAGACCTCTTAAGTCTTCTGATACTCTTTGTTGTGCTTGATACTCATGCATATTCTCACGCACGGGATTTAACAGCTCAAGGTAGTCTATCACAATAACATCAGGAACAAAATCATCATGGTTACTTAACTGTACTAGCAGGGATCTAATACTGTTAACCGTAATAGTATTACATGGGAACTCCTTAATCATAAGCTTGCTATTCTCAAATGTCTCTTGGAATAAATCCAGACGCTCCTGAACCTTTAATTGGGTTGCTGGTTGCTTCAAAGAAAATTGAGGAATAAGGGACATAACCGAATCAAACCTCTGTGCAATCTTATCCTCTGACATCTCAAGAGACAGGTAAAGAACCTTTCGACCCTCCATAAGAGACTTTACACTCTGATTCACAAGGAACAGGGACTTTCCAACTCCAGGAGGTGCAATAACCATAGCAAGCTCCTTAGAACTAAGACCTCCCTCTAAGGATTTATCCAAGGTAGGAAGAACAGTCTTATATTTATCGGAACTTTTAGGGTTGAACACTCTGTCCCAACGCTCAGAGAAATCGGTGAAGTAATCTTGTCCCAAGTCTACCGCTCTTCCCACCGTTAGAGCCTTCTTAACTAGAGTCTCAATCTCTTCTATCCTATCATCTTTAAGTAATAGAACGCCTTCCCTAATAGCGTCCTTCATAGCTTCCTTCTTTGCAAAATCTTCTATCAGATCTAGGAAGTACTCCTGATTTTCAATAGCAGATGCATCGAGCTTATTAATATACTCTACCTCATCCACGAAGTCTGATACTTGTTCTTTATTACTCCGAGACTGACGAGCTTGTTCCATGAGAATATCATCAGTAGGTAATTTATGATACTTACCATAGTAATCTCTTACAATAGAAAATATCTTTGAGTGGATTGGAAATTCAAAGTAATCAGGTTTTACCAAGTTAACAATTTGTAAATGGAAATCCTTGTCATTTTTAAGGAGGTACAAGATCCCTCTCTGTAGATTTTCGTTAAATTGATACATGAGTATCCTTTACTGAGGTTTCTTTTTTATGTTTTCGATTGGGTCGATGTCTGCTTTAGTATAAGCAGAATCCGTCAATTTCTTAGCTGTTTTTAGTGTTTCCTGTATCTCCTTATCAGTCTTTCTTCTTTTTATTCTTCCGTCCTTCTTCATCTGCTCTATATTCGGAGTATACCTAGAGTAGTTCTGCCATCCAGAGTCCATCCGTTTAGCGGAAGCTTCTTTAGCCCCACGCTCAAACTCCTTAATAGAATCCAACTGACTAGAGTGGCGGTAGTTATTAACACCATAATCATTGCAATAAAAACCACTACCCTTAAACTTAGCACCAAAAGAACTTACAAGTCTCTCTCTAGGTTTCTTACATTTGGGACACTTCCTCTTCCTAGGAGCATCATCATAGCTGTCATACATATCTTCCCAGTAGACCTTGCAGTCCTCACACTCCCATTCATATATTGGCATATTACTCCTCCCAACCCTTTAACTTACCCACACTCTCCCCCTTGAAGGGAGCAGGAGTCGCTTGGTGTACTCTCTTGTTCATAGTTAAACTCCCCCATATATTTAGTTATATTACCCTTTGTTAGAGAAATAGCCTCCAAAGGCTCATTCCCCTTAGATCCTGCTCGATATACGGTCAAACCCTTTAGGTATGGAGCGTAGTCTAAGGCACATTGTGATACGTCCTTAGGAACAGCCGTGCTGGGTAAATTTATTGTCTTACTAATACAGCTATCAATGTATCTTTGGATTGTTGCTTGTACCTTAATATGATCTTCTGGGGAAACGTCATACGCTCCAACAAAATTAGATAGATCCTTATTAGCATTCCAATACTCAGCGAACAGTGGGTCTACGACTAACTTCCGCTTCCATGTATTATTATGCCTCCATCGTCGATGATACATAGCAGAGAAGATGGGCTCAATACCACTAGACACACCCATAAGCATGGAAATAGTACCTGTTGGCGGGATTGTAAGCATAACTGCATTGCGGATACCATATCGCTTGATAAGCATCCTGATACGAGCAGGAAGGGTTCTTGCATACTCCTCTGAGAGGTATTTATGGTACTCAAACTCTGGGAATGGGGACTTGTCTCGGGCCAAGTAGATAGACTGCTTATATGCTTCATCCCTAATGGTTGAGAACAACCTCTCAAGAAACTCCAAGCACTTCTCGCTCCCGTACTTCAAGCCAAGCTTAATCAGCAGGTAGTGGAGTCCTAAGACCCCCAAACCTATACGCCTTGAGCGTTGTCCAACCAGCTTACAATCATCAGTCGGGAATGAATTAATGGTTAATACGTTGTCAAGAAACCTAACCCCAGTCCTGACGGATCGAGCCAGTCTCTTCCAATCTACGGTGTGAGTTTCCTCGTCGTACATGTTGGACAGGTTAATGTTACCCAAACAACAATTACCATAAGAAGGCAGAGAGATTTCTCCACAAGGGTTTGTTGCATCTAGTGTCTCAAAGTAAGATACATTGGTATACTTATTAGCGAGATCAATATTATAAATACCAGGATCACCAGACTCCACGGAATTCTTCCAAATAAGATCCCATAACTCCTTTGCCTTAATATCATTCTGCCCAATAATTTCAAAGGTATCCTTCCAATCCTCTTTATGGAAATTTTCCGCTCTGGCTTTGGCATCCTTTTCATCAAGGCCAACAACCCGAACTATTTCTGAGTCATTATCATCCCCCCTCTTACGCCTAAGGAGATCAAACATGTGATATTCTTTATTGTTAAACGAGAAGAACCAGTCTTCTCCAAGCTCAACTGCCTCTAAGAATCTATTTGTAACTGCTACGGAGATGTTAAAGTTATTTAGCTGCCCCTGATCTAGTTTAACAGATAAGAACTCAAGGAGGTCGGGATGCGTAATATTGAGAATACCCATAAGGGCTGTTCTTCTATTCTTCCCCGCCCTTACATGCTCCCCAACCTCATTAATCATTTTAAGAACTGATACAGCCCCAGGTGCGGAATTTGCTACACTTCCAATGTCATCCCCTCTTGGACGAAGCTTAGATACATTAAACCCCACTCCACCCCCAGCACAAGAAATCTTGTACATGTCCTGTATTGTCTTGCCTATGGAATCCACCGAATCTTCAGGTATAATGACAAAGCAATTAAGCAGGTTATGGGATCCTTTATTTCTCCCAGAACCGTAAATGATTCTACCTCCTGGAATTAGATCGCCAGAGGAGATAGCTTCATAAAACTTCTTTTCTATTTTCTCTTTATCAGCATCCTTCTCAGCACTTGCGATAGTTCTGGCTATGGCCTTAGCCCTCTCAGCCCATGTCTTCTCTCCTGGATAGGCATACCTCGTCTCAAATATTTCTTGTCCCAGCTCACCCAGTTTTACGATTGCCACGAGATATCCCCTTTATAGTGCTTATACCATTTTCTTTAATAACTAAAATTCTCTTAGAAGAATCCAAGAGTGTTTTTAGGTACTTATTGTGAGTTATAACGAATATGTTTTTAGATTTCTTCAACTCAATCAGTAATTGATAGAGACCTATTATACCCTGCTCGTCAAGATTTTCAGCAATTTCATCAAAGAATAAAAGATCAGACTGATTCTTATCTGTTAGTATAAGTAAATCTTTAAGAGCTAATAATACCGATAAGTTAACCTTCCTTTTTTCTCCACCTGACAAGGATATATACGGTATCAGGGAGTCTACACTGACTATTTTTTCATTCAATTCTTGGTCAAATTCTACAAAAAACTTAGAATTAGTTAAATATCCTAAGTAATAATTACACTGTTTATTAAAATACTCTAGAATATTGCTAATAATATACTTTATTACACCCTGCTCTGAGAAAGCTCTTTCCCAAAAGCGCATAACCTCGTACATCTTCTCATTACTCTGCCTAGTAATATCGGCATCACCTATCTTAACATTGGTTTCCTTAATAAGGGATTCATAAGTATTTCTCTTACTTTGCTGCTGTTGCCATTTAGAATATTGTGTGTATTCCTCAGATGTAACAGATGGAGGAATAGGCTCATTCAGGTTTAACTCCCCTATTGAATCATTAATCCTTGTCTCAGAAATCTCTAAATTCTCAAGTTCCTCAAACAGATTCTCCCGCTGCTTTGCAATAGAGGACTTAGGTAGAGGCTGCTCACAGGAGTGGCAAACCTCCGTAACGTCCTCTATCTTGCCCCTAAGCCTTCTAATCTCAGCAGTAACCTTATTTAAATCATACTTAAGGTTGTCTAATAAACGAGCATGTGTGCGGACCTGCTGCTCTGCATCTAAAATATCTTCTAATAGAATGTCTTGCTCGTCCCACGCATCTGATTTAAAAATAAAATCGTGATCCATATCTTTTAGCTTGTCTTCTAAAGATTTAATAGTAGCAGCGTGTTCTGTCACTATATGGAAGTTTACTTTAGCAGTCTGGTAAAAGGTGGACTTGTGGCTTTTTATCCTGTCCCTCATGGAGAAAATATCATCTAGGTTTAGAAAGTTTCTGATGATAACTCTCTTGTCCTCGGCAGTTGCATCTAGGAAGTTTAAATCATTAGATTGTCCAAAGAACATTGATGCCATAAGTACTTTTGCATTAGTGTTCAGTAACTTGTCAATCTTAGCTTGAGTTAAGGCCATGGATGCTTCGGTGACATTTTCTTTTTTTATGAAAAGCTCAAGCTTAGTAGGTTTCTTAGATCTCTTTATAACAATGTCGTTATCAAGAGTAAGCTCTACGGAGCATCCCTTCTTGGCCTTGTTATAAATTAAAGCAGCTTCCGTGCTTTTCCTAATGGTTCTCCCTGTTATACCAAAGTACACAGCCTCTACCAAGGCACTCTTCCCAGAACCATTGGAACCTTCTGCGTCCTTGTTAAGACCCTTAATAAGGGTCAAGCCTGTATACTTCCCCAGATTCAGACTTACATCCTTAAAAGAATAGAAATTCTTTATTTTGATTTTCTTAATTTTCATCTTTTAATAGCTTTAAGCCCTCTATTAAATCTTCCCTACTCAAGGTGGTGTTGCTGTTATCTATGTAATCCTCAAGAATCACATCATTTATAGAAAACAAACCCCGCTCTGGTCTATAGTTGCTTTGATCATCATCCAAGGATACAGGTTTATACTTTATGTCTACGGACTCTACTTCAAGCTTCTTTACGATGCCCCCAGTAATAGCCTCTAGGCTTTCGTTAGTTAGACGATCAACAAATAGCCTCAAGTAGGTGTTGTAATTAGTATCATTAATATAAGAAATAAGGTCATCATCCAGCTCATCTATATTATAGCGCAAGTGACGAGGACCATGACCTACAACTTGAAGAGTCTCTGATCCGTCATCATCAATCAGACCATAATAGGATTCCTTATCACATTCTCCAAAATTGGTAGTGTAGGGAGTTCCCAAGATAGTAACAAGACCTTCCTTTACGGAAGTATGAATGTGACCTAACCATGTCTTATTTTTAAATGTACTCAGCTTTAAAGAGAAATCTAAATCCCCAACAGAGTTCATGCATCCCCTATACCCGAAATGTCCAAACACAGTGTACTCAGGATACTCTGCGGCTTTCCCTAAGTATTCAAGAATCTTAGATTCATTCTCATAATGAGGAATATAAATACGCTTGGTTGCATGGTCTATCTTAAAGAGAGTTATGATATTAGCATAGGAATCAAACAGGGAAAGGGCAGTTACTCCATCGTCAGCCTTAGTCTCACTATCATGATTCCCTCTTAGTATAGTAATATCCTCAGTATGCAAGGATGCTGCTCTTAAGGTTCTCTTTAAAGCCAGAAGTACAGTGGGGCTTGGTTTCCTGTGCATTATAAGGTCACCCATAAAAATAATGCTGGTTGGGCGTACCTCATTAATAATCTTGCAAACACTCCTAACCTGATGCCCCAACATAGCGGGGGGTTTCTCTGTGTAGTGTAAGTCTGTTAAAATTAGTGTTGACATTTCAAATCCTCTACTATCTTATTAACATTTAGAGGTACTCCCTCCTTGAAATCAACCGAAACGCCGTCACCAAAAGAGTCTCCAACTTCTATATCAACAGCAAGAGGGACATCGAAATGGATATTAAACTTATCCTTAATATAGGGATAGTTTACCATCTCATTATGAACAATCTTACATACCTGCTCAACCTCCTCATGAGGACACACTATCTCAATACTATCATGAACTGTAGCCACTACTCTAGCTGATAATCCCTCGTCCTTAAAAGTGGTTCTAATGCCTATTAGGCTGCACAAGAGAATATCTGATGCAGAACTTTGGATAGTAAAGTTTAGCCCCTGCCTTAAAGCTCTATTAACGACACCAAAGTTTCTACTATGTACATCAGGAAGATGTCTGCGTCTTCCAAAGATAGTATAGGCATACCCATTCTCTTTGATAAAGTTATTAATAAAGTCCATAAACTTAAAAATGCCTGGATAGACAGACTCATAACTCTTTATTATCTTATCTGCTCTCTTTAGGGATATCCCCATAGTCTCTGCTAAGTTAAAAGCACCTCCACCATAAACAATGAGGAAGGACACCGACTTAGCTATCTGCCTCTCATGCTTACTTATATCTTCCTTAGCAAAGAGTAGCTGGGCAGTATAGGTGTGGAGGTCCTTGCCATTTTGGAAGGCGAATTGCATGTTGCCCTCCTTCGCAATATGGGATAGTACACGCAACTCCATAGCCGCATAGTCTACCGTGAGAAATGCGTGACCCTTCGGGGCAACAAACAGGCTCCTAACATTAGTCTTTTCATCACGAGGAAGCGTATGAAAAGAAACGCCCATACTCTTCTTTGCATTGTACGCAGCACAAGATAAGCGTCCTGTAGTTGTACCATCTAACCTAAAATCGGAATAAGTTTTATTACTTTCGTTATACTCCATGGCTTTCTTCGTACCTTGAATATAAGTCCTGTACAGCTTCTCCGATTTCCTTAGATCCAAAAGGCCAGACAGGAATTTTTTAGCAGTTTGTAACTGATCTGTGGTTTTTCCTGCAATTACGGACTTGCATACACGCTTGCCCTCTTCCCTATGTTTCCATTTACTCATCTTTTAGCCAATTCCTCAGAGACATCTTCCAAAATAAGTTTTAGAGTGGGGGCAGAAACAGAGGGTGTTCCTGTCGCTGTCCTGTCAGGAGGATAAAACTCAAAGCCTCCCTCCCGTGTATACAGTATCTCTCTAAGATCATTAGTGCTTGCAAGGTTATCTGCGTTAACGACCTCATCGAAGAAGTAAAGGTCGTCCATCTGGTTAGCATTTTGTAAACGAAGCGTGTGTCCTACCGTCTTCAAACGCTCAGGTGACACATCTAGTCCATCATACTCCATAACTGAGAATACTTCGTTAGCAGGGCTTAGGACGTTTTCCAACAAAGGAATAACGGATGGCATGTCCTCCCCTATCTTCTCCATCAGAAGATCAAACAATCGAAGAGTAAAGTGAGAGTCCATGGCATTGCCTTCACAGCAATCAGATAAAGGCATATTAGCCCAATCATACGTTTTTGGATTCTTAATCGTAAGCATTACAAGTTCTCAAGCTCCGTTGGAAAATACATCTTTACTAAGTCCATAAGACTCTTGGGAACATTCTCATCCAAGAGATGCTGTATAATCTTAGTGTCCCACACGTTAATCGTTTCTACATTGTTATTAATAAGAAATTTCAAATCAAACTTAGCGTTATGGAATACCTTCTTGTTATTAGGATTGCCTAGTATACTTCTTAAGTGGTCCCAAACCTCCTCAGTATCCAAAAACGGGCTATCTTTATGATTAAGTGGAATGACCCAATTACCATCCTCTGAAGATATGCCTATTGTTTGTATCTTATCTTTAAGGAAATTAAGACCCGTTGTTTCTAAGTCCACAGCGAGGGTCTTACCCGTGTCCTTAAGGGAGGTAGCCAAGTTTCGGACATCCTCAATTTCAGTAAGAACTTTAAAAGAAAAGGATTTAGTGGAAGTTTTTCCTAAAACGTACTTGTCATACGCATTCTTAATATCTGTTTCAAATAAATACCTATGACGAGGCTCCTTAATAACGCTATAGGGATGGAAAACTGGAACCACCATACATGAAGTCCCATTAGGAGTTTCGTACTCATAAGAGCTACCCCTCTTATTGGTGATGCCACTCTTTTTTACAAGCATCTTCATTGCAAGGTTCCCACACGGCAGTACCAACTTGGGTTTAACCTTATCAATAGTGGCTTCTAAATGCGCCCTACAAGTCTTCATGTTGATGGGGGTCATATCTGCTTCTCGTACAGATACACACTTTACCGAGGACGCAACCACAAAAGGTGCGTCAAGGCTCCTCTCCAATAAGGAGTATTCTGCCTTCTCAAAAGGAACCACTTCCCCAAACTTATACTTTAGAGAATCAGATAAGAACAGAGTGTCGCACTCTTCCAACTCCTCGTAATCCATGAAAGAGTGGACTGCTACAGAACTCTTTAGGATTGAACACTCTTCACAAGCGGGGTTTTCCCCTGAGCTACATTGAGAATATAAGGATCCTAAGTCTTTTTTAGGCTCTATCATAGTATATGGCTAATTTCTATATAGACAACAAAAGGTTTGAAAAAGTAATCAAATTATACTTATCCGATAAGACGGCTCATGAGGATGAACTAATGGCATTATTTGATACCTTAATTACCAATATAATAGCCAGTTTTAAATTTTCTGTAGACACGGAGGACGCTAAACAAGAATGCTTCCTCCTTATACTTAAGACCTTAAAAAACTTCTCGCCTAAAAAAGGAAGCGCATTTAACTACTTCACCACTATCATAGTAAACAATTTGAAGTTAGTCTACACAAAAAATAAAAGATATTGCGAAAAGATTAACGACTACATTGAACTTCACAAGGATCAAATATCCAAGTTGCTGTAGACAGAGGGCAGGTAGTCATCAACAACGGCTGGGGAGTAAGCCTTACCGAGTGTTACAAGGCATGGCACCTTCTGAGTTTTATAAATTACAAAAGAGTGAGGCATTGAGAAGCTATTTACAACGTACAACTCGTCATTGCCATTAGTCTTATTCTTTAACTTATCAACAAGCTTATTAGACCACTCATCCCACAAAGAAACAAATAGGATCCTAACAACGGACCCTGTTTGCTTCTGACGTTTAATGACCTTATTAAGTTGATTCTCAGACTTTAAGAATTTAAGATTCATTATTCAATAGTTTCCACGGTGCCTTTTTCTTCTGGTTCAGTCCCCGTGAACTTGCCCTCTTCATCAAAAGTAAAGCCCGAAGCTTCGTACTGGTCACGATTACTTTCAATGTGCTCTACAATCTTAGAGTTTAGGTTCTCTTCAAACTTTTCTATACCAGCAAAAAAGATACCCTTCAAAAAATCATCAAGGGTAGCCTCTGGAGGTTTCACTGCATCCGCAAAATTCTTGAACGCTTCAGCTTCTTGTGCATTTAATTTAATATACAGTTTCATTCTATCTCTATTCCTATTAACGACTTTGATTTTCCAATTATTGGGGTTAAACTTAAAGTTACTCATTTGGTTTTCCTATTATAGACTAAAGGGGGATAAAGTATGCAAGATGATTATGATATTTCCAAGTTAAGAAAGAAAAAGAAGAGGGTCAACAGCAGAACCAAAGGCAGTACCTTTGAAAGAAAAGTGGCTAACCAACTTAATGATAGATTCGACACTAAAGAATTTTCAAGAAGTCCTGGATCTGGTGCTTTTGCTACTACCCATACCCTACCTGATTACCTTAAAATTTATGGAGACTTGATAACCCCTAAGAACTTCATATACTGCATAGAATGCAAAAAGGGATACAATAAACAAGCTATATCAAGCCTATTTAATAATAGGAGCGATTTCTGGATTTTCATGAAAAAATGTGAAAAAGATGCACGAGCATGTGGAAAATTGCCCATGTTAGTCTTTAAGCAAGACAGACAACCTACATTAGCCATTATTAAAGGAAGAAAATGGTTTAATTATACAGGGGATTATGAAGGAACGGTAGATTATATTAGTATACCAAGACTTAACGCTATGAATGAAGGATATAAGATATTTCAATTTGACGAAATACTTAAGAATTGGTCAGATTCAGACTGGCATGAGGAGGTCTTACCAGAAGGATCAATCAGAAAGTAGTTCTTGTATCATGGACAATTGAGCATTAAGGAATGATCTCATATCCACTGCTTCTTTTTTAAGATTCCCTTCAGCATCATGCGCTCCAAGCCCTAGAACCCTGTCCTTTGAGGCTTCTACTGTCTCACCTTTTTTCCTAAATTTATTATGTTGATGTACCATGTCATCATTCATATGAACCGCCCATGTAGTAGAAACACCCTTGCGAACTCTACTCCCCGATAAGCGAAGTGATTCACCATTAGGACCCGTTATTTTTATAGTTCTTCCAATACCAACTGAGGAGCTTCCTGCTGATCCAGTACTTATTGTCCATCCTTTCTCGCCATTTAGAATTGCTTTACATACAGTATCATATATATCGCCAGTACTCATCACGGCATGAGTTCCCCTTCCACTATTCATTACATGAATTAGTTCTTGATTTTCAGCCCCTGCAACCAATTGGATAGTTTGGGCTAACCATTTTCTTGCAGGGCCAGCAGGTGGAGGCGTACTATCAGCAGCTATGTCTCTGGCTACTTTTTCCATCTGAGCTTCACACTTTATTTTCTCGCTAAGTAATCTTCTTTCAGGCTTTGTATCGACTTTGTAAACTTCACCATTGCTATTTACTACTCCTCTGGGTCTTGACGCTGGATCGGGTTTCCCCATCTGCTGTGATAGTGTATTCAACCTCTCGTGTTCTTTCGCCGCTTTGTCCGCTGCTTTTCTAGCCTTCTCCGCTGCCTTAGTCGCTGCCTCTTTCTCCTTTTCAGATGCTGTCTCAGCCTTAGCTTTCGCTTCGGTCGCAGCCTCCTCGCTGTCCTGCATCTTCTTCTGGGCTTTCGGAAGCTGCTCCGCAACCCGATCTGCCGCTGCCTTTGCTGCTTCAGGATCGTGTTTGACAATGTTCCGCTGCGACCAGCCCTTCTTTCCAGCACCTTTTGATAGGGCTGTAACGATCTCCCCCGCATTTACTAATGTCCCACCCTGTAACAGAGTTGATTCAGTCTCAATAGGGATAAGCGCATCTACGTTACCTCTCATTGTTTGGAGTTCACCGTCGTACTCTTTTATTTCTTTATGAGCTTTTAAAGCTGCTGCATTTCGAGCCTCCTTCTCAGCCTTCTCCCTAGCAGCCTCATCACCGCCTTTCACGTTGGCGATTGCCTCATCAGCTGCATCATCTCCAAAGATTCTCTCCCTCATGGGGTGGTGCCAAGCAAATTCATCACCCACCCCCGCATGTTGCGTTGACAGTCTGTCTGTTCCTTTTATCTCCCCACCCTTAAAACCATTACATGCTGCGTCCCTGTAAAACTTTTCACTTATATTTATAAAATAAATAGTGTCGTCGTCCGTGATACCATGAATATCTAGTAACAAATTGACTTTCTTAAGAAATGCTTCATGTTCATCTGGATATTTCTTTTTATCAGGAGCTTTTTCTCTTAGTTGTTCGGGTGTCATAGATATCATATCGACACCCAACTCATGAGCTTTAGCCTCAACAGTGGCCGAGACCGTCGAACCCATAATAAAATCAGCTTTCTTTCCTGAGCCCACATCGTAACCTACCTGCATACCGAAGGTAAGCTCTCCCAATCCTAATGCTTCTTTCATCTCCGCATCTTTCTCAACTACGAAATTAATTAGTTTTTTCAGCTCCGCCTCATTGCCTTTTCCCATTTCGGTAAGATGGTCATGAAAATCACTCATAGTCTTAGCGTCACCTCCTCTAAAGTAGGGATCACCCCGCAATGCTATAGCCGCCGCTCTCCATTTTGCTACCTTGCTCTCGGCCCATTCATTCGCCTCTTTTTGATATTGTTCTCTCAATGCTGGCACCGCTTCGGCTCTCGCTATCTCCTCCTCCGTTGCACCTTCGGCCTCTCCAGCCGCAACCGCAGCATCCATAGCTGCTAAAGCAGAAGTAATTTCACCAATCTTCTCTCTGTGCTTTCCTATAAGATCACTTATCTCACCAGCCCCTTCAACAGCAGCCATATGCTGGCCCAAGGATTCAACTTCCCAGTTCTTCTCACCACAGTTTGCCCTAGCTCGTTCTAAAGAGTAATTTATAAGATTTCCTGGAGTTCTCATATAAATACTATCCGAACCGTCAGCTCCTTTAAGTATGAGACCATTATTCCCACCCTTTTCTGTTATTATATTATTAGAGAGTGTTTTACATGCCTCCGCTTCCAACCACGCCTGGACCTCGGGATTCGTCCCCTTCGCTTTTCCAGTTCCAAACATTAAAATAGTCTTTATAGTGTTTAGTGCATACAGCGTTACTTCCAGATCTTCAACCTTAGTTCCAACTGTAAATGTGTCATTCTTGCCATCCCCGTCTGGATCATTGCCAATTATGCCTTTAAGATTACAAAATTTCTCTTCTATACTTCTACCAGCGGTTCCTACTGCGTACTGTTCAGGGAAATAGTGCCAATGCTCGTGACCTTCTTTCCCTTTAACATAAACTTCATCCGCAGGCTTCGCCTGATCTGCTACATCTTTAACAAGTCCTGTGATCTCGTCTAATACCCTGGTGAGTTCACCAAGTTTAGGCTCCCCAGCATACACCCCACGAAATTTTGTGGGATCAGGAGGGCGTTCTATTCCCTGCCCTCCTGCTCCTGGTAGGTTCTCCTGGGCTTTTAAACCAGCAAACGCCTTAATAAATTTTACCCAGTTGCCTGTCTTTTTAACGGTCCCATCCTGATTTTTCTCTTCTATATCTTTAATTCTCGTGACATTGAGCAAGTTATCATTACCAAAAAAGTTGATTCCGTCGATGTTCGACATACCAGGAAACTTAGCAATAACGTGCGTTGTTTCTAAGTTCTTTTCAATAGAAACTTCTCCACTATTATAAGGTTTATCAGTAGACATCACATTCTCTATTGCTGTCACCGCATCCCCCTCGGCAGCTGTAAGCTCTTCATCAGATGGCTGGATCTTAGCCTTACCCGTGGATGCTTCCTGAATACTTATAGAAAACTTACGCTTCTTTATACGGGAATAACTGTCTAGTAGTTGATGATAAAAATTCATAGTATTGTATTATAGAAAAAGCCCAGCCCAGAAAATCCCAGGCTGGGCCTATTGATATCTTAACCTATCTAGTTTTTCAAACTACAGTCCTAACGCCCCACCGTGACCATGAAAACCATGATCCATGAAGTCGTACTTGAAGGTCATTGCAACAGTATGGAACTCATCAGCTCCATACTTATATTCAGCAGCTTTCCATGATTTTGGGTATACCCCGAAAAACTTAGTTGAACTTATAGGCTGACCTTTATTATCTAATTGAAGTACTTCTACCTCTCTAGCTTTAAAATCATTTGCCACACCACCCTCGACATTCTTCATAATCTGCCCAGTCATTGGGTCATAAATGGTTTTAAACCACTCCCAGAGCGTAATAGACGGTGAATCTTTATACAAGTGATCAAAAGTAATGGTTAGGTCATCTTGAACTGGCTTGCCAGGATAGAAGACCTTATCGTTAACACGATGTACTTCAATATCACCGACTGACATTCCAGCCTCTCCAACAGACTTAGCTGCCAACACCAGAGGTGTATCAAACGCAGGTCCAGCCTCACCATTAAAGTTAGGAAGTGTAAAGTGACACTCCCATGAGTAAGTCCGTACTGAGTTTAACCCCTCTGATATAACAGGAAGCCCATTTGTGTTGTTAGGATCAGTGTCCCTCGCAAAACTAGCACCCGAGTATAGTGGTCCGTGAGCCATTTATATTCTCCTATATCTTTCCTAATTGAGCAGTTTGATTAGTTATATTAATTTCAAACACAACCATCTCTGCTGTTTTTGTGGGCTTGATTATAACCTTAGTCCACATTTCATTTCTATCAATTCTTACAGGAGTATTTGTAGTTGAATCACACACTACTCTAAAATCTGTAATACCTCTTCTACGCTTAATGTCATCCAACATAGGATTAATTAAGTCTTCAACTCTTGACCAAGTAAACTGATCATTTGGTTCAAAGACTAAGCGTCTTGTTGAAGCTAAGATCATCTTACGAATAACAATCAACATGCGTCTGACGTTAACTCTATCAAGTGCAGTTGGGTCTCTTTGTGTAGTTCTCTGCCCAAAGATTGTAATACCCTGTTGCGGAAAGTTAACAATTGGATTGATGACATTTCCACCACTATATAGGGAGTCTCTATCACCTTGATTCAACGCCAACTCTACGTCAGTAGGCTTGGTCAATCTGCCTCTGACATAACCAGCGGGTGCGAACCACGGATCTGCCACACTGTCAGTAAATGCCATCTGTCTAGCCGCAAAGATCTCAGGTGAGTACCAACGGTCAGCACCATCATGTACACTAAAGACCTTTAACCAAGGCCAGTAGCAAGCAGCATAAGAACTATTAATAGCTGCTGATCTGTTGTCATCTAACCCATTATGCCACTCAATAGCGTCCCCAACTCGACCAACAGCGTATGGAGGAGCAACTAATGCGAGGAAATTCTGGGTTCCTTCAGCCAAAGTGATTAAAGCATTTTGAACTGAATCTATGGGAGTTGTTCCATGAGGACACATTGCTATAGAGATGTTCAAAAGATCATCATCAAGAGCTTGCATACCTGTCTTACCTCCGTCAGATTTCTCCTCACCAATAAGTATAGTAGCAAGCTCGGGATCCGTATCTTCAATACCGTTAGTTCCATCTGCTAGGCTGTAAGTTCCTTGAACTAACTTAGCAAATCTACCCCCCGCCATATCAGCAACACTGTTATCAGCTCCATGCCAACCATTTATGGTACTACTACCGAGGGTTGACAATCTATCGTAGAAGTTAGAAAGTTTAGTTGTTGTAAAATCGGTAAGACTTTTATTTTCGCCCATTCTACCAACAATCCACTCTGAAGTTTTAGTAGCTACTGTAGCACCAATCTGGGTTTCAATAAAAGGCTCACCTGACAGGAAGGAACACTTAAAGGTTTCACTAGCAACTCCTTGATCATTAACTTGAACTTCAAAGTTTGCTGCTCCTCTAACATTCACATCTACACTGTGACCACTAGTGGTTCCATCATCCTTGGTTCCAGCATCATAACCTTTACCAGGGTATAAGCCTTGTACTAATAAAGCTACACCATCTTCTTGGGTACTTTCAGCCGTGGTTCCATGCGTTCTCACCGCAGTAGCGGCTCCATTCAAAGCTCCCTGACCTAGAGACGCAGCCGTGGGAGCAGCTGACCCTTCGCCTATCGCATTGAGAGGGGTGAAGGCTGCCGAGCACGTTACCCAACTAGCAGAGTCTGAATTGTATATTTCAACTTTAAGATCCATGTAAGCACCAGAACCAGCAGCAGCACCAACGATAAATGCGGAGGCATCAGCCCCCGTTCCACCAGTAGCTATAATCTTGGAAGAATCTAATCCCCCTCCTAAAACTTTCTTCAAAGCTGCGGTATTAGCATGACCAGAAGAGTTATAGCTAGATGATGCCCCTATAGTACCACTTGGAATAGTTACTACTTTATCGGTTAGAATCTTGGTTCCTGTATTATCCCAAACGGTTGCAGTCAATCTAACAGAAGAAACAGCGGCATCGTCCGTTCCCAAAGTTATCATTCTATCATCTACTCGACCCGATACATGGAATGCTGGACAAAGACCCACAGGCACAGCGGCAGATGATTGAAGTGCACCTGAAGCACATCTAATAAATCTAATAGAGTTAGTAGTTTCAAGAACTTCCAAAGCCCCCTCAAGGGCTTGTCCTGTAATATCCTCACTTGGCTCACCAAAGACACGGATAAGATCATTCTGGCTTGTAACTAAAGTGGCTCTCTCGCCATCAATACCCGCAATGGGTCCCTTAGAAGCAAACCCAACAATACCGATAACGGACGAATTAATACTTACTGGATAGTCTGAAATATCCTTCTCAACGACATATACACCTGGACTTACATAAGATGGCATTTTTTATCTCCTTAGGATTGGTTGCAAATAGAAATTAATCTTCTTGTATGAAGATTTTTTATAATGCTGCTCATATAACTGGCAGGTATAACAACGCTTTGGTTTGGTTTTAGCAGGAAGTGCTCTACCCCTTGCTCGGTCTGCAATGGAATTGTCCATGTTTGCAAACTTGTATTTGTAATTATTTTCATGTAGGAACTCCTATAATATGTACCTTTATTGCGGGTACTTTTGATTAAAAATATACTGAACTCTCTAACTAAGTTTAAATTCTGTCTTAAATTCTTCTATTTGACCCGTGGATGTTATTAAAAACTTAGGATTTGGGATATAAGTCTGAACTTTTATCTCAAAAGTCTTCTTAATAACCCTCTCCTCCTTATCCCCTGGACTTAGTGTAGAGCTGTCCGATTCCCCAGAAAGGAAGGCTATTCCCGCATCTCTAGTACCTGCTTGTAGTGTAGTAGAAGGGTTAAACATCAGCCTAATCTGCTCTGCTACTTGATCATTATCCGCTTTATACTTAGTCCATACATTTATCCCGTAAGACACAGTTATAGCCTTTGGAACTAAACTTACTACCCTTAAAGCTCTGTGCTGAGAATCATCCCACACCTTATCCATTACAATAAGGTTATCAGGTCTTCTTCGCTCTGCATCCTCATCACTCGTAGTTTGGTTAATAGATACGATTGGAAGAATTATATTATTCTCCTGAGTCAGCTTGGCTATCGTTCTTTCTGGATTTGCATGAATGCACTTAATATCCCTTATATTGTTTTCACTATCTATGTAAGCAAGACTTCCTAATTTAGAAATAAGAAATTTTAATAGTTCTCTGTATAAAAGAGGTATTTTATTTTTCTTATTAGTGGCTCGGACAATATAGTCCTTAGCCCACCGCATCGGATCATTTTTACTAACCCAGTCCGTAGACCCAGTATTTGAGCTTAAAGATGAAGTATCTGTCCAAGTGTGTAATTCTGGCCTCTGGTCGTACCCGTAATCAACCATAGTCTTCCTCCAGGTCCTCTAGGCTTGCCACTCCTGGACTTTTACTAGTCTTGTGGAGAGGAGTATCTTGAACGTCTGACGAGTCTCTGAGCAGCCTTGCAGAGCACGAGAAGTGGTACACCCCATATATCTCAAAGCTATCCTCTTGGACCTCGAATATCTCATATTTTTGATTCTGAAATTTAGGCTGTATTACATCTCCAGGGATTGGTCGCCTTGAGAGCTTAGTCTCTATATAGCTCTTATTAAATACGAACATCTGGTCATTGGTTAATTCAATACCAAACTCGGTAAGATTTTCTTCAAGTACCTTAGGATCGTAATGCCCATGTACTGTTACAGGTTCAGATACTACAGGCTTATTTCTCTCTTCCATGTAGACATCATCGTAATTGGACTCAGATTGCATGTATTTGAAGTAGAGTAAATCGGAACCACCCAGCCTTATAAGCTCGTCATCAATGAAGTTGAACAAGTTTATATCTGGATTTTCCTCATCAAACATGTTTAAAATGCTTGGTGATTCATCCAGATCTGGCAGTAGGGGTGTCTCCCTATTTACTTTATAGTTTTTCATAAATTACTTTCGTCGTTCCATTTTCTTCATCGTCTAGCGGCTGCAAGCCTAGCTCTAGCCCTCAACACTGCGGGGTTTGTTCTGCTTCCCAACTCTCCTGGTGTTTTTCCTCTACTTTTATCAATGTCATCATCCTGAGATTTCGTAGTCTCTTGAGAGAAAGGAACCGCTCCATGAGGTTTAGTAGGCTTGTTTTCATTTTCAGCAGAGCAAGCCCCCGTAGTACAGGCAGCAGCTACCGTTGCGATAGCTAACCCCTTCTTAGCCTTATCCTTATACTTCTTAGCCGTATCCCCAACCTTCTTCTTAAGCCTATCCCACTTCTCACCTTCTAGGACAAGTTGATAAATTCTATCTATTCTTTCTTCATCCATCTCCGATCTCCCTTCGTCTTTCAATTCTAGATTTATTCTTTTTCTAGTATTTCTTCCCTTAGTAGAAGTACCCCCTGCTTTCGTCACTACTTTCTTCAACGCCTTCTTTAGATCCCTGTCATCATCACTCTTGCCACTCCCCCCAGCCACCCCTCTGCTGGTTGTTTTATCTTTTTGGTTAGCTTTCCTAATAAGAGCTATGGTTTTTTCACTCATCTTAATATCCTAGAATGTTGTGAACACTGGTGGCTCCTCGAACTCTTTTAAGAGTTCCTCCGATAGTGCTGCTTTTTCTTTATCTGAAGCTTGGAGAAGCTCTGTACCATTTAAGGAAGCCCCACCCCCAGGTGACGGGATGGACTTATACTTACTTCTAATTTCTCCAAGTATTCCTTTAGCGCAAGCTAAAGCATATCTCTGTATCCAATTTCTGTATGCAGGGTGTAGGGTTCCTGAATCTAAGGCTCTGTACTCTAAAATAACAGCCTGTGGTGTGGTAACGGGTGTAGGAGATAAGTTTAAGAATCGGTTATTAACTATATTAAATGACCCCTCCTGCCCTAATATCTTTCTCATCTGCTCTAAGTTTTGTTGTAACAAGTAGAAATCGGCTATACCAAAATCTTGAAATAGAAAGTTATCTTGAAAGTACTTAATAAAGAAGTCAAATTCCAGAGTTCCTGCTTGAGACTGGATGGATAATAGAGTCTTCTTATACACAACATACTCTAAGTTATCTAATATGTATGATGGCACAGCATAAAGATTTATACCTGCTGATGCATCAAAAGCAGCATACTGCTTGGTGCATAGAGGAGCATGATAAGATAACTTGCTTACAGCCTCATCTAAACATGTCTTTATCTGGAAGGGAGATAACTCAACCCTAACTACGGGATGTCCTAATCTAGCAAATATGAAGTCTCTGAGTGTCTCTTCAAAGTGCGAGAACTCAACTCCATCTTGCATGGTAGTAGCATTTAGTTTATCTCTATCTATCTGTCCTTTTGGAACTCCGCTCTCTAGAGTGTTCCCACCCCAAGACGCAAAAGAGTTACCAAACGTACTGACATTAGGTACTGCTGGGCGGGTTGCCATCTGAATCTTCCTTTATGGGTAGAGTTGCTTTCTTCGTTGCTTTCTTCGTTGCTTTCTTCACTGTCTTCTTTTTAACAGGTTTAGATTCGGGAATTACTTTAACTCCTGTAAAACTACCAAGGGGTGAGGAGCTTGTAAAATCAGCCCCAGGCATAATCCTAGTCAGCTTTCCATCTATGGATATCAGTAAGGGTACAGACCCCGTATAGTTATATTTATATGTCATGCAATCCTCCTAAGTTATATAGACAAAAAGAGAGGAGGTCAGAGAGTTTATTTCTCTGACCTCCCCAAAGCATTCAAACTTATTCTTCAGCTATTATGATACTCCAGCCGATCTAATGAACGGGCTATAGAGGAAGTTAGCTGTCGGTCCAACCAGACGAATAATCCGATAGAATCTCTCAGCAGGTGCAACAGCAGCTTTGCCGTAGCGAGTGAGGATTCCCTTCCGTGGTTGGAAGGTCTCGGGATCGGTGATTGTTGGCAACTGTTGCAGCGGAATATATGGAGCGTAAACGTATCCAGCATCCATAGCATTACTGCCCTTATAACCAATCATCATCTCATCATCAGGATAAAGAGGATCAACATACAGATCATAGCGACCCATAAACTTACCCTTGAACTGGATGGCGTTCTTACCAATATTGGTAGGAGCGTCATCACGAACGATGCCACCCTCTAACTTGGATGCTGATTCCAGCATCGAAGCCACGAGAGGTGAAGTAAGAATCCAACTACCAGGACCACGCAGAGTAGTCTTGTAGATGTCCTGAGCAGCGTAGTTAATCGTTGCCAACAGGTTGGCATAGATATGACCCACATGCTGCGGAGCATAAGCCGTGCCACCAAATGCTGACGAAGTAAGATCAACAGCGAAGACATTACTAAAGGCACCAGCGGTATCACCTGGAGCATTTGCAAACTGATACTGGTATGCTGCTGGGGTGAAGATACCAAGATCACCGCCAGCTGTGCCTGTCTGGCTAGCATCGGGATGCAAACTGCCAGTCCCTTGGAAGTTGTTGGAGTTGCCCATGTCTAATGAAGCCTTCTCCCAACCAGTAACACTATCAGGATCATAAGCAATCATACGCAAATCTTCGATAAGCTCACGATCAATCTCAAGTGAAAGCTCCTTGCTCAACAGCGAAGTAAGCTCACCTTCAAGATTGAGGTTGTGATATGCACGAAGATCCTGTGCTGCTTCTAACGTCCACAATGCTCTCATCTTACGAGTACGAGAGACAACGGCTTGCTGCTCGATGTGGAAATTAATCTCAGGAATTTGATTACCAGCAAGGACTTCACCTGCGGAAACCGAGTATCCGAGGATAGTCGAACTCACGGGGAATGCCGCAATCTGACCACCGAAAGTAGTACTAACACCACCCTCATTCCCAGAAAGTACATGTCCCTGATTTACATTAGCCAGAGTACCATCAAGGTTGAACATGGCACTTGTGTTAGTACTGTTTGAAGTGGTTCCGACACGAGCACCACCAGAAGCATCAGTCGTTCCAGCCATAATGGGAGAAGATGTCTGTCCACGGTAGGTCAGGTTGTACTTGCTGTAAACTGTCTGTGAAACGCCACTATCTCCGTGCGCTCTTGTATGACCCAGATAGAAAATCTGGCTCACAGGACCCTTCATCGGCTGAACACCAACAATACTGTTGGCAATCAGGTCGGGATAGACTCTACGAACGAGAGGAAATGCAAACTTCTGAAATGTACCAAGCTTACCTACAGTAGTGCTGTTCTCATCCATTCTATCTGATTGCTCGGACAGAATGCACTTTGCTTGATTTTCCAAAAGGGTTGCAGTAACCTTACGAGTGTAGTCACTGTCTATACCTTCAAGGACGGGTCCCCACTTCTGCTCTAATGCAGAATCATATTGTGAAATGGGTGTAACTTCCATAATAGTATATTACCTTTCTTTGGCCTTCGATGTGAACGGCATAAACTTCATGATATCATCCGTTAAGAATGCATTATCAACAAAAGGGGTCTCTATCGAAGGCTCATCGACGTTTTCAGAGATCATTACCGCTTGCTCAGAAGACTTAAATGGCTTTTCTCTAGACTCTTCAAGAACCTCAACAGATTCATGAAGAGTACCATTCTCCTCTTCCAAAATTTCTAATTTAGATGCAAGTGCATTAATAGCAGCTTCCAACTTATTGTTTTCAGTAAAAGACTTCTCAAGCTCTTCAGTAAGAACCGAGATATCTTCTTTATAGTTGTCATTCTGATCCACAACAGATGCCATTGCACTGTCCGAATCATTTCTGTTCATTTCCAAGGCCATTAAGGACTTCATTGATTCAAAGAGGTGAGCATTCTTAAAAGTCTCATTCTCTGCTTCAAGCTCCATTAAGGCATAGCTCTTAACCTCATCAACTCGGGTCCTAAGGAAAGCTTTAACCTTAGCTTCTATAAGGCTAACCTTCTCCTGTACCTGCTCCGTGATAACCTCGTCAACCAATTCAGCAATTTCAGTAATTGCCGAATCACTTAGGTTCTCAGGAAGCAATTCCGAGATTGAATCCATCTTTTCGTTTGAATTTTCCATTAAATCTCCTTGTCTGTACATTACTATTTATACAGTTTAATTAAAAATATTAAAAATTTATTAATATTTGCGTAGTTTATTCTTTAAAAGGGTTATAAACACCTTCTCTGACGTTGCTTTATTCATTGTAGACTCAACAGTCTCATTAATATACTTAGAATTAAGGCTTTCTTCTAGTGAAGGGTATGCGCCCTTCGTGGATGGATCAGCAACTAAATCGAAGGTAATTAACTTAAAATCTTCATTAACATGCTTAGTTCCATCAGGACAATCAGTTAAAGTACCCATTCCTCTTGAAGATATACCTAACTTAACTCCACCTTTAATTAAAGCTTGGGCTGTGAGACCAGCTGGAGTATTAAGAAGCTCTGCTTCACCAATCATCTCACTGCCTTTGAATTTAAGCCCTGTAATAAGGTGCGAGACATTCTGAAGCTTAACTTGGTCATGCTTGGGATGATCTAATTCACCCATTAAGCGTCTCTCATTAAGGGACTCAGTGAGGCGTGTCATTTCTCTTTCGAGAAGCTTTTGCTCATAAACTCTCTTATTGTTATTAGGCTCTCCTGCTCTTTGAAAGCAGCCTGAAATTTTCATTGTGCCCTTAGAGGAGGACTCCTCTATGATCTGAATATTATCTAATATTTGTGTGTCTGTTAATAGCATTATTTATTTCCTTTTATCTTTGAGCCAAGGGCGCACTGTCTAGATCCGCACCAGTTTGCTTTCCGTCCTTTGCTCGCTGCCTCTTCGCCGCAGCCTCAGCCTTCCTCTTTAGTATCGCATCGTTCTTCTTCGAGAGTTCCGCCCCCCTGTCATCAACCCACGCTGCGACCTTATCTGGCTTGTCTTGCTGACCATGCCCAACTGTTGGTCCACGGTGCTGCGGCATGTCCTCCATCTTTTTCGTCTGCGGATTGTATCTCTTGGCTGGCCTAGACATCTTGTCACGACCACCCCTTGCCTTGTCGGCTGCAATAGCCCTATCAATACGCTCCTGAGTAATCTCATCAAGCTTACTTCTAACTAACTCAAAAATGTTTTCTAATCTTTTATTCATTTACTTGCTCCTGGCTTGGGGGTTACTTTTTCTGGGTTCTTATACCAGCTATCGTCTACTGTACTGGGCTTCTTGCCCTTACCTCGGGTCCATGTGAATGTAGGTTGCTTTTTGGCCTTCTCTAATGCCTCGTCATGTTGTTTATCCCACGGCTTTCTTGGATCGTTCGACCTGTCCCTCTGAGCCGTCTCTGAGAGCTTACTTCTAACTATTCTAAAAATACGTTCTACTCTAGACTCGCTTGTATCTTCTGCCGCCTTCTTCTCCTCTTCCTCCCTCTTCCTCTTTGCCTCCTCCGCTCTCGCCTTGATCGCAGCATCTCGCAGAATATCTTTTGCTCTCGGTCCTTTATATGCCATGATTAAGCCCTTCTTCCCATTCTTCTTCTATTCTTAGTGGTGTCACTAATTTTTCTTCCAGCCCCGTACAGACCTTCGATTCGTTTATCTCTCTTACCCGCATGTTTAATCTTAGTTCTTTGTGCGTAGCCAACTATGCTTCTCCAAGATGATGATGGGGTTGAACTTCCAGGTGTGAAACCTTTAGCTACTAACCCCTTACTCTTCTTACCCCAACCTGCTTCAGTAGAAACATACAATCTTCCAGCTCGTTTCGTAGAAAACTTAGTACCAGGACCCATACCGCTTGTTAGAGCATCCTTTATTGTATTAAAGATTTGAACCTTACTCTTACGAGCCTTGACACGTTCACTAGACTTACCATTTTCTGTTATAATATCTGTAAGTTTCATCTTGCTATTTTCTTAAAGGCTTTCGATAGTCTCATTTTTCTATCCTGCTCTGCTTTAAAAGGGTCGGCACACTCACCTGCCACACTGACACCCAACCCCCCGACACCCGTCTGCTCAGTAATAAGAGTTTTCATCTCACTTACCATACCCTTAAGTTCCTGAATCTCTTCATAGAGTATAGATAAGATATCATTCTCTACGCTTTGAGGCTCTTCCTGAACCTCTGTTTTAGCAGGAGAAGAATCTTCTCCTAATAATTTTTGCATAAAAGAGTCTGGTACTTCTACATTAGATATATCCATTTGGTCTCCAAAAGCATCTACAGGAGCATTAACAGGTTGTGAGTACTCCGTGGCTACAGGGGTACGCCCACCTTGATTCATTATTGATTCAGCCATGTCACCTATATTCATTTTTTAAAACTCCCTGGGTTATTCACCTAAGTTATCAAGAATAGCTTGAGCAAGCTCTTCGTCGGTGAACTCCTCGATATCATAGCTCTCATTTAATACATTAAGTGAGTCACGAACGAAGTTATAAAGATCTTCTTCATTAATGGGAAAGCCACCCTCCTCATCATTCTCGATATCTTCGTAATCCTTTTCATCCTCACTTAAGAGATCTTTACAAAAGTTATCGAACAGCTCACTGATATCGTTCTCAGTCAGACTATTAACTTCAGCCTCATTTAAAGATTCAAGCAAAGTCTGAAAAAACATCTCATGAAGAGCCTTGTCTTCTATAGCCTCGTTAATATCTTTCTGGGACTCTCCCCATGTACCCTGTGTTACATTCTCATTTATAACTGAATTTACAAACTCTTCACTTACTTCATTAATCATTACTAATTCTCCTTATATGAATTATCTAGGTCTAGCAGTACCACCTGAGCTACCTGAACCAATCACCTTCGTAACTGCACGTTTAGCTCTGTTAAGTATTCCCCCGTGTCTGATCCCTGAGGACCATCCAGTTTTTTTCGTATCATCAGGGGCAGTATTTTTTTCTGTATCATCAGGGGCAGTATCTTTTTCTGTATCATTTCCTTTGGACCTACCCGCTATTTCTGGGGTTGTACTAGGTCTGTCTTTGGACTTCGGATTGGGAGTTGTATCTGTGGATCCCGTGGCATCAACATGATCGGGGCGATCTGTACCACCACTACCAGGTCTACCTGTTTCTGCATACTTAGTTTCCCCATGGGGATAAGCAGTTTGACCTGGGGCTGTAAAACCCGAATATTTTCCTCCCAAAAATCTTTTTAGAACACTAAAATCGCCTGGCTTTTTTGTATCCCCATCCTCTGGAGCTTCCGTAGCCTTTTGCTTTGGAAGCGGTGGAGGTGTTTCCTTTTGCTTTGGAAGCGGTGGAGGTGTTTCCTTAGTAGGCTTCTCTTGAGGCTCACTTTGAGACCCATGACCAAAGGCATGAGCTTGCTTTTCCTTTTGTCCTGGTACTTCTACCCCACCTTCTGGGTGTCCCCCTCCTGTTGCAGCCGTCACTGCGGCTTTGTGAGCTTCAGGATTCTTTTTCTCCCACTCATGCCTAGGCATACCTTTAGGACGACCTTGTGCTGTTGCAACTCGCTCTACAAGCCTACTAAACATATCAGTAACAGACTCTCTCGGCCCATCAGGAACATCCTTTGTCATGCCACTCTTAACCTTCTTAACCTTATCAGGTGTATGGGTAGAATCTTTCTGTGCCGTGTCATTTCTATGCTTAAGTAATTTAGCCAAGTTTCTAATCTTACAAGCTCTACCCTCAGAGGACCTTGATGGGTGCGGAACCTTCTCTAATTTCAGCTCCACACTCATTTCAGTTAATAGTCTAGTAAAGTCTTTCATTTACCAGCCTTTAGCTTCCCTAATTCTATCTAAAGCTTTTCCTAAGTTAAGGTTGCGACTAGCATTCACTGCGCTAGCCTTGGGCTCATCACTCATGGGTGCTGCTGGTCTGGCAGTTGCGCCAGCTGGCTTTCCTTTGGCTGCTGCTCTCCTCGCCCTCTTTCTTGTAACGTCAGCGGCTCTAGATCTTTCTCTTCGTCCGACCTGCTCTCCAGACACTTTCCCCACTCTCTGCTTTTGCAGAGAATCATGTTTACCAACTTCTACGTCAGTCTTAGCTTGGGCACCCTCTGCTTTCTTTCTAGCAGCAGCAGCAGTATCCATTTCTTGTGAAGTTCCTCCTGCTCTAGCTGCAATATCAGTCGCAGCAGCTTTTCTGGAGACCTGACCTCGTGCTTTTTGAACATCCTTGATGTCATGATCTCCTGGAGCCCTTAAAGTCTTCTTAGCGGCACTAGTATCAGTCTTGTCCGCTAACTCTGAAGCTCGTGCATGTTTTTGCTGCGCTCTTTCTATAGCATTCTTACCTTTTTCAGAGAAACCGCCAGCCTCTCGACTCGCAAGACTATCACCACCTGATGCAGCCTCCTTCGCTCTTGCATCTCTCTTACCTTGACCCGCAGCTTTCAACGCCGCAATTTCCTCTGGGGTCTTTCGGCCCTTCTTCTTTGGTTCTGCTGAAGCCTCTGGTTTTGCTGGAGCCTCTGGTTTTGCTGGAGCCTCAGACTCAGGACTTGCCATGGTTTGGGTTGTCTGAATGGTATTGGCTTTTCTTGCAGCCTCTCTCTTCTTGAGATCGCCCCTCTTATACCCCTCATCCTTATCTCTACCCTTATGACCCATTCTCGATGCAAGATCACCAGTCAGCCTGTCAGTTTTTAATCCACTACCAACATCGGTATCTCTTTGTGCTTGTGCCCTCCTCAGATCGCCTCGTCTATATCCTGAAGTTCCACTTACAGCCTTTTTGATTCTCCGACCTATTCTACCGAGTAAGCCCTCAATAACGAATTCTAAGTCGTCTAATTCTTTTTCTTCTAGAATCTCACTTATATTACTCTCATCAATGAAATCAGCAAGACCCTCTAAGTAGTCTCCAAGATAAAGATAATTATCGTCCTCTAAAGCACCTGGAACTTCTGCTTCTTCTATCTTATCACTCTGGGCTAAAAGTCCGTCAACCCAAATCAGAGCTTCATAAATATCATCAACCTCAATACCCTCTGCAATGATCTCCTCATGAAGCTGCATTCTGTTATCTTGATAGCTTTCAACTAAATTAAGGGTGTCTTCATCTAGTTCAGACTCCATTAATAGGCCACCATCAATATCTTTTGAGAGCTTAATAAGGTCTTGAACATCCCTATGCTCATCTAACTTCTGCTTAAGAACATCACTAAGGGTTCCTGAATCCTGTCTGGGAACAGGATCCGTTCCACCTCCCGCTCTCCGCTCCTTCCGAATCTGCTCATTACGTTTCGCCATCTCCTCTTGAGCCTTCTTATTAGCCGCTGGTTTTGCTGCCTTTGCAGCAGCCAGAATATCTGCTATTTTCTTACGAGCAGCTACATTCTCAGGCTTGTTTCGATCTTCCATCCGTCTCTGATGGCGTTGACCCGCAGGGGTCTCTGGTCGTGAGGCGTCCCCTCTCCTCGTCCTTTCTGATTCGTACCCACCAGCTTGTCCTTCAGTAAGACCTGTAGCCTTAGGGTTTTTAACCTCGTTAAGACCTGCTTGCTTCCAAGCACCTTTATCAACAACATTAGCTATAAAGCTTTCATCAATTCTGAATTCCATAATTTATTCCTTATTTGCAAACAGGGTAGTATCCCTGTAGTATTTAGCTTGTATCCTCATTTTATCCATAATTTTTATTATTTTTGTTAAAAGCTCTTACGGGGTGTAGTAAGGTAAAGCAAACCTAGTATTGAAGGGTGCTTCACCTAAGTGTGTCACATGTCCCCCATCAGGGTCTTTTAGTAAGCTATCATCCTTAAATAGCGAATTATTTGTATTGAAAGTTCTATCCAAGAGACTTAGCAAATTAGTTCCCGTAAAAGGAGTACCATCTGCATCTAAGTATTTACCACTACAAAACTCTTGGAACCAACTTCTATTGTTATTCATTAAGTTACTAGTACTTGTAAGCAACTTCATAGCGTCATGGAAACCCCCATAGGCTCTCCAGAAGTCGTCTTTAGCTATGACAGAACCCCCAGCACCTGAAGGCAAGTTATAGTTGCTTATAAGAGACTGTACGGTGTGTAGAGCCTTTGATACTGGTGATTCCTCTTGAACTAAACTAGTAGTGTCCGAAACAGTGGATCTTAACCCCCCATCTGATAAAGAGGTGGTAAAGAAAACTGCATTAGGGTTACTATTAGAAGGTCCCCCTCCCGAATCCGACTCTAGTGTTAGAAGATTAACATTTGAATTTCCTGGATGAGCAGCGGCGAAGATTGATCTCGTGTTAGTCGTGGTCTCCCCAGACGAATCATAAGACCTGAGGAACGACCCACCAGAGAATAAGTTATAATCTACCTTATTCGTAGGAACTATTAGTAACAGTCTGGGCATCGACCTACTTACGATCTCCTCCCTTATTAAATCAGTTCGGAGATTACTTACAATAGCATCAACATTGGTCCCCGTCCGTAAGTAGTTCCAAATAGGGTCTGCATAGTGTATAAAAAAACAAGTGAGGGGCCAACGATTATATTTAGAACCCTGTAGTACGTCAGCTCTTGCGTCTAAAGTATTAAAAACTGTTTTAATATCCCCACTAGTAACCTTAGTAAAGGCAGCTCTAGTACTATGTTGGAATGGTGTATCGTGCTGTGATAGCAGAGTGTCAGGGTAATTATCACTATCCCTTACATAGGCGTATACTTCATTCATATCTGAGGGTGCATCATCATCACCTACAATCGGTGTAGTTTCGGTTGCTGCATTAGCTAAAGCTGTTACTTCTAATTCAAGTACATGATCCTGATTTGCATCTGGAAGTAAAGAATTTAAAGTTCCTAAAACATGTGATATGTCATCTCTGTTAATTATGTAACTACTGACCCACTCATTGTATAAACGCTTGCTATCTCCCTCTACAGTTACTATATCCGTAAAAGATCCTACTTGTCTTTTAGATTTAACAAAAGAATCTCCAAGAGCGTTTATAGTAGATCCCTCAGACTTGTAGATTTTCTGTCCTTCCCAGTCATATGTTTTCCATCTAACAACTGACCCATCTAGTTTAAACACGGGAAGGTTTACTGATATATCGGAATTAACAGGGGGGTTCATGGTCTGTACAATATTAGCACTACCCACACTATTGTTGGTCCCGTAACTCCTAGCCGAAAGAGGGTTCAGAAATTGTCTTACATAGGATGGAATATCTCCAAATCCTATAGGTGCAGGTTCTCCTCGTGTAGCAGAATAAAGTTGTGATGCTATCTGTGTTGATTGCCTTGGGTCCCCCGTCAGCTGACTAAGATTAACAGCCCTATTAAAAAGTGCATTAAAATTATAATTATGTGTGTGCCTTCCTCCAGGACTCTGTTGAGGTAATAACTCCTTAGCACTAATAGCGTGGGGCATAGAGCCTACCTGATAAGGAGTTGAGGAACCCGCACTGTTTAACCCTGCTATACTCTCATCATCAAAATCATCAGAGTACCTATTAAATATCTGATGTGGAAAAATCTCAGATATGCCAGGAGGATACGCATTAAGATCTATAGGAGACGTAAGTAATTGTGAAGATGGCGGTTCTTGAGGAAGTAAAACTTCTGCATCTGTGACCCCAAGAGTACCACCTCTGGAAGGACCTCTTGTTGGTCCTCCTGTAAAAGGCCATCCAGGCCATGGGGGCACCCATGTTCCTGCGGGCTTTGGTGTCGAAGTTATTGGAGGTGTTGTACCACCTCTACCTGTTGCTCCTCCAGGTCCTGGGGTCGGGGTTCCTGCCCCAGTTCCTGTGCCCCCAGGAGCAAAACCTCCTCCAGGTCCTGGTCCTGGTCCTGGTCCTGGTCCTGGTCCTACGGGTCCAGGACCTGGCGGTTGATGCGCACCTGGATGCATGCCCCCCCCTCCTCCCGTTAAAAAATCCATTTCCCTAGGTCGTCTCGGCCTACCGATACCCGTGGGGACGGTAGTAGTTGTAGTAGGAATAGGCACACTTACAACTATGGGTTTTACACAATGCCCCAACTCCTCCTCGGGAGTAGGGAGCGTATGATTGACAAAGTTAGCCATTTTTTAAGTCCTAGGAAAGTAAAGTCTCATCCCTTAAATCTAAGAAACCTTCATAAGACACAGGAGGAACATCACCATCAGTTATTACCGAATGCGACGGCGTTCCGAATGAACCTGGGACGCCCTGCTGTGTTGCTATTCCTTCTGGGAATACGGTCTTTCGTTGTGGATATCCAACTATATTAAACTTAACTGTAGGATAATGGCATAGACCGAATCTAGCCATCTTCCTCTTAGTATGATCACTGTCGGCATGCATTGTAGGCAGATTTCCATTTGTCATACCAACTTGCTGCCTATACATAGTATAGAAGGGTTGTTGCCATTCGGGCTGTATAACTTTATAGCCTAAGAAATTAGCCTCCTGTTGGTAGATGTTATTAGTGCCATACCTATCAATATACAAGAGCCCGTTATCGTCGTCGGTAGCATCGAAGGCGATCCCCCCACCTGCGGATACGATAGTAAAGTAAGCAACCTTCATATCGCCTAATGGAATCAGTCCACCTTTTTGAATTCTTAACCCCATAGAGTTAGGCATCCGCCATTGTCCAGGAGCCGTAGGTAGGGAGTTAACGTAATCCACATTAACATCAAAATCCTCTACCCACGAAGGAAGAAGAAGGTTAATAGTCTTCTTACAAAAGACTAAAGAATCAAGGTCCTTGGGCATAGCATTCAAATAGTTTCCTCCGTATCCGAAACCTCCTATCTCATTAGACACAGGATTAGTGGAGATGCTCATTCCTGCGGAAAAATATTTCGGAGTTCTCTCCGCATGATCCTCTTTATGAGTCCCTCCAACATAATCAAAGAAGTTCCAAGTATTACACGGGAGTCCATGATTCCCCTTACCATCTACGGTATATTGATTGACGAAATCGGCTAGATCAGAGGATTCTGTAGCTCCGTAGAGACCTGCATCCCATTCGGGCCATAAAGAAATCTTTCTGTCAGTAGGGAGATTTAAATATTCTCCTACTCCTCCACCGTGAGTGCTCCAATCGTGACCCCCATACTTGGTATAGGCTCCCCCCTCTGCGTTACCTAACCAAGACTTTAAATCTGCTTGATGATTATTATACAGGTATTCAATAGCAGCTTTTCTAATCGACTGGGGTGCTTGAGTAAATGTCCACGGATTAGTTAGTATCGAAAGGTCTATGCCCGTAGTCCCAGCACCATTCGTATAGTTTGTTACATTTTTTAAAATTCCCCACGGTCCATCGGTAGCCTGTGTATAGTTTTCATACATCATAAGCAAGCACCCCTCTGGGCCATAAGATAAACCACCTTGAATAACATCGGAATACATATTGACACCGTAGGAAGCCGATCTAGGAGTTATGGGGGCGGGTATTCTGTCTATAGCATCCTGAAGTTGCATAGTACCAACAGCAGGGTTAGCAAATGAGAGTGGTGGGTACGCCGCAGCTACACCAGCTCGTTCATTATATGATAACTCAGCTGTTCTTAAGAAGGGTCTAATATCAATTATGTCAGTTGTAGTTATATTACTACAATTTTTAACAACTACATATGCAACAGGGATAGCAGTCTGTCCTATATGTTGTAGATTAGTATTACCTCCTACCCCGTTACTATCTTCTGTTATAAGGAAGTTAGGAGTTATATTAACCAAATCATCAGGGGACGGGAAACTACCATGAATAACCGTTCCGTCTCTATCCATCAGACCATAATTAGCATCTACGTTAGCATCATGAATATTGGCTAGAATCTTTGGCATATCGGGGTCTGGGGTATTGGGTCCAAACTCTTTTGTTTTTATATGGGGTCCTTCAGCTGGATCGGGATCAATAATACCAACACCCGCTCCCTTAATTAAGCCTAATGTAGGTTGGGTAATTACTTTAGGAGTAACGCCCCCCGCAGTACCAGCTGAGTCATACTGCGCCAGTGCAGCAGAGGTGTCATCAATTGGCATGGAATAAACCACTAATAGATCTATTCTCTGTGTTGCATACGCAGACAAGCTTACATCGTTGCCGAATGCATCCTCATAGTAAAAATCATAAGGATCAAACGCAGGAATCTCAATAGTTCCTCCACGAAAGTCCACAACAGAGGTCCTTACAACCGACCGCCAGAACTGAACAAACTCCGTATGTAGAAGAGTTAGGTTTTCAAAGGTTCTTACAAAAGGTACATCATAATCCAGCTCTGCTATACTAGCGTGGTTAACTAAGGGCCAACGATGTAGCTGGCTGTTTCCTGGAACTATTTGCTCGGGTACACCGCTCTCTGTACCAGTAGATTTTGTTCCCGCCTCTCCAAATATAGGTCCTGGACTAACAGCCGCACCTCCAATATGGTGGGTAAACAAAGTCTCTAAACCCGTAAGTCTCATAGGCTCTGCTGTACGACCCAATACTGTGTTAAGATCTTGCTGTACGAAGTTCATAAAAAAGTCTGTGTACTCTTGACCATCAGCTCCAGGGTCATACGGACCAGGGGACGTTGTTGTTGGATCCCCCAGAGTTTCCATGATCTTAGGATAGGCTACCGTACCCGTGGTGTTAGATTTAATTAGATAAGAAAGATAGTCACCCCTACCATACATACTACTATTAATTCTAGCAGTAAACTTGCCAGGATTAACTGATATTGTTCTAGCACCTTCAGACTTTGCTCTTAATGGCTTAAGATTTTCGATGTCAATATCATCACCTGGTCTAAGAGGTCCACCTAATCCTTGTGAATCTAAAAAGAGTTGGTCCTTCATCCAAAGGACATTCTCTTCTAATTGACGTAATGGAAGGTTATCAACCTCGTAGTAATAAGGATCATTAGCCTTATAGTAACGAATGGGCTGAGTAAATTTATAATCCGAAGGAAAAGCTTGTAATGGCATCTTAATTATCTCTATCTAAATCAAATATGTTAGCGGACTTGAATCCTAACCCGTGTCCGTTTCTTTGGCCGCTTGTAAGTCCGAAGTCTCCTGCGTGACCCTCCCCGACTTCATCAGTAGCGTTCTTAATAATAGCTCTGTAGTAATTAACTAATTTCAACCTACCTGAAGTTCCTAGAGTTGCATTTTTAGCATTAGCAAAAGTATTCATAGCAGAGTCGTCCAACCACACCCTATTTCTATATGAAGGATCTAGCACAGATGAAACATAATAGAAAGCGGAAGCATCAACCCAGCTATTACTAGCTAAGGCACCTGAGAAAAGTGTCTCCACTTCGGAGTATATACCACTCAGCACAGTGGGGTCCACACAACTAACATCATACGGAGGATTATACCCCTGAGCTAGCAGCTGATAGGGCTCCCCTAATATTAAAGCAGAGGGAGTGTGGTCAATAGGTCTCCCAGAACTTCCTTGGAAGACCTCAGTGTCACCCCCGCCTCGTGTAAATCCTAGCCACTTAGCAGGACCCATTGGTGAGAAGTAGAGTCTAAAGGGTCCTCTGTTCTCGGAAGTAGCTTTACCATAGAATCCAGTAGGAGCACCGTGAGTATGCCCTATTCCAAAGGAATCTAGAACACTTAAGGTGCTAGTATCAGGTGTACTGCTTGGAGCCCCCGATACGGGAGTTCCAGTTGAAGAAGCCCACACCGCACTTGGTCCCCAATATTCCGCATCCGCAGGGAATGAAGTACTTACTGATAAATAGGAAGCATGTAATTCAGAATCATCAGCTATATTCCATATATATAGTCGGTTACAGTTCTCCCCAGCGGAGAGGTCGTAAACAGCACCTGAGGTTTGTTGGTTGTTCCAGCCTGTGGGGAAGTAAACATTTTTAGCATTAACCTTGCTTCCCCCAACAGCTTTAACACACGTTCCTCCCATAGTATACTTAGCCACAGTAGCAAAAGCGTTGTTGCCAGTTATTAGGGTCGAAGAAGGAACTAATCCTACATAAGAATCATCATCACTATAATCATATAAGTATGAAGCACTCTCTCCTGTTACATTGTATGTAGATGATAGAGAACCAGTCCCATCAGTAACCTCGTAGCTTACAGGTGGGTTTGGATAAAACTGAAGGTGACCTGCAAACTTTAAGCTCGAAGTCTCATCGTTATCATTAGGATTGTAATCCGCTATTTCTAGTGCACCACTAAGAACTAAGTAATCGTAATAGGAACCACCCTGCGGAGAGGGCGATGAGGTATCTAGGAGATTACCATCAGTGGCCCAATGCTCATGATAATCTCCAAGATCCTTCATATTAATAATAGAGTTCTTATTAGCTACCAAGCAAGCCCTTGTTGAATGAAGATCCACCATAGTGTGGTTTACACTAGAGCTTAAATCAAACCCACTAGCATCTAAGATACCATCTTTATTATGAGGAAGAAAGTTCATAACAGAGTTATTCTCTGCTAGTACATCTACTCCAAACTGGGATATTACAGTGGGACCATTAAACTCAACAGTAGAGTTATTACCAGCGTAAACTCCAGCATTTTTTCTTTGTTGTGTATAACTAGCAGGACCGATTATCAAAGTCTGCCCCGCATTCGACCCTACAACCTTCACGGAACTATCATTAGTTACTCTAAGCGCAGATCCCTTGATAGACGAACTAGCCTCATACAGGGATCCCTTGCCTGAGTCTCCACCATCAACACTCGCATTTGACCACCCATGCAACTCTATACGAGGATGAATAAGCTCTAACTCTGACCCTTCCGTCACAACCACAGCAGGGAGAGTACTCTTAGCAGTAGTACCATCCATATCCCAAGATTTTACTTTATGATTTCTAAGAAGGTGGAATCTACCATACTTAATTGGCATATGATCACTGTAAGTGGGGATCATCTTAGATGAGTTTAGTACAATATGTTGCCCGTTATCAACGAACCTAAATTGGGATCCAAAAGGGCTGTTCCTACATGCTCCTAAAGTGGTGTTTTCCGCATCTACCAAGTTTGGATTGTATTGAATAACAGAGTTATGTGCTAGCAGTCCCTCGTCCGCATTATGGTCAGAAGAGAACTCAGCTAGTATTGCTTCAGAGTTATCTAATGATATACCTACCCCATTTTGGAATGTTGCTATGCGTTGATTAAAATCAATTACGGAGTTTCTTGCTAAAATACCATCTTTAACATTAGTAAAGGATTGGAGAACTAAGTTAAGAACTCCTGATTTTGAATTACTAGCTACAGCCCACGCAAGGTCAGCTCCCCCCTCCGTAGAGGGTATAGTAACTTCTCTACCAGGAAACGGGGTAGTTAATCTTGAATTTATAAGCTCTATACCTCTAACATTATGGGCGAAGATGAATGGGCAATCTACTGGAAGCCCCCTATTCTCCTCAGTAGTAGCTCTCATAGTTATTTCAGAATTAATAGCTCGTAATCCAGGAGTATCATTATTTATATTTCTAACGTCTGTTGCGGTCTTTTCATAGTTTCTATAAGCAGTAAACCCCCTACTAAGAACAACTCGTGAGTTAGTAGCCTGTAACCCCGCATCTTTACATCTAGTCACCACACAATTTTCTACAGTAACATCCGACTCTTTAATATCAAAACCTATTGATATATCATGTGTGTTAGGAGTATTATTGGTAGCATCAGCACCATCAACACAGAAGCCTCTAATGTACACAGGTCCATTACAGTTTGTAACACAGATGCTAGAGACGGAGTTTCCGTAAACACCTCCAACAACTCTGACATTAACACCACCATCACCCATAGGGGCTCTACTAACAATACTATCGTCTGATCCATGTCGTACTACCCTATCCAAAGCAGCATCAGTAGTATATGTTTTAGCAAGGGGAGCAGTGAATTCATACGGAGTTGCAGTGGTAAAAGTATTTTGAATATCATTGGTTAGAACAGCGGTTATCCCATTAGTCGCACTAAGAGATCCAACCGCATCAGCCGCCTTCCACCACTCAGGAACTGACATAAACAAACGATGATGTTGTGCCCAAAAAGTAGTATCCCGCCCAGTATTAATATTAGTACTTACACTAAGTGAAGAGGTAGAGCTACATGTTCCACTCAAGTCCATAGAGCTTATAGTTAGAATACTAGACGCATCAGAAAAGTTTTCTACACTAGCACTAGCTGTTCCTGATCCATTAAATATTTTAGCAAAGCCTCTATTGATAATCTCCAACCCGCCGTTCTCTTCAAACTGAATATCTTTAATATCAATACTACCCAAATGACCGCTTGCTGCAACTTCAATAATTACAGGAAATCTTAGGGTCTGGGGAAGGGCTTGTATAGCCTCATTAACGGTGGGAAAGGTTAATTTATAATCCGCACCAGAGTCTGACACATTTAACATCATACCAGTGACACTAGATGTGGGATACCCATGTTGCTCCCAATTAAAGTCCGTGCGCTCTTCAAGATCGTAAAGAGGGAGATTATCCTGCTCCCAATTATAAAAGGAACTTGAATCATACTTATAAACTGTAGGAGTCCAAGCAGGATCATTCCAAGGTCTCAAGAGCTGTGTAGTTCCTGAGGCTAAATAAAGGTCGGTATCTGTATCATTATGTAAAGGCATATTTTAAAAGCTTATCGTCCAACGGAAAACTAATGCAAACTCACTAGTTTTTGCTATATCAACAAAAGGTCTATATGCCACTAAGGGCGACCTAACATTAACCCCAGTTAATGGATGTTCAGATACCCCCGCTAAAGGGTTGTGCATGAATAAACCTATCTCATTTACAAGATGTCCATTACAAGCACCCTCAGGAATAAACATAGAATAAGTTACTGAAGTAGGTGATGATTTTCTTATACTATTCTGAGGTATATAGAGGAACCATTGCCCTCCTGCTCCTGGAGTTTGAATTCCTCCGTCTGGGGCCATAAGGTCATGGGTGTCTAGAACAACATCAATTGATGTGCCGTATTCGGCAGCCCCTCCCGCATGACCTAGTGCCGATACAAGGGAGTATTGGGATGAATCATAACTATCTATTACCGTATTACCACTTACCCCAATCTGAGCCCACCTAACCTGATAATCAGTTATGGAGTCTGCCCCTGAGCCAGCGAATAATAAAGCTAACCCTACCCCCATGCCCGAAGTAATTACATTATGATCGTCAAAAATCTTCTCCTCGTCACCACTTGGGAAGATCTTCCATATCTCTAAATTACCAGAGACTTCTAATTTTTCTATATCATTACTCATATCTTATATATATACCCTTTATATTATAGGACTACGGAATAAACCATTTTGAACTGATGCGGGAGTCTTCGGATAGTATATTAACATGCCTATCAAACGCTGTAAAGGCTCCTAACCACCCTATAGCCCAATCAAAGGTTAATGTGTAGTTTTTTGTTTTAGTAAACGCTGTATCAAATTTTTTATAAGCTAACATTAAAGGGTGATCTTCTGTCAATCCTAAGGGGTTCTTACAAAATAACCCAACCTCAGTTATCGACTGCCCATTACAGGTATGCTCATCCAAATTGATTCTATACTGAACTGAGTCTATAAAATACTTAGTAGTATACTCTGGTTCTATTTCTATAAACCACTCTTTACCTGGAGTAGATGAAACAATCGAAGAGGCGGTTCCAGCTGCCGAGGTCATAAAACACTCGCCCCAGTTAGTACCATCCGTAGACGCCTGAAACCCTCTATGCCCTTCAAATAACCGTAAATCGGTCCTATCTCCATAATCCCCAGACTCCATAGAGGCACACACTTGGAAGAAGTGAGAGGATGTTGCAAGGAGCGCATTTTCTGCATCATCGAACCCAACAGTGGATGTTCCTATCTGAAAGTAAGAGGGAACAAAATCTACACTTTTCTGTGAACCTGTATCTGTTAGCATTTCTACAACATTAACAGCAAGACCTTTTGTTAAAATATTGTGATCATCTAATAGAATTTCAGATGATCCGTTTTTATTATGTTTAGTTACTACTAAATGTCCTGCTAACATTATACCCACCCCTTAGTATCGAAGCATATCTTCCACGTTATATATAGGTCAACATGATTTTGAAATCCTGCTGCCGCTGCTTTGTCTATTATATCAGATAAACTTTCAACAAAAGTTTTCTTTGAAAAGAGTTTATATATCCTCTTTGAATCACCATTAGAGTCTACAAAAGAAAAAGGATTAGTACCCCCATTCTTTAAAGTTTCTTCTAAATCAATAGTCCACAACCCCAGCGTCTTAATACCCCCATACAGATTAAGAAAACTTACGTCAGGAGCACTTAACGTAAAGGTGTGAGCGACAGCTGGGGAGCCTATAAAAGCCCCAGATGTTGTAACAGCAGTGTCAGCACTAGCATTACATCCAGAAACAACCATTCCTATTGTATGATCTTGGTTTTCTGTGTGAAGGTAGCCTCTAATAAAGCCCCTCTTATCAACGGCATGTACTGCGTTATAATGCCCAGACAACCCCGTCGAGGAAGTGTAAGCTTCGGAATATGGGGTAGCATTAGATGATACGAGATAAACATCAATACCGTCACTAGGAGCATAACATCCCATAAAAACAGTAGAGGCATCGTGGATTGAACTTGGTCCAAAAAACATGTTCATATTATGTCCCATCTGCCCGTTACTCGTTGCTGAAGTAGGATTCAAAATACCAGTATCTATCTCATACTGCGTAGTTGTTGATGCTTCTAGGCTAATGTCTAACGGATCTGGGTAGGAGGGGAGGTGGTGAAGCCTAAGAACTGAACTTGCAGGGTAATCACCGATCACTTTTATTTGGGGTATAAGCACAGAGTCTGAGTAAGCCGTAGCATATTCATCACTTAAAGAAGAACTATAGTAATGCCCTGCTCGTCCTGGCCCGTAATACGTCTGTGCTGCCTTTCCTATGGATACAGCCTGTACTATGTAATTGGAAGTATCAAGAACGGAGGAAGAATCGGTTAGCCCCCTGATACTGGAGGGGGTTACCATAATATTGGCAATTATCTCCGAAGCACCGTCAACTATTAAATTGTTTTCTTTAGCTACTAATTGAGACTCGCCTGTTGATAATATAGAAAATACCTCTATTTCTCCCCTAATTCTCATACTATGATTCCTTAATCTCAATTGACGTTAGCTGATTATGGCCTGAAGATATAGCACTTACATACATAGCTGGGTCAGATCTATAATTTATTCTAGACCCACCACTAGCTTCAAAGACACTTGAAGTAGAAAATGCATCTCTACTGGCTACGCCATCTCTTAAGTAATTATAGAACTCAAAAGCTGTTCTGAGATCTTTTGCTTGTAAAGAATACTCAGTAAGCTCACGCTCTACGCTAGCTGCGTCCTTCCAAGTGAGATCCTCCATCTCTATCTTATTAAAAAGAATAAACTTACTCTCATCAGGAGTAAAGGCAAATATCTCAATAAAGTACTCTTGAGAAGTAGTATGCAAGTTACTTTGTCCTTGAGTACTCATTTTTCTTTTATCAAATGTTGAGCATCCACAAAACTCATCACTTAAAACCCAGTTGTTAGTATTAAATGGGATATTAATAGAATTAAACATTAGGGTATTCACTTTAGAAATAGGACCCTTTTTCTCTGGAGCACAACCAAGCCTAGGATCAGGAGAAACAGGAGGAGGACCCGCACCAGTAGCCACAGGAGTAGGTGGGCTTTGATTACGACACGACTCGGGGGTCACGACTGTAACTGCGGTTGGGGGCTCCTTTTGAGAATCAAGAACACTCATAGACGGAAATTGGTAGGTATGACTCAAACTTTTAACAGTATTTACACCATTCGCACCAATACCCTCTATTACCATAGGGGAATCATCTACAAAGGGTGTCGGTGTATTACGAGTAGTAGATTCCCCAGAGATCATGGATACTTTAGTTTTTTCCCACGCACCCTTAGGAGTATATGACCACACATACTTTGATGAAGTGTATGATCCATCTTTATTTCTATCTAAAAGAGTTTGAGTTTTTGTATGAATCCATACACCCAGCTTCTGACCTCCCAGACGCATCCCAGTTAAATCCATGTTTAAGGCATCAATCTTCAAATTATAGTCATGATCTGGTATCAAGAAGTTTCTCGTATTATCAGTACTAGCGGGGTTTATTTTTACTTTAAGTCTTGGAAGTCTATTCTGGTTTGCGGGGCGAATATGCTTAATTAACAAATTATCAACAAGGAACCTATTAGATCCCCAATCAGGAGTACCCTTACTTTGAGACTCATCATTACTCCTATCTAATCTAATCAAAGAGAATGTAGGATTTTGAAAAAGATCTGATTCAGAACCCGAAGTGTCTATAAATTCTATGGAGCTTACTAAATGCTCATTGCGCCACTCGTAATCTTGTACATAGATGTCATCTGTAGCATCAGCAGAAACGGACCCAAGACTACTCCCATGTACACCTCCAGAGGGACTAAGGACCCCACTACCTCCACCCCAGCAAATATCCACCTCAGAAGCGAAATCAAGAGAGGAAGCTACTAAGCGTTTACCAATACCATCTGTCCCTATAGCAGATCCGTCTACAGAGAAGTTATAGTTATAAATATAAGGACCATAGGTATGTGTTAGGATATCGGGTCCTGTATTCGTTTTGTAATTTAAATTTAATCCGTCACCATTATAAAAATCTAACCACTCATTATAAAATTTATTCAGCTTTTTACCAAACTTAAAATGGATAAGATTGTTTAAGCTATTATTACTAATTTCCGATTCTTCTAATTGATTAGCAATAGATCCAACAATATCAAGATAAGTGTACTTATGCCATGAGCTTAAGTCTACAGGACTTATCTTAGGCGAAGATACATCCCAATTCACGTTAACTGATCCGTCTGTATTGTAGTATCCTGAAACTATAGAGGAAGCCTCTGTTAACTTATCAAATCTTAAAACTTTATGCATTAACCCAATCATAGGATTTAGATTGTCTCTAAGTAGGAAGTTGAAACAAGCAGACGGGGCGGGGGATGTTTTTCCTCTAGACGGAAAGGTGTTGGATGTATCAACTTCAAAATAAGTATTTGAAGAATGCAAGTTCTCACAGATACCCCAAACCTCAGATATTGCAGAGGTATCCAATAAATTACCAAACCCGAAAGCGGGATCACTCTTTAAAGGCACACTTTCAAATGACATAGCAGACGGCACAAATCCTAAAGGCATACATCCAATACTACTAGTAAATCCAACCGCTGATAAGGAGACATTACCTGGAGTCCCCTTACCATCCCGCAGTGTAACCCCTTGAAGGGGTAAAGAGCTTTTAAAACTACGCCTTCTTATAGCATTTCTGGGGAGGCTAAGAAAGTTATTACGAGTAAATCTAGATTCATATGAACTATCAACTTCGGATCTCTTAAAAGTGGTTCTATCGGCTCCTACATCAGTTGCACAAGCACCAAACCCGTGTAAGCTCGTAGAAGCATCATAGTACCCATCACTAACAGAAGTATAAGGGGACATCCTAGTACAGGTTTTACTTGCTATTTCAGGAGCAGGACCATCAGCAACAGAGGATACATCGAGTATAGCCTCTGGGATGGAGTGGGCGGGTATAACCTGATCAAGGGTTCGGAGAACTTGCTGTACACCTCTACCCGTATTATGCTTTGCTAACCTATTTGTAAAATCAAAAGAACTAGCATTAAAAACTATTTTAAAGTGGGACGATTTACCATTCCACAAAGACAAATAGTTTATAGGATTAGGAGTTCTATCCTGAATATTTGCTACTACAGAAGAGAAATTTAAAGGGGTGGTGGCAGAGGGTGTAAACATCAACCACCCATTACTAATAGTTGTAAGCTCAGTAGTTTCTGTTACATGTTCCTTAATATAATCCAACACATGTTGGGCAAACACCTCAGTCACTCCAAAGCAAATTAGCTTTCTTTTTACAGCCTTAAGAAAGTTAGAGGTTATGGTACAATTTCTATAGTACTTTTCCATCTCCCAAGGGGGATTAGAATGTATTTGTCCTCTGTATTCAAAGGTCCAACCTGGATTATCTCTAAGTAGCAGATACTCTGACTCACCCTCAATATGAACAGTTCCAGTCATATAGGTGTCGTCTTCCATTCTATGCCACGGTCCCTCATATACTACATCAGTGGGAACCAAGTTATGAACAGCACCGTCTATCAAAATCTGCTTACCTGGATAGTATAAGGTGGCCCCCAGACCCCCAGGAGGAGTCCCACCAACAGGAGTCCCTATACCTCCTGGACCCGCATAAACAGCCGAGGCTTCTACGAACTGGGGACCTGGGTGCTTATCTCCTGCAAAGATAAAGTTCTCAGGAAACTCATACAGAAGTTCCTCTATGATTCTATCTACTGACAGCCTCAGATTTTCATCCATATCGTCGGAGCTATGCCTCGATAACCCCAGATCAAAAGCTTTCTGAGATGTAAACTCAGTAAATCCTCCGTCAAAGAAGCTAGAGTCCGTAGCCAAAGCGTAATAAAGCATATTGGGAAGATATGATTCCCAAAGCTCACTAATAGCAGTGCCGCTTACGTTAAAAACGTCAGCACCAAATAAGGCATCCACAAACATTTGTATGGATTTCTTAGTACCCTTTGCCTTATAGATATCAACGGCATTTCTTAGTTGAAGTCTCCAACGTGAGGGGTCGTCTCCTAGAAGCTTCCACCCAATAAGCTCTCCCAGAAGTTCTAGAAAAGAATCAGGGCAGTTCTCAATATCAATAAGAGTTGATAACTCCTCCGACTCGCTCTCCCTATCTGCTAAGGAGAAAGAGATGGCCTTTAGAAATCTGTAGAGAGGACCCTTACTCTCCTCATCTGTAATCAAAGACCCCTTGTCACTTGAATTACTTGATGTGTCCATGTAGTTTTGTAAGCTAGTCTTAACATGGTCATCTTGTAAATCATAAAAAGAAGGAGAATATAAAATATCAACAAGGGTGTGCAGTCTACTCTCTAACTGAGTACCACTTACATGCGGTCCTGCTGAAGTAGCTAAAGAAGAGACATAATTATCAGGAACCAGATTAGCATCAATAGATGATAAGCTACTGTAGTTTCTCCATAAATAGGATTCGAGAATTCTAATACAATCAGACAAACTTATGGACTTACCAAAATATAAATTACTTGCTATAAGTTTAGCTACTTCAGCAGATGTGGAGTATGAATCATGAGTAACAGGGTCTTTTCTATTAAGAAAGTATAACCATGATAACTTTTGAATTAAAAACTTGTGAGTACCTGATGAATCAGCGGAAAACGCAGCATTAGTTAGATCAGGAATTCCGCTATCAGGCTCAGGACAAGATACAGACGGAAGGAAAGTTCCACTAATGTAAGTTAGGAACTCTGCACTGGTAGCATATTGACTATAAGCTTTTCCTAAAGGATACAAAATATCTCTTTGAAAAACATTTGGGGTAATATTAGTGAGTTGGTTTTGTGATATAAAGAATCGTGATAACCCATTTATAGCATCAATACCACTAAGGGATAGGTCGTTAGGGATAGAGGACACTGGGAGAGCGGCAGCAGCGTTCTCACATAATACTATGTGAGAATTTAAAAGTTGATCTATCTGAGAAACTCCTGCTCCACTTAAGTCTAGATCGTCTTGAATGTAGAAGATAGGAGTTATTAACTCTACGGCTTTTATAAAGTTTCTTTTAAAGTAAGCTCTGGGATTATCCCTATCTTTTACAGTATTACCCGTACTAGTACTATTGATTGTTACATTAGTCTTGGTGAAGGGATCTTTTTTTATTATCCTGCGTGTTGACATTAAACTTCTACTACATTAATTGAAAAGTTATTGAGTTGTATTATCTCATTGAAATCTACTTTAATAGATTCTCCTATATTATCTATAGTGGCATATCTTATATCTGGTAACTGAAAAATTCGTCTCGCCAAGTCAGCAGAGATAAATTCCTTTCCAAAATCTGTGTTATCAACATGGAAGAAATCTAATATCTCAAAAGCAACTTGAGCCTTAATATCTTCTTCCTTAGCTGTTAATTCTTTATCTATCCTCACTGTCATAACCAAATCAAGGGTTCTAATGACACCATCAGCGATTACAACGTGATCAGTTAGCATTTTCTTAACCTCTATCTCAGTTAATAGATCCTTCTTAAACTGAGGAGTGGCTCGTGATAATTGAAGATCATTAGCTTTCTCTAGGACATAAACGTCAATTATATTAGCAGAACTATAAGCGTCTCTGGTTACTGCTGTTGCTTTCCCGATAGTTCCTTGGTTACTTTGAAAAGTATTAGCAAAAGTAATGTAATCTTCTAAGGTTACTACTCTGTCCTGCCTCTTGAATGTGTAGGGAGCCCACTTCTTAGCATGTTCAACAGTTTCTGCTTCTTGACCTCCAATACCTGGTGTAGTGTTCTCTAAAGTCCACTCTAAAGTTTTAGAAGTTGTCCCCTCAAACCCAGTTATCTGAACATTCATAGCTTCCTTAGAAAGGTTGCCTCTTGACCCGCCACCAACCCTATAGATAATTGTGAACTCAGAGTTTTCTGAGGGACTTATTCCTAAAATGCCATCCCCAAATATAACAGTAGCCCCATAAGACTCATCATACACAGTTTGAAATACTTTGTCTCCTTCGCCAGAAGCAGAGAACATTTTAGGAACTTCTCTGTACCTTCCAGTGGCCTCTGCATTGTAGACATCAGTGACAAAGACCTCAACACTACCATCTACTATGGGAGCGTCCGTCAGCGTTATGGTCTTTACACCCTCCGTAGTGTTGAATATGCCCCTCTGAACAGTCAAGGCACCCTCTACTAATGCTATATTGGAAAAGAGCGAACTCGTGTCATTGGCTGCATCAGAGACGGGGATGGTAAGAGTTGCTAACTCATCAGTTAAACCCTCTAAAGTACCGTCTGCTGCGACTCTGTACATAGTATAACTTACAGGAGCCGCATCCTGCTCAGAGATAATGGAGTATACCCTGTTGGCGGGGGGGAATGTTAGAGTAGTTACATCTCCATCAGTAAAAGGATTAGTAGAAGTACCTTTAGTACTTGTTATTTGAGCACCCATAGCTGCTGCTTTGGGTCCTAACAGTCTAACTCCAATAAGCTCTAATAGTTTTCTAAGATTTCTTCTATTCTTTACTGTTCTTATAAAGTGCTCATTAGCAATCATATCCGTCTTTAATGAGTTAACAGCCCCCATATAAGAAACAAGTTCAATAAGCATCATTCCTAAATCAGATTCAGAAAAGTTTTGGTAATCTAAGGGGTATACTGATTTTATATAAGATATCAGCCCGTCCCGTATATCCAAAAAATCATTAGCAGCAAAGTTAATGAAGTCTATTTTTTTTCTATCTGGTATCGTAACCAGTTTTAAGAAATCAGAGTCTACAGTTCCCGAAAATGTCATTTTAATACAACTCCCACATCAAATATCTCACGAGTCTCGTCCTTTAGCTGTACCGTTAGCACAATATCCAGCTGACCTAATGCTGACTCGCTCTCTCTTACAATAAGGTTTAGTATTTTTACGTTCTTAGCGTACTTTACAATTCCTTCTATAATAAAATCTCTAATAATTCTAACCAAAATTTCATCAAGAGGCTCAAATAAGAATCTACGAATAGCTAACCCAAAATCAGGAAGCATCACTCTTTCGCCCTTTTCCGTAAGTAAAAGCTGTCTTAAATTATTACGAACTAAATTAACCCCGCTGTGAGCATTGTAATAATTAGATTTATTATTCTTATTAATATTAGTTCCTACTATAGAATTAGCAGGATTTTGCCCAATAGGGTAATTCAACCCAAGCACTTTTTCTGTTCTTGATCTTACTAAACTCTTAGTAGGGACTGTGGGAGTAACCCCATATCTGTTATTTTCTGTTGTTACAGCCACTACCCACCTCCCAGTACAATATTATTAAAGAATCCTTTTTGAGCGTTAAAATTCTTGAGAATCTCAGAAGAAACTAACGCCTTATTATATAGCTTAACACTACCAACAAAGCCCTTAAGACCACTTGTTATTCCACCATACTCCGTACCAAGGAAATTCATACCCTCAAAGGAATCCGTCTTACCTAATTCTATAGTCGTCATACCGTCAGTATAACCCCCTCCAATTATCCAAGGAGTAAACATAGACCCCTGAGGACCATTCCAATACCAGAAATCAGCCCAACCTAACTGCGTAGGATCATGGTAACTAATAGGAGAAGCAGGAAGTGTTGTTGCATATATCTTTCTATAATGAAAACTATTACCAGCTACAGGGCTGGGGATCTGAAGCCCAGGTTTTCTTCCAAATGTAGAAAGATAATTTTGAGATTTCAGTAAAACTCCATCTAAGTATATAGAGACCTCCCCATGCCCCTCGTCTGCTAAAGGATCACCAGTTATAGTAACAAGCTTAAAGGATGAAGAAACGTCACCTATTCCATCTGAGGCATCAACGGACATGTGGTAATAACCAGGAGTTCCCGCTGTCCCTCGTTGGCAATCAACTACATTGTTTGTTTTAGATATAAAAGAAACACAGCTAGTATTAACAGACATGGTGGGAATAATAGAGAATTTAAGAGGAATACCATCTTTCTCTAATTGATTAGAACCATTTGTATTACTAGGAAGGCCATCCTGAGTTATTCTTCTATCTCGGGTGAATCCCACAATTAAACCCTTAATGGTATCAGAATCATCCGAGTACCCTACGGCATTTTCATCCGTAACAATCTTAGCGCCACCCCTATTCTCATTAGATAGTACTAACCTGAATAAGGAGGACGCATCTGTCTCTGTCTGACCATCTGCGGCGGTTCCCCAAGCACTTGAGGTTGTTAAATCAGGAACATGTAACCAAGTTTCAAAAGAAAATCCAGAGTTTTTATACAAAAGGCTGTCTACTCTATCGTCTTCTGGTAATTTAACGTAGCCGTAAGGCTTTCTAGGAGATCTTAAATACTGGGGGCTGTCGGACCAACTAGCTGCCTTATCACTCCCCCCAGTACCTGAGAATAGTGTGCACACCCCACCTAGCCACGGTATTCCTAATCCTGATGGGAATACCGTCTCTAAAGAGGAAGCAACTAATTGTGCCCCTAGGTCCTTTGAATCTAATCCAACACTATTAAGCAAGTTATAATCGTCCGCATCGGGTGCCACAAGTTTGGTATCTAAAAAGTTGTAAACAGCTAATAATCCATCAGTTGTTATTTGATCATTAGTAGCTAGATTATGAGCCACGGTTCCACTAACACTTGAAGATTGATAAGGAAGACCTCCAGTACCTATATCGGGAACATGTAGGTACTCAGCAAATAATGCAACATGAGGGTCGTCAACTACAGTAGGCTTAAAGTTTAAAGGGAGTACTACGCTAGATACTTCTCCAGGAGAAAAGGCGAGGGTCTGCTGGCGTTCTACGGCTAGGGATATTCCCGCAGCATCTAGTAAAGAAAAATCATTAATGGGGATAGTACCCTTTTTAATAGGAATCTTATCACCGTCTTCATTTAAGGTAAACCCTAAAATAGCTATTGTTTGGATCTGCTTTTTTCTCTTTTTAATCTTAACACTATGCGATGCAATGTCGGTATAAAGCTGTTGACGCTGATTAACAATTAATGCAGAGTCCTCAGTATAGTCTCCAGTTCCCATCAATTCGGTTATGTAAGCAGAGGAATCATAAACATGCTTATTTCTAGCATCTATTAGAGTACATAAGAAAGTATCATTAGAATAGTATTCCTGCATTGCGGGACTGTTATCTATATCAGCAAAATCAGAATCATAATCTACAATAGAGTTAGCAAACTTTGTAAAGTCTTTTAAGGAGACCGCCTCTCCCTTGCCCTTACAATTAGGATCATAATCAAACATCCACTTCATGGAGTGAGAAGGGACTATACTAGAGCATTCCACGATATCCTCAAGATTATCAGGCATATCGAAGCCTCCTCCCTCAAGGTCGTAGTATAGTCCCTTTTTAGATAAAATAAACTTACCCTTTGTTGATATAGGAGGAGTCCTCATATCCGCTGTAGTGATATAAAATTTCTCCTGTGGAAGCTTAGATAGGACTTCATCATCACCAGCAGTCCAAACCCCGCCCATAGCCTCGCAACTCTCAACATCTGAGTACTTTTGACCTAAAGAGCAATATCCCTTGTTCTCACAGCTATTAGAAACAGCTAGATTAGTATCTAAAAGAAGTTCATCTAATCTAATACCATCTACTGTTTGACACCCGTCAAAAACTGGCTCTGGGTTACTGTCGGGGTCCGTCATTCTGTCAGAAATTATAGTAGTTATTCGATTTTTAATCGCTTGAGCTTCTTGAATAAATCCTAAGGTACTCTTTAGCTTAAACTTATGCTCTTCATATACTTGAGATTCATTAGGGGTTCCACCTGTAGGAGGTGTAATGACAACTGTATCCCAAACTCCCCCTGCTAAATTACAAGCTTCTTCATTATTTATAGAAGGATCATGGGATCCGTTAAGTAAGCACCCACTAGAATTAAAATTAACAAACTGATCCGCTAAGGGTCCCGCCCCCTTTTGCATAGATCCAAAACTTCCTAATTTTGCGAACAAATCCTTTGCCCTGTCTATCTCGGAACCTATACAATCGGCAGTATTAAGAAGTGCGATGGCACCTGCTGCTAACGCAGCCGCATACCCAACAACATCCCCCAAAGCCCCTAGATCCCCCGTAGACAAAGCCATTTCAGAACTAATAGAGGCATATCTGAAGTCTCCACGATCCGTGGGGAACTCAATAATTCCAACACTGTATAGAACTTCTCGTGTGATCTCCCTCACAACCTCCTGAGCCATCCTCACAGCGTGTTCAAGGTCCTCGCTTATGGAACCTAACACATGGGAGGGAATACAGTCTAGGATGCGTGACGGGACTGTGAGGAGGTCTGTTGGGACTCCGAACTTTAACTGTAAACCTCGCCCCGTCGCTTGCATTTGAACAGGACCACCCATAACCGTAATAGCTTTGTTATAATCAAAAAATCCCATAACTTACTCCGTCAGACCACAAGGGTCAATATCCTCGCATCCGTGCATACCCAAGCCCCCACTATCTGTCAACTTAATAGTAGCTTGAGTTTCATGTGTCGAGGCACTACTTCCACAAGCTTTATGCCTATCACCATTATTATCTATCCAAATATTAGGTGCTGTTATATCTACCCTATCTCCACCATTTATATCTACATGAGGAGCATTCATCTCTATAGCCTCATTACTTGTCATTGTTATTTTCTTCTCTGCAAGTATATCCACGGATCCTCCCGTAGTAACAACCACCTTACTTGAGGGGCCAGGAGCATTAATGTATATAACCGAATCGTGAGCCTTAGCAGTTAGATTAATATTATTATGCAGAGATTCAATATTAACACAACCATACTCCTCATTACCCTTGGAATGGGGACTTCCTCTACCATCCGTTTTCGTCCCAGTATCAGGATAGCCACCATTTATATTTCCCCCAGTAGTTAAGGTATCTTCTCCATCTAAGACTGGAGAAGTATTAATTATTTTAATGTTTCTTCCATCCCTACATATGAAGTCCATCTCTCCGTTTCTGGAGTACATGTAAACGGGTCCCTCTGTATCCAGCTTAAACTCAGATTTAGAATGCTCTGTAGTATTCCCAGAACTAAAAACTAGTTTATCCTTCTTATCAGGTCTTGGGGTCATAATAATAGCATTAATCTTAGGACTATCTACACACTCAATAACCTTACCCGATCCACTCTTCATTTCTATCTGATAGTTTTGCCATCCCTCTTGACCATCTACCCCTGCCTCACTTTGATCAGAGATAAGAAATGCAGACCCATTTTCTGACACCAGACCCAGCTGCTCAGGAACACCTCCCTTACCATCGTACATGCTGTTTAGTCTATTTGGAAATACTCTCTTAGATCCATCGGGATCACTTGCAGTTGATAATCCAGGATTTCCTGTTAGCAGGTTCTCCTCAGGGTCTTTCTTTCCCCCAAGGACAGTAGCCTCTAAGTCCACCATAGATTCTAAGTTAACCCCCAATTCCGCTATATTGGCTGAGTTATGCTTCCCTTGGGTTCCTCCAAGAATACTTCCTAGATAGTAGTACCTCCCTATCTGGGTGTCACCGTCAGATGGATCATCAGAAGGTTCTGTCTCTCCTACAAGGATTTGGGACCCCTCGGGTGGAATAGCGATGAAGGCAGCATCCTTATGCCCGTAAGGAGTAACATACTCCACGGGAACAAAATCTCCTCCTACATCAGCCCAAATAAGACCACTTCGAGTTCCGTCTTCCGCTGGACCTACTTCGCCTATTCTTAGTTTCATCCGTCGTTTTCCTCATCTTTGCTAGCATGATTCTCTATGGGTGGAGTTCTAACTATTTTAAACTCTGATGTTACCTCTGTTGGACTTATAACATGTTTAAATCCCATTATATGGTATATACCACTATACCAACTATTATAGGGATTAAAGACGGGTTTGGTTCCAGACATCTGAGCGTTGCGAACGTATAAGAGACACGGAGTATTTAGATGTCTAAATGCGGATATATGAAAGTAAGGCAGAGTCTTGATCGTACCCGTCATAGCCCAAGTGTAAGCATTCGCTGTCATAACTCCCATGTGGTCTATGGTATTCATACCTTGACCACCCGCATGTGTAACTCGGCCCTCTGTAGGAACAGACGCTACTTTCATCATTTCCTTAAGAATTTCGTTAATATTCTTCTGTACGGATTCAGAGGCACCCCTCAACCCTGATTCCCAAAGGTCTGCCTCCTTCTCTGCTGTGATTGAAGCCATCCATGATGGCAACTGAGCACGCAGTGCGTCATTATCGGTGTCCACCTTCGTGGGACTGTTCGCATTATCATTAGCCTTGTCTATAAGAGCATCCCAAGTATCAGTGTAACCATCACCTAAAGCCCCCTCTGAGAGCACTGCACTTCCCAAAGTCTTCAATAAATTAAGAGAAGTTTTATCCCCTGCTTTAATAAATTTATCAATCTGAGCAGCCATATCAACGACATTTCCGTTACTATCTCTTAAAAGCTCCGTAAGTTTTCTAAACTTAGGATCATCCTGAAGCATTTGAAACATCTTAAATTTATGATTTTGTTCATAGGATACGTTAAGCGACTGAAAGTACTGACCTTTATCCTCTATATCTATACTCAAGATATTGGAGTTAGGGACACCCGATTTAAATACAGGAATATTAGCATCTTTTAGAGACTTAGCTAAAGTCTTATCTTTAGCCTTATCACTAAGATCCCCCTCACCATGAACCGCAATGTTAGCACCCCCAGCAACCTCCTCTGCGGATAGGTCAGTGAGCGCACCCCATGAAGTTACCATTGCGGGGGGATCAAGGATGTTGTCAATGTCCCGTATTAGACCTGGCTTGATCCCCCTCAAAACGTCGAACTTAGCTAAATGAAGAAGCTCACCTGCTGTTTTTGTAAACTTAGCAGCATCCCCTTGATTAAATCCCCAATCTGCTAGATCGTATTGAAAATCTTTACCCTTAGCCACTCCTCCTAGAAGTAATTGTTGAATAAGAAGATCATCCCCGCAAACTAAGACAGGACCTCTTTCCCAATTTGGTATTAGGCCACGACGTTTCCATATTCTGATAACACGCTCATCACATTCCCAAAAGGTAGTCCACTTTAAAGAAGACAGCCTCCTCATATTTTCTTTTTGTTTAGTTAGTTTTTCTAGTTTTTTTCTTAGTGTAGGATTGTCTTTAGCTAAATGGTTAAGAACCTCCTGCTCCCCAATATTAAGGTTATCTTTAAATTTCTTTAATGCTTCTTTATTCGCCTTTTCTTTATCTTCCTCTTTAGGCTGACCCTTCTTAAACTCCTCAATTTTCTTATCCAATAAGGTTTTCTCAGTATTCTTGTATTTGTCGTCGTTCACTTCGCCTATCATTTTTTGATTTAAGTCTTTATACTCAGATCCTCCCTCGTCAAATTCCCAAGATCGTGCTCTGAGTCTAATATTGTTAAAAACTTCATTAATTTTGGCTTTATGGTTTCCTATCCCCTCGGAGACTAAGCTTGCATGAATATCTTTATCCATAAATCTTTTAAAGAAATCTTCAGGGGCTCGTATTCTTTCTTTATTGGCTGCGATAAAAGCATTAGTGGGCTCTTTATTACCACTGCGGGGTGCCTGTTCAATTTCAAAACCTAAGGATTGATAAAAAGCCATATCCGTTCTAAATAGTATTTGAAATATTTTCCATGAATCAGAGGATATAGGTTGGCTATGGTTTAGTGGATTTCCACTTGTTTTTCCTATGTAATCATTTTTATTATCAAGCCCAAAAGTGGTCTTGCTATTTTGAAGTAGAGAAGCATAATAACCCCCTAATATTTTATTTAAATCAGGTAATAATACGAGTACATTTTTTTGACCTGAAGCTGCTTTTACAAATTCTGTCATTATAGTTGTGATAGTCTCATGAGGAGGCACTCTAGAGAAATCAGTATCCATTAAAGGTCTATCAGTTTGTGCTCCAATAGCCGTAAGAATTTGAGGACCTCTACCTCGGATCGTTGTGGGGAGACCTTCACCCAAGTCCCAATCCTGATCAAAGGTAGAAGACACCTTTCCTGCGAAAGTTAACTTAATAAGAGGAGCCCCTTTGGCATCATACTTGTAAGTTAGGTTAACTAACTTAGCTGAGAAGGGTCCTGCCCAAGTTCTGAAATCGTTACCCACTCCGTAGGTGATGTACCACTGTCTCTGCTGTAACGACAAATCTTTCTTCAGTTTATTCACTTTACCCAGTCGATGGTCTGCGAGAGCTTCCTTTAGGGAGTCTACCCGAATTTGTAGTTCGCTTAAATCTTTATACCACTTTTGTTTCTTTAAGTATGATACATAGTTAGAATCAGCACCCTCACCAAACTGCTCATACACCACCCCCACCGTCTTATCTGCACCTCTCCAGCCTATAGATTTAGCCATGTAATAAGAGGCTCTCCCCCAATTCGCATCCTGTGTACCCTTACCTCCGAATTTCTCAAGTGTAGCTTGAGCAGCCGCCTCGTCATCTGTACCAAGACCCCCGACGGTCCGATCTCCTTTGCCCTTGAAGACACTAGAATCAAAATCGCTGGCAATCAGCTCAGACATTATCTCATCTTGGCTAGCCTTGAACACTTCTTCTGCCTCTTCTATATCTCGGAGTAAAGCCTCCTCGATCTGGGTGCCCATGCTGAGTTGCTTAGGTAAATTCTTGTCTAAGTTATTGGATAACAACTTGGACTCAAAAGTGTTTTCAGGATCTACAAACTCGAAGACTAAGGAGTGGGCATCACCTCCACCGCCCTCCCCAGCCATAGTTTTATGAACAAAACTTAGAAGATGGGACGCAGGATTATCCTGAGAGAAAGAAAAAGTATTTTTATCTTCATCATCAATTTTTAAAGAGTTCCTAGCAGCGTAGTATTTTATCTTTTGATAATCAGAAGTTAAGACTACGTTTGCTGTTGGGATAGTTTGAGCCATAATTACTTCCTAGGAATAAGGATTCTATCCCCTGCATTAAGTTGCTCAAATGGACTAGTAATCATATTGGCTTGCATTATAACCCACCAATGAGCGGGAGTATTAAACATAACATCAGATATTAAATCGGGTCTGTGCTCAAAGCCCTTAGGAACCCAGCCAATATCAAATTCAAAATTATTCATTGAATTTTCAAAAGCACGGCTGCCCACAGTAGTAGGGATATCCTTCCCTTTGTGGTTAATAAAAATGACCCCTTGTCGGTTGCCTTTTGTTGGTATCATATCACAATCTCTCCAGGATCTAGATTTAGGGGCTCGTTAATCATAACTTCCCACCCAGACAGGTTATCTCTCTTTACTACTGAGTTATTAAAATTCACGTCCACACCCTCATACTTTGTAAAATCACCTGCTCTTAACTCCTCTAGTGACATGGAAAACTTAATTCTCCTAGGTAGTAGAGTTGTTAAATCGTAACCCGCTTTCTCATCAACAGATACATTATACTGTGTGCATATACAGGGGATACTCTGATACATTGCTCCATACTCAAGGCGAACCTCTGGGGGTCCTAAAGACGGGTCCTCTGCATTATTATAAACACTTGACCTAACTAAATTTATAAAGTAAAGAAGAGTGTCCAGCCCCTTCTGTAGATCAGTTTTAGATGGTCCACGTTTCATGCTTCTAAGGTACTCTATCTTTTGTAGATACGATTTGGGAAGTAAGTATATATAATTTTCAAAAGCCTTCTCCTCAGTCCAGTTAGTAGCTCTTGACATAGTAACCTTGTGCCGTCCTTCGGTCCCATGCCCTTCTTTTCCATTAACATCAGTGGCATCACCTCCATTCTCATCTAGTAGCTTTAAAAACTGAGCCTCATATCTACGAACGCTACCTCGATTCTTTGCTCCTTCACTCAAATTTGCTGACTCTATCCCCTTCCCATTTTCAAAAAATAGTTTCTTTAGGGTATACTTAGAGTCTGTTGTAATTAATCTTCTATACCTATCTATACCCATGTCATGCTGCATCAGGTGAGGTAGTGTCATATTAAAACTAATTTTAAACTGTCTAGACTCTGCACCCGTATATGAATACAAAGAACTAGCTCTAGACATTATTTTGTACTTAGCATAGTTTGCTTTTTTAGATTCTTTTATAACTGGATTTTCATAGAAAGGAATAAAAAACATATAGTGTCCCTTCCCAGGACCACCCTCTTTAGGAAAGTTAAATACTAACCTAGATCGCTTATCCAGCATCCTAGTATCCATGCCCATTGGTCCAACGCCCATACTAACCTCCTACCTTTTTACTCTCATACCTAACCTGTAGTCGTTCGGCGTGATCACCCTTTGACCCTGCACCTTTTCTGCTGTTGCTTTCGCTGCTGCTGCTGTTTCGAGTGTATTATCGTTACCCTCTTTAGCATGCTCGACCAGTTCGGCTACTCCTTCTTGAAGTTTCGTATCGCCCTGATTGCTGGACTGATGTGCATCACCCTCGGACTGTGCCGCCAGCCTAGAAGTACCAGTTTGCTCCCCTATTAAATTGGTTGATCTAATACTCATCTCCTTAGATAAGAGATCAGCAAATCCCATACTAGTAAACTTAACATCCTCAACTTCTTTCTGAGTATTTTTAGCAGTCTCGTCAGTACCATCCATAATACCTTCGATACCTTCACCAAGCTCCTTAAGAGCACCCCCTATAAATGGAACATCCTCCATGGCCTTTAGCATACCTGCAATAAATCTAACTAATGTAGCAATACCATCAAAAATCCAATCAATAGCTTTTCCAATCGCTGTCAAAACAGGCTGTAAAAAGTCCATAATTCCCGCCCATGCCTTTTTAAATACGCTCCCTATTGCACTTAAAACCAGTTTAATAATCTTCCACCCCTTCTTCAAGCCATTCATAGCTTTACCAAGCTTACCAGTCATAGCAAGGATTCCTACAATTACAGCTACTACAGCTATAATAATCCCTGCAATTACTAAAATAGGACTAGCAATGGCAAGAAGAGGTGCTAGTAGAATCTTGCCTAAACCAAATATAGCAGTTTTAATCCCGCCAAGCATGCTCGTCATCGGTTTAAATACTTTACCCATGCCTTTTCCAATGCTAGTCTTACCTATTGAACCCACGCCTTTCTTTATAATACTGCCTCCCTTTTGCATGGCAACAGCAGTGGTAAAGGCGGTTACAGCAGTTGCAAATATAGCAATAGCAATGCCTATACCTTGAGCTACCTTAACCCAAAGGTCATTCTCAAGTAAAGCAAATATCTTAGTAGCGGCTCCAGTTGCCCATCTCTGAAGAGGGGAAATCACTCTATCCTTAAAACTTTCCCAACTTGCTTTAAAAGCCTCGTTAGCTTCTTTTTCTTTTAAAAGGTTTGCTTGGTAAGCCTCTTGAAGTGCTTTTTGGGTCGAAAAGGTTGAGCCCTGCTTGTCTGCCCATTTTTGAGCTTCAGCATTAAACTTGTTAAGAGCCTGTGAAGCTAATAGCACATCCTTACCGTAAATTTGAGTTGCCATCGCTGCACCAAAAGCTTTGTCTGTTCCCTGACTAAACTTATCAAGTATTTTTTGAGACTGCTCCCCAGATTTTATGAGCATGTCAATTCCAGCAGAAGCCTCACCCTGCATCAAAGCTCGCCGTTCATTAGTTACACCAAGCAACTGGGCTTTAATCATGCTGCCCCCATCACTCAAAGATTGAAGAAGCTGCCCCGCCATATCAGCACCACCTGGACCTAAAGCGGCCATTGCAACGGCTACTGCCTCTTGTGTCTTTGCTCCACCACCAATTACATTAGCAAGACCAATGAGTTTCCCAGCAGTCTTATTTAAAGCACCAACCATCTGCTCAGATGATATTCCAAATGATTGTCCTAAGCTATTAAGCCTGTTTGCTAAATGGTCTTGCTGTTCTGCTGAGTACTCTCCACTACGCTCTAACTGTTGCATAGAGGCAATTAGGGCTTTTTCATTCTGTCCCGTGGCCTTAGCACCTGCTATCATTTTATTCATAGCAGCACTACTATTATTTAAACCTGCCTCCTGTTTAGATGTTGCAATCTCAAGAGCATTAGTGTAACCCACCATGCCCCCCGATAGCTGATCTACTGTTGCTGATTGAGCGGACATAGTACCCGCAAGAGTACCCCCAATTGCTAGGTTTCTTTTTTGTAGCTCATTAGCGGAGCCAAATGCAGCTCCCAAAGTATCCATCGCAGCACCTATGGTTATGGCTCCTGCGTCAAAGACAATTCCCCACTTACCCATTTGCTCCGCTTGGGTCTGAGCCGCTTGGAAGACATTCTGGTTAGCTCTTGTTCCCCTATCACGAGAATTGTTGGAACTCTTGCTGAGTGTTATCTGCTGGGTCACTACACCTGTTAGCTGCTTAATTGCGTCCTGTAACGCTTTCATGTCTTTATTTGAGTTATCAGCCATCGTTTGTTCCTACGGGTTTATTGGGGGTATCTATCTTATGCATATTTTTCATATTAGATAAAATATAGGTTCTATAAGAATTCTGGCCTATCAGGCTCCTTAAGCTTCTTATTATCTCTGAACTTACCTTCCTTCTATTATATAGCTCTTTCGTTATAAAAGAGACCACTTGTGCAGATGTAGCTTCTAACCTGAAACAAGATACTAAAGTATTGCCCGTACCCGCATGAATAACGCCCTCACCATTGCCCCTTTTACAGGAGGCTACCAACACAACCCTGTCGATTGCTGGACTTAAATTATGATTTACTTTATATCTAAACATTAGGACACGGCCTACACGAATTTGTGATGTAAGTGCTGAGATTGGGCTTACTAAGGCTAACTCCCGTTGCATCTGTTTTACAGGGTCAACGATGTCGCCCTTCTCTACAACACTAGCATTTTTTATAAAATTTTTAATATTTGATGAAATTTTCAAGAATTTTCTCTCTTATATAATAGTTAGGAGATTACTGTTGGATTACAATACAAACTTGGTAGATTTTATAGATTTGATAAACTTTACTCTCCATAAAGATTTCCTTGAAAAATGGAGACATAAGTATTCTGTTAAGTTTATTAAGCTATTTCAGTTGAAGATTCTTGATTCTTTATCAAAGAGAAAAGTAATAAAAATAGCTAGTCTTTATAACTATCTAACACGCAAATGTAGGTACTGTCCTGATCAGGTATTAAACTTCTTTGAGACTATAGATATTAGTATCTATAACCCTTTAATCTCTGGTGAGATATCTGACATTAAGTAGTTACTTTCTTCTTTTCTTTGTTTTTGTATTCTTCATGTTTTCTGTTATAACATGAGGCTCGGTAAACAAAGAACAAATACCTTTATAACCACACCAATTACAAAATCTATTTTCTGAGGGTTGAAACTCACAGGACTTCATCTTGCGAATCCTCCAGATCTCCTCCTTCTTTGACCTTACATATTGGGCTATTTGTGGTACACTATACTTAACAGTAACAAAGTTATTAGACACTGGGTAATAATGAGCAGCTACTATCTTTTCAATAGGAACTTTAAATTTCTTATGGATTGCATAGGCATATCCTTGAAGTTGATGATCACTATATAGGTCAAACTTCGTAGATTCTCTTTTCGAGGTCTTATAGTCTATAATTAAGTAACCCCCCTCTTTACCCTTTATAGTCCTATCAATAATACCATTGAACTTAATATCATACTTTTCATCAACGATAACCTCATACACCATTTCGGTAGACCCCACCTCCTCTAATGACGCATTAAATCTTAGAAAGTTCCTAAGACAAGTATCAATCTTTTTTTCATGTGCCTTAGAAAACCTATAGTCCTTTTTGATGCGATCCGCTATAATATAGAGGTCTTCAATACTTGTGGCCTCAACGCCATCTTCAAGGATCTTGTGGATGAACGAGCCGAAATGTAAGGCATCGGTATTTGATGCTGTCTCTTCGAGACGGTTTATGTACTTAAACTTGTATTTTAAGCCACACTGGTTAAATGTTTTCGATTTAGATTCTGAAATTGTATTTATGAACATAATATCTCCTAACACTATTAGAGACTACATATTTGATAATTTCGGAAATGTTGGAAAATTATCAGCAAATAATGTAGAATTCGTAATGCCCTCCATATTCGTAGCCAACGATTGGAAGTGCCACTTTAGCGTAAACACCCAGACTGGACTTTGGCAAGACTTTAAGACTGGCAGGTCGGGTAACTTCATCCACCTCTTTGCCGAGGTTGAGAACCTTAGTTATAAGAAAGCCCTCTCAAAGCTGCTGTTCAAAGACCTTATGGAGGAAGTCTCTGGGGAGAAGGAGGCTAAAATTGAGCCTGTCATAAGGAAGATAACAGATTTCCCGAATTTCTTAGAAGAGGGTTTAGTGGTGTCCGCTGATTCAGATACAGAATCCAATGACCTTTTGGAGAAGGCGTGGATGCTACTTTATGATAGGGGGCTCTTTAATCTTGAGGACGACGAAACAGAGCCCTTTTACGTTGCTACCTCAGGAAGGTATAAAGGTCGTTTAATTATCCCCTTCAAGGACCCAGAGGGGGCTCTCTTCTTCTTTCAAGCTCGTGCCCTAGGTGATGAGCAGCCTAAGTACCTGAACCCCCTTGACAGCCCTGTTAAGCCCTCTCATATCCTTTACCCCTTCGACGAGGCTGCTGCCTCTGTAGTGGTCTGTGAGGGACCTCTAGACGCACGGTCGTTACAGCTTCAAGGTATTAATGCTACTTGTACGTTAGGAAGCTCAATATCCGATACTCAGATAAGTGCTCTTAGCAGGTTTCATGGAAAAGTTATTGTAGGATACGATAATGATTCTGCTGGGGACAGGGGTTTACGGAAGTTTGAGAGTCTTAGGCTAGAAAAGAGAATGACAAAACTTCATGTATGCCCCCCACCTAGAGGGTACAAGGATTGGAATTCAGCCCACGCTCAGGGATATGACCTAAAAGACTGGTTAAAAACTGAAACTTGTAGATACGATTTTAATTATAAATTGTCTACGTTACTTTAACATAAAACAGTGGAGAAATAATCTTTTGATTAAGTACTGTATATTGAACTTGAACTGAGTAGGTTCCTGTTAATGATCCAAACGTGCCAGCCGAAAAAGCGGAAAGAGTAGTAAGTTTAGACGTATCCCAATTAAACACGATGGTATCATCAGCTGTAATATCTACTGTAGAGCTAGTATCACTAAAAGCACTCACTGTAAACGATCCTGCTAACGATTGATTTTCATTAACTTTACTTATTTGTACCGCTGCTGATGTTACTAAGGAATCCTTAAATATATTTTTAGTAGACTCAGGTACAGATTTATTTTCTATACCTATTTCAGTTCCCACTCTTAGATCAATTTTCTCTCCGTATCTAATATGCTTATTTGTTAATTTGTTAGAAACACTGAATAACAGTGGCTCAGTGAGAGAGGTGAAAGTATCGTTGTATAAGTTAAATTCATGGATTATAATTTGGTACTTGGACGCAGCGGTGTGCTTTACTGTCCACACATCAAGGTATGAGTCTACTGCGGAGCAAGAGCTTGCCGCTACCTCAGTCCCCTCAAATATACCTGATAATGCGAGAGAATTGTCTAAAACAACAGCGTATTCCCCGTCACTTAGCTTATAAATTCCCGATGCTGTTGTATTAGATGAATAGCCGCTTTCGTTGAAATTACTATGGGATGTTAGCGTCTCTCCCGATGCCGCAAAGTGCATTAGGGGAGTCGCTGATACGAGTAGAGTTGTATTATCTAAAATTGAAGAAGGTGACAGATTAGCAGATCTTTTAAAGATACTTACGCCGCTTATCTCATAAGGATTAGAATAGGCTCCATCATTTAGGAAAAAAGCTCGTAACCCTACTTTCTGACCTATATTGGGTCTATTGTTCCTATCAACTACGGTTATGTTGTTTACTTGCATTTACTTGTTCGTCCATCTCTTTTTTAAAAAACTCAAGAAATTTATTTCTTTCTTTTCTAGTCATGGTCATTATATCAGAATAAGCCAGTCTACAGTGCCTCACCAATATATAGGCTTCGTGCATAAGATTGTCGAACGATAATGCCTCAACTAACTCCCCATAAAAAAATCCGAGCTGATCGGAAGCTCCATACTGCTGTGGTGTGAGCAGTTGCTACATACTAACCTAATAGTGGAATCTAGTCCATAATCCGTAGTTCCTAAGCCCTTCACTATAGTATGTATATCTTTGATTGGAAGTTTACTTACTACTTTAGAAATAATTGTTGGATGCGAATGTCCATCAATCTCGCTTATAAATCTCCATAAATTATCAGATATTAGATCAAAGTTCTTAAGATATTTCTCATCCTTAACTCTCGGCATTTTAACTTTTGCCATCTTTTCAATAACAGCAAGCTCTATTTCTCTCGGATCTTTTAAATCATCAGGTATATAATTAACATTAAGAATGCCAATATCGAATGTAACGTCATTGTCGTGCCTACACTCAGGGCACGGGACTACTGCTCTGTAATCACCACCATAAGATAATTCTCGTATTTTCATTACTAAGAACAACTTATCAATAATGAGGAGATCGGGAATTCCAATACCCTTCACACACCTTGAGATAAGCATGTTAAGAGTATCCTTATTTATATTTGCATTAGACATTACGACTTTTTCATCTGCAAAGGTCATAGGTCTAACCTCTAGGGTAGATTTTCCTGTATCGTAGAATCTTCCTTTTGACGGAAGTTCAACTTCTGTGTAGGTAGTGTCTGGTGCTTTCTTTAAAATACTTTCAATAATGTCATTTTCTGACATATTTTTTATATCGGGTTCTGTCTTCTTACCTTGGGTCATGTAAAATCTCCTAAAAATTTATTAATATAACCTATAATAGCTCATGGATATTATAGTCAATAATATAGATTCCGTAATACAAACCGATAATCAGGAGCTTTTACAAAGTTTGGTAAGCTTATATAGCTTTAAAGTTCCAGGTGCCGAATACACACCTGCCTACAAGCGCAGGGGTTGGGATGGGAAGAAGTCCTTTATCTCCAGAGCTGGTGTGTTTAAAACAGGTCTTTTAGAAGATATTTTAAAGGATTTGAGAGCCATCGAGTGTATCCCCAATATTATATTAGATAGTGGAACAGAGGAACCCCCTTCCGTATCTTTAATAGACGGCTTTACTTATTATGATTTTCAAGAGATACTTATAAAAAAAGCATTAGATCTTCATAGGGGGGTTATAAAATCCCCAACAGGATCAGGTAAAACTCTCATTATGGCAGGACTAGTTAAAAGTCTCATAGGTAAGAAGATGATAATTCTATTTAATGCTAAACAACTCCTAACCCAGACGTATGAATTTTTAACAAATGATTGTAAGATAAAAAATGTTGGACTTTGTTTCGGAGAAGGGTATATTTATGGTGATATTATGCTTTGCACAGTGCAGAGTATAGAAAAAATACTTGATACTCATTTAAAAGAGGCAGAGGTGTTGATGGTAGATGAATGCCACGAGTTTGCAAATGGTAAAACTACCTTGGCAGCTATAAATTCCTTTCCAAAAGCAAAATGGAGATTTGGGTTTACTGCAACTCCCCCACCTGAAAATATACCAAAACACTCTCTAAGGGGGGCATTAGGTCCTACTATACAGGAAGTTACAACTTCTGCATTAGTAGAGGATGAAAAGTTAGCTAAACCTATAATACAGTTAATTAACAGATCCTACTCTGCAAGTGGAGCAGATGAAAATATGACCTACTTAGAGATTTACGATGAGTTTATTGTTAATAATGAATCAAGAAATAATCAAATAAAGGAGATAGTTAATGATATTAGAAAAAATACAGGGAGATCCCGCATACTTATACTTACCAAATCACTTGCTCATGGAAGAGCCTTGGAAAAGTTACTTGGAGATGGGCAGGTTCAGTTTCTTGAAGGAGCAGACGGACTCGGGGACAGGTATAAGAGTATATCTAAATTCAGGCGATCTAGAGGATCTAGCACCCTCATTGGCACTAAAATCCTCCAAACAGGTATTAACATTGAAGAAATCACCCACTTCATAAATGCGAGGGGTATGAAATCAGAAATTGCTACTATTCAAGCTTTAGGAAGGGCTCTAAGAGCACATGAAACTAAACCTATAGTTTATATTTATGATTTTTTAGATAAAGAGAAATATTTAAAGAATCATGCACGATCTAGAAGAAGACACTATGAGAAAGAAGGACATGAGGTTCGTATATTATGAAGGATATTAAGGATTTAAAGAAAAGAGCAGGACAGCTGTCTCAATCTGAGCTTTCAAGCATGGAGTTTATGCTTCAAGAGCTTAAAAATATGATAGAAAAGCCTCAAATTACGGAAGATGGGTACAGAAGGCTTGTCAATGTTTCTAAAGAATTTGAAAATTTAAAAGAAATATACTCATTTCGCATAATTAAGCTTATAAAGCAAAATCATATGATTTAGTAGCTACTTATCAACTATCTCCTCCACTTTAGAATCTTCAGGCCATGATCTATCGAAGACAGCCTCTAAAATATCGTAAAGTTCCTTTATTGCTTGCTCTAATCTTACTATTCTTTCCGTGTTAGTCATCAA
>Ga0080013_1000353_pt1 | contig 65130 bp, 99 predicted proteins | sample ETNvirenome_6_85_FD_69236 | JGI IMG/M metagenome (GOLD analysis project Ga0080013, IMG submission 69236) | Marine viral communities from the Pacific Ocean - ETNP_6_85 (SPADES assembly) (version 2) | ecosystem: Environmental > Aquatic > Marine > Oceanic | place: Pacific Ocean | collected 2013-06-19 | reverse complement strand
TGACGCTAAAGGCTTGTTTACTACTAACCACCCTACTATTGCTGGAACGTTTTCGAACACTTTAACTACACAAGCAGACCTTAACGAAACATCGCTTGAACAAGCGTTGATCGACATCGGTAACATGACTGATGAGAGAGGTCTTAAAGTGGCAGCTAAAGCAACGAAAATGATTGTTCCTGCAAATAATCAGTTCAACGCTGACAGACTTATGAAGTCTCAGGGTAGAACTAACACAGCTGATAACGATATTAATGCTATCGTATCAATGGGAATGGTTCCTCAAGGATATAGAGTGAACAATTACCTAACTGATACTGATTCTTGGTATCTAATTACAGATGTGCCTAACGGAATGAAACATTTCGAAAGAGCACCTTTGAAAACAGCTATGGAAGGGGATTTCGATACTGGTAACGTTAGATTCAAAGCTAGAGAAAGATACGTATTTGGCGTATCAGACCCTAGAGGAATCTTTGGCGTACAAGGTGCGTAATCACTAACTTTTTAATGAGGCGGGACACAATCTCGCCTCATTTACTAAATAAAGTAAGAAATTAGACTATGAAGGACTTTAAAATTATCATTATCGCTTATGGGTATAGAACGAACTTCCATATTAAAAGTATGGATTCTCGAGAAGCTATAGAAGAGGCAATAGTTGACAAACTGGGAGAAAATAGTGTAAAGTGGGAACAATCGGGATTTTATGATAAAGCTCGAAAATGGATAACCTATGAGGAGGTTATAAATGATCCAAGACCTGTACAAACAGAAAAAGTCCTTGGAGTTGAGTTGGGAACAAGAACACCTTAAAGAAGGTAGATATAATCTCAACATGGTGGCAATAGATGAAAAAATTAAAGAAATCATCACAGCCATTAAATTAGAAGAGGCTAAAATTGCAGATAGAGAGAACGCAATTATAAACTCTGCTCCAGAAGTTTCAGTAGCTACTTAATATAAAAGCTACATTCTTGAAAATATCACTTCATTACAGGATCGCTTGCACTCTGCTAAAAATTAGAGTATAAAATTATTACTATACAATTATTAACAGAATCTAGACGCGTATAGTCGACGGCCTAGAGACTAGATTCAATTACTAGGAGGATATAATTATGGCATCAACAACGTTTAATGGACCAGTACGTTCAGAAAAGGGTTTTCAAGTAGCAACTAAAAACACTTCAACTGGTGCAGTAACAACTAGATATAGCTCACAGTTACCAGACTTAACTGGCTTATCTTTATCAGATGTAGCAACATCATCTACAATAACACTTGCAGTTGATACTATATCTTATGTAAATTACACGGGAGCAGCAGCATGCGCAGCTACATTGCCTGCAGCAGCAGCCGGTTCAGTAGTAGTTTATGTTCAAACTAAAGACACCGCTGGAGGAACAGCTACGCTTTCTTTTGATTGTGCAGGTTCAGATGTTTACAAAACTGGATCTATAATTGAGAGTAGAGGTAGCTCAGAAGTTTCTTTTGATTCTTCAGCAGCTAGCGAAACTTTATTAACGTTCACTCCTGCAGACGCAGCAACAAACCTTTTAACTACAAGCGGAAAAATTTATTTCGTATGTTATGAAAAAGGAACTTGGACAATCGCTTATGATTTGGCAAGTGCCGCAGCAGCAGTAACGGGTGCATTTGTTTTTGCATCGTAATAAATAAATTTTGTGAGCTCCTGCGGGAGCTCGCAAGAAAAGGAAAAAAATATGGCAATAGGAAATGTAAGACAAACTATAGCGCTCACAGCAGATGGCCAAATGCAAAAATATGCAAGTGGTTCAGCAGTTAATATTACAAAAGCTAGAATCATGGCAGTGCAAGCTCAAGCAACTGGAGCTGGAGGAAGTGTCAAAATTTATAATGAATCTGATAGTTCCAAAACTGCTTCTGCATTAGTATTTGAAGCTCAATGGGGAACTGCAGATAATTCTGATTTTTCTGTAACACTTCCAGGAGACGGTATTTATTGTGATACTGGAATGTACGCTGATCTAACTAACTGTGATTTTTTAGTAGTTACTGGCGCATTTACGTAAGAGGGTAGTCAATGGCGAATACTACTTCTGGTACATACGTCTTTGATAAGAACTTTGCGATTGATGATTTAATCGAAGAGGCTTATGAAAGAATTGGTATACAAGGAACAGCTGGCTATCAATTAAGAAATGCCAGAAGATCTTTAAATCTTTTATTATCGGAATGGGGTAATAGAGGAATTCATTATTGGGAAATTGGAGAAACCAATATTGATTTAATTGAAGGTCAAACAGAATACAAATTTTACCGTACATCAGCTGATGGAACGAGTGCAACCACTACCCCTACTAATGGAATTTATGGAATTACTGATGTTCTAGAAGCTCAATTAAGAAGCAATAGAACTCAGACTACTCAATCAGATACTCCTATGACAAAAGTAGATAGATCTACTTATGCGGGATTTTCAAACAAACTTTCCAAAGGAACTCCTAATCAATATTGGGTTCAAAGATTTATAGATCACGTAAGTATCAGTGTTTATCCAACCGCTGATTCTTCAAACGCATCTAAAGACATGCACATTTATTATATTAAAAGAATTCAAGATGTTGATGGAACTTACACAGATGCAACGGATGCACCATATAGATTTTTGCCTTGTATGGTTACAGGATTATCTTTTTATTTAGCACAAAAATATGCTCCAGATAGAATTCAAACTCAAAAATTATTATATGAGGATGAATTAGCAAGAGCATTAGCGGAGGATGGATCAGCGTCTAGTACATATATTACACCTAAGACGTATTATCCAAATATTTAATTATGCCAAAATATGCATCAGGAAAAAGAGCATTAGCTATTTCAGATAGATCTGGACTCCAATATCCATGGAGAGAAATGGTAACGGAATGGAATGGAGCATTTGTACATGTTTCAGAATATGAACCTAAACAACCACAATTAGAACCTAAACCAATTAGCGCGGATGGAGTTTCTTTACCAAAAGTAAGACCGTCTAGAACGGCACCGGCGGTGACTCGATTATTACGTGATGATCCTTTTGAAACTTATGGAGCAGGTTCTGGACTTATTAACGTTTGGTTTCCTGGTCACGGTTTAACTGATGGAGATACTTACAGAATTAGAGGTTCGATAACCACATCGCCAGGCACAGGAACTGCTTACGATCCAGTAACAGGAGTTAATGGAACTTCAGTTTTTGGATATAATGATCCTCAAAGTTTTGACGGAATTACTGGAGCAAAACTAGCCTTAGCTGCAGGTTATGCAATTACAACAGGCTTATATAGAAGCGGGGCAAGAGTGGATTCAGATTATGCAAAAGCAAATTATTTTTATTTTACTGTTAATACTGATACAGCTACACTAGGAGATAAAAACGGAGGAGGAGCCGGGTGTTCAATTGGACCCGTGACTATTGAAGCATAATGGCAGGAATATCTTACAGCACATTGGTCACACAACTTAGAAATTACACAGAAACAGATTCAAATGTTTTAAGTACTGATGTTTTAGAAAATATTATTTTAAATGCTCAATCTAGAATATGTCAAGATGTCCCAATTGATGCCGATCGACATATGCAAGATGGAAATTTAGTAACAGATAAGAATAGTATATATGCTCCATCTGGTGCAATATTTACGAGAGGTATAGAAGTATATGATTCTACTTCAGTCGCTACTGGAACTAACAGATGGCTTATCAAAAAAGACGTGACTTGGTTATCTGAATATATAGAAGATTTAACAGGAGATGGTAGTGCCGACGTAACAGGAATGCCTAAATATTATGCTATGTTTGGAGGAGCTACAGGAGACGGTTCAACGAATTCAGGTGGTTATATGCTAGCCCCTACTCCAGATTCAAATTATTACTTTAGAGTTCATTATGATAAAAGACCGGCTACTTTAGAGTCCAGTAATCAAACTAATTATATTAGTGTAAACTATCCTCAACTCCTATTATATGCATGTTTAGTGGAGGCTTATGGTTATTTAAAAGGGCCTATGGATATGTTGACATTATATGAACAAAAGTATAAAGATAGTATACAAACGTTTGCTTCTCAACAGATAGGAAGAAGACGTAGAGACGATTATACGGACGGTACGGTCAGAATTAAAATTGATTCGCCGAGTCCTTAAGGAGAAAAAAAATGGCTATAACATCAGCAGTTTGTTCAAGTTTTAAAAGTGAACTTTTAAGTGGTAAACACGACTTTGATTCTTCAGGTGGAGATACTTTTAAAATCGCTATGTTTACAAGTTCTGCATCTTTAGATGCAACTACAACAGACTACAGCACTTCAAACGAAATCACTAATTCTTCTGGAACTGCTTACACAGCAGGCGGATCAGCATTAACAAATCAAGGCGTAACTTTGTCAAGCACAACTGCTTACACAGACTTCGCAGATGTGTCTTGGACTTCAGCTTCATTCACAGCGAATGGTGCAATGATTTACAATACTACAACTGATGGCGGATCCAGCACAACAGATGCAGTTTGTATAATTGCGTTTGGTGGAGATAAAACAGTTTCTTCTGGAACTTTTACAATTCAATTTCCCGCAGCAGGAGCAACCACAGCTATTCTAAGATTAGCTTAAGGAGGTAGATCCTTATGGCTTCAATTTGGGGTGGTGATGATCCTTCAGTAGCCTGGGGTGAAAATACCTGGCAATCTAATACAGTACCAATATCCATAAGTGGTTTATCTTTTTCCACAGGTTTTAATTCATCAGTTACAGTTACAACTGAAATAAATGTTGGATGGGGATCCGATGCTTATGGTTATGAAAATTGGGGATCATCTGGTTTAGTAGTAGAAATTGATGGTCTTGACATTGGAACCGTTGAAGTTGGTGAAAATGGTTGGGGAACTATTGCATATGGAGAAAGTACTTGGGGTGAATGGAATCTTACTCCAGCAGATGTAGTTGGTTTAACAGGAGTTGAAGTTACTGCTTCTCAAGGTACTTCAAGCATCCAAGTTGATTACGTAGATACACCAAGTGGTTTATCTATTACCGCTTCTCAAGGAACGGGTTGGTCAGTTAATAATGGCGCTGACATGGTAGTTGGTGCAGGAAGCCAATCTTTTTCAGCTTCAGTAGGAGCAATAGCACCAGCCGATGTAGTTGGACTAACAGGAGTTGAATTTACTGCTTATCAAAATGCTGCTGGATGTAGTTTTATACCACAAGAACTTATTAATATTTCAGGAGTTTCATTTACAGCTTCCGTAGGGGCTATAACCCCAGATGCAATGACCGTGAGTTTTAGCGGTGTTTCTTTTAGTGGTTCGGTGGGATCTATAAGTCCTACGGATATGTCTGTAGGATTGACGAGTTTATCAATTAGTGGTAATGTAGGCGAATTATACCCGGTATATTTCAAAGATGTTGATATTGAATCTTCTGCAGGTTACGAAGATGTTGACATTGAAGGTTCCACAACGTATACAGATGTAAATATAGCGGCGTAAATTAGGAGATAAATAAATATGGCATCAACATACACACCCTTAGGTGTTGAAAAAATGGCAACTGGCGAAAATGCCGGTACATGGGGAACAAAGACTAATACAAACTTAGAGATTATAGAACAAATAGTTGGCGGATGGACTGTACAAGATATAGCAGGTGGTGCACAGACTACAACTCTTTCAGTTTCTGATGGATCAACTGGTGCAGTTCTATCTCATAGAATGATTGAATTCACAGGTTCTATTACAGGAAATCAAATCGTAACTATTCCATTAGATGTTCAAACTTTTTATTATTTAAGAAATTCAACATCAGGTGCATACACAGTACAATTTAAATATGTATCAGGATCTGGTGATTCGTTTACTTTTGGAACAACAAACAAAGGTGATGCTGTTGTATTCGCAACTGCAAATGATGGAACTAATCCAGATATAGATACCTTACCCGCTGGTGATGTTACAACAACAGGAACACAAACTTTAACAAACAAAACTTTAACGTCTCCTAAAATTGGAACTTCAATTTTAGATACTAACGGAAATGAACTAGCTTTATTAACAGCAACAAGTTCAGCTGTTAACGAAATTACATTAGCAAATGCTGCGACTGGAAATGGTCCAATTATTTCTTCAACAGGTGAAACAAACGTTGATTTAAATTTAAATCCTAAAGGATCAGGAGTTCTTAAATCAGGTTCAGCTGCAGTTAAAGTTGCAGGAACGGAAACTATATGGATTCCCGCCGCGGCTATGTATGGATCATCAACAAATGGAGCTGATGCCCAACAAGTAGAAACAACAGCAACTAGACCAGATTTAAAAGTTTTAGATTTTGATGCAAGTACAGCTGAATATGCACAATTTTCTATAGCAATGCCTAAATCATGGAATTTAGGAACAGTAACTTTTCAAGCTTGGTGGTCACCAGGCAATACGAATACGGGAGACTGTATATTTGGACTTCAAGGTGTTAGCTGTAGTGATAGTGATACCGCAGACGTAGTTTTTGGGACAGCGCAAGAAGTTACAGATGCTGGAATTGGAACGGTAGAAGACGTACAAGTTACAGGAACAAGTAGTGCAATCACAATCGCAGGCTCACCAGCAGATGATGATTTAACTTTTTTCCAGCTTTATAGAGATGCAGCAGACGGCAGTGACACATTTACAGGAGATGCTAGATTACTAGGTATTAAATTATACTTTACTACAGACGCTGCTAACGACGCATAATAGGAGCATAAAAGTATATGACACAATTTGGATATAGAACCCTAGGTTTCATGTCAGCTGGCGCGGCAGGTCTCTCAGATTTTGAATATTTAATAGTTGCGGCCGGTGGCGGTGGAAGTGGCACGGTTGGCGGTGGCGCAGGAGCTGGCGGCTATAGAACAAGCACTTTTACTCCTACTTCAGGAGTTCAATATACAATTACAGTAGGTAGCGGTGGCGCAGGCCACAATGTCAATCGAGGTACAAAAGGAGATGATTCTTCAATAGCAGGATCAGGAATCACAACTATATCTTCTACCGGAGGAGGTGGTGGCGGAGGTCATAACACGGACACCTCTGGAGGAGACGGCGGTTCCGGCGGAGGCGGTGGTAATACCGGCAAAGCTGGAGGATCTGGAAATGAAGGAAGTTATTCTCCCGCAGAAGGAAACGATGGCGGAAACTCTGGTCCTCAATGGGGAGCTGGTGGTGGCGGAGGTCACGCACAAGCTGGAAATACAGGATCTCCTGGCGGCGGAGGAACTGGAGGAGACGGAACATCTAGTTCAATTACAGGCGCAGGAGTTTATTACGCCGGTGGCGGCGGAGGTGGCTCTCAAAGTGGTGTCGCTTCAGGCGGTCAAGGCGGAGGCGGTCAAGGTGGAACTCACGGAGCAGCAGCAACTGTAGGCACAGCTAATACCGGAGGCGGTGGTGGCGGAGCGCGAGATGCAGGTGGTGCCACAGGAAAAGCCGGAGGATCTGGAGTCGTTATTTTAAAAATGTTAAGTGGAGATTATACTGGAACTACAACGGGTTCCCCAACTGTTACAACAAGTGGAGATTACAAAATTCTAAAATATACAGGAACGGGGACGTACACAGCATAATGGCTCATTTTGCAAAAATTAATAATGAAAATATTGTAACAAATGTACATGTTATTCATAATGCCGTTATAACTGATGAAACCGGAAATGAACAAGAAGCATTAGGAGTTGCTTTTTTAAGAAATATTTATAAAGAACCTACAGCAAATTGGAAACAAACTTCAATTCATACTAGAGGAAATCAACATTCCAATGGAGGAACTCCTTTAAGATATAATTTTGCGGGTATAGGATATATATACGATCCTGTTGTAGATGCCTTTAGACAACCCCAACCTTTTCCTAGTTGGACATTAAATGCAAGTACTCAATTATGGGAACCCCCAGTAGCAAAACCAGTTCCTTATGAAGGATGGGATTGGGATGAATCAGTAACAAATTGGAGAGATGGAGACGGTATAGAATATTCCCCATAATCATTTTTTAGAAAGAATAAATGAAAAATAAAAAATCTAATCACATTATGTTAAAACATTACACTAAAGATGTAATGATTCCAACATGGTTATATGAAGGACAATCTGAAATAGATTATAATTATTATATTAATAAAATTAAAGAAAACATTTCCGATAAACATAGTTATGCAACCAATGTTTCTGGCAAAATGACTTCTTGGGATTGTTTTGTAAATGATGAAAAATTTTTAGAATTTATTAAAAGTATTATGCCTTTACTTTCTCATCATACCAGATCTATTCAAGTTAGATTAAAAGAAGCTTGGGGAAATATATTAAATCCTGGGGATCATGTGAGGAATCATGATCATAGAAACGCAGAAATAGGTGGTGTCTTATATCTTACCGAAGGAGAACCTATTTATTTTCCTCAATATAATATAAATATAAAACCAACACCCGGCAAATTTTTGTTATTTCATTCCATGATATCTCATTCAGTTCCAACAAATCAATCACTACAAGAAAGATATTCTTTAGCATTTAACTTTTATAATCAGTTTGAAATCGATAGTAACTAATTTTGCTAAATCCTTAACTAATATTAAATACCCTAATAAATTTGAAGGATGGCATATAGAAGGTATGCTTAAAAAATCAAATCAATCCTTTAAATTTGATGTAAGAGAAATGCAGCAATTACCTAATAATCAGCTGGGTAAAAGAGGTCATAGACTCACTAAAGCGGAAAAAATGGTATTTGATGGTATTGAAGAGTGGATTATACTTGATATTAATGAGATTCATAGGTATTTAAAAAAGACTAATTCAAGAATACTAAGTGTGAACGATTTAACCCATACGCTAGAATGGACTATGTTTGTTCCAAAGGATTAATTGATCTCTCTTAAAAAGTATATATAATGGCTATTTATGTTACAGAAACTATTTTTTCAACCTGGAATTAATAAGCAAATCACTGCCACTGCCGCTGAGGGCCAATGGATAGATTGTGATAATGTCCGTTTTAGATATGGAGTACCTGAAAAAATAGGAGGTTGGGATCAATTAGGAGCGGATAAACTTACTGGAGCAGTAAGAGCCATTCATCATTTCTTAGATAGTAATGGGGTTAAATATGCTGCTCTTGGATCTAATAAAATTTTATATGTATATTCTGGTGGAACTTATTACGACATCCACCCTATCAAAACTACTTTTACTGAAACGAGTTGTTTTACTACAAGCTCATCATCTGCCACTGTGACAATAACTTTTTCTAGTGGTCATGGTATGCAGCCTGGTGACATTATTAGAACCAGTAGCGTAACGATAAGTGGATCTACATTTACAAGTTCTGATTTTGATGACCAAAGATTTGAAGTTATAACGGTTCCTACTCCTACCACGATTACTATAACAATGGGAGAGACTGAACAATCCGGCCCTATAACAACTTCAGGAAGTGCCACGATTGAATATTATGAACCTGTAGGTCCTTCTCAACAAGTAAGTGGTCGAGGTTTTGGAACAGGATTATTTGGTGGAACGGTCAAGGGTCCAGCAACCACGACTCTTTCTTCTGGAATTAATGCTGCTGTAACAGATATTCCATTAACGAGTTCGGCTTCTTTTCCAACTTCTGGAGAAATTAGAGTTGATTCTGAGGACATTAGTTTTGCAGCTAATGATACTTCCACTAACATTTTAAGTGGTGGTGCTAGAGAGGTTAATGGTACAACGGCTGCCACTCATAGTAGCGGTGCTACAGTTACAGATATTTCTAAATACATGGCATGGGGTGAAGCCTCAAGTGAAGACTTTATTATTGATCCTGGATTATGGATCTTTGACAACTATGGAACAAAATTAATAGCTTTAATTTATAATGGAAAATGTTTTGAATGGGACGCAGATGCCGGCAGTGCCACTAGTACTCGAGCAACTGTAATTTCGGGAGCACCCACAGCTTCAAGACATATGGTTGTATCTACACCCGATAGACATTTAGTATTTTTTGGAACTGAAACCACTATTGGAACAACAACTACCCAAGATGATATGTTCATTAGGTTCTCGGACCAAGAAGACATTAACACGTACGCACCTAAAGCGACCAATACAGCTGGTACGCAAAGACTGACTGGCGGATCACGGATCATGGGAGCTAGGCGTGGTAGAGATGCACTTTATATTTGGACAGATACTGCTTTATTCTTAATGAGATTTGTAGGCCAACCATTTACTTTTACTTTCTCACAAGTAGGAACTAACTGTGGTTTAATTGGTAAAAATGCCAACACAGAAGTAGACGGGAATGCTTATTGGATGTCAGAAAACGGTTTCTTTAGATATACAGGTAAACTCGAATCTTTATTATGTTTAGTGGAAGATTATGTTTATGAAGATATAAATACCAACGCTAGAGATTTAATTAATGCAGGTCTTAATAACTTGTTTGGTGAAGTGTCTTGGTTCTACGGAACTAGTTCTTCCGATACTATGAATAGAGTCGTGACTTATAATTATTTAGAATCTTCTCCTCAACGTCCTGTATGGACTGTAGGAACTCTTCCTAGAACTGCATGGGCTGATTCAGCCGTATTCGATAAACCTCATGCTTCTTATTATGGATCATCGGACGACGCCTCTTATGACGTTCAAGGAAATACTGATGGAAGCACTATTTATTATGAGCAAGAAACAGGGACTGATCAAGTAGTGTCTGGAGGAACGGTTACTGCAGTATTGGCTAACGTTCAATCCGGAGATTATGACATTACTCAAGACGCTAAAGAAGGAATTACCTTTAGAGGAGATGGAGAATATCTTATGAAAATAAGAAGATTTATTCCTGATTTTGTTTCACAAACAGGAAACACTCAAGTTACATTAAATTTAAAAGATTATTCTAATAGCACTCAAGCAAGTTCCCCTTTAGGACCTTTTACGGTAGCCTCAACTACAACTAAAGTTGATACCAGAGCAAGAGCCAGATCAGTAGCTTTAAAAATTGAAAATACAGGCTCCTCTCAGAATTGGAAACTTGGGACGTTTAGATTAGATGTTCAAGCGGATGGAAGAAGATAATGGCAAAAATTGTACAAGCACTTACTAGAGCTAGCAAAGAATATGATGAACAAGTGTTTCAATCTTTAATAAGAGATTTAGATGCTGTAATTGAGAAACTTAATTCTACTTATCAATCAGATGTTAAAGATGAGGTAAATGCGGAAGCATTCTTTTTAAACTAATGGCTGTTCAAGGAAATACATTTATAAACGCTAAAAAAGACTTAACTAGCACAGCTGCTACGACTTTATATACATGTCCTTCAGCAACTACGGGGATTGTTAAATCCATTCTCGTTAGTGATGACTCAGGGTCAGGGGATACTATTACCCTAACTTTGACCGCTGGATCCGATGTATTTAGTTTATTCAAGGTAAAAGCTGTAAGTGCTAATACTACAGTTGAATTACTTACTGGGCCTTTAGTAATTCAAGAAGATGAGATCTTAAAAGCAACCGCTGCCACAGCTGATAGGCTTCACATAGTGGCTTCTATATTAGAAATTAAGCCTAGACAGGTAGTAACATAATGAATGAAACAGTAAAAATTAATGGGAAAGATGTTCCTATTATTAAACCTACAAAGGTAGAAACAACTATAATAAACAAAAAAACAGGAGAAACATATAAAAACGAACAAGAATGGAGGGCTAAAAACATACCCGAAGGAGACATTCAACAAGATGTAATAGTTCATGCTCCAGGACTTGATTTGTTTCCAAAAACAAAGTAATGTGAAAGTTCAGGTGAAATTCCTGCCTTTTTTAAAAATTTAACTAACATAATTATGGCTATAACAGATTTACAATTACCAATAGAAATGACTTCTAACAAAGATTTAAAAGCAGGAGCCCCGTCTATAACATACGAGGGAGATAGAAGACCACAAACGCAAATGAGACCACAAACGCAAATGGAAGGAATTGAAGATCAAGTAAGACAGAAATATGGTCTTGGAAGTATTGTTAAAAAAATTGCAAGAGGCGCTAAAAAAGTTTTAAGAAGCCCCATAACTCAAACAGCTTTAGCTTTTACACCTCTGGGAGCAACTAATATAGGAAGAGGACTAATGACTGCTTCTGCACTTGTTAATAGAGATCCTCTAAGCGCATATATGACTATGGGAGGACCTTTAGGTTTTGATGCAACCAATCCCTGGACTAAAAAAAATGTCCTTGAAGCTGGAACTAACAGAGTAATATCTAATAACCAAGAGGACAAAGCTTCTGGGTGGGACAAACTAAGAAGTGCATTATTTTATAAAAAAGGCACTGATAAAATAGATCCTTTAAAAGTAGCTGTAGGAGCTGGAGCCGGTTTATTGGGAATAGCAGGTTTACAAGCAAGAGAAAATAAAAAACAAGCAAGGATTTCTGATCTGATAGGAGATCGAGGAAGTAAAATCGGTTTAGATGATATTCAAATGAAAGTTCAAGCTGCTATTGATAGTGGTGATAAAGCAACCTATGAAAACTTACGTGTTAGTGAAAATTTAACTTTCTTACCACCGTGGGAATCTATTAAAAGAGCTGACGGTGGAAGAATAGGTTATGCTGCAGGCGGACAGACTTCTGCAGAAATGTTACAGATGATTGAAAAATTAAGAGCAGAAGGTAAAACAGAATTAGAGATACAACAAATTTTAAAACAAATGTTTCAAAATAGAATGAGTATGCCAGGACAAGGAATTATGTCACAAGGTCAATCAGGACCCGCAAGTTTCATAGATACAGTTATTACTGAAACTGGAGCAGGTGGAGAAATGCCAAGAACAACTGACATTGCATCTATTAGAGAGGACTCACAGATAATGAAACCTGTATCTAATAGAAATGCAGCAACGATGGGTGCAATGAAACGTTTACCAGACTGGACGAGAGACGCTACTCAAATACCTCAAGAACAACGTTTAAGAGATCAACCTCGTCTTAATCAAATGAAACGATTCTATCAAGATATGGTTCAACCTCAAGAAAACCAAAGACCTGTACCTGAAATTAGTCCTTACCAAGCAGCTGATGGTGGAAGGATTGGATATGCAATAGGGGATGTTGTGGAAGAAGTAGAAGAAGTAGAACAAAGACCTATGGATCAAATGGAAGAGATTGAAGGACAAATGGCTGGACCTCAATGGTGGTGGGACAGAGTAGAACATTTAGAATTTTTGGGTTATTCTACTGAACAAGCATCTCAAATAGCTATGGATGATGATGCATACTTTGAAATAGTTGGCGGTCGTGCTCAAGGCGGAAGAATCGGAGCAGCTGAAGGTGGATTAATGAGTCTCGGTGGAAATGAAATGGATTTAAGAGGTGGGGGATTTGTACCAATCGGTAAAGCAGAAAAAGCTGATGATGTACCAGCAAGATTAAGTAGAAATGAATTTGTATTTACAGCAGATGCTGTAAAAGGTTTAGGAGACGGAGACGTTGACCGAGGTGCAGATAAAATGTATAAGACAATGAAACAACTGGAGAGTAGAGTAGCATAATGGCTGTACAACAATCACAAGTATTACCAGCACCCTTTGTAGAAGAAGCAGGTAAAGATTATTTAAAACAACTTAAGGGTTTAACTTCTATTGAATTAGATGAACAGAAGTATGCACCACAAGTAGCAGGCCAAGATCCTTTACAAACTCAAGCTGCAACGTTAGCTGGAGATACGGGTGCCACAGGATTAGGTGGTTATCAACAATATTTAACAGCGGCTCAAGCTTTAACCGGACCTCAAGCTTACAAACCTTTCATGACGCCGTATCAAACGGATGTTATCGATGCGACTATGACTGAATATGATAAGCAAACACAAATTCAGGAACAAGGTTTAAGAGATCAACAAGCTAAACTAGGAGTACTTGGAGCTGGCAGAGCGGGAGTACAACTAGGAGAGTATGGTTCTCAAAGAGGATTAGATAGAGCTTCCCTTCAAGCAAGAATGTTACAAGATGCATTTACACAAGCTCAGGGATTAGCACAAACAGATTACACACAACAAATGAATTTAGCACAATTACAACCATCATTAGCAGCGGGAAGAATTGGTACTTTGGGTCAGGTGGGCGCAAGACAACAGGCTCAAGAACAAGCTCTTTTAGATGCAACAAGAGAACAAGAAAGAATGCAGGCGATGGAACCTTATGAAAGACTTCAAACCTACGGGGGTGGAGTTGGATCTTTAATTTCAGGGTATCCAGGAAGAACTCAGTTTACTTCAACGCCTAATCCAACGCCTTTACAAACGGCTCTAGGAATTGGAACATTCCTTGGTGGTGCATGGTTGGGGGGTAAAAGAACCTAATGAGCAGAGTATTAAATAGACCTTTATTTCGTAGAGGAGGATCGGCAACTGGAATAACTTCTGGTTTAGATAGACCAGGTTATGAAAAAGCAGGAAGAGTAGACTATCCAAGACTCTATGATGTGTCGGAAGAAATTACAGAAAAAATATATCCGGGAAGAGATTCTAAAAGAGACCTTGGAAGATACCTAATGGATTTTGGTTTAGAATGGGCAACGACGCCATCAGGGGCCGGTACTTTTGGAACAGCTGCTCAAGCTTTAAAAGGACCAACTCAAAGATTTTTAGCTAGAGGAGATGTAGATTCTCAAGCTCGAGGTCAAACTAAGGCGGACATCTTTTCATCTTTAATAGATGCTGAAGCAAAAATGTTAGGAAGTGAGGCAGGCGGTAAGCTTTATAAAGATCAAGTGATGTTACAAGCTCTACAAGACGCGGTGACTACAAAATGGAAATTAGATAAAAAAGGGAAAGATAACCTTAATGATGATGAATTATTAGCTTATAGACAAGCACAAACAACTATTGGTCAACTTAAAAAAGAAGATAAATTACTTCAAACTGTATTAGGAAATAAACAAGTGGTAGATTCATTATTACAAGGTATCTTGTCCGCTAAACAAGATGAACTGATAGATGATCCTAAAAATCCTGGAGCTAAAATTAAAAAATATCCTCCCGATGCAGACGGACAACAAAGAATGTATCAAGATGCTATTGTAGAAGTTAGAAGAATTATTATGACATCTGGTGAACGAATGGTTGATGAAAAGAAAGCTGAAGGTGGAAGAATAGGCTATCAAAATGCTGGACCTGTAGAACCCATGGGAGAAGGTCAAAATGTTTTAGAAAGCGAAGCATTTGCAGTAAGTGAAGAAACGCCAGAACTTCAACCTACGGATATATCTTATGATGAATTAAGAGAAAGACTTCCTGATTCTATTTCAGATGATATTGTAATGCTTCTTTCGCAAAGTGCTCAAGCTTTAGAAGATTTTGCAATGATTCAAACTCAACAAGACGTAGACAATTTTAATACTAAATATAACATAAACCTAGTGCTACCGCAGGAGGTTTAATATGGCCGTTAAGCCCTACGAGCGCTACAAAACAGACGTTGCTCCCCAAAAGGAAAAAGAAAAAGAATTAGAAAAGTACACTGATTTTCAAAAAGCAGTTTTAGCTTCTCTTGAAAAATACAGCGCTCCAAAAAGACCTGTTAGATATATCTGGGGAATAGATGATGACGCTCAAACGGCTGGAGTTGCTACTCTTCGAAATATTTTAGAACCTACTCGATATTTTGCTCAAACTTTACTTCCAGCAAAAGATTCTAAAACCGGAAAAGAAAAACCACCTTTTTATAATATTAATAAATTCATACGTGAATCGAAGGGTATGAAAGAAAGAGACTACATCGATGGTCTTGATGAAATTGCTAAAGGATTTGAATCAGGTGCGTTTAAATTAACTGGGGCTTTAACTTCTTTAATAACAGCCCCTACTGATTTTGCTTTAGGAACAGATTTTACAAATGATCTCGAAGAAAGGTTAAATGATGGTAGAATTAAACCAGATGAGCCTGAAACATGGAGGGGTGAGTTAACTTCTTTGGGAGTACAATATGCTATACCAGGAACCTTAATTACTAAATTAGTTATGAGAGCTAATGCTTTAGCTCCCATTTATAAACTATTAGGAATCAATAAAGCAACCAAGACCAGTAAAATTGCAAGAAGAGCTTTAGAGTGGGCAAGCGTTGGTGCTGCTACTGATTTTATTGCTTCTGAACCAGGTCGAGGAGCCATCACGCCGATAGGTTTTACTCAACCTTCTAGCACAGAAGGTTTAACTGGTAGAAAAAAAGCTGCAGCTGTTTTTAAAAACAAAATTAAATATGGAGCTGAAGGATTGATAGTAGGAGGAGGTTTTCCTCTTATGGGAAAAGGTTTACAACTTGGTTATAAATATCTTGGTCCTAAATGGGCATTAAAACAAACAGCTAGGATAGGTGCTAGAGGAGTGGACTGGGCTATATTTAAACCGCCTGCCTATCTTTTATCTAGAGAGTGGACTAAACCTGCTGTAACAAAAACAAGTAAAGTTCTTAGAGGAGCTACAGATTGGACGCTTACAAAACTTCTAGCTCCCACTATTAAAGGACATTTTAAAAATAGAAAAGATTTTCCGCCATTTGAACAATGGAGATTAGGTTCAGCTACAAGTCCAGATGCCATGAAACGAAGCGCTAAAAGTTTAGACAATTTTTTATCTTGGTTTAGATCATATGGTAAAAACCCTAAAACAATTGAGAGAGCTAAAGAGGAAGTAAATCTTTATGCAAGATCTGTGGCTAGAAAATTTGATAGAGCTTTCGAATCTCTTGAACATAAAGTTTATAATTTAGCCAAAGCATTTGAAGGAAGATATAAAGGAAATAAAACTTCACCTGCTGGAGAAAAATATTTTATGGATCAAGTAGATGAATATTTAAAAGGACAAAGAACATTAAGCACTTTACCTAAAGATCTTCAAAACACAACTGAACAAGTTCGAAAAGAATTAATTAAAACTATGGAAGCTTTTAGAAAAGCTCTTCCTAAAGGTAAACAAGGAGATGAAGTAACTAAAGATATAGAAAAGACTCTACGAGGAAATACAGGTAATTATATGGTTAGATCTTTTAAAATCTTTACTAATGAAAACTATGTTCCTCCTGTCAAAGTGGTTAATGGTGCAACTGAATGGCTTAAAAAAAATATAGTACTTAAAGATAAAGAAAAGAGGAAACTTGCTAGACTGAATTACCCTAACATGCAACCTAATGCAGCCTATACAGCTTCCGCTAAAGAAATGGTGGATGAAATAATGTTAACTGGCAGAGGAGATGGTCAGAATCCTTTAGATATTTTAAGATTTATTTCTAAAAATATATTACAAGATAAAAAATATGCGTTTTTAAAAACAGGAGAAGAACTGCCTACAGCAATTAAGAATTTATTAGGACGAGAAAGAAACGCTAAATTTTCTGTGCTTAACACAGCAACCAATGCTGTCACTCAAACTATGGCTAAAAATTCAGCTGACTTTATAGCTCAACAAGGATTAAAAGAAGGTTGGTTATTTACTTCAAGAGACGCAGCTAGAAATGTTTATAGAGCTCCTCAAAAAATAAATAAAATTCCACGATTAGGTATATTAAAGACTAACCTAGAGGGTCTTTATACCTCACCTGAGTTTGCACAAATGTTTCAAGGTTTAGGAGGCACCTTAAAATATTTCGTGGAGAACGCTTTCTTTAGACACATGCTTCAAATGAAAACAGGAGTTCAAATAGGTAAGACCTTATACTCTCCTGTAACTCAAGTTCGTAATGTTACATCAGCCTCAACCTTTGCTCTTAACGCAGGTCATGTAGGGGGAAAAGCTAGTGTATTGGATTCCATGCGAATTGTAATGAATGATATTTTTAAAGCGGGAAAAGAAAAAACTGTATCTAATGCTAATGAAATAATTACTCCTAGTCAATTTAATGATTTTGTTCAAAAACTTACACGACTTGGAGTGATAGATGAAAACATTGTAGCTATGGAATTAAAGGGAGTATTAGACGATATTAAAGTAGGAAAAGTAAATACTTTAGATGGATTGTTTGATCGATTAATTAAAATGACTCCTACCGATAAAGTAGCAAGAGTATATGCTGGAGGAGATAATCTTTGGAAAATATATGGTTGGAACTTTGACAAGTCTCAATTACTAGATGCAGGCATGAAAAGTGTTGATGATGTAGCTGATTTATTTAAACATATTGGAGAACCTTTTAATAAAACTAACATAGCCACAGGAGCTGCTAAAAATTTAGATGATGCTTTAGATGAAATGGCGGCATGGATGATAAGAAATTCTTATCCTACTTACAGTAAAGTTCCTCCTGTAATTCAAGCTTTAAGAAGATTACCTCTTGGAAACTTTATATCTTTTCCAGCTGAAATTATAAGAACTAGCACTACTAATATTGCGCTTGGACTTAAACTAGCTTCACATCCTAATGCAGCTATTCGTCAAATAGGAATAAGAAGAATAACTGGAAGTACTTTAACTTTGTATGGATTAGGAAAAGCTGTAGGGGGACTTGCTGAATATTTAACTGACACCTCTGGATCTCAACAGGACGCATATAAAAGATCTTTCGCGGCCCCATGGAACAGGGTTGCTACTTTAATTCCATTACAGTCATGGAAAAATGGAGAAAACTTAATGATTAATTTTACTTATTTCATGCCTTACGATGTTATTCAAAGACCTATTGAAGCAGCTTTAAAACAAATGAAGGATCAAAATTTAAATCCTGCTGAGGTAGATGATTTTATGTTGAATTTATTGTTTAAACCAGACGGTCCTATACAGGAATTTTTAGAACCTTTTGTATCAGAGCCTTTAGGATTTGATAGATTAATAGATGTAACTACAAGAAGAGGAGCTAAACCGCAAGGGGGTAGAGTTTATACAGAAGGTGATGATCTTTCTGATAAAATAAATAAATCATTCGCTTATGTTTTAGAGGGAGTTAAACCTGGTGTTATGATCACTGCTGAAAAAATAAGTGAGGGTCTTAGAAAAGATCTAACTAAAGGAGGAAAACCTGTGAATACCTTTGATGAATTAGTAGCATTGTTATCTGGTATTAGATTAATAAGAGTGGATGGCAAAGCAGATTTAGGTTTTTATGCAACACAATTTAACAAAGCAAGAAGAAGCATAGATGAAACAGATAGGTTTTATACGCCAGAAAATTGGACAACAAGAACTCCTTCCGATTTAGTGGATTCCTTTATAGAAATGCAAGAAGATGATTTTAGAATTCAAAAGGATATGTATATGAGAATTAAAGATCTACAACTTTTGGGTGTAGGTAGTATAAAAATAAGACAAATTTTAAAAGAAAAAAATGTAAACCCGGATGTTATTAATAATTTAATGTTGGGAAGATTTACTCCAACTAATTATTCTGAAACTAGATTTAATAAAAAAGTAGACCAAATTAAAAAAAGACTTAGAGAAGATTCGGCTGATACCACAGCTTATCAATGGTTTCTTAATAAACAATGGGCGTTTCCGAAAAGCCAATTGGATAGAGTTAAAAACCAATATTATGGAAAAAAATTATTTCCTCAAGGATATAAACCAGACCAAGAAACTTATATGAAAAATAAACAGGGTCAAACTTTATATGATCAACAGGGTAATCCTATAAAAGAAAAAGGATTTATAGAAAAACAAATGGAAAAAATTGTACCAAGTATTAAGAAACTTATTATGCCAGGTAGTCCTATGAGTCAAAAAATGAAGACTCCGCCATTACCCCCAACAAGTATGCCTCAATTGGCTGCAAATACCTCAAAAATTAATCCTACAACAGGCTTGACACGAACCGAGACAGCGTTATTGTCACCAAGTGAACAAGAGATTGCGAAAAGGACTTAATGGCAATAGAACCGAAGACAACAAGAGAACATATTGTATCCCTTTACGGACACATAAAGGGTGTGAAGCGAGATATTAATCACATGCACAAAGGTATTCATGAATTGGGTGGCAAGATAGATAAAATCTATTGGGTTCTTTTAGCTACGGTGGGGGCTGTAGCTTTACAATTGTTTCAACATTTTTTATCATGAAATTATCAGAGAATTTTAGCTTACAAGAACTGACAAAGTCCCAGACAGCCGCGAGGAAGGGCATTGATAATACCCCTAGTGAGGAGCACCAGGAGAACCTGAAATCGCTCTGTGCGAACGTCCTACAGCCTGTCAGAGAGCACTTTGGACGCGTAGTGACCGTTTCTAGCGGATATCGCTCTCCAGAATTGTGCACTGCCATAGGCAGCAAAACCACGTCGCAACATGCAAAAGGAGAGGCGGCGGACTTTGAAATATTTGGGGTATCAAATAAAGAATTATCAGATTGGATTCATTACAACACTCAATACGATCAACTCATTCTCGAGTACTGGAACGAATCAGATCCTAACTCGGGCTGGGTCCACTGCTCCTATTCACAAGGAAAAAATAGAAGACAGTATTTGAAAGCATATAAAGACGAAAATAATAAGACTTGTTACGCGCCTATTTAATAAGGAGGAACAATGAAATTTGTATGGGAAAAATGCAAAGCATGTCATCAAACTATCTTCGTTACATTATTTAATAAGTATCAGGGATTAGTTTTATTTTTAATGCTACTTGCAATTTACTTTAAATAAACTATATTAGATCTATGGGTGCTTTAGGGGCTCATTTTATTAACTGTCTAACAAGGAGGTTATGATGCATGATCTAATAAATATAAATAAATTCCTAAATAGAACTATTGGCTTTGAAGATGTCTTCACAAGATTCTTCCAAATGGAAGAGTACAATAGTAGCTATCCTTTTTATAATATAAAAAAGATAGATGATGAGAACTACATCTTGGAGATGGCTTTAGCTGGTTGGAAAAAATCAGATGTTAAAGTCACAGTAGAAGATGGAGTCTTATCTATTGCTGGCAAAATCAAAAGCGATGCTGACAACTATATCCATAAAGGAGTAGCTCAAAGAGCTTTCGTTAAAAGACTACAACTGTCTGAATACGTAGAGTGTAAAGGAGCTAAGCTTGAAGATGGAATGTTGAAAGTGGAATTATTTTACAATCCACCAGAAAACAAAAAAACTAAGGAAATTAAAATCAAATAACGATTTTAAAAATTCTGCGCGCCTCGCGCGTATATCCTATGTTTTGGGGGATTAAATCCATTTACGGAGTTCTTCCCCCATTACTTCTGATGCTATATTAATTTTCTTACGAAGGGATTTAACAATTTTAGTATCCACAGTCTCTTCTGCTATAAGATCTATGTATGTTACCGATTTTTTTTGTCCTATTCGGTGTGCTCTGTCTTCCGACTGCATTCTTTTTTCTAAATCATATCCGTTAGAGTAATAAATAACCGTGTTAGCTGTTACTAAAGTTAATCCATAACCACTAGTTTGTGGAGTTCCTACAAAAAACCTACATTTATATTTTTCTTTAAAATTTTTAAGAGCCTTGATTCGTTGTTCGGGTAGCGTTTTGCCATAATAATGAACCACGGACCCCGGACCATATTCTTTTTCTATGGCTTTAACAATGGTTTTTACATCGTGTTGATAGTGGGCCCATATAATGGCTTTTCCTTCTACCTCCTCTATAATTTCTAACAAGGCAGATAATCTATTATTCTTAATGCTTTGAATACTTCCATCATCCGCAGAAAAATGACCACACGTTATTTGATGTAGTCTCATTAACTGTGTTAATGCCGTCATTGTAGTTACAGTTTTACCATTAAGTGTAGCTAACGCTTCTTGCTTCATTTGTTTATATACTTTTTGTTGTTGAGGAGTTAATTCTATTTCTCTTTTCATATATATTTTACTTGGTAAATCTAAACAATCTTCTTTTAATACCCTATATGAAAACGTTTGTAGTTGATCAGACAGTTCCCCTAAGTTTTTAAAATGGCTTACAACTTGAATAGATCTACCGGCAATATGTAATGTTTTCATTTCAGCATATCTATTTCTAAAAGCATAATAGGACACAAAATCTAGATGTGCTGGATCTAAAAACTCACATTGGCTATATAAATCCAATGGATTCTTAGTTACAGGAGAACCTGTCATTATTCTTCTATATTTAGCTAAAGAAGAAAGATCTAAAATGTTTTTAGTACGTTTTGCTTTGGGGTTCTTTATTGTAGTGGATTCATCTATCGCCATTAACGTTTTGTGTGATCTTAAAAATTTAGTGGCAAAAAATCTACCTTTGTCTGTACTAAAGGCTTCTACATTCATTATTAATACATGAAGTTCTTGGCCCGTTTTGAACAGTTGGTTTAATTTATCTTGTTGTTTTTTATTTATATTTGCTTGCCACATTACTGCCACTTTTTCTATGTGATCAGGAAGATGAGCAGGAATTTCTTGATTATACCACGTAGATACAACTCCTTTGGGAGCTACAATTAAGGCACCATCAATTTTACCTTTATCATAAAGCATTGCCGTATTATCTAATAGGACTTTTGTTTTACCCGTTCCCATTTCCATAAAATAAGCAAACGTTTCTTTATTCCACGACTTTTCTAAAGCAGTAGTTTGATGCTTATAGGGCTTTGTCTTAAATTTATAATTCATCTTTCTATTGACTTTTTATAACACATCTACTATATATGTCAAGTATGAAAGCTCGGAAGAATGATTTACCATTTGAGGCTTGGAAAACACGGTCACCAACAGTGTATGTGATTCAAGAAATCGCGGGAACTCGAGAGGGCAAACCTAAAATTAATATTATGGGTGCTGCCAACTATGGCGCTTTTAAATTTTTACTCCCCGAGCTTTCTCAAATCATATTTTCTCCTGGCCCGTTAATATATAAATTGAGACAAGGGTTGAAAGATTACTCTTCTCAAGATTATTTATTGTTAACGGGCGACCCAGCAATCATTGGAGTTGCTTGTTCTATTGTATCTGATATAACAAACGGAAAATATAAATTATTAAAATGGGACAAACAAGAAAGAAAATATTATCCAATAGAAATAAATTTATTCGAGAAAGGAAAAATAGATGAGTGAAATTAATTTTGAAGAAGATAAACAAGATGTTGTAGAAAAAACTTCTAATATTGATAAACTTGCAACTAAAATAAAAGAGATGCAATCAATACAACAAGATATTGAGTTAAAAGAAGAATTTTTAAAACAAAGAAAAAAAGATTTAGAACATGTTTCAGGAGAAGTAATTCCAACAATGTTAGCAGAAATGGGATTATCTTATCTTAAACTTGCTGATGGATCATCAGTAGAAGTTAAAACAAATTATAGCGCCACAATTACTCAAGCCAATAAAGAGAAGGCGTTTAACTGGCTTCGTCAAAACGGTCTTGGAGATATTATAAAGAATGAAATCACGGTCTCCTTTGGTCGTAACGAAGATAACAAGGCAGCGAATTACGCTGAACTTGCGAGGGGTCAAGGGCATCAACCGACACAAAAGTTGAAGGTTGAGCCTATGACCCTGAAAGCGTTAGTCCGTGAACGAATCGAAGGCGGTAAAGAAATGCCAACGGAACTTTTCAATGTTTTCATTGGAAATAAAACAACAATAAAAAGGAAACAATAATCATGAACCAACAAGAAGTAATGAAAAAACAACCAGCTGGAGCATTATCAACTGATATGTTTGAAGCTGATAAGCATCAGGATACTGGTGCAATGACACAAGAGGATCAAGCACTTCCGTTTTTGAAAATCTTGAGTCAATTATCTCCTGAATGCAACAAGAGAGATGCAAAATATGTCAAGGGGGCAGAACCTGGCATGATAATCAATACAGTTACAAATGAACTGTTTGATGGTGAAAAGGGGATAGATGTCTTACCGGTGTATTATAAAAGACAGTACATTGAGTGGAAAGACAGAGGTGAAAGTGGGGGAGCACCAGTAAAAATATATGAAGCTGGAGACGACCTACCTAAAACCACAAGAGACAAAGGGAATAAAGATAGATTAGCTAACGGCAATTATCTTGAAACCACTGCGTCTCATTACGTTATCAAATTGAATGGAGTCCCTCAAAGGGCTTTACTTTCCATGAAAGCGACTCAATTAAAAACAAGTCGTAAGTGGAACTCAATGATGAATAACGTTATTTTGAGAGGTAAAAACGGTCTTTATCAGCCGCCATCATTTAGTCACGTTTATAAATTAAGAAGTGTACAACAGTCTAATGACAAAGGTACATGGTTTGGTTGGGATGTGTCTAAGGTTGAACCTGTAAAAGACAGAGGATCATATGAAATGGCTAAAGCTTTTTCTAAGCAAGTATCTAAAGGAGAAGTAGAAGCTAAGCATAGTTCTGATTCTAACACCGCAACCAAAAGTCACTTTTAAGAATTCCCTAAAAATAACCACTTCAGGGAACGGTTGGGGCGACAAAGGGAGACTGGAATCGCCCCGCCAACTAAAGGAATTATGAAAAATTTTATTGATTTATTTTCAGGATTACAAAGAGCCCATGGATGTACCTACGTCGAAAAGAAAAACGCTGATGGAACCAAAATTAAGGGAAAATCTTTTGTTAAAAGAGAAGCCGTTACCGACCAATTGTGGACTAACCACCTCAAAGGAATAGAACCAAGTCTAGGAATTATACCTATTGATGAAAATAATAAATGTAAATGGGGATGTATAGACGTTGATAAATATAATTTAAATCATAAAAAAATTATAGACCTTATAAACAATTTTCGTTTACCTCTTACTATGTGTCGTTCTAAAAGTGGAGGAGCACATATATTTTTATTTACTACCGTTCCAGTGGATGCTTCTTTAATGAGGGATAAGCTAAGTTCTATTAGTGCGTTTTTAGGATTTGGTAACGCAGAAGTTTTTCCCAAACAAGTTGAATTAAAATCGGAAGATGATACAGGAAATTTTCTTAATTTACCATATTTTAATTCAGAAAAAACAACAAGATATGCCTTTAACTTTAAAGGTGAAGCAATTACACTATCGCAATTTTTTTTAGCTATCAAAAGACTTACTCCAGAAGAATTAGAAAAATTAGAATTAAAAAGACCTGAATCAGAATTTAGTGATGGTCCTCCTTGTATTGAGTCATTAACTCAGAACAAATTAAATGATGGGAGAGATCGAGTGATTTATCAATACATTCAATACGCTAAAAGAAAATGGCCTGAGGAATGGCAAAAGCATATTAATGCTTTTAATTATAAATACTTTGACCCACCACTAGATGACAAAACCATTCAAGATAAAATAAAATATCACGAGAAAAAAGAATTAGGTTTTAAATGTCAGGAAGATCCAATGTGTAATCATTGTGATAAAAAATTATGTTTAAAAAGACCTTATGGAATAAAAGGACAATCATTATTTCCAGATTTAAATGACTTACAAAAAGTAAATCTTGATGAGCCATATTATTGGGTTAATGTAGATGGTGAAAGAGTTAGATTAAGAGATACTTCTTATTTACAAGAACAAAGATTATTTCAAAGAGCAGTTATGGAACAAGTAAATAAAGTTCCACCTACCTTAAAGAAAAAAGAATTTACCGATATGGTTAAATTATTATTTTCCAATATAGAAATTGTAGAACCTCCAATGGGGTCTTCCAAAATTGAGCAATTGTTAGATCATTTAGAAGAATATTGTACAGATAGAACAGCCGCTGGTGTTAAAAAAGAAGATATGATGTTTGGAAATGTTTGGACTAATGCTGGAAAGCATTATTTTGTGTTTAGAGAATTTTTTAATAAATTTTTACTCAAAAGAAGATGGACAGAAAAATATGACGAGACTCTTATTATGTTACGAGATAAATGTGGGTGTGAAGTTGTAAGAGAAACTATAGGTAAGAAAAAAATAACAGTAACTAGTGTTAATGAATTTACACGGCAAGATAATGTTTATACACCTAAACAATTTAAACCTAAGGATGTATATTAATGCAAGAAATGAATTCGGATTTAGCTTTATTAATAGTATTAACAGCAGCTTGGATATTGGTTACATTATGATAAGAGAACAATTACTTTTATTTCCAGAATATGATGATTACAAAACACAAATAAGAAATGTAGATTATGTAGATCTTACTGACATTGACGTTAATTTATTTGATGAAAAAAGAAAACATCCATATAAACTTTTACCTAAAGATAAATTTTATATATTTAAAACTGGAGGTATTAATAAATTTAGACCAGATTTAGGTGAGAACTTTCCTTACATAAAAAACATGGAAACAGGACGTGTTTTATCAAGCACATTACATAGAACTTATATAAGAAGTACTATAACTTTAACCAATTATAGTCCAACAATTACCTTAGAGTTTAGATTACATAGAACTGCAGCAGAAGCTTTTATTATAAATGATGATATTAAAAAAAAATTAATTGTTGATCACATAAATGATGACAGGCTGGATTATAGAGTTAGTAATTTAAGATGGACTACAAATTCAAAAAATAATATAGGCACAAAAAGACCAAGGGGTATGTCTTATGAAGAAAAAAAAATAGCGTCAGGAATTTATTAAAATGAAAACTATTGTATTAGGACCACCAGGAACAGGGAAAACTACTACTCTTTTAAATGAAGTAGATAAATATTTAAAAAATACAGATCCTAATCGTATTGGTTATTTTTCTTTTACTCAAAAAGCCGCGTACGAAGCAAGAGATAGAGCAGTAGAAAAATTTAATTTAACAGAAGATGATTTACCATACTTTAGAACTCTCCATTCTTTAGCTTTTAGAACTCTAGGAATTAAAAAAGAAAACGTAATGCAGAAAAAACATTACGAAGATTTAGGAAAAAAAATAAATATAAGATTAGACTATCATGAATATGACAATGAGTATTCCGGAATTTTTAGTACCAATAGTGATATACTTAGAATAATTCAATTAGCAAAACTAAGAAGCATTACACCTGAAAGACAGTATAATTTAAAAGAACATACTCAAGATGTTTCTTTAAGAGATCTATTAATTGTTTCAAATGAAATAGAAGCCTATAAAAAAGAATATAATTTAATTGATTTTACGGATATGATAACTCAGTTTGTTTTAAGCGATGCCTCTCCTAAATTTGATGTAGTGTTTATAGATGAAGCTCAAGATTTATCTAGAGTTCAATGGCAAATGGCTAAAACAATATGGGATAAAACAAGAGATAGTTATATAGCAGGTGATGATGATCAAGCTATATTTAGATGGGCAGGCGCAGATGTAGATAGTTTTATTACACAAAAAGGAAGACTTTTAAACCTTACACAATCTTACAGAATACCTAGAGCAGTTCATGATGTTGCAATGAATATTGTGGGAAGAATTTCTAATCGTATTCATAAACAATGGAAACCTAAAACTGAACGTGGTCTTCTCTCTTATTATTATGAATTTCAAAATGTAGATATGTCTCAAGGTGAATGGTTAGTTTTAGCTCGAACTAGATATATGTTGGAGGATTTAGAAAATGTATTATATTCTAAAGGAATGTATTATAAAAATAAATTTAAGAAAGGATATGAAAAAGATTTATACGAAGCTGTGACTGATTGGGAGAATTCTCGCAAGGGAACTCCTTTAAGTATGGATCAAGTCAAAAGAATTTCTTCTTATATGTCTCCAAATAATTTTGCCAAAGAGAATATACAATATTTAGATAAAGATGCCTTTTATAGTGTTGATGAATTATATAATAACAAAGGTTTAAATACTAAAAATGTTTGGTATGAAGCCTTTGATCAAGCTCCTGAAGAAAAAATTAGATACATTAGAAGAATGAGAGAAAATGGGGAACAATTAAATAAAGATCCTCGAATTACTTTATCTACGATACATGGTGTAAAAGGAGGAGAAGCACAGAACGTAGTGTTGTTGACTGATTTAAGTAATAATACTCAAAAAAATTATGAAAGATATCCTGATGATGAAAATAGATTGTTTTATGTGGGTGCAACCAGAACCAAAGAACATTTACATATTATTAGACCGAAGGATATATACAAAAGTTTTAAAATATGAGTAAGGCATATAAAAAACAAATAGGTGGCTCCCATTATCAATCAATGGTTATTCAGCCAAGTGAATTTATAAATAAAAATAATATTCCGTTCGCGGAGGGGAATGCTATAAAATATTTATGCAGGCACAAACAAAAAAATAAAAAAGAAGATTTATTAAAGGCAATTCATTATTGCGAAATGGCAATAGAAAGAGATTATAAATAATGCAGGTACCTTTATTTAGACCACAAACCGAGTGGATACCACCAACTGATTTTCCAGACCTATCTAAATACGATGAAATAGCTATAGACTTAGAAACAAAAGATCCAAATCTAAATAAAAGAATGGGATCTGGTTCTGTGGTTAAAGTTGGTGAAGTAGTAGGTATTTCGTTGGCCACCGTTGATTGGTGTGCTTATTATCCAATAGCTCACGAGGGTGGTGGTAACATGGATCGTAAGATGGTTCTTAAATGGTTACAGGACCAAATGAATACTGACTCAATAAAAATATTTCACAATGCAATGTACGACGTTTGTTGGTTACGATCTTTAGGAATAAAAATAAAAGGAAAAATTGTAGATACTATGATTGCTTCCGCTCTTATAGATGAAAACCGATTACGTTATGATTTAAATAGTTTATCCAGAGATTACGTTGGAAGAGGAAAAAATGAATCAGCATTATATGAAGCAGCTAAATCCTGGGGCATAGATCCAAAAGCAGAAATGTATAAACTTCCAGCCATGTACGTTGGTGCTTACGCGGAGCGTGACGCACAACTCACACTGGAGTTGTGGCAGGAATGTAAAAAAGAAATTTTACACCAGGACATTCAATCTATATTCGATATGGAAATAGAGTTGTTTCCTGTTCTAGTAGATATGCGGTTTCTCGGTGTACGTGTAAATCAAGAACAAGCCGCGATCGAAAAGAAAACATTAATAGAACAAGAGAAAAAAATGCTTGGTGAAGTGTGGACAAGTACGGGGATTGATGTTCAAATTTGGGCTGCAAGGTCTATTGCCAAAGTATTTGATAAACTCGGTTTGCCATATGACAGAACAGAGAAGACTGGAGCACCATCATTTACCAAGAATTTTTTAGCGAATCACCCACATAATGTGGTCAAATGTATAGCAAAAGCACGTGAGATTAATAAGGCTCACACGACATTTATAGATACCATTCTAAAGTATAGTTTAAACGGCCGTATCCATGCGGAGATTAACCAATTGCGTGGAGATGGCGGTGGGACAGTCACTGGTAGATTTTCGATGAATAACCCCAATTTACAGCAGATTCCTGCTCGCAACAAGGATCTCGGCCCACGGATCAGATCCTTATTTTTACCTGAGCAAGATCATACTTGGGGTTGTTTTGATTACAACCAACAAGAGCCAAGACTTGTAGTACATTATGCAGCATTACAAAACTTATATGGGGTTGATGAAGTTGTACATGCTTATATGCAAGGGGACGCAGACTTCCACCAGATTGTAGCTGATATGGCTGACATTGGAAGATTCCAAGCCAAAACTATTAATTTAGGTTTGTTTTATGGAATGGGAAAAAATAAATTACAAGCTGAGCTCGGTATAAATAAATTAGAAGCCGAAAAATTATTTAAACAGTATCATTCTAAGGTTCCATTTGTTAAACAACTTATGGAATCCGTAATGTCCAGAGCACAAGAAGCAGGGAAAGTTAGAACTCTTCTTGGTCGACTTTGTAGGTTTCATTTGTGGGAGCCCAATCAATTCGGTATACATAAAGCATTGCCTCACGATGCAGCGCTCGCGGAACACGGACCAGGGATCAAAAGAGCATTCACATATAAAGCTTTAAATAGATTGATTCAAGGATCTGCTGCAGACATGACAAAGAAAGCTATGATTGAATTACACAAAGAAGGAATTATTCCACATCTTCAAGTACATGACGAATTAGATATTTCTATAGGTTCTGAAAAGGAAGCCCAAAAAATAAAAGATATAATGGAAGGTGCTGTAGAGTTAGAAGTTCCAAATAAAGTAGACTATGAATTTGGTAAAAATTGGGGTAATATTAAATAGGAGGTAACTATGGAAAAACTAAAAGCACACGCAACGAGACTAAGTTCTTTAGCAATGGCTCATAAAAAAGTTACTGCTATAATTATAGCAATCGTTGTTTTATTAATTATCATTCAATAGCAATGTTAAGTGCTCTGAAAGTAGATCAAGTAAGCTTTGGAGAACTAAAAACAAAACTTTTTTCATACGAGGAGCTTGAAAAAATCTTAAATTTAAGACCTTTCATGAGTATGAATAGGTTTAGAATATGTGGCCCCACTAAAAAGTATTCATGGATCACTAGTGGTTGGTCAACTGATCATAACAGTTGGCCAATTGATGCCATTGAAGAAATTACGAAAGATAATACATGCTATATAAATGATTGTAGTAAAATAAATGAAAAAATTAATAAACTAGCTCAAGAATTAGAAAATATTTTTAATAAGTCTGTTGATTGTCATATATATTTTTCTTTAAATAAAACAGTTAATCATTTTAAAAAACACAAAGATGAAAGTCATAACTTAATTGTGTCTTCGGAAGGAGCTATAAAAGTAGAAATTTTTTCTGAAACTAAACTTGAAAAAGTTTTAAATACGGGAGAGTATGTATTTATCCCTGCGGGTATATATCATCATGTAACTCCTCAAACAGATAAAAGGATTAGTTGTAGCTTTCCAATAACTTTGATAGAAAGTGGGTTTGAAAATCGTAAGTGGATGAAAATAAAATGAGGATAATTTATGGCTTATTTAAACGCAAACATACCTGTTATATATTGTCAGATCAGAAGAGAATATCTATATGATCTCAAATCACACCATGGAGAAGCTGAAGACTGTATTATCTTTGGCCTGGCATCGATTACAGGGCGTCCTATATTGTTTCATGCAATTATGGAAAATGGTGCTGTCTTCTATCGGTTGCCGATATCTGCTTTCATTCAAAAAGGCTTTGATGTCAAAAAAGTTCCTAGACATAGACTTGATGAGTTGGAGCTTTGGAATTGTTTCAGTTATTATCCTTCTGTTATTTGTTTCGATCTCTTAGACGGAACAAGTGGTAAATACTTCGGAAAAGACAAAAAATTACACTCTGGTAGCTATCTTTTTACTGTTGACTGGGGCCACCCAGATAGTAATATACTAGATACCGATCATTCGGAAATTCCGCACGAACATAAATGTGCACACATAATGGCCTTGGATGATGGTAATTATGCAGCTCAGCCAAATAATCGTATCATTTGGAGTATTCCTTCATTTACAGTAAAGGACGAAGTTCCGGACTGGAAGGTGCAAACAAGCGAATGGACTGTGGAAGATACGGGTAAATGGAAAACAGAAGATACTGATAAATTCTTCTATAAAATTGAGGAGACAAAAAATGGTAATAATAAGAATTAAAAGATTTTTTCGTAAAATAAAAAATAAGATATTAGATAGTTACGAAAAAATGATTGAAAAACAAGGTAAGTAAATATGATGGGAAAAACCTGTAAAAAATGTGGACACTTGTGCCATTGCATGGAAGCAGATCACGATGGCTGTAAGTGTGGAGATTGTGAGTGCGAAAATGATAGGATTCAAAACTCTGAAGGAGTTGACGAGAAGAGCACAGATGAGGGAACGACAAGCGAGGATCAGGATTAAGATCATGAACTGGTTGATATTGACACTGATTTTGGTTATTGTAGGAGTAGGACTCCATGGCTAAACCTTTAAAAATATCAGAAGAAGCAGCGGTACAAATGCCCATGAAAACAGTGGCGAGTCTCATCGCGATGGTAGCGATCGGAACGTGGGCTTACTTCGGTATCATTGAGACTCAAAATCGTGTCACAACTCAATTAGAAATTATGTCTAAAGATCTGGATATGAATACAGAGTTCAGAATAAAGTGGCCTCGGGGCCAAATGGGGAGTTTGCCTGCTGACCAGGAACAATTTATGATGATCGAGGATCTTTACAAAACCGTTGATCGAATTAACAAAGCAATTGAAGATGGAATGCATAATAAAGTAAACATCGATTTTTTAACAAAGCAAATGAACAAAGTTCTTTCTGATATAGAAAAACTCAAGGATAAACAACGAACTTTTTCTAACGGAAATGGAGCTTCTCATTGATATTTAGATCATAGGAGGATATAGTTTTAATTATGGAAAAATTTAGACAAATAAAAACAGAGCTTTATAGAAAAGCAAATGTATTTTTAGATAAATATACACTCGAATACAGAGTTTTAGTAATAGTTGCTCTTGCATATTTATATTACCTACACATAGCCTGTACAAAATAATGGCTGATAAATTAATGACATTATTGGTAGGATTACTCATTGCCTTGGGTGGTTGGAGTCTTTCAAGAACATTTGAACTTTCTACAATCCAAGCAGTACATGAAGATAAAGTGGATAAATTAGAGAGACATGTCGAAAAACTACAAATGCATATAGACAAAATGATGGACTCTGATGAAGAGATCATGGAACAACACAAAAATTTATTTAAAATTTTAGAAAAAGGAGATACTCCATCAACCGGGTATAATTATTAATGATAGAAACTGTAGTAGCCCTGCTTATGTTTGTAGGACCAGAAATCAAGGAACATAGAATTCAGCCAGAGGGTATGGCCCAATGTCTTCGTAGAAAAAGAGTGGCGGAACGTGATTACAATCCAAATGTAACTTATAAATGTATTAGATCTAAAGCAGAGATAGAAATATATTTAAATGCAAAGCACATTAAAAAATTAATATTAGAATAATGAGTAAACCTCTTTCTTGTAAAAATTGCGATTGCCCATGTCATTGTAAGTATGAAGAGCATTCAACGTGGGGCGGTCCTCCTAGTGAGTTTAGTGGTAAATGCAGTTGTACTGAATGTGAACACGACGAATAATGTTCTATAAAGAAAGTCGAAATTTCTTAAGTGAGGAAAGTAAAGATTTTATAAATAAAATAGTTCTTGGAGACAATTTTCCTTTCCATAATCAATTTACTAATTGTGCTCCTAATGAATTTTTCTTGAGTCATACAGTATTAGAAAGAACAGAACGCAGAGATCCTGAAAAACAATGGAATTCTTTTTATTATAAGCATTTTGTTAAAATGTGCGACGAGTTTTTTAAACAAAATGAAATTAATATAAATAAATACTTTCGCATGTGTGTAAATTTTACATTTAATAATGGGTTTAAAAGACACGTGACACACGAAGATCACAATTTTCCTCATAAACAATTAATTATAGTTTTAAATGACCCTTCAGATTCTAACGCCGCTACAGTAATATTAGCCCCGGATAAAAAAATGGAATTAAAGCGAGTGAAACCTTTGCAGTATAAAGGTATTTGTTTTGATAGTCATCCCCATTATCAAATTATGCCGAGGTTTGGTTACAGAATAGCATTGATTGTTACCTTCGATGAAAAAGAAAAATAATCCTATTGCAAAAGATTTAAGAACGCGTAAATATAGGCCTAAGATTAAACCTAATAAAAAAAAGGTTTACGTAAGGGAAAATAATAAATTTAAATTTGTAGGATATTCAGAATGGTAAGATTATTTCAGACAGAGATTGTAACAGGAAAATGTCCTGAGTGCACAGCTAACACTGTTTTAGTAGGGTTTGATGGAGCTTTTTATAGATGCACTAACTGTGGAATAGATTTAGAACAGAAAGTAAATGGGCACATAAAATATATGCCTATTAAAGACAGAAATACTCGTATGAAACTTAGGGTAGATTACGACGATGTCGAAGAAAAAACCTAAATTTGGCGTTAATACATACGTTCATCGAACACCTAGAAAATTAGGTCGCCATAAAAAACGTATGAATAAAACAGAAAAAAGAAACTTTAAACCAAGCGTGGGTCAAGGGAGACCGTAATGGAAAAGATCGTTATGATCTCTCTTCTGTATATAACATTTGCAGGAGAAGTTAGATCAACCAAGTTTGTTGAAATATGGGAACCACAAAATTGTGCATCCTGGTTTAATTATGAAGTTAAATCACTTCCAGAAAAACAAAGACCAATTAGTGGACGCACGTATTACGAGTATAATGGTTATGGTAGTGAAGGAAAAACAATTAAAGTGATAGGATATAAATGTTCTGGGGGATAATTGTCTTTTTATTTTGGCTAGATATCTTATTATTTTTAGTATTGACATTCGGAATAATATCATATATACTCTAGGATACCAGGCGATCGGGAAAGGCCTTGAACAAAAGGTTTAATTTGTTCGATAGCAAAGTACCTGTCTTCATGAAAGCTCCGATAACAAGGAGTGCCAAGTTGGTAAGGCAAAGAAGACTTGGGACCTGGGTGCATAAGGCGTATCGCAACCAACGTTACCTTATGCATAATGAATAAATAAAAGAAAGAAAACATGATAAATAAAAGTTTAAGTCAAATGAATAAAGAACGAAAAGAAAGAAAAGCACCAGGCACAATCTATGCAGATTGTGAAAGCAAAAGAAGAGCTCGACTCAAATGGAGAAAAAGCAGAAAAGGACAAATCTGGGATTATAATTATTATAATCGTCCTGAAGTAAAAACCAGGCGTCACGAACAATATTTAAGGAGGAAAATCGATGGCAAAATTTAAATATAAAGTAGTAGAAGAAGGAACAGATAAAGAAGAAACAATGGAAGCGATGAGCTTACATAAGTTGATTAAGAAACTTGATCCTAAGAAAACATTTAGGATAGATTATGTTAATAAAAAGTGTCACGATTGCACTAAAATTATTCATAATGGAAGCTACAGGATATTATAATGAAAAATAAACCAACTATTCTTATTTGTATGCCGTGTTATGACGACGTAAAAATTAATACGATGTTGTCTATTTTTAAAATGGCCAAAGCATTAAGTAAAAGTGGAATTGAAGTAGGGATTAATACTATGAAATCCCCATTAATTCACCAAGCTAGAAATTATTTAACAGCTACGTTTTTAAAATCTAAATATTCACATTTATTATTCATAGATTCCGATGTAGAATTTGAACCAGAAGCTATCGTTAAAATGATGGTGGCAGATAAAGAAATTATTTGTACCCCTTACAGGACTAAAAGTTTAAATCCTAACCTTCACAACTATACCGTTGAATTTAAAAACCCTAATGACATACCTGTTTTACCAGGAAATTTGGTTGAAATTGAAGCTGGGCCTACGGGAATTATGTTAATTAATAGAAATGTTTTTGAAAAATTAATGAAGAACCATCCTGAACTTAAAATTAAGAATAGAGCTGCAGGACCTGGTAAGAGTCAAGGAGATGAACTTAAAGATGAACATCAGTTCTATTATAATTTTTTTGATTTTAAATTTGAGAATGGGTTTTCTATGGGAGAGGACGTAGCTTTTTGTAGGCTAGCTCGTAAGAATAAAATAAAAATATATGCTAATATAGATTCCGAAACGGCTCACCACGGTGGATTTGTATGGAGAGGTGCCTTTAAAGATAGATTATTTGATGAAAAAACTTAAATTATATTGTTTATTTCCTACAACCGTAGCTCATTTTTCGGATGCCGTGTCCTTATCTCAGGAAGAAAAAGACTTTATTCATGGACAACACGAAGTAACCAAGAGTATGGGTGGGGGCGGTAATACTCACACCGTGAATAATTCAATTTTAGAAAGAAGTGAACTAGCCAACATAAGAAAATCCATCATGCATTGTGTAAACATTTACGCCGAAGAAGTTCTTCACATGGATGAAAAGAGATCCGAGTTATATTTAACTACTTCCTGGCTTAATTTTAATGACCCCGGGACTTCTCATCATGCACATGCCCATCCTAATAGCATTTTAAGCGGTGTTTTATATCTTACTGAAAACCCAGAACATACCAAAACACAAAAATTTTTCCTGAATAATCATGAAACGGTTTTATTACCAATCAAAAAATATTCTTTAATTAATTCTAAATCTTATTCCATAGATTCATCTTATTGTGGGTGTTTACTTTTCCCTTCTAGTCTGTCACATAATGTAACCGTGAACAGAACAAATGAAATTAGAATTACATTAGCGTTTAATGTATTTGTAAGAGGAGTGATGGGTGGAGATCATCTGTCTCAACTAACCATATGAAAAAAGAAAAAGAAAAAGGTAGGAAGTGGGACGGTAAATCCCGAGTATCAAACGAAGTTTATAGAAAGAGGTGGAATGAAATTTTTGGTAATACTTCTGCTAACGACGAGCGGCCTGCAGGAGATAACGTATCCGAGAAAACCGAATCTGATGTGCAGTGAGCAGGGAGAAGAGTGGCGTGTAATTAACACCACGTACCACGACTCACGGAACACGGACCAGGGACAACAAGGTAATTACACTAAAGAAGGAAAACTTATGGTAGGATACTACTGTAAATAAACCAACCCTAAGAGGGATCTAAAGGATTGGTTATAAAGGTGAGAAGTACTTGGCCCATACCACATTTCTGCCACAATTACAAGTCATTAGTTTCAAAACATCCATATTTAACAGCCAATCTATAAGTATTTACATTATGTTCACCTTCGTGTTGAAGCATTTTAAGACCATTAATTTGTCCGGCTGTAGCACATTCATACCAAGAGTTGTATAGATGTGGTATTTGAACTACAGGTTTACATTCCCCAGTTAAAAATGAACACACCTGTAATATTAGCAAAAAATTAGTTGACATTTATATAAAATCCTATAAGTTGTTGGTTATGACAGACATCAGTAAATACAGAAATGTGTCTTTAACACATGATACATATAATACATTAAAGAAGTTGTCCAAAGTTTTGTTACCGGGTGGAACTCCACTCTCAATTTCAAAAACTGTGGAAGCTTTAACAAATGAGAAAGCGCAGAAATTAAATGGCAAGATCGTCGTTCAGAAGTCAGGGCACAGCAAATAGTAACGCTCTAGATATATTTGGGAATAGAAAGGAGCCTGAAGATTACCTATGGGTGGCGGTATTAGCCAAAGCAATTGATGACGCTATATATTCAAGTGACTATGGAGAAGCTATGAACTCTATTAATTGGATCGAAGGAGGAGGACAAGATTATAGGTTTGTATGTCACTTAGCAGGAAGATCTCCGGAATATATTCAAAGAAGAATAAAAGATAAGTTAAAAGAAAGAAGAGAAACAATAGCAGAGTTTTATAAAAGCATAAAACAACGTATTGAAGAAGGAATGAAATACAAAAGTGCTTTGCTAGCCGCTAAAAGTAAAAACATTGGTGGCGTTAAAGGCAGGCTACATAAAGGAGGATATCACAGTGGAAAAAGATGGCGTAGAAAATGGGCTGAAATTACCAATGCCCGTGACAAAACCCTGCAGTAATTGTAAGGGAAATGGGTATATTAAGATAGATACAGTTGATAAGAAAGATGATATAAAACAATGCTGGGTATGTAAATCGGAAGGAGAGATAAAAGAATATGTACAAAAAGACGTTGATAAGTTTATTTACGATTTTTATTTTAATCGCGGGCTGCCGAGATGTTGACATTGACCCGCAAACATCGATTATTAAGTGGACACTCAAAACTAATGGAAAGAAAAAAGCCGAGTGAAACCTATCTGGCTTATCTTGCTGGTTTATTTGATGGTGAAGGTCATGTTAGTGTTAGAAAGCAAAAGAAGCGAAACACATCTAACGGAAGAACCTACAAGTGCTGGGACGTACGAGCTGAAATAAGTATGACACACGAAGAAACAATAAAATATATAAGAAATATACTAGGGTTTGGTTCCTTCAACCACAGACTTCCCATTAAGTCTTGGGTGGGGAAACAACCTCAATGGAGAATGCGATTCGCTAATCACGACACGTGGCTATTAGCTAAATGGTTGCATCCTCATGCAATGACAAAAAAATTAGAATGGGAGAAAGTATTAAAACATTATGCCTAGAGGAGATAGCTGGAGTCACATACCGACTTACGTTAAATATAACATAGAATCTACAGAGACGGGACACATCATTAAAATAATAACAGAAGAGAATGTTCATACTTTCGTTTGTGATTGGCCAACGTATCGTAGAAGCTTTGGGCTAAGTCACCAACCAACTAAAATGGAGAATAATCATGACAACAAAAAAAGATAATACGTCTCAAGGAAAAGAAAAGCAGGTACCTTATTTCTTTTATCACTGGGGACCTTGCCTAGTAAGATTAAAAGTATCAGAAACATTAAGACAAATGTTATTAAAGGAAGCTTACGCTAGTCGTAAGGAACATTTAAGTTATAGAAAAAAACTAGCCGGCGTCATCAAGGAAGAGTTTGCCTTTAGAAACATGAAACTCTTTCTACCCTACTTCCAAGACATCTTGAATTTATACTACGCGGCTTATCAGAACTATAAACAATCTGATGGGTGGGGAAGCGTAAAGAAACCTAAGTTCTTACTTAGATCCTTATGGTGCAACTTTCAAAAGAAACATGAATCCAATCCCCCACACGATCATTCTGATTCCTTATCGTTCGTCATTTACTTACAAATCCCAGAAGAATTAAAAAAAGAAAACGCAGCTTATGAAGGAAGATCTGCGGGTCCAGGCGGAATACAGTTCATGTATAGTTCTGGAGCCGATCGTAGATGCATCACGTATCAATCTCACTTCCCAACGGAAGGAGACATGTTCATCTTTCCAGCTTCCCTGACTCACTACGTTACGCCCTTTACGTCCGAAGGAACGAGAATATCCGTAGCGGGAAACATAGCCGATCACGTTCCCATCAGCGCACTTCCAGAAAATACTTCATTTGAAGATAATAGAGAGGGTGGGGTTTCTCCTACTTTGACTAAAGATGGATCCACGAGATAAAATATTTGCCTTCATCTTCAGTAGTTTCATAGTACTAATGACCTTAAGCATTCTCATGATTCTAACGGGGTGCACCTTTTATCATTAATGAATTTAAAAAACGACCTAAGACACTACGTTAAAATTTATCCTTCCACCTTTGATGAACGACTGTGGAAAGATTTGAATGAATGTTTATTGTGGGATCTTAAGGTACGTCACCGTTTTTATAGTGGTTGGAGGGAAGAAGGTTTCACCGTGGGCGATGATCCGTGGTTATTGGAACTGGATCGAAACAACCCGAAGAGTTTAGACTTAGGTCAAAGGATAAAGGATCGTTGGTATGAAATCATTTCTGAATACATGTTTGAGTTCCTCCACGCGGAAAAGATGTTATGGTTTAACGAATGGACGGGATATACTTTCCCTAAATTCATTCACTACGAGGAAGGCCAATCCATGCCCCCTCATTGTGATCACATTCACGACATCTTTGATGGAAAATGTAAGGGAGTTCCCATATTAACTTTGATTACGATGGCTAATGATGATTATGAAGGAGGCGAATTAGTTTTGTTTGGAGACGTTCCTTATGAATTGAAGAAGGGAGAGACGATCGTATTTCCCTCTAACTTCCTTTTCCCTCACGAGATTAAGAAGATAACTAAAGGAAAGAGACTTTCTTTAATCTCTTGGGTTCACTGATGGTCAAGGAGAATAATAAATACATCTACGTTCGGGGTTCGCGGCACACGGACCACGGATCACGGGTATATGATATAGCCGGGGAGCAATTACCAAGCGTCACGACCATCCTATCACGGACCAAGGACCAGAGAAAGCTCAACGAATGGAAGGCCAAAGTTGGAGAACAACGAGCGGAAGAAATTAAAAATTTATCCAGTCGGAGAGGTACAGCTATGCACAAGTTTATTGAAGCTTATTTACTACAGAAAGGTTATGAGGATCTTACCGATCTAGGAATTCAAGCAAAATCTATGGCTGAAAAGATTATAGAAATAGGACTGGCTCCTGTTGAAGAATGGTATGGCACAGAAGTTACGTTATTCTATCCTGGTTTATATGCTGGTGCTACAGATTTAGTTTGTAATCATAATGGTTTGGAAACCATTGTGGATTTTAAACAAGCAAACAAACCTAAGAGAGCTGAGTGGATTGAGGATTATTTTATGCAAGTAGCCGCTTATGCCATGGCACATGATCATGTTTATGGTAGTCGTATTAGACAAGCTGTTGTAATGATATGTACTCCGGATCTATATTATCACGAATTTAAAATTCAAGATCAAGAACTTAGAGAATGGAAACATAGATTTTTAGTTAGGTTAAATATGTATTATAATTTGAAAGTAAATTAATGTTTATATTTAAAAAAGAAAAAGTATTAAATGAAGACAAATGTCGTAGAGCTATAAGATGGTATGACAATACTTATACGGATCCAATGGTAGCACAGCCTGGAACAGCTGGAGAAAAAAAATTAGAAAACATCGAGATCGGACTACCAATAGATTCAGATACAGATAAAGAAGTAGAAAATCATTATTGGGGAATAGGTAAAAAAGTAAAAAACGCAATGGTGGAATACATTAAAAAACACCCAGAAATCAACGGTTTAGCTCAATGGAAACTTACACCAACAGCACAGTTCGCTATGTGGGAGCCCGGCAAATACTATCACTATCTTCATTGTGAGAATGAAGGTAAATACCATAATAGATTTTTATCGTGGATGATCTTTTTAAACGATATTAAAGAAGGTGGGCGAACATATTTCCCTCAACACAATACATATCTAGAACCTAAAGCTGGGGATTTTTATATCTGGCCAGCAGGTTGGACTCATCTACATCGTGGAGAGCGAGCCCCATCTGAAAGAAAATACACAGTAACAGGATGGTATGAATACGTATAAATTTATAGAAACATTTTCTACTCCCATACAATTTGGAAATTTACAGGATAGTGATTACGTGGCTAAACTCCACCGTTACACTCTTGAAGTAAGGGACAATGATCCGGAAGGACGAAAAAAATCTAACATTCTAGGATATCAATCTTCTTTTTTAAATGATGAAACAGCTAAGCAATTAATGAGAAAATTACATGCGGCGGCTGAGCATTTTTTATTACAATTAAAATTTACTACTCCTTTTGAAATTAAATATGATAGTCCGTGGGTCAATATCAATGGTTCGGGTCATTCGAATAAAGCACACCGACACGGGGACTCTCATTTTTCAGCATGCGTCTGGGTGCAGGCAAATGAAAAAAGCGGGGCGATAACGTTTATAAATCCTAATCCAGGTCATGACATGCGTAGAGTTTGGCTAAGTCAATTTGATAAATATATTCCAGCCAATTCAGGGGCATATAACTATGTTCCTAGATCTGGAGACTTTGCTATCTTCCCGGGAGACCTATACCACGAGGTTGGACCCAATATGAGTTCTCAGGATAGGATCAGTATTGCCTTTAATTTCGATGTAAAACAGCCAAATATGCCACTTGATGTCCTAAATGTGTCTTAAATGTGGCAGAAACATGGCGGACATTCTATACATAGTACTAAAACTCATGAAAAAAAAATTTAAAAACAAATTTTTGAAATTGGATGTAAAATGTCCAAATCAACTAGAAGTGTTGGTATTACTAGCTAAAGTGTGGACATTTTATCAAAATGTAAAATGTCTAAAATGTCCAAAGTCAATAAAATCAATACTTTTAAAGCATTGCTTAGACATTTTATGGACATTTTATACAATAGTTAAAAAAGTCAATAAAGACGTCAAGTTAATCGCTCGTACGCGCGTAAATGGTTTTTTGAAAACCTATTTTGTGAGTTTTGCTACTATATGAAAAAGGAGTTGGCCAAATTCATACTAAGTAAAAAAGGATATGCTCTCATAGTAGCTCTATGTCTTTGCCTACTTCTACTCAGTCTGTTATTATTTAGTTTGTCTTCCAAACTAAATTTATTTAGTACTGGGATATTCGTATGAAAATACCTTTTGTATATAGAATTGTTATATTAATCTTAGTTGGTGGATGTGCACCTGTACTTATTACTACCGCACTTAACCACGTCTTTGGTTATCCTCCTAAACAAGCAATGGAATTAACTCTTGTTTTATGTCTTCCGATTGCTGTTTGGATGGCATCTAAAATTAATGAGAGATGGCACGATGATAGGGAAGACTAGGAAGAAATCTAAGTATAAACATGCTACTATTAATAAGAAGCGTTATTATTTCTATATGATTCGGTGGGAGGATATTACGGGAGACGCAGGGCACGCTAGTGCAGAAGAATTTGACAAGTTTGAAATAAGTGAGATGATCACTCAAGCATATGTATATAAGAAAACTAAAAAATATCTATACACGTTTAGTTCTTATGATATTAAGGACGAAGTATTTAGTGATAGAAATATATTCCCCATGGGGTGTATTCTTAAGATGGAGAAAATTCCGGCGTGACCAACAAATTAAAAATGATAGAAGAAGTCGAAAAAGCAAAAAGCGAATCTGATGACTTAATGTTAAATAAAATAGCTTATTATGAAAATCGCATTAATGAGCTTGAAAATAAAATTGCTGATCTACAAGAGTGTTTAAAAGTGAGAGATTATTCTCCACCTTTTAACTCAGAAGGTTGAGTTTTTTTCTTTTCTATTTTTTGTGGTTGAGGAGTTACATTTATAATCTGTGAGTAGTCGTCTAAAATTTGTTTCATTTTGTTTTCTAACTCTTCTTCTGTTAGGTCCTCTAGTTTCCCTGTTTTTATTATTTTTCTGTCTATATATAACCCTGCTGCTTTTCCTCGGTTTGTTTCAGCATTTACTGCGGCTGAAAAAGAATTTTTCTTTAAAGCCAACTCCTTTATCCGAGCAAGTTCAGCCACGTGAGTTGCGTGAGTGACTTCATGTTTTTTAAGTCTTTCCTCTCTTAACTCTCCTAGATATTTTGCAACAAGCGGATTAAGCTTTGGGTTGGTTAGTTCGGACCCTTCCTGTCTGCAACGCTTCTCGCTATAACCCGCTAATTTCGCCGCCTCGGTTTTGGTTAAAGGTCCATCGGGTCCGCCAAATACCAATAGCTCTGCGAATCTCTTTTGCATTTCTGTCAATCTTTTTGATAATCCCATAGTTGACATTTTAGAGTAACACTCCTATAATGTCAAATATGAAAGCAAAAGTTTTTAATAACTGGCTTCCCGAGGGATTAAATCAATATTTAACCAATGTATTTTTATATAATACCCCTCATTATTGGGGTCATACTTCAAATGAAGGGGAGAGTTCTTTTACTTTTTATACAGGATTTTTAAATCCCCAAGATCTTTTATATAATTATTTATTTCTGAAGTTTTGTGAGACAGCTCGCAAACGCTTAGAGCTTTTAAGAATGTATATTAATATTCAACATCCCGGAATGAATGGAGGTCCTCACGTAGATGATGGGGAATTAAGTGGAGTTTATATGGTTACACCTACACAAGAGGTGGGTTCTGGTACATTGCATGTAGACACAGGAGATGGTAATTATGAAGATATTAGATTTGAACGTAATAAACTAGTTATATTTGGTGCTCAACAAAAGCATTGGGCGGATGCTCCTAGTAAAGACCCCAGGATAACATTAACATTTAAAACAAGAGAAGTAAAAAATGGTAACAACTAAAAAAGACGCAGAAGAATTTGCTTCTCAAATTGCTGAGATGCAAGACTCTGGTAAATCTCACGCAAAGGACCCAGGTAGAAGAGGTCCTAATGACTTGGAAGAGATAAATAAAAAATTAAAGATAAGAATAGCTCAGTTAGAAGGTATTTCAAAAGTTCATCGAGCTCTTAATGGTGAGTTAAGACAAGAAGTATATGATCTTAAGATGAAAGTTAATGACCAGATTGCTCTAGAAAACAAGATTGAGGGACAAAAGAAAATTATACGTGAACTAAGTATGGATAATCAGAGACTTGCTAAAGAAGTGGATGACAAAGTTTCTCATCTAAGAAAGTTGGGGCTAATTTGAGAGTTCAAGATTTACAACAATTCCTCAGTTCTTTTACTGAGGGATCGGATGCAGTTAAGAATGCTATTATACTGGTTGAGGTACGAGGCAAGCTTTTTGATGTGAGACGTATGGAAGTACACGAAAATGCTACTCCAATAATAGCTCACAAGGGTCATACAGCCCATAGATTAGTTTTAAAAACTTCTAAACCGTCCAGTATTATTTTACCTGATAAGTTACAACATGATTATTAAAGATTTTATTGGAGTCTACGAGGACTGTGTTCCTAAAGAGTTTTGTGAAAAGATAATTAAGACATATGAGGATATGTCTTCCACTGGTTTCGGCAAGGTCGAGAAACAATTAACTAATGGACAGCTCCTGAAAGATGGTGAAGCACTTCACCTAGTTGATTCTAATATTCTTAAATTAACTAGCGAGTATTCACATATTTTTATTAAAGAATTTTGGTCTAAAGTTTATCCCAAATATAATGCAAAATATCCTATACTATCTTATGCTGATCCGCACACAATTCAACATTTAAAAGTTCAGAAGACTGCCGTGGGTGGAGGATTTCATCAATGGCATTTCGAATCATCAGGTAGGCCTGACCTTAATAGATTATTAAATGTATTTTTATTTTTAAATACAGTTAAAGAGGGAGGGGAATCAGAGTTTTTATATTATGGAAGAAGAGAGAAAGCTCAACAAGGTAAACTATTAGTTTATCCTTCCTCGTTTACACATACACATAGAGGTAATCCTCCTATTTCAAACGCTAAATATGTTTTGAATGGTTGGGTGGAGTTTTAATGCATATAGATTTATGGTTTCCATCAGTAATTGGCAAATCTGACTGTCCTTTTTTTGATGAGGTAAAAGATTCATATAGAAAAAGAATATCTAGTGATGAGGTGAAAGTTGTATCTACAGGTCGCTTTATAACACCCACGTTTGAATACAATTCAGCGGGCTTTTGTGCTCAAAGAGTCCACGAGAAAGGGGAATTTAAAAGATTAAATGATTGGATTATTACTCAGGTTCAGGAATATGCAGATACGCATAAATTTCCGGGAGTTTATTATTGTAAAGACTCGTGGGTAGTTGATTACCCTGTTAATAGTGCTCAATTCTTTCGTAGTCATCCTGGTTCTATTATCTCAGGAATATTTTTTATAGAGGGACAAGAGGATGATGTTCCTGTCTTATTTAAAAACCCAGTAACAGATATGAAAAATGCCTTAGGTCATACTGCATATGAGAATAAAGCTCATTTAGTAAACGAGTTAACTTATAACCAAGTGGCCTATCCTCCTAAGACAGGACAGTTATTATTATGGAGAAGTCATTTAGAAAGTGGTTGCAATATGAAAACTTTGGCCTGTAAGAGGACTGCTTTTGTATATAATTTCGATGTAATGGTAACTCTGAAAAGTGTGTGAAACCTGAGCGTAAATTATACCAAGATTTAAAAAAGATTTCCCCAGATATTATTTGGAATCGGCTAGAAAATTTAAGCCTTATTGGTATGCCAGACGTGTTGGGATACAATAAAAATAATCATTTCTTCACTGTAGAATTTAAAGTTACCAAAGGGAAAAAAATTAGATTTTCACCACACCAAATCGCGTGGCATAAGACTCATCCTCAACATACTTACATCCTAGTTCGGGCCCTTGGCCCGAGGTCCGAGAAACGTTTTTCGGACTACTTGTACCGTGGTTCAAGAATCACGGAGCTTGTTGCTTGTGGCTTATCGCTTGAGGCTTGTTGCTTGGGGCTTGAACCGTGTTCCAGGTTCCTTGGTTCGCTTGATGCTTGACGCTTGGAGCTCGGATCTTTAAATATCTTCGTGTTGGCCGCGTGTAAGTCTTCCGGTTTAATATTATTTGCAGCCATGAATCTCCTCCAGGTAATCATCCAGGCCGATGTTGTCTACGAAGCCCCAATGAACCTTATCAGTACCCCAATAACCGTCCACTGTATTAGTTTGTAGATTCACCCAAACATTAGGACCGCCAAAAGTTACTAGCAGCCTAGCTGCTTTGTACTTATGGTCGTTGTGCGTGATCCATTCTATATCTAAAACGCTTTCCATCAACTTGTCGATGGAGATCTTTCCTTCTGTTATTTCTTCAGCGTGTGCTTTGCACATTCTGTGAAGTTGCTCCTCGCATGTCTCACTTTTCTTTTTTAGTGCTGTCATTTTTCTCCTTTTTAATTTATCCTACAATATCCCTTGACTCCTGTCAAGCCGCTTGATGCTTGGCGCTTGTGGCTAGGAGTATTATAACATGGTCAAATAATACGAGCTGAATTAAATTCGCTCAATCTTTGGTACAGTTTTTCATGTACCGCAATTACTTGACCCGAGATCCCTGCTCAAAGCATGCAGGATTTTAATTGGATCCACGCAGGGATCTCGGCTCAAGTTAATTCAACTTGTTTTCTTTCTTAACCTTCAGACCTTGTTGTACAACGAACCACAACGCTCTGAAGTCCTTCATCGGCATATCTTTAATCTCTTGTGCTAATGAAGGTCGTGATCTTTTAACTTTTTTTATTAGTTTCTTTTTTATGTCTTTCATATTCTTATCCTATAGTATCCCTGGTCCGTTGTCAAGGGTGCTTGTTGCCTGTTGCTTGGTGCTTGACCCCTGATCCCTGATCCCTGCTCAAGTTTATTCTATCGTCTCAATATGTGCTTGAGCTAAACTTAACCCAAACAATATGAAGCCAGTAAACGAGAGCAATGCTCCGAGCTTCCCGTGTGTTGGGTCAACTATCATTACGATAATACCCATCACAGCTATGCTCAGGCACAATACCCACTTAATTACATACGCCATTATTCTCCTTCCATAATATCTCTTAACTCGTCTAACATATCTCCGCTATCATCAAAGTCGGAAACATCTAAATCAACCGACTTCGCGACTTCCTCGTCTGTCATATCGTAAGCTGATTTTACTTTTTCTTTGTCTGTCATTTTATTTCCTTTCTTCCCAATTAGAATGGGATTTTTTCGTCATCTTCTAATTGATCTTCTAGCTTTTCTATTTCTTGAATAATTTTATTATTCAACTCCATTAGAGCTAATCTTTTTGCCTTTATTATAAGTTTATCTATTTCTTTATTGTTCATCTTCATCCTCCGTATTTATACAATCAATGCACAATGTTTCACTAGACCATTCATCTGGCTTCGGTGTACATCCGCAATGACTACAAGTTATTTCTTTCATATTGACATCATAGATTATCTGGGATAGAATGTCAAGTATGAAATATAAATAAAGATATAAATAAATAGTTTATAGCGGCACGCACCCTGAACCAGGGTCCAGGGATACTGTACCTTGTGTCAAGTAAAATGTGGGACACACCGTCCAAAATGGGTCGCGGCCTACGGCCGTTCGGTTCACTCGCCCCCCTTCGGGGGGCGCTTACCCCGGACCACGGTACGAAGTAGGACCCAGATTGGATCTGACGCTTGAAGCCTTCGGGCCCACCCACCACCCTTTTTTTAAAAGGGGGTCCCACTGCTTTTAGTAAACCCCCTTGATTGAGAGTGTTTTAGCTGTTAAAAACGTTTTGATGAATAGGGAAGTTGAAAGAAAATATAAAATTTTTAAAAATTCTGAAGAAATAAAAGAAATAATAAAAATTAGTAATAATAAATGGGAAACAAAACATAAAAATAATTTACAATTTTTGTGGCATTCCCCTTTTATTGATCATGACTTGGAAGCCTTCTTATCCATGTATGATAAGGATAAACCCCAAAACACTAAATTGTTGGATTTAGGTACGTGTAATGGGAGCCAAGCTATACACGTCGCTAAAAAGGGATTTAATGTGGTTGGATCAGAAGTTTCTCCTACGGCTTTAAAAAAGATAAAATATGATACCACCCTTCCAGTGAAATTTGTATTAGATGACATTTTAGATACTAGATTTAAAGAAGATGAATTTGACATAATTTTTGATAGAGGTTGCTTTCATAGTATAGTCCTGTGGGGATTAGATAAATATATAAAAAATATTTTAAAAATTTTAAAAAAAGACGGAACTTTGTTATTAAAAGTATTAAGTGATAGACAAAAACGTTTTATGTCTGAAGACACCATAATGGGAAAAAAAATATCAATGCCATATAGGTTTAGTCAGGATATGATAGTTGAAATATTTAGAGAAGATTTTGACATAACTCTTGCATGTCTTTCTTATTTTCATTCTTCCTTGTGTGATTCAGAAGAACATAAGGCTGAATACCCTATGTGTTATTTTTTTATACTGCAACCAAAATGATAGATTTAAATAATGTAGATATTAATAAACTTCCGTCAGATGTACGTAAATCTTTTAAACGTCTTCAACTTTTACATGCGGAAAAACAAATACAAAACAAAGCTAAGAATGATTTTCTTTCTTTTGTTAAATGTGTATGGCCTGAATTTGTGGAAGGGTCTCATCATAGACACATTGCAGAAAAATTTAATAAATTAGCAACGGGTGAGCTAAAACGTTTAATCGTGAATATGCCACCTAGGCATACAAAATCAGAATTTGCGTCTTATTTACTTCCTGCGTGGATGGTGGGCCGTAATCCAAAGCTCAAGATCATTCAAGCAACTCACACCGGAGAATTAGCAATTAGATTTGGTCGTAAAGCTAAGCACTTAATTGATTCAGAAGAATATTCTAAAATTTTTGAAACAACCTTACAAGAAGACTCAAAAGCTGCGGGACGATGGGAAACGGCTCAAGGCGGTGAATACTTTGCTTCTGGTGTTGGCGGAGCAATCACGGGCCGTGGTGCGGATTTATTGATCATTGATGACCCACACTCGGAACAAGATGCATTGTCAGAACAATCTTTAGAAAACGCATATGAATGGTATACATCAGGTCCTCGTCAACGTTTGCAGCCAGGAGCTTCAATCGTGCTCGTCATGACGAGATGGTCGACCAAGGATTTAACGGCTCAATTATTAAAACAACAAAAAGAAGTTAAAGGTGATCAGTGGACCGTGGTCGAATTTCCGGCGCTCATGGACCACGGACCAGTGTGGCCCGAATATTGGTCTAAGGAAGAACTTGAAAAGGTCAAAGCGACCTTACCCGTTAAAAAGTGGAACGCGCAATGGATGCAACAACCTACTTCTGATGAAGGAGCCATCATTAAACGTGAATGGTGGAGAAAATATGAAAAGGACACCATTCCGGCTTTACAACACGTCATTCAATCTTACGATACGGCTTATCTTAAAAAGGAAACCGCGGACTTTAGCGCCATTACCACGTGGGGCGTTTTTTATCCCACTGAGGATTCACCAGCTAATCTTTTACTATTAGACGCTGTTAAGGGAAGGTATGAGTTTCCAGAATTAAGAAGAAGGGCCTTACAGCAATATAAGTACTGGCAACCTGAAACGGTAATAATAGAAGCAAAGGCCTCAGGATTACCTCTGATGTATGAGTTGAGGCAAATGGATATACCAGTTGTTTCCTTTACACCAAGCAAAGGACATGATAAACATGCAAGGATAAACGCAGTGGCTCCGTTGTTTGAGTCTGGAATGATATGGGCGCCAGATCAAAAATTCGCGGAGGAGGTCATTGAAGAATGTGCATCCTTCCCTCACGGAGATCATGACGACTTGGTTGATACAATGACCCAAGCAGTAATGCGCTTCAGGCAGGGCGGATTAGTTAAACATCCTGAAGATTATGTAGATGAAAAACAAGACCCTAGACGTAAGGTTTATTATTAATGAGTTTATTTAAACTTATAAGAGCATTTCAAAAAGCAAAAGGCAGATCGCCAACTCCTGGTGAATTGTCACAATTAAAAAAACAAGCTGCCGCGATGCAGCCTACTAATGTACTTCCTTTTGGAAGGAAAAAAAGAGGCATAGAAGATTTATTAAAGTCTGGAGAGGTTACATGGGGCACCGCTCCAAAAACGAAAAGATTTAAAGATCCTGTAGATCCTAGATTTCAAGCAGCCGTGGATAGACAAGAATCATTTGCTGCGTTTAAAAAACGAATGGATGATAAGAATAAACAGAATGCTTACAAGAGTGCTTTAAGAAAAGCTAAAGAAATTGATAAGAAAAAATTATCCATGGAGGAAGTGGAGACAAGATATAGAAATCTTGCTAAGTACCCAGAAGGGAGATCTTATCTTTATGATGAGATTTATGACATTGAAAGAGGTTGGACTCACGGTAATCTTGGACAACGAAGCAAAGCAGATTTAGTTTCAAAAATAAAAGGATACATTAGTGAAAGTCCTCCTCCAAGAAGACCATCTAAAAAAACAACTCAAGATCCTTTTAAGGAACCTAATCAAGAAGTTGAAGGACAATTAGAAATGGATTTTACAGATTGGGATGATAAAGGCATGGCTGGCGGAGGATTAGCCTATATGCTTGGTGAAGGTGGAAGAATTGGATATATACACGGGGGTATAACACACCCGGATGGAAGAAGAGGATTTTTTACAGGAGCCGAAGCTGATGCTAGAGCGGGTACAGCCTCTATGTCACCCGGCACTCATCATGGTGGGGGAGAAAGACACGGTTCAGACGCTGATGATGATCAAAAAGCTTTATCCTATGTAAATTGGAATCAACGACCAACATCTGAGCCTAAACACGGCGGCAGTGAAGGAAGTTGGATGGATTATATTCCAGGTATTGGAATGGCTAGAAGAGCGGCAAAGTTTTTAGGACCTATGGGTGACGAAAGAAATTTGGCGTTAAGACATGATTGGTTACAAAAACAAGGATATCTTGGAGAAGGTGAAGAGGACGACGGTAAATGGACAAGTGAATATTTAAAATCTCCAGAAGGTTTAGCTGAGTTAAAAGGAATGGGATACAAAACTGTTGATGATTTTCAACCTGGTGGAAAATATTATCATGAAGGAAGCGACTCCTATCCACGATATGCACAACAGAGATCTTCTTTAGGATTAGATAGTATACAATCAACGAATAAAGATGATTTTGATTTATATGCAGTAGCGGAAGGAAGAGAGCCTTCAAGATTTTATTCAGGAGGTGGCTCTGTTGGAATGCCACCAATGACTTATGGTTTAGATTTCTTAGCACGATATCAGTACCCTCCTTCAGAAGGAAATACTTTGGGTCAATTTAAAGATGATGTCTTTAAAAGATTAGTTCCTGATATAGGAATTAATTATAGAAGCCCGAAAGGATGGTCTTTCGGAGCAGGCCCTACTATTGGAAAGGGAGATAAAACAATGCACTTTCAGTTTAGAAAAGAATTTAAGAAGGGAGGCTTTAACAAAGGCAGAAGAAACTTTTTAAAACTTATGGGAGGTTTAGCAGCACTTCCTATTGTTGGTAAATATTTTAAATTAGCAAAACCCGCAGCAACAGCTGTGAAAGCTGTTGAAACTTCTAACGCAGCTGGAATGCCAGCATGGTTTCCCAAACTTGTAGATAAAGTAATGAAGGAAGGAAAAGATGTTAGCAAACAATATGCTACTACTGAAAGAGTAATTGTTAAAGAAGCACAACTTCCTGGAAGTAAAACTAAAATTTTAGTAGAACAGGATCTAACAACTGGGAACACAGCCGTTGATATTGGATTAGGTAAACATGGATGGGCTGATGGAAGACATGGTCAACCTGTAAGACTTCATTTACAAAAAGGGGAATGGATTGAGCCTAAAAAAGGACAAAAGAAAGGTGTTAAAACAAAAGATGAGTTTGACGTGGAAGAAGCAGAATTTACTGGAGATGCAGAGAGTGTAAAATTTGAAGATGTATCCATTGAGAAATATGGAGATCACGCATCTGACTTTAGTGAAGTTGAAAGATATGCAACGGGTAAAAACCTAGATAAGAAAATTATTGGTAAAAAAAGAGCTAGAGATGACTGGGCCGAAGGTCATGCTGAAGCTATGGCGGAGCAGGTTGATGAATTTGCATCCGGCGGCGTTGCTCATTTATTAGGGGAATAATGGACAACGATAAAAAATTAGAAGACATTATAAATTTTTGGCAAAAGCCGGGGTTCGTGTACCCTGAATCAAAACCCGAAATACCTGTAGCAGATCAGTATCAAGATTATAAACAAGTTCAGGACATCTTCGAACCTCGAACCCAGATGTATATTGAAAAAGAAATGGGGTTTGATGAGGGCGGACTAGCAACACCTAAACGTGGCTTGGTTGATGAACCGGGAAGTTATGCTGGACGTTTTAAAGAAGACTGGGGACCTAAGAAAAGAATTAAACAAGGAATTCCTGGTTATCGTGTTAGTCTTCGAAGAAAAACAGCTGATGGTATGAAAGTAATTGATCAATTTTTTCCTACAACTAAATATAAAAATTTAACTGAAGCTAAAAAAGCTGCTGACAAAGCTTATGAAACTTTTAATAAAAAGTATCCTATCGATACGTCTCTTCATAATACTTATAACCCTACAGGAAAATCAAAATATAAGGTTAAGGAATTAAATAAAGCCGTTAAATGGTATACTGATGGTAAATATAAAACTTGGGATGAATTAACGAAGGTTGCTTCCAAAGTAAAACAGTTAGATATGACAAGTGCTCCGAAAGATAAAGCTAAACAGGCATATCATACAGGAATAGGTATTAGAAATAATCTTAAAAATAACAAAGGTAAGTTTGTTATACCTGATCCAACAGGCGGACAATTTAAACCTATTTATTTTACTGAATATTCAGATAAAGATTTTATTAAAGATTTAAAAGCTAAAAAATCTCCTTATGAAATTGCTACAGACTATTATTTAAAAAATAAAAAAATGATCCAAAAGCAAATGGTTGGTAATGTAGAATACACACGACCTATTGCTTATTTAGCTAAAGTTCTTACTCAAAGAAGAAAAAGAGATATGGATGTTGCAGAGGAGCTTATTAATTTTCAAGAGTGGAGCAGGAAGCAAAAAGGACCAAAGACACAAAGAGAATATTCAGCGAGAGTCGCGAAACTACTCCCTCTAGCTATTGAAAATGGAATTGTTCCAAAAGGAATAGATACTCCTTCTCAATATTTTAAATGGACTAAAAAACAAAAAGTTGATCCCTTACTTAAATTATTTAACCATATGGAAAAAATAGGGGTTGAACACATTGCAGGTGTTAGCCGTGCTGTAGATATAATGGATTATAAAAGTTTAGGTGAAATTGTTCCTTTGCTTGGAGGTAAAGACGTTAATTTTGAAAAAGGACTTCTTTACGATCGACCAATGACGGGATTAGCTAAAAACATTCTTAAATCAGATAACGCAACAATTCAAAAAAGAAATCTAAAAGCTCTAAATAATATGAGTAAAGAAGCTGCAGCAATGTACAATACGATTGCAGTTAAATATAGGCTTAGTCCAACAGATAAGAACCCTGTCGGTGGACAGATGTTGGAAAGGGTTACAAAGGGAAATCCTCTTTCAAATACTTTGTTAAGAGATGCTGATTTATTGATGAAACAATATGTTGCGGGTGGCGGACAAAAAAGAAAAAGTTTTAAATTTCTTGATCCTGACGTTCAAAAAACAATTCAGATGTATCAAACAGGAGATATTAAAAAGGGCAAAAAGAATTTATCAGATTTATTAACAGACCTATGCCCCAACAAAGCATCCGGAGGCCGTGTGGGTATGAAACTAGCAGGATCCGTGGGTGTGAAATGTGGAGCAGACAGATTTAAACAAGTCTTTAAAAATCCAAATAAAGGAACTCAAGCAGAAAGACAACTGGTAGGACAAATTGTTAAAAGAGGAGGTACAACTGCAGGAAGAAAATTGTTGTATACGTTAGGACCAGCAGGAATTGGAATTGATGCAATGATTGAAGGAGCTCTGTGGGGAGATGACGTATTAAAAGGTTCTTCTGGTGAACAAGCATGGAAAGATAATTGGTTAAGTTATTTAGATCCAAGTGCTTACACAGGAGGATTAAAAGTTTCAGGAGATAGATATAATGAACGAAAGATAGCTGAAAAATATAAAGGGGATACGGCAAAATTTTTTAATTTAACACATGCCATAGAAGATAAATATAGACTTGAAAATAAATTACTAATGAATGAAGATACTGATGTAGAAAAGCTTGGAATAACTTTAACTCCATCCCAACGAAATAGATTAAAAGAAGTAAATACGATTATTAAAAATCATGGTGGAGAAGAGCAAGTTTTTTCTTTAATTAAAGAAGATTCTCCTTTATTTAATGCAGCAGAAATGTCTTCTGAAAGATTTGAAGAAGTAGGTCCTGGAAAACAGTGGGATGTTAGTTGGTTAAGTGGTACTCGTGAACCGGGAACACCAGGGCAAATACGTAGAGACCAGGAAAGAAAAAGAGAGATGGAAGCATATCCTACTTATGACATGTTTACTACACCATCAGCATATAGAGCCATGGATTTAGAACAACAACGAGAAGCCAAGAATGTTATACCTGAATTGAATTTAACAGAGAGAGCGGATAGTAGAGACATGTATAGAATAATGAAACAACCCGGAATGCCTGAACCATCACTAAAAGATTATTTCTATGAGGACACTGGCCTATCAATGCTTGATGAAGAGAACCTAGCGAAAAAATGGAGATATTTAATAGACACTAAAGGAATGAGAGGAACCCAAGATACAAGATACGCAGGCGGTGGAATAGCCGGGATCAGAAGACCTCACTCTATACCACCAGAATCAGGACCCGCGCCTCAAGGAGAGGGCTTGTCTTATTTATTTAATCGTGATAGAGAATGGTAGGAGTTTATAAATGGCAGAAATAGACAAAGAACTCCCGAACACTAAACGATCTGAAATTAAAATTCCAGGCGCGGAAGAAATTCAGACGACGGTGACCGAGGAGCAACTTACTGAACGACCCCCTGTAGAAGTAACACCCGAAGAAGATGGTGGTGCAACTATTAATTTTGAACCTGGAGCAATCAACGTTCCTGGCACCGAAAATCATTTTGACAATTTAGCAGATTTATTACCCGATGATGTAACATCCCCTATTGGTTCACGACTTAAAGAAAATTATGTGGATTATAAAAATTCTAGAAAAGAATGGGAAAGAACTTACATTGAAGGGCTTGACTTACTTGGATTTAAATATGAATTAAGAAGCGAACCTTTTCAAGGAGCTTCAGGGGCAACCCATCCAGTTTTAGCAGAAGCCGTTACACAATTTCAAGCAACAGCATACAAAGAATTATTACCAGCCGACGGACCAGTAAGAACACAGATCATGGGATTGGTCACACCTCAAAAAGAACAACAATCTAATAGAGTTAAAGATTACATGAATTATTTAATCATGAGTCGTATGAAAGAATACGAACCAGAATTTGATTCTATGTTGTTTCATTTACCCCTAGCTGGATCTACGTTTAAAAAAGTTTATTACGATGACTTATTAGGAAGAGCTGTTTCTAAATTTGTTCCTGCCGAAGACGTTGTAGTTCCTTACACAGCTACAAGTTTAGAAGATGCTGAAGCAGTTATTCATAGAGTTAAAATTTCTGAAAATGAATTAAGAAAACAACAGGTGGCTGGATTTTATTCTGATGTAGATTTAGGACCTCCTGGTTATAATATTTCTCAAGATCAATTAAAAGAAAAGGAAAGAGAATTAGAAGGCACAGAAAAAACTGGAAGACAACAACCCATTTATACTCTTCTAGAATGCCATATAAATTTAGACCTAGAAGGTTTTGAAGATATTGGTCCAGACGGGGAACCGACTGGCATCAAGCTACCTTTCATCGTTACACTCGAAGAAGGTAGTAATAAAGTTCTTTCGATAAGAAGGAACTATGCGCCCAATGATCCAAAGAAACAAAGAATCCAATACTTTGTCCATTTCAAATTTCTGCCTGGACTAGGATTCTATGGCTTTGGACTCATACATATGATTGGCGGATTGAGTCGTACCGCAACGGTCGCTCTCCGCCAATTATTAGATGCAGGAACTTTATCTAATTTACCTGCAGGTTTTAAACAAAGAGGCGTAAGAGTAAGAGATGAGGCGTCTCCAATTCAACCTGGAGAGTTTAAAGATGTAGACGCTCCTGGTGGAAGTTTAAAAGATGCTTTCTTACCTCTTCCTTATAAAGAACCATCACAGACTTTATTACAATTAATGGGTATTGTTGTTCAAGCTGGTCAAAGATTTGCAGCTATATCTGAGTTGCAGGTTGGAGAAGGTAACCAACAAGCAGCAGTTGGGACAACTATGGCTCTTATGGAAAGAGGATCTAAAGTTATGTCTGCTATTCATAAGAGATTATATTTTTCTATGAAGAGTGAATTTAGATTATTATCTAAAATTGTATCTACTTACCTACCACCAGAATATCCTTATGATGTTGTAGGTGGTGCTAGAATTATTAAACAAACAGATTTTGATGACAGAATAGATATTATTCCCGTAGCAGATCCAAACATATTTTCCATGTCCCAAAGAATCACAATCGCTCAAACCGAATTACAATTAGCAATGTCTAATCCAAGAATGCATAATATGTATATGGCATACAGAAAAATGTACGAAGCTATTGGAGTTAAAAATGTAGATCAAATTCTACCACCACCTCCTCCTAATATGCCAAAAGACCCAGCGGTTGAAAACATAGATGCATTAGCACTAAAACCATTTAACGCTTTTCCAGGACAAGATCACAGAGCTCATATTACAGCTCACTTAAATTTTATGGCTACGAACATGGTTAGAAATCAACCTCAAGTAATGGCGTCTTTACAAAAAAATTGTTTAGAACACATTAGTTTAATGGCTCAAGAACAAGTACAATTAGAATTTAAAAATGAACTTACCCAATTACAGGCCCTTCAACAACAAGCTCCTGTTAATCAACAGGCTGCGATGCAGTTAGAACAAATAACTCAAAAAATAGAAGCCAGAAAAGCAATATTGATTGCTGAAATGACTGAAGATTTTATGAAGGAAGAAAAAGCTATTACTTCTCAATTTGATCATGATCCTTTACTTAAACTTAAATCTAGAGAAATAGATTTGAGAGCTATGGAAAATCAACGTAAGGCTCAAGAAACAGAAGCTAAGATAGATATGGATCAAGCTAAATTAGTACAAAACAGAGATTTGACTGAGGATAAACTAGAACAAAACGAAGAGTTAGCAGAGCTAAGAGCTGATACTACAATGGATAAAGCTCTTTTATCTGCACAAGTTAAGCTACAGTCAGATAGGATGAAGGCCAAGGATGTAAAAACCTTGAAAGGTCCTAAATCTTAATATACATTAGGAGAACTATGGAAAACTATAAAAAAGCAAAGACGGTTAAAATCCCAAGTCAGAATTTGAAGTGGGATCCTAGAACTAAAACTCTTGCTGATGGAATGCAAAAAAACGTACTTCCACAGGGGGATAAAGTTACTGTAAAAGGAACCGGCAAAGCTAGAAAACAAACGGCTACTTGGTATTAGGAATTTTTGCGCGCGTCGCGCGTAAGTCCTATATTTTAAAGGAATAAAATGGCTTGGTTCGGATTAGCAAAGATGGCTCTTCAAGCGGGAGCTAAAATATACGCAAACAAACAGCGTACTAAAATGGCTATGTCTGATGCACAATTAATGCATGCAGAAAAGATGGCCCGAGGTGAAGAAACTTACCAGGGCAAACTTTTAGAAGCTAGGCAAAACGATTACAAGGACGAGATCGTTCTTGCGATTTTAACACTCCCGATAATTGTGCTCGCTTGGTCGGTGTGGACAGAGGATCCGGCGGCTATGCAGAAGATAGATATCTTTTTCGAGTATTTTTCGAATCTGCCAAAATGGTTTACAAATTTATGGATTCTCGTCGTGGCGAGCGTTTTTGGTATAAAGGGTACACAGATATTCCGTAATGGAGGTAAAAAATAATGAGTGGAATAGGAATAGCATTAAAAGGTGTTGGCAAAGTTTTAAAAAAATTCGGCAAAAAGAAAGCTAAAAATGTTAGTGCAGCTAGAAGATATGCCAAAGGAATGGAAGGACATCCTAGAAATTTTAAGGCGGATAAAAAAGCTAACGTTCTTACAAAAATAGAAAAATGGGCTAATAGAGAATCATCAAAAACTATTCAAGAAGCTTCAAGCGGTGTGAAACTAAAATTTGCTAAATCTGGTAGACCTTATATTGACAAGAATGCAAAATCTAAAACAAGTACAAAATTAAAAGGTTGGACTAAAATAGCTGGCCCTGGGGTAGGGGTTGGAGTAGCTACAAGTGATACAGGTAAGAAGAAAAAATAATGCCTTTCGTATCTGAAAAGCAAAGAAAATACATGCATGCTAATCTTCCAGATATTGCAAAGAGATGGGAAAAAGAGTATAGCAAAGGTGGAAAAGTCTTACCGACAAAGGTTGCAATAGCTACCGGTTGTGGTAAGGTGATGGCCAACCGTAGAAAAAAAACTAAATTCTACACATAAGGAGCACTATGAGAAACGACTTTGGAACAAGACCCTACAAATCTAGATTCCCTTACAAAAAAGGTAAATCTGTTTCTAAGAAAAAGAAACAAGGTTACAAAGATAGAGAAGATGAATCTCTAGGTATGAGAACTGGAAAAGAGTCCACTAAGAAACAATCTATGAAAGATCGTAGAGATGAGTCTTATGGAAAATGGGGTAAACGTCCTAATCAAAAAATTAATAAAGCTTAAGGATTAATTATGTCAGAAAAGAACAAAGCGAAGAATAAAGACCTTCAAAGATTTTTATCAATAAAAAAAGAAAAACCTACTAAATGGATTCAGAAGAAGAACAAGCATATAAAACCAATTGATAAAGTTGATCTGGGTGAAGATTCATTACCTAAAAGAAAAATTCCAAAAATTAAAGATCCTAAAGAGTCTCTTCCTACACCAGGACCAAGACCACTGACACCATTAAAAGCAGGTGGTAGAGCAAAACATAACATAGGCGGCAGAGCTAACCTATTAGAAGAAATGGGTAGAATTGATGCTAGAAGACATCCTGATGCAGCAGACGTTGCTGAAAAGAGAAGAGTTATTGGAGAATTAAACAGAGGATACAAAAAAGGTGGTCTTATAAAAGGCAAACCTAAACTAGCTAAGAGAGGTTGGAAGTAATGGGAATTTTTGGAGCAGCAAAAAGAGGTTTTGGAATGTTGGGCAAAAAAGTTAAAAGTGCACAACGTTCTAGAAGAATAGCTAAAGGTGAAAGAGGACCTACAATCAAAGGTGTTAAACCTTTATCAGGTAAAATACCATCTTATGTTCGTGGAACTGCAAAAGAGAGAGCTGACCAAGTTAGAACTCATCTTCATGTTAAACGTATTGACAAAGTTAATGAAGCGAAGAAAAAAATTAGCGAAGGTAAAAAAACATTAAAAGATATGGAAGCTACAAAGCAAGCGGAGCAACGTACGGATTATAGAGGGAAAAAAACAGGTGATTACCGTGCAACAGACATTCCAAAAAAAGACTAATGGCTAAGAAAAGAAAAATACATAAAGCTAAAGTTGTTAAGAAAAGAAAAAAACGTAAAAACAACAAAAAGAAGAAAAAGAAAAAATAATGGCTAAAAACTGGATTCAAAAAGTAAATAAATCAATTAAAAAAAGAGGTACTAAAGGAAAGTGTACTCCGATTACAAAACCTGGATGTACGGGTAGAGCTAAAGCTCTAGCTAAGACATTCAAGAAAATGGCTAAGAAAAGAAAAAGAGCGGCCAACGGAGGATATATAGGTTCTTACATCTCGGGGGACCTTGCTGGAAAACATGTAGCAAATCCGAGTTATGGGGAATACTATAAAGACTTATTATAAAATAAATACATAAATTGAGAAAGTAGAAGATGAAAATTGCTGTTTTGGGTACGGGTACTGTAGGAGTTATCTCGGTTTGTCATTTTTTATATTATTTAAAAGGGGCACAAGTGGATTGTATTTTTGATCCTGAAAAAAGTATTTTAGGAATAGGAGAAAGTACTAACTGGCAAACTCCTGATGTTTTATGGAAAGCTTCTCATTTTAATATTTATAATGATAATGACCAATTAGATTCTACACTTAAGTATGGAGTTCTTTATAAAAATTGGAGAAAAAATGATTTCTTTAATCCTATTGTACCACCTATTTATGCAATGCATTTTGATAATTTTAATTTAGCTACGGTTATCTTTAAAAGATTAAGATCTATATATAGAGGTAGATTTAATAGAATAGAAGCTAATGTTAAAAATGTTTATCAAACAAAAGATTCAGTGGTCGTGCAAGTCCCTAATAATTTATTTTACGATTATGTAATAGATTGTAGAGGTTATCCAGAAGATTATCAAAACTATACTTTTTCTAAATTTCTACCTTTAAATCATGCTTTAGTTCATTCTATTTCTAAGCCAGGAAATTGGAACCATACTTTTCATCAAGCTACCGAAAATGGGTGGATGTTTGGTATACCTTTAAAGACTAGACAAGGATGGGGCTATCTTTTTAATGATACAATTACTTCAGTTGAGGAAGCTAAAAAAGATATAGCTAAAATATTTAACACTAATATTTCTTCTTTAAAGTTAAGAGAGTTTAAATTTAAACCTTATAGAGTAAATAAGTTTTTGAATAAACGAATTATTAAAAATGGCAATAGAGCTATTTTTTATGAACCTTTAGAAGCCTTATCTGGAGTTTTTTATGATAATATTAATAGAAATTTAACGGACTACATCAGGAAGAATAAAACAGAAGAACAAGTGAACAACGATTTAACCGAACAAGCCCAACAATACGAGAATTTTATTTGTTATGCTTATCATGGAGGATCTATCTTTGATAGTAAATTTTGGAAACATACTAAACAAGTAACCGGAGATCATTTAAAAAATAATAAAGTGTTTAATAAAACCATAGAGATGTCAAAACAGATGGATGAAAATAAAATAGATATGAAAACATTTCCTTTTATTCCATTGTTATGGAAACTTTTAGATAAAAACCTTAACTATAATTATTTTAAATGAAAATTGTTGTTTTAGGAGCGGGCAATGCAGGCTGTTTAACAGCACTTCATTATGCATTTTACACTCGTAATATGTTTAATGTTGAAGTGGAATTAATATATGATCCCTCTATTCCTGCGGAAGAAGTGGGACAGGGTACTTTACCTGACATTCCTAATTTACTTTGGACAGCTCTTGGTCTTCATCCTTATGATAAGCAGGGAATGCAATTTACTTTTAAAACGGGAATTCTTTATGAAAATTGGGGTAAGAAAAAAGATAAGATATTTCATGAGTTTCCTTTACATCAATTAGCTATTCATTCGGATACTTCTAAATTTCAAGATGTGGTTTTAAAATCAGGTTGGTTTAAAGTAACGCATAAAAAAGTTATGGACACAAATTCTGTGGACGCAGATTGGATTTTTGATTGTCGTGGAAAACCCAAATCTTTTGAAAATTATAATACACTGGAGAGCCCTTTAAATTCTGCACTCATAGAGGTGGAACAAGTTCATGATAAAGATCAACATTGGACTCGAGCTGTAGCTACTCCAGATGGTTGGACGTTTGTCATACCCAACACTAATAATACTACTTCTTATGGTTATTTGTATAATAGAGATATAACACCACAGTTAAAGGCTAGAGAAAATGCTTCTTCTATTTTTAATATGACTTCTCCAAAATCTTTACATTTTTCTAGTTATATGGCCAAAGAACCTATTCAAGAAAGAGTTATTTTAAATGGAAATAAATTATTTTTTTATGAGCCCTTAGAATCCACGGCTTTAGGTCTATATCAGCACTGGCTTAAATTAACATTTGGTGCTATAATTTATAAGAATACAAAATTTAAATATATTTGTAACGACATACAAAATAGAATGCAGGAAGTTAAAAACTTTATTTTATGGCACTATCATAATGGTTCGAAATATGACACACCATTTTGGGAATATGCTAAAAATTTTAAGATTTCAGATCCTGATTTTTATGAAAAATTAAAAATGAGCAGAGATCTAAAATGGTCAGATGTTAGATGTGCAGAAAATGAAAACGGCTATGGACAATGGTTGGCTTGGAATTTTAAAATATGGGATGAAGGAGTAAATTAATGGCAAGTTTAGAAAGTGTTATAGTTAGAATTAATCGATTCATTTTAAAAAGAGTACAGGAATTATCTATTGCTGTAACTTCAGGAGGTATTGACAATATGGAGAAATACAACTATATAATAGGACAGATCAATGCTTATGAAGCATTAAAACAGGAGCTCTCTAGCCTGCTTGAAGATAAGGAGAAAAATGACAATAAAGGAACCATCGTCGACATCCACCAAAGAAATCCCAAAACGTAAATTAGCGTTAGAAGAAAAATACAATTCAGAACCTAAAAAAGAAGTCACAAAAGATTCAACAAAACTTCCACAACCAACTGGTTGGAGAATACTTGTTTTACCATTTAAAATGAATGAAAAAACAAAAGGAGGAGTTTTAATAACCGAATCTGTTCTAGAACGACAACAAGTCGCGTCTCAAACAGGATTGGTATTAGCCATGGGACCACAGTGTTATAACGATAAAGAACGTTATCCCAATGGACCGTGGTGCAAGGTCAACGATTGGGTTGTCTTTGCAAGGTACGCGGGATCGCGTATTCAAATAGAAGGAGGAGAAGTTCGTCTTCTAAATGAAGATGAAATTTTGGCAATCGTGAAGGATCCTAAAGATATCCTACACGCATATTAATCATAGGAGGATAAAACTATGCCTGATGAAGAAAAAAAGACCGTAGATATTGATACCTCTGGCCCAGGGGCCGAGGTTGATTTACCGGAAGAAAACGTCAAAGAAGCAGACTCCACGCAGGAAGCTGCTGAAACCAAGAAAGAAGAACCACAAATCACGGAACAAGAAACAGTTAAAGAAGAACCAATAAAAGAAGAACCAATAAAAGAAGAACCAATAAAAGATGACGACAAACTAGAAGAATATAGTAAAGGTGTTCAATCGAGGATTGCTAAACTGACGCGTAAAATGCGCGAAGCGGAAAGACAAAGAGATGCCGCAACAGAATATGCAAAAGCCGTTGAAGAAAAACGAAAAGACATAGAAAAACGTTTTGAAAAGACCGATGCAGACTATATTAAGAAGTTTGAATCAAGCATTAAAGATGGAATGGATTCTGCTCAAAAAGATTTAGCAAAAGCCATTGAAATTGGAGATGCAAACGCTCAAGTAGAAGCTAATAAAAAGATCGCTAAGTTAGCATTTGATAATGCTAAGTTAGAACAGAGTAAAGCATTGAGAGCAGAAACACCTGCAAAACCTGCGGATGTTCAGACACCAAAACAACCTGCTAATCAAATGCCTACTCAAGATCCTAAAGCTGAAGGTTGGGCATCAAAGAATACATGGTTCGGACAAGATAGAGCCATGACATTCACAGCGTTCGAGATTCATAAAGATCTAGTGGATAAAGAAGGTTATGATCCACAATCTGATGAATATTATGCAGAAGTAGATAAAAGAATACGTGTTGACTTTCCGCATAAATTTGGTAAAACTAATACTAAGTATTCGACCGAGCCCGTACAGACGGTGGCTTCAGCTTCAAGAAGCGTTAAACCCGGTCGCAAAACTGTGAAACTCACTTCTTCACAGGTAGCAATAGCTAAAAAATTAGGAGTGCCACTCGAAGAGTACGCAAAACAATTAAAAAACACGGGAGGAGCGTAATATGGAAACAAAAGATAAATCTCGTGCGAACCAAACACGGTCAAAATCTGAAAGACCAAAAGTGTGGGTTCCACCATCATCTCTAGATGCACCCCCTGCGCCTGATGGATTCAGGTACAGATGGATAAGAGCAGAGAGCGTTGGCTTTCAAGACGTAAAAAATATAACTGGACGATTAAGAGAAGGTTATGAACTTGTACGTGCTGATGAAGTTAAAAATGCTACTGACTACCCTGTCATTGATAGTGGCAGATACAAGGGGGTAATTGGGGTTGGAGGCCTTCTACTTGCGAAGGTACCGATCGAGATCTCGAAGCAACGTCAGCAATATATGACAGATCGTCATAAAGAGCGAAGCGATGCAATAGAACAAGATCTTATGAAGGAGCAGGATAAGAGAATGCCGATCAATGTTGAAAGGCAATCTCGTGTAACCTTCGGTGGTACAAAGAAATCCTAATTTAGGAATTCGTGGGTTAATCCCTATCATCGATTTAATATAAACCTGTCTATAGAAATATAGACACAAGGAGTAACAACCTATGGCAAACACAAATACGCAAGGTTTTGGACTTATTGCGGCAGGAACGTTGGGATCAACACCAGCGACTTCCGGTCAAGGTAAGTACAAGATCGATGCGAATTACGCTACTACAATATATAGTGGTGGGCAAGTTGCTTCCTCTGCAGGATACATTGTCGAAGGACAAGGTACTGCGGACAACCCTATTTTGGGTGTACTAAATGGAATCTTTTACAATGCGGCTACAACTTTGAAGCCGACATGGTCGAACCATTATGTACAAGTAACACCGGCGAATTCAGAAGATATAGACGCTTTTGTATTCGACAACCCACAACAACAATATTGGGTAGCTACTGACGACACGGTCGCGCAAGCTGGTTTTCTAGAAACGTATGACATGAATGCTTCTGCTGGTAGTACAACTACTGGTAAGTCTTCATCTACTCTAGATATCAACGACACAAGCGCGGACGCAGCCTCATGGAGATTATTAAGATCAGCAGAAGATCCTTCAAATTCGGATATTACTGCTGCTTATGCCTCCGTAGTAGTTGTTCCAAACCTGATTGAATTACAATCATAATAATAGGAGTATATAGAACATGGCAATATCACGAGCACAGCTAGTTAAAGAACTAGAACCAGGTCTAAATGCACTATTTGGTCTGGAATACAAACGTTACGAGAATCAGTCATCTGAAATCTACGTAACTGAATCAAGTGACAGAGCTTTCGAAGAGGAAGTAATGTTATCTGGATTCGCAAACGCACAAGTAAAAGCGGAAGGGCAAGGCATATCTTATGACGAAGCTCAAGAAACTTTTACGGCACGTTACACAATGGAAACGATGGCGTTAGCCTTTGCAATCACGGAAGAAGCTATGGAGGACAACCTCTACGATAGAATCTCTTCTAGATATACAAAAGCGCTAGCA